>Ga0316204_10001140_pt1 | contig 77713 bp, 77 predicted proteins | sample 6monrhotite_MG_2_FD_205661 | JGI IMG/M metagenome (GOLD analysis project Ga0316204, IMG submission 205661) | Microbial mat bacterial communities from mineral coupon in-situ incubated in ocean water Damariscotta River, Maine, United States -... | ecosystem: Environmental > Aquatic > Marine >...
GGGCAATCCCGAAGCCCTGCCTGCAAAGACACCGAAAGTGACAAAACCAACACGGCACGGGCATGTTTACCTGACACAGCGCAGCGATGGCGCATGGCTGTTGGAGCGTCGCCCAGACAAAGGATTGTTGGGCGGTATGCTGGGCTGGCCGGGGGGTGAATGGGGCGATGATCCGAAACAGGATCCGCCGTTGGAAACGGCATGGAACACCCTGCCCGACACTGTCAGGCACACGTTCACCCATTTTCATCTGATTTTATCGGTGCATATTGGCGAGGTCGATGCAAACGCTGCGCCCAAATCAGGGTCCTTTATCGAGGCAAGCGCGTTTGACCCAAAATCCTTGCCCACCGCGATGCGCAAAGCCTATGACGCGGCGGTAAGCGCGCAGGTGGTGAATTGAGTTTTCCGCGCCAAAGCCTATACTTTGGCAAAAGCAAACAGGTGCGCCTATGAAACCCTCGGCAGATTTTTCAACATTCAAACACGCGATGCCGTTTTGGTCGTCGCTTTTGCTGGTGCCGGTGATTGTGCTTGCCACGATCAAGGGCGGGGCATGGCTGGCCTTGCCACCACTGGCCACCTGGACATTATTTGCCCTGCTGGACGGGGTTTTTGGCAAAGACGAAGACAACCCTGCCAGCGAAGCCACCGATGACGCGCTTTTTTATTACCGGCTGATCACACTGATTTGGTTGCCGGTGCAGATGGCGCTGTTGGTCTGGATGTTGACCTATGTGCCGGGGGCGGCGCATTTGTCGGTCTTTGGTAAATTTGCCGCATTTTTTGGCATGGGGATCGTGGCGGGTACTGTTGGCATCAATTATTCCCATGAATTGATGCATCAGACCAACCGGGGTGAACGCTGGTTGGCGGATTTGTTGTTGGCATCGGTGTTGTACAGCCATTTTCGCAGCGAGCATTTATTGGTGCATCACCGATATGTCGGCACCCCGCGTGACGCGGTAACGGCGCGCTATAACGAAGGATTTCACCGGTTTTTTGTGCGGGTCATTCCGGAATGCTTTTGGTCGGCTTTGGCCGCAGAAAAGGCGATGCTGGCGCGCAAGGGCCTGCCCGCAAACCACAAGTCAAACCCGTTTTGGCGCTATGCGATTTTGCAGATTGCCTTTGTGATATTTGCCTTTTGGATCGGTGGGTTTTTTGGGGTGATCCTGTTTGGATTCCAAGCGCTTACAGCGGTTTGGCAATTGGAACTGATCGATTATGTCGAACATTATGGGCTGACACGCGAACATCTGGGCGAGGGAAAATACGAACACGTCAAACCGCGCCATTCCTGGAATGCGCCCTTTAAAGTTTCCAATTGGCTGTTGATCAACCTACAACGCCATTCCGATCATCATTATAAACCCAGTCGCCGTTTTCCCTTGTTGCAAACTTATGACGCGGATGAAGCCCCGCAATTGCCGCGGGGCTATCCGGTGATGAGCGTTTTGGCGATGGTGCCGCCACTGTGGCGCCGTGTGATGAACCCGCGTGTGCGCGCATGGCGCCGCGCGCATTATCCGCATATTCAGGATTGGAGCGCCTATAAGGCCGCCAGCAATCCCCCGCCACGGTAGCTGTTGTTAAATTGAGTTGCTGCGCAACACCGGTATCCCTCGCCCCAGCGGGCGAGGTGCTGGTGGGTGTTGAAATCTATGTCTAAACAACCGGCCTGTGTTTTTAACACGCCGGGGCCATGCATAAAAAGACCCCGCCCGTTTTACAGGCGAGGTCAAGGTATGCGCCCGGAAGGTACATATCCGGGCACAGGCGGTAAACGTGATTTGTGGTGGTATCTAGTTCGGGCGATCGCTCATTTCGGCGCGAATTTGTTGGCGCAACAGATCGATGGGCACCATTTTACCCTCGGATTTATACCCCCAATAGGTCCAGCCGTTACAGCTGGGCGCGCCTTCGAGCGCCGCCCCGACCTGATGGATTGAACCTTTGACATCATCACCGATCAGGGTGCCGTCAGCCCGCACTTTGGCCTTGTGGCGGCCATTCAGCGAAAACAGGTTTTCACCGGGGTTCAGCATGCCGCGTTCAACGATTTGGCCAAAGGGCACACGCGGTTCGGATCGTTTGGATTGGCTGACCTCGAGCGAGGATCGGTCGTATTTGCGCACATCGCGCAGACGCGCCGTGGCCACCTTGCGGTATTCGGCCTCGCGCTCAATGCCGATATAATCGCGGCCCAGTTTTTTCGCCACGGCCCCGGTTGTGCCGGTACCAAAGAACGGATCCAGTACAACGTCACCCGGATTGGTGGTCGCCACCAAAATGCGGTGCAGCAGGCTTTCGGGTTTTTGGGTGGGGTGGGCTTTGTCGCCATCCTGATTTTTCAACCGTTCATGGCCGGTGCAAAGCGGCAGCACCCAGTCGCTGCGCATTTGGATGCCTTCGTTCAGCGCCTTGAGTGCCTCGTAGTTGAAGGTGGCTTTGGATTTTTCGGTTTTTGACGCCCAGATCAATGTTTCATGGGCGTTGGTGAACCGTTTGCCGCGAAAATTCGGCATCGGGTTAGATTTGCGCCAGATCACATCGTTCAGCATCCAGAAACCGGCGTTTTGCATCGCCGTGCCAACGCGGAAAATGTTGTGATACGAACCGATTACCCAAATCGCCCCATCGGGTTTCAAAATGCGCTGTGCGGCCTTTAGCCAAGCGTTGGAGAAATCATCATAGGCACGAAAATTGTCAAATTGGTCCCAGTGGTCATCCACCGCATCAACTTTGGAATTGTCGGGGCGGTGTAAATCGCCCTTCAATTGCAGGTTATAGGGCGGGTCGGCAAAGATCAGATCAACGCTGTTTTCCGGCAGCGCGTTCATCCGCTCTACACAATCGCCATCCAATATTTGATTGAGCGGCAATGCCGCCTTTGGTGTTGTCATAATATCCGTCTCTTCTGCCTCGGGTCAGGCGCATTTTTGCGCTCTGTCGTTGAGGGGAATCATGAGTCATCTGCGAATCGCAGTCAATTTCTTTATTAAATCAATGTGTTAAGAAAGGGGCTTGCTCAACATCTTGTGTACCGGACCAAAGCTACACCTATGATGTTGTGTGACCCCCTGTTCATTTAAGGCAGCAATGTGGCTTTTTGTGGGATAACCTGCGTTCTTGTCCCAGCCATAGCCCGGATGGTGTTGCGCCAAATCCACCATCAGGCGATCGCGGGTGACTTTGGCAATAATTGACGCCGCCGCAATTGACACTGATTTGGCGTCGCCCTTGATAATCGCCTGCCCCGCGCAGGGCGTGGCCAGCGGCACATCGCGCCCGTCGATCAGCGCAAGATCGGGCATTTCCGCCAGCCCTTGGATGGCGCGAACCATCGCCAAATGGCTGGCTTGGCGGATGTTGATTTTGTCAATTTCGGCAACACTGGCATGGGCCACCGAAACCATGGCCACTTTCATCAACTGATCAAACAGGATTTCACGTTTTTTGGCCGACAGCTTTTTGGAATCGTTCAACCCCTCGGGAATATTGTTGGGGTCCAAGATCACCGCCGCCGCCGTTACCGGCCCGGCCAAGGGGCCGCGACCAACTTCGTCTACGCCGGTCACAAGTTTTGATCCGGCTTTAAAAGCTGCAATTTCATACGAATAATCAGGTGATGGTTTTTTCATACTGCCCTTCTGACATATTCGCCGCCAAAGAAAAATGCCCGACCGATTGGCCGGGCATTTTCAAGCTAAGTAAGAAATTGCTTACAAGCGGTATCCATGTTCACGCAGGCACTGGCGCGAATAGTATTTTTCCCAACCCGATGCTGTCCATTTTTTGCGCAGGCATTCTTTGGGTTTTGCAACCGGCTTTGGCGCATAGTTTTTACCACATTTTTTATCGCGGTAGGTGATCCAGCCATCTTCTGTCCAACGCTGGCGCAGGCATTTCTTACCGCGGTTGCCATTATGGACGTGCTTTGGCGGCTTGGGTTTTTTGTTATAAACCGGCACAAGGGCAGGTTTGGATTTGTTTTTGTTGACTTCATTGGCAATGATCGCAACCGCACCAACGCCCAGCAAAAATTTTGCCAGATCATGATTGGCACTTGCAGGGGCCGCAGAAAGGCCGGTGAACGCGATGCTCAGGGCGATGAGGGAACCAGAGAATTTCTTGAACATGGAATTTATCCTTTGTCTTAGTGGGGCCTTGAACATGAGGCGTATCAAAGCAGATACCCAAATCTGGACTGGCCCGGCTTTGACAGGCAATAACGCCACAGTGTTATCCAATATCATGCGCTGTTTTGGCGGTTGTTATTGTATATCATGCGGGGATCGGCACATTCTGATTGCATGATGAAAACACGCACCCCATTATCCATCGTGCTGGCCCTTGTGGCGACCGTATCGGCCGCCAACGCGGGCTGTTATGCCGATTACAAAGCAAAACGAGACAATCCCTTGCGTCTGCACTACGGGATTACAGAACTAAGCGCTGCCGCCTGTTCCAAGGCGGCGGCGCGTGAAAAACTAAATACAACGCTGGCCGCCGACGGCTGGACTTTGCTGAATGTCATTTCGGTTTTTGACGACAGCAAACTTGGCCAAAAGGAAGCGAATGCTGGACAATATTTCCTCCGCTACTGAGGCCCGCCGCAAGATGGATCGGGTGATAATATTCGGTGTGCTGGCCATCGTCGCCATTCTGGTGATCGCGGCATTGTTGTTGTTTCTGAACCTGCCCGATGCCAATGCGTTTAACATGCGGGTGGAACGGATATTCGTTGAAAATGATGCGCTTACCAACAGTGACGATATCAAATTGTTGGAAATTCTGGCGCAATCGGGCACCGCGTTTTCGGCAACGCTGACGTCCTATCGTTTTGTGATTTTTGTACTGTTGTTGTTTGCCACGGCCTTGTTGGTGGCGGCCTTGGCGTTTCTGGTCATGCTGGTGGCGCTGAACCGCCGCATGGCACAGGTGGAACGCAGCGGCATTCAAGTGTCGTCCCTGATTGTCAGCCGTGACGAAAACACCGTTTATCTGAACAATATGGAATTCAAGCTGACACCGGCGGCCACCGAAACCATGGCAATTCTGGCCGAGGCACGGATGGATGACGACGTGTTGTCAGGCATCGAGATTGAATCAATCATATCCGGAAAATCCTCGGTTGATTGTGACGAGGCATCAGGGGCGACCCGTATCAAACGCTTGCGCGATACTTTGGGCAACCAGATGGTCAGTGAATTACTGATCAAGAATATTTCGCGCAAAGGCTATATGTTGGCGATTGATAAAGACGTTATTCAAATGTTGTAACTGCGGCTAAAGGTTAACAATTGATTGGTTGAACTCCTCCAAAAATTAGGCGACTACCCCGCGTATCGGAAAATTGGAGTATGAAATGACCCAACAACCTAACAATGATTCGCGTCACCTGGAAACTTTGGACCGCGATTTAGGTCGATATTCAAATTTAGACAAAATCGGCAGTTATGCGGCGCGACCCATGGTCGGCACCAGCATTTCGCTGGCGTTTATTGTCCTTGCCGGGCTGGCCGCTGCGCTGTTGTTTGGCCAAACATCCAATACATTTATTGTTGTGATCGCCGCCGCATTGGGCGCCTATATGGCACTGAACATTGGGGCCAACGATGTTGCAAACAACATGGGGCCGGCTGTCGGGGCCAACGCCCTTTCGATGGGCGGTGCGATCGCGATTGCGATTGTATTTGAAAGTGCCGGTGCGATGATCGCCGGGGGCGATGTTGTTTCAACCATCGCCAAAGGCATTATCGCCCCCGAAAGCATGCAAACGGCATCGGTATTTATCTGGGCAATGATGGCCGCACTTTTGTCCGCCGCTTTATGGGTCAACCTTGCCACCTGGATCGGCGCGCCGGTTTCCACCACCCATTCGGTCGTGGGTGGCGTGATGGGGGCAGGTATTGCCGCCGCTGGTTTTGCCGCCGTAAACTGGCCAACCATGGCCAAGATCGCCGCAAGCTGGGTGATTTCGCCGGTGCTGGGTGGGCTGATTGCCGCCGCCTTTTTGGCGCTGATCAAGTCGCGGATCATTTATCAGGATGACAAAATTGCCGCTGCCCGCAAATGGGTGCCTGCTTTGGTGGGCATAATGGGCGGCACGTTTGCGTCCTATCTGGTGCTGAAGGGGCTTAAGAAAATCTACAAGATGGATCTGACAACCGCGCTGTCAATCGGTCTGGCCCTTGGTATTTTGATCTGGCTGGTGATGATCCCGATCATTCGCAAGCAAAGCCAGGGTTTGGAAAACCGTAACAAATCGCTGAAGGTTTTGTTTGGTATTCCGCTGATTGTTTCGGCCGCCTTGCTCAGCTTTGCCCATGGGGCCAACGATGTGGCCAACGCCGTGGGTCCATTGGCCGCCATCGTTCAGGCCAGCCTGTCGGGCGATTTCACCAATGCCGTCAGTATTCCGTTTTGGGTGATGATGATCGGCGCTTTCGGGATTTCCTTTGGTCTGTTCTTGTTCGGGCCAAAACTGATCCGTATGGTGGGCAGCCAAATCACCAAGCTGAACCCGATGCGCGCTTATTGTGTGGCCTTGTCCGCCGCGATCACCGTGATCGTCGCCAGTTGGCTGGGCCTGCCTGTCAGTTCGACCCACATTGCGGTGGGTGCGGTCTTTGGCGTTGGGTTTTTCCGCGAATGGGATACCAAACGCCGGATGCGCAAATCCAATGGGCAACTGCACGCGGGCGCGGTGATCACACCCGAAGTACGCGGCCACCGCAAACTGGTGCGCCGGTCGCATTTCATGACCATAATTGCGGCCTGGGTCATCACGGTGCCTGCGGCAGCATTGCTGTCGGCGGTGATCTTTCTGGGCATCAACACGATTGCGGGTTGATCAAAACGCCAGCTGGTGAACGCAAAACGGCGGGGAAAACTCTCCGCCGTTTTCCATTTCAAATGCATAGGCAGGTTCAACCGGTTCGCGAAAGCCAAAGTCTGACCAAACCACCGCGTCCCGATCCGCCAGTTTCATATTTGGAAACCGGTCAAACAACAGCCGCAACATGATCTGCACCGGCATCATCTGCACCACATGGGTGCCTTGGCAAAAATGCGGCCCGTTGCCAAAGGATCGATGGATCTTTTTGCCGAAAACGCGCTGTGATCCGGTGCCGCCACAACCCGCGCAAGCTGGGGCATGGGTTTTTCACCTGTCATTGGCAGTCTTGGGAAAAAGCGGGTGTAATGCAATGGCCAGGCTGATCGCGATCCACCGCCGTTAGGGGCGCAAAATTTCACGGCCCCGTGCGGTCAACAGCGCCGCCTCGCCGCCTTCAAAAACCGCCACACTGATGGCGTGGCCATAACCCGCCCCGGTATCCAGATTGACCCGATTGCCGTAATGCGTGACCACGTCAATCGGCGTATGCCCATGGACGATCAAGGCCCCGTGATCGCGTTGGCTGTCATGAAATTCCTTGCGTATCCACAGCAAGTCATCCTCGACCTGATCCGCCAATCCGACCAGCGGTCGCACGCCCGCATGTACAAAAAATACCCCGTCATGGTGGTGGTAAAGCGGCAGATCGCGCAAAAATTCATAATGTGCCCTCGGCACGGTGGCGCGGGCAGCGGCCTGTTGATCAGGCCCATCCTGACCCACATTGATGCCATAACTGGCCAGCGTGGTATCGCCGCCCAAACGCGGGTTCATCCATGTCAGATCGCGGCGCAATACCGGATCAATTCGCGAAGGCGTTTCCAGATAAAACTGAAACATCCGGTCATGATTGCCCTTGATCACCCGCCACGGATTGCCCGCCGCTATGCCCGCGATGATAAAATCCAGCACGCCGCGACTGTCTGGCCCGCGATCCGTCAAATCGCCCAGAAACACCACCTCGGCCCCCGCCGCGCCGTGTGCTGCCTGATCCGCCGCGATTAAATCAATGACTCCGCGCAGTTTTTCCAGATGCCCGTGAATGTCGCCAATTGCATAAATCGTCATTTTACCTGCCTTTGGCCCATCCATAAAAAACCGCGCCGCAAAAGGAAAGAGGCGCTGGCCGTTATGATCAGCGCCCCTTGCCGCAATTTTCAACGGTTAAACGTCAAACCGCAACGGGGTAACCGATTGAAATAGCCCCGTTGCCCCAAGTTGTTTCAACACATGGGTCGGAATTTCGCCATCCACATACAACAACGCGATCGCCTCGCCGCCGACCTCGGATCGGCCTAGGGTAAAGTTGGCGATATTCACGCCGTTGCCGCCCATGGTTTGGCCCAATGTGCCGATGATGCCCGGCACATCCTCGTTTGTGGTATACAGCATATGCGCCCCGATTTCGGCGTCGATGTTGATGCCTTTGATCTGGATAAACCGTGGCTTGTTGTCAGAAAATACCGTGCCCGCGATTGAGCGTTCACGCTTGGTCGTCACCACGGTCACTTTGATATACCCGTCAAATGCGCCGGATTTTTCCTGATTGGTGGTGGAAATTTTGATCCCGCGATCCTTGGCAATCAAGGGCGCGGATACCATGTTCACATCTGGATTTGCCGCTTTCATAATCCCCGCCACTGCCGAACAGTTCAGGGCCGCAAGGTTCATTTCCGATACCGTGCCGTCATACAAAATGTTGATGGCCTTGATCGGTTCATCGGTCATCTGGCCGATAAAGGCCCCCAGATGATCCGCCAGTTTCAGCCAAGGCCCCATAACCTTGGCCTCTTCTGCCGTGACATTGGGCATGTTCAGCGCGTTGCTCACAGCGCCGGTCAGCAAATAGTCGCTGATCTGTTCGGCCACTTGCAGGGCGACATTTTCTTGCGCTTCGGTCGTGGCCGCGCCCAAATGAGGCGTACAAACCACGTTGGGCAGGTTGAAAAGCGGGCTTTGGGTGGCCGGTTCCACCGCAAAAACATCAAACGCCGCACCGGCCACATGGCCGGATTTCAGCGCGGCGGCCAAGGCTTCTTCATCCACCAGACCGCCGCGCGCACAGTTGACAATACGCACGCCGGGTTTGGTTTTGGCGATGTTTTCGGCATTCAAAATATTGGCGGTTTGCTCGGTAAACGGCACATGCAGCGTGATAAAATCGGCGCGCGCCAGCAGTTCATCCAATTCCACCTTTTGCACGCCCAGCTTGTCAGCGCGTTCCTCGCTCAGGTAGGGATCATAGGCGATCACCTTCATTTTCAAGCCAACCGCGCGTTCACATACGATGCCGCCAATATTGCCCGCGCCAATGACACCAAGGGTTTTGCTGGTCAGCTCGACCCCCATAAATTTGCTTTTCTCCCATTTACCGGCGTGGGTGCTGGTGCTGGCGGCCGGAATTTGCCGCGCCACGGCGAACATCATCGCGATTGCGTGTTCGGCCGTGGTGATCATGTTGCCAAAGGGCGTGTTCATCACGATCACCCCCTTTTTGGAGGCCGCATCGCGATCGACATTATCCACGCCGATACCGGCCCGACCGATCACCTTTAGGTTGGTTGCGGCGGCCAGAATTTTTTCGGTGACTTTGGTGGCGGAACGGATCGCCAGACCATCATAGTCGCCAATCACCGCCAGCAGTTTTTCTTTGTCTTTGCCCAGATCGGGTTGAAAATCGACGTCAATGCCACGGTCGCGAAATATCTGTACGGCGGTGGGGGATAGTTTGTCGGATACGAGTACTTTGGGGGCCATGATGGCTCTCCTTTAATTTGAATTTTGGGGGTATGGGTGCGCGAGATTAACGCGCACCGGAAAATTATTGCGCGGCGATCTCGGCCTCAAAGGCCCACTTGATCCACGGCATCAATGCGGCGACATCAGCGGTTTCAACCGTTGCCCCGCACCAAATGCGCAAGCCCGCTGGCGCGTCGCGGTAAGCACCGACATCAAAGGCAACGCCTTCGCTATCCAGCCGTTTGGCCACGGCTTTGGCAAAGGCCGCACCGTCCTTAATCCGCGCATCGGCAAATTTCAAACAAACCGATGTGTTGGATCGCGTGGCTGGATCTGCGGCCAGAAATTCCAGCCAATCCTCGGCGTCAACCAGTTCAGCAACCGCCGCCGCATTGGCATCGGCCCGGGCAATCAGGCCCGTAAGACCACCGACCGACCGCGCCCAATCAAGGGCAAACAAATAATCCTCGACACACAACATCGACGGCGTATTGATCGTGGCACCGCTGAAAATACCCTCGATTAATTTACCGCCTTTGGTCATGCGGAAAATTTTTGGCAGGGGCCAAGCGGGGGTATAACTTTCAAGCCGAGCAACCGCGCGTGGCGACAGGATAATCACCCCGTGACCGCCCTCGCCGCCCAGAACTTTTTGCCAGCTAAAGGTGGTGACATCCAGTTTATCCCACGGCAAATCCATCGCAAACGCGGCAGACGTTGCATCGCAAATCGTCAACCCAGTGCGGTTTGTCGGAATAAAATCACCGTTGGGCACACGCACGCCCGACGTGGTGCCGTTCCAAGTGAAAACCACGTCATGGTCAAAATCAACCGAGCCCAGATCAACAATCTGCCCGTAATCGGCGGTTTTGGCTGTGGCTTTGATTTTCAACTGTTTCACCACATCGGTGACCCAGCCCGCGCCAAAACTTTCCCACGCCAGCATTTCAACCGGGCGCTCGCCCAGCAAAGACCACAGCGCCATTTCAACGGCACCGGTATCAGATGCCGGCACAATGCCGATGCGGTAATCATCAGGAATGCCCAGAATATCGCGGGTGGCCTCGATGGCGGTGGCCAGTTTGGATTTACCAATGGCCGCACGATGGCTGCGACCCACGGGGGCATCCGCCAGTGCATTCACCGTCCATGTGGGGGGTTTGGCACAGGGGCCAGAAGAAAAACGCGCATTATTAGGCCGCGCGGCTGGTCGTATCGTCATAACTGTTATCCTCACAGATATATGCCCTTCGTTGGGGAAGGGTGTCCCACGGAGGGGGATATGCGCTTGGCAGGGCTTTCACAAGCGAGAAAATCAGCCTATAGCGCCGCAACACATTGAAAAAACGACACGCAAGTTTACGATCGGAAACGCCGCCATGTTTACCCTTACTTTGATGACCAACCCCTTCGGTGCCTATCTTGAGGCTGCTTTGCTGGACAGTCTGCGCAACGCTTGGGGCGGTGGTGATATCCTGTGGCTGGCGGCGGATCAGGCAGCGGAATTTCATGTGAAAAAGGCCCCGGCCAATTTGTGGCAGGTCTGGGCAGAGCTGCAAAACCTTGGTGTTGATCTGGTGATGCAAAAAACCAAAGGCCGCCGCAAAAAGATGCTGTTGGCCGATATGGACAGCACGATGATCTGTCAGGAATGTATCGACGAGCTGGCCGCCGAGGCCGGTGTCGGCCCAAGGGTTGCAGACATCACCGCCCGCGCGATGAACGGCGAGCTGGATTTTGAGGCGGCGTTAATTGAACGCGTCGGGTTGCTGAAAAATCTGCCCGCAGGCATCATCGACAAGGTTCTGGCCACGCGCATTACCTATATGCCCGGCGGGGTCGCCTTGCTGGCCACGATGAAGGCAAACGGCGCGCATACAGCGCTGGTCTCGGGGGGATTTACCGCCTTTACCACCAAGGTCGCCGCGCATCTGGGGTTTGATGAAAGCCGCGCCAACACGTTGATTATTGAAAACGACCGGCTAACCGGCGGCGTGGGCCGCCCCATATTGGGCCGCGAGGCCAAGATCAATGCCCTGAACGAAATCACCGCGCAACAAGGCTTGATCGCGGCGGATGTAATCGCGGTCGGTGACGGGGCCAATGATCTGGGCATGTTGCATCTGGCCGGTTCCGGCGTTGCCCTGCACGCCAAACCCGCCGTTGCCGCCGAATGCGACATTCGCATCAACCACGGTGATTTGACGGCACTTTTGTATTTGCAGGGGTATTCTAAGGATGAGTTTGTGGAGATATAATGCTGCCGATTGCTGCTACCCGAACAAACAACCACAAACTCGATGTGTCACAAATTTGATTGAACTGCCTAAATCTGCTATTCATAAATAATATTTTTAGGAAAGCTTTATTAAAAATTGGAGCTTAATTATGGGCGAGCATAATGTGCGGAATACATTTTGGAGTTTAGGAATAAGTGGATTGATTGGGGCAGCAATTGGTGCTGGCGGTGCGTATTTTACACAAAAACAAGCAAATATTGTTGAAAATCAATACTTTATGGAATTAGATTTTCGCCGACATTCTGCGATGTTAAGTGAAGGCCTATCGTTTGAAGATAAACTAGAAAACTTGAACTTGTTAAAAGACGCCAGAATTCAGGGCTTTCAATCTATTTTTGATCGGAACTTGAAACGCGATATTAATGAGGTAACCGCATCGATCACTGCAATCGAAAAAGCACGAAAAGCATCCGAGGCGGCGGCGGCAACAATCCGACAACAGGAAGAAGCGGCGGCAATTGCTAGGCAAAAAGAGCAGGACAAAGCCGATGCCGCCGCCCAGCTTCGGAAAGAACAAGCAGTTAGAACTAATCCTGTAATTTTCGACAGCTGTGGCTTCGGTACAAATCAAATTTGCCCTTAGCTCTGATTGACTGGTTCACACCTAAAGCAACGCCGCCGCTGGCCGCATTTCAGCGGCGCGAATGTTACGCCGGTTTAACAACGGCGCATACATGCGGTTTTGCACATCAGGGTGATCGCGAGGCAGCAAATCCATACCCACCAAAATCGCGGCAATCGCCGCTTCGGATGCCCGGGTTGCGCCATCGGAAATTTTCAACGCGATGCCCAGTTTGCGTTCCGGCACTATCGCCACAAAGACCCCCTCGGCCCCGGTTTTTAGCACCAAGCGCCCTTCGCTGGCCCGCATTAGCTCGGTACAAGCCCGCCCCTCGCCCGCCACCAATTCAGGATGGGTGCGCATGGCATCGCGCAGGGTGACCATCGCTTTGCTGCGGGCATCTGATTTGCCGTCGGCACTGGCAAAGGCGGCCACAGCGCGCCCCAATCCCATCAAACTGGTGGTGAAATTCGGGGCTGAACACCCGTCAAGCCCGTAAGTGGCGCTGGTTTCGCCATAGGTTTCCTCAGAGGCCGCACGAACCGCGCGCTGCACTGGATGATCCACCTCGATATATTCCGACCCGCCGCCCAAATGCTGGTTCAACGCCAAAAATCCACAGTGTTTACCGGAACAAATGTTGTGACACTGGCATGGGGTCTTATCGGCCTTTATCATTGCGTTATTTTCGACCCTGTCGCGAATGTGCTGCGGGCCGCAGCGCAAGTCATCGTCAGTCAGACCCATGGCATCAAGCCACGCCAAAACCCGCGTCGTGTGAATGGCCGCGCCCTGATGCGACGAACAGGCCAACGCCAATTGTTCCGAGGTTAAACCCGCTTTGGCCGCCGCCCCGCTTTCGATCAGGGGCAGGGCCTGAACCATCTTGCACGACGAGCGCGGAAAAATCACTTGATCCGGGTTTCCCCAGGCGCGAACCACCTGCCCGCCCTGATCCACCACGATCGCGTGGCCCATGTGAACGCCTTCCAAAACGTCATTGCGCCACAATTCCGCCAGTTGTTCTGCACCCGCCATATCCAAATCCTGTTCTGATCAGCGAAAATCTGCCAAAGGGTCTTTCACACTTGGGCATTTTCGCGTTAAACTGCTGCCATCGAGTAAAAAATACTCTGTCCCGTTACACAAGTCTGATAACAGACGACAAAGACAGAGCAAGAGGCAGTTAGCAGCTGGAGGCTGTAAAGAATGACATCTTTGGTTTTAAAATCCGTCCAATGCGTCGGTTTGTGTGCAAGTTTGACACTTTTGGCAACTGCGGCAACCGCCCAACAACAATCCACCAACCGCGTCGCCGCAAAAACCAACTGGAGCGTTTTTGTCGAAGATAACCCGACCGAATGCTGGTCTGTTTCGGCCCCCGAAGAAACCGTCAACACCAAGGATGGTCGTGTCGTGGCGGTTAATCGTGATGACATCCTGTTGTTGGTTTCCAACCGACCCGGTTCCAATGTCTCGCATGAAATAAGTTTTACCGGCGGCTATACCTTCCAATCCGGTTCGACCGTCAATGTGAATATCGGCGGATCAGAGTTTGAATTATTCACCGATGGATCATGGGCCTGGCCCGCGTCACCCTCTGATGACGCAAAAATTGTGACGTCGATGCAACGCGGGGCCAACGCCATTTTGACCGCGCGATCATCCCGCGGCACGGTGACCAAAGACACGTTTTCGCTGTTGGGGTTCACCGCCGCTTTGGAAGAAGCCGACAAGCGCTGTAGCCGGTAAAAACCACAAAATTGGTGGGCGGGCAGAAAACCCCGCCGCTTGCCCCAGCCTGTTCCAATGCCCCGCCTTTGTGCTATAGCCCGCCCCAAGTGCGCAAAGGAATCCCACCAATGACCCAAGCCCCGATAACGCAGGATGTATTGACCATCCCCCGCAAACTGCCGACAGGCGGCAAGATCAATCTTGTTGGGTTAACCCGCGACGCCATGCGCGACGCCCTGATTGCTGCTGGCCTGCCGGAAAAGCAGGGCAAAATGCGGGTCGGGCAAATCTGGGCGTGGATTTATGAAAAGGGCCTGCGTGATTTTGAACAGATGACCAACCTGTCCAAAGCCTATCGGCTGGCGCTGGCTGAAAGTTTTGAAATCACCGTACCCGAGGTGGTAACGCGGCAGGTTTCCGAGGATGGCACGCGCAAATATCTGGTGCGCATCGCGGGCGGCCACGAGGTCGAGGTGGTGTATATTCCTGAAAAGGATCGCGGCACGCTGTGCATATCCTCGCAAGTCGGTTGCACCCTGACCTGTTCGTTTTGCCACACCGGCACGCAAAAACTGGTGCGCAATCTGACGGCCGGGGAAATCATCGGCCAAGTGATGATCGCACGGGATGATCTGGGCGAATGGCCGGAACTGGCGCAATCCCCAAATGTCGAAGCGCGGCTTTTGTCCAACATTGTGCTGATGGGCATGGGTGAACCTTTGTATAATTTTGAAGCGGTGCGTGACGCGATGAAAATCGCCATGGATCCCGAAGGCATCAGCCTGTCGCGCCGCCGTATCACACTGTCGACATCTGGTGTGGTGCCGGAAATTGCCCGCACGGCCGATGAAATCGGTTGTATGCTGGCCGTCAGCTTTCACGCCACCACCGATGAAATCCGCGACGGGTTGGTGCCGATCAACAAAAAATGGAACATTGCTGCCCTGCTGGATGCCCTGCGTGCCTATCCCAAGGCCTCGAATTCCGAACGCATCACCTTTGAATACGTGATGCTGAACGGGGTGAACGACAGCGACGAAGACGCGCATCGTCTGGTGCAATTGATCAAGGGCATTCCGGCAAAAATCAACCTGATCCCGTTCAACGAATGGCCCGGCGCGCCCTATACACGATCATCAAACAACCGCATCCGCGCCTTTGCCGACATCGTTTTTAACGCAGGTTATTCCTCGCCGGTGCGCAAACCCCGCGGCGAAGACATCATGGCGGCCTGTGGTCAGTTGAAATCGGAAACCGAACGCGCGCGGAAGTCACGCGCACAAATCGCGACGGAGGCCGGGCTTTAGCCGAAAATTCGGGTTTCCAAAAACGCTTTGACAAAGCAACTTGGCGGTTTAAACCAGCCCGCGCCACATGATAAAGGCGGTCACCAAAATAAACAGGAACAATAAATTAAAGGCGATACTGCTGAGTAGATCGGCGCGTTTGGCAGACCGTATACCGTCCCCGTCGATGCCTTCAAGATGCACTTTGCAAAGATAGTAAGCCTGCGCAAAGGCATCTTCGTCCACTTGTTTCATCAGTTTGGGATTTGACAAACGTGCTTCACTGTCGGCCAAAAGCTCTGCTGCGGTGCGCACATTTTTCGGCAACAATCGCCGCGCCCGGCGAATTTTTGGGGCCAGGGCTTTGCCCCGAATGCCCAAGCGATCCGCCATCAGGGCGGAAATTTCAGCAGGCATTTTCTGTAGATCTTCTGGTGTCATTTTTCTGTTATAGGTTGTTTTTTGCGCCCACTCAACGGCTATGGCAATTGCCGGTTTCTGCCGATATCAAGGGGCTATGCTGAACCTATTAACATATGGTGAACCCAGTGCCCTCCCGCCCCTGCTGATTGTGCATGGCTTGTTTGGATCGGCCCGAAACTGGGGCGTTATCGCCAGGCGTTTGGCCGACAGTCGCCAGATATTTGCGGTCGACATGCGTAACCACGGCGAAAGTCCGCATTTGCACAGCCAGTCTTATCCCGACATGGCGGATGATCTGATCAACGTGCTGGCCCGTATTGGCAGGCCCTGTGATCTGATGGGGCATTCTATGGGTGGCAAAGCAGCGATGCTGGCCGCGCTGAGCGACCCCGATGCCGTCCGCCGGTTGATCGTGGCCGATATTGCCCCTGTCGCCTATGCCCATACCCAGATGCATAATATCGACGCCATGCGCGGCGTCGATCTGGCGCGGGTTTCCCGCCGATCCGAGGCCGCCGATCAACTGATCCCTTTGGTTGATAACCCCGCCTTGGTACCGTTTTTCCTGCAATCACTGGACACACGGGAAACGCCGCCGCGCTGGCGTCTTAACCTTGACGTGCTGGCGGCGGAAATGGATAAAATTATCGGTTTTCCCCCCGTCACAGGCCAGTATCCCAACCCAACGCTGTTTCTGACGGGGGCAGGCTCGGACTATGTAAAACCCGAACACCGCGACAAAATCAAATCGCATTTTCCCATCGCCCGGTTCGCAAAAATTCCGGGCGCCGGGCATTGGCTGCACGCCGACAAACCCCGCGAATTTGAGGCCGCCGTTCGGGTGTTTTTGGACGCAGCCGACCGTTAGAGCGCCCCGCCTTAAACATGACCCCCTTATTCGCTGCCTTCGCCTGCGGCTCAACGCGAAAAGGGGCGCTTGGTGGCTCAGGTTAAAGGCGGGACGCTTTAATACGGCATCGGATGGGCGCGGTGTGCCTTGTCAATATCGGCCAAAACCTCGTCACTCAACGTCACATCAACCGACCCCAAAGCGATCTTCAACTGATCCACATTTGTGGCACCAATGATCGCCGAAGCCATGAAGGGGCGCGTGCGGCACCACGCCAGCGCCATATGCACCGGATGCAGCCCGTGTTTTTGTGCAATCGCCACATAGGCATCCGCCGCCGCACCCACGCGCGCGCTGGCCCGGCCCCCCATTTTCGGGTTCAGCGTCATCCGGCTGGCATCGGGCATCGCACCGCCCGAATATTTCCCCGTCAAAAATCCGGTGGCCAGCGGTGAAAACGCCAACAGGCCCACGTCTTCGTTATGCGACATCTCGGCCATGTCGGTATCAAACAGACGGCACAACAGCGAATATTCGTTCTGAACGCTGGCCACACGCGGCCCCTTGCCTGCCCCGGCCGCGTTGACAAATTGCGTCGTGCCCCAGGCGCTTTCGTTTGACAGGCCGATGTGGCGGATTTTACCGGCATCAACCAGCCGCTGCATTTCGCCCAAAACATCGGCAATATGCGCGATTGTATCGGATTTTTTCTGTTTGCTCGGATCAAAGGACCAGTTTTGCCGAAACATATAAGACCCGCGATTGGGCCAATGCAACTGATACAAATCAATCATATCGGTTTGCAGCCGCTTTAGCGATGCCTCTACCGTTTTGGCAATCTCGGTCGAGGTAATCGGCACACCGTCACGGATCATACTGCCGGCACCGGAAATCTTGGTTGCGATCAAAATATCATCACGACGCCCGGTTTTTGTCAGCCATTCCCCCACAATTTTTTCACTGTTGCCTGCGGTTTCCACGCGCACGGGGTTCACCGGATACATTTCGGCGGTATCCAGAATGTTGATACCATGATCCAACGCCATGTCGATCTGCGCATGGGCATCGGCAGTCGGCGTTTGTGTGCTATAGGTCATGGTGCCCAGGCACAGCTCTGATATCTGTTCACCGGTCCGGCCTAAGGGGTTCATGCGCATGGGTATTCTCCTTTTGGCAACTGCATAGCGCGAGGGTGACGGCGGTGCAATCAAGCCGCGATCAAAGACAGGACAGCCCTGCCCATCGGGTGGCGTCGGGGGGATGCAAAAACCGGCCTATCGCGGCCAGTCCAAGCGGCGCAACAATTCCTGATGCACCGCAGGAGCGGCGGCAAAAACGCCCGCCTGTTTTGGATGCGCGTTGTTGAACGTCAACGCCGCACCGTGCTGGTCTGTGACGGTCGCGCCCGCCTCGCGCGCGATCAAATCGCCACCCGCAATATCCCATTCCCAACAGGGGTGCAGCGTGATCATCCCGTCAAATTCGCCCGAGGCCACCAAACAAAACCGATAAGCCAGCGAGGTGCGGAAATGGTGTTCAACCGGCAAGGCCCCGCCGCGCCAGTTTTCCACCCGAAAACTGGGTTTTGACCCCAACAGATGCGCGCCTTGCAAGTCCGCGCGCCGATCGGGCGTCATCGCCCTGCCGTTCAACTGCGCGCCACCCCCGATGGTGGCGGTAAACATCGCCTCGCGCATCGGCAAAAATACCACCGCCGCCGTAATAACCCCGCGTTCTGCCACCGCCAACGAATGGGAAAAGGTCTTTTCCCCCGCCATAAAGGCCCGGGTGCCGTCGATGGGATCAACGATAAAACACCGCTCATGTTCCAGCCGCGACGGGGTGTCGGTGGTTTCCTCGGACAGCCATCCATAATCGGGCCGCGCCGCCAGCAATTCCGCCTTCAACATGGCATCCACCGCCAAATCGGCCTCGGTCACCGGGCCTGCGTTGTCAGGTTTGTCCCAGGCTTCGGGATCCGCACGCCAGAATTTCGCGGCAATTTTGCCCGCCTCAACAGCGGCATCCAGCAATAAGGGCAGATCACTCGCCGGCAAGGATCAACCCCTGCACCAGAATTGACGGCACGACACGCGACAAATGCGGCTGACCATCGTTGGCGACCACAATGCCCGCCAGCATTTCGTGCAGATTGCCCGCCACGGTACATTCATTGACAGGGAATTTAATTTCGCCCCCCTCGACCCAAAAACCCGACGCCCCGCGCGAATAATCACCCGTGGTGGGGTTGATTGACGAGCCGATCATCGAGGTAATCAACAAGCCTGTGCCCATTTCCACCAGCAATTCATCGCGGGTTTTTCCCCCCGCGCTCAATTCGATATTGCCAATACTCGGTGCCGGGGCCGATCCGGTGCCCCGACTGGCGTTGGCGGTCGAGGTCATACCCAGTTTCCTGGCAGAGGCCAAATCAAGGGTCCAGCCTTGTAAAACGCCATCTTCCACAATCATTCGCCGCGCCGTTGCCAGCCCTTCGCCATCAAAGGGTTTTGATCCGGCGATCCGTGCCCGGTGCGGGTCTTCGACAATCGACATGCCGCAGGGCAGCACCTGCTGGCCCAATTTATCGCGCAGCCAGCTTGACCCACGCGCCACAGACGCACCGTTGACGGCTGTCAACAAATGCCCGATCAACGCACCGGAAACCCGTTCGTCAAAGACCACCGGATAAGCGCCGGTTTTGGGTTTACGCGCACCGGCCCGCGCGATTGTGCGTTCACCGGCAAGCTGGCCGATTTCCTCGGGGCTGGGCAGATCTGCCTGAAAAATCCGCGATTCACCGGCGTAGTCGCGTTCCATATCCGTGCCGGACCCGGTGATCGCCACGCAAGATGTTGACCGGCTGCTGCGTTGATAGCCGCCCGAAAACCCGTTGCTCATTTCCAGATGCAGGGTTTGCGCCCCATATCCGGCACCGCTGGCGGACACCTGCGAAATACCATTCACGGCCAATGCCGCCGCCTCGCACCGCAGGGCGTCATCTTGCAATTCCGCAGGGCTTGGGGCCGCCGCCGGATCAAACATTTCCAACGCCGCCGCATCACGGTTTTTCGCCAATTGATCAGGATCAGCCAAGCCGATGTAGGGGTCAACGGGTGCTTCGCGTGCCATCGCCACGGCACGTTCCGCCATGCCGTCAAACAAATCCGGGTTGGCATCGGAAAAGGATACGATTGCCTGTCGTTGGCCGATCAAAACACGCAGACCAAGATCGATGCCTTCGGCACGTTCGGCTTGTTCCAATTCACCTGCCCGCACCCCGATGGACACCGATTGTCCCTGTACCACCAAGGCATCCGCCGCATCCGCACCCGCGCCTTTGGCGGCTAGGATCAAGGCCTTGGCCATATCTGAAAGCTGGTTTTTCATGGCTTTTATCCGATCCGACCCTGATTTTCGCCAACCTGCCCACGGTGCAGCAGCATATGATCCAGCACAACGCAGGCCATCATCGCTTCGCCCACCGGCACAGCACGGATGCCAACGCAAGGGTCATGGCGACCCTTGGTGATAATCTCGGCGGGCTGCCCTGCTTTGGTGATCGTCTTGCGGGTGGACAGGATCGAGGAGGTCGGCTTTACCGCAAAACGCACGACCAAATCCTGACCCGTGGAAATGCCGCCCAGAATGCCGCCCGCGTGGTTGGAGCCAAATTCCGGCCCGTTTGGCCCCATGAACATCTCGTCTGCATTGTCGCGCCCCGTCAGGGCCGCGGCCCCCATGCCGTCGCCGATTTCCACGCCTTTCACAGCGTTGATCGACATCATCGCCGCCGCCAGATCGGTATCCAGCTTGCCATAGACCGGCGCGCCCAGCCCCGCTGGCACGCCCCGCGCCACCACTTCAACCACAGCCCCGACCGAGTTGTGATCTTTGGTGCGTAACCATGTCAGATAGTCCTGCCATTCCGCCGCCATCTGGGCATCTGGGCACCAGAAATCATTTTGCGCAATTTGGCCCCAATCAAAACGGGTCCGGTCTATTTTCTTATCGCCCATTTGCACCATATAGCCGGTGATTTGCACGCCTTGCACCAGCGATTTGATCGCCTCACGCGCCACGCCACCTGCCGCCACACGGGCGGCGGTTTCCCGCGCGCTGGACCGACCACCGCCGCGATAATCACGAATGCCGTATTTCATCCAATAGGTATAATCCGCATGGCCCGGGCGGAACTTTTCAACGATGTCGCCGTAATCCTTGCTGCGCTGATCGGTGTTTTCAATCATCAACTGGATCGGCGTGCCGGTGGTTTTACCCTCGAACACACCGGACAGGATTTTCACCAAGTCTGCTTCTTGCCGCTGAGTTGTATTCTTGTTCTGACCGGGCTTGCGCGCTTCCATCCAGTGTTGGATCATCTCAGGCGTCAGCGGCACATTGGGCGGGCAGCCATCAACCGTCGCCCCAAGGGCGGGCCCGTGGCTTTCGCCCCAAGTGGTGACGCGGAAAAGATGGCCAAAGGTATTATACGACATCAATCAAGGCTCCTTGCATGATCAAGGATGTAAACAGGGCGAGGGAGCTTGCCAAGGGGCTATGGCGAGAGTGATGGCCCACGAACCCGAAATTATGCGATCGAGAGGTAGTTTAACATTAAACCGATTTTCAATCATGATCTTTGAAATACCGGACAAACAGATCGCCGATTGTAGGGCCGCTTGGGTACATTGGTATGAAAAGAAATATTTTACACGCCGCGATTGCTGAACAGGGACTTATCTTTTCACGCGCTGCATACTTAAGTCATCGGACCGCAATTCGAAATTAAAGGCTTTCTGTGAATAAACCCCATGTTTGAAATAGTATTTCTTAGGCATTTCAAATACCGGCGCATTCATCTTTATGCCGGTTACGCTGCGCGCATTTTTCAGCCTTAGATTGGGGCCATAACGCCCCTCAACAGCCTTATTTCCATCTATTGATACGCTGACAATAAACGCGCCTGATCCATCAAAGGTAATGAGCACCTGAAATAAATACTCTCTCCCATCACGGCGCAGCGGAGCGTTTTGAACGTTTTTGGTGGTGATGTTGTTTTCCAGACAATAATCTTCGCCCTTGCCCTGTACTTTGTAACCACCGACCAACGACAACCGATTATTCGCGCTCCATTCAACCTTTAACGGCGGCGCACAGGCTTGACGTCCATCGTGCATTTGGAAAACATCAAACCGCTGTGTCGAGGAACTTTTAAGAGCGAGTGTGGTTTCAAAAAGATAGGTGCCGCGCAATGTAGGTTTATATTGTTTTGAAGAAATTTCTGTGCGCTGCTTCCATCCCCAAGGCGTATCACCGTCGCACTTGTTGCTGCTGGGCCTGAACAGGTAGCTGTTGCCAGTTTTTTTCATTGCCCCTTTGTCGACACCGCAAGAGATCGACCAACCGGTGATTTTCTTTTGTGAATATGCCGGATTAGCAACGACAACAATCGCGACAACAGCAAATAATCCAAATATTTTTTCTAGAGCGTCCCGCCTTAAACCTGCCCCCCTTGTTCGCTGTCTTCGCCTGCGGCTCAACGCGAAAACTGATACTTGGTGGCTCTGGTTAAAGGCGGGGCGCTTTAACATTCCATTCCATTTCAGTTTCTGACGGTATTGTTCAAGATAAATCTGTGCGTGGCGGCAGGGTATCGTCCTTTTGAGCACCTGACAAAAAGTCAAATGTCTGGCGACATGTCAACCACGAAACCTAAACCGCTGTTTGGTGTTCGCCAGCGCGACAATGAATACCTTAAAAACGATAGCGGAAACAGCTTTGGTCCCCAAGTATTAACCATAACCCGATCGCCCCGAAAACAAAAAAAAACGGCCCCCCGAAGGGAGCCGTTCAAATCCTGTGCAATGCCAGCCTTAGCTGTCTTTGCGGCCATATTTATGCGGTGCCCACAGGCGCTTGTTGGTCAGATACAGCAGCACCGACAACAACGACAGCAACAGAACCGCCACCAGACCGACGTATTTACGCGCGTTCAATTTGGGTTCGGCGGTCCACATCAGGAAGGCGGATACATCTTCGGCCAGAGTTTCCTGATCATTGGCATGTTCATCGGCAAATTCCACCTCGCCACCCTCTTCGGACAACGGCGGTGACATGGCGATCCACCCACCCGGAAAAGCGGTGTTTTCATAAAGCGTTGTGCCCGCTTCTTCTTTTTCCTCGCCGGTATACCCGGTCAGGATGCCGACGATATATTCTGGCCCACCGATGCCCTTGAGCAATTGATTGATCAAAAAGCCGTTTGGCCCCTCAAAACCGGCGCGCGCTTTGGCCATCAACGACAAATCGGGCGCGTTAGGAAGCCCGGATTTCGGGAAATTATCATTCGGCGTAGCTTCGCGATAATCGTCCAGATCGGCGTCAAAAACCTCAAAGTTTTTGGCATATTCCCGAACCCGGTCCATGGGAATGGCAGGTCCGCCTTCGTCGCCCAACGTGCGAATTGGCACATAGCGCAACCCGTGGCAGGCCGAACAAACCTCGGTATAAATTTGCAAGCCGCGTTGCAATTGCTTTTCGTCGAACGAGCCAAATGGCCCGTCAAAGGAAAAATCGATGTTTTCGATTTCTTCCGGTTTAGCGACCGCTGTCGTGGCAAGAGCAACTGACAAAACCAGTGTTGTCGTCGCCGTCAGGATGAGTTTTGTAAAACGCAATTTTCCGTCCTTTCCCATTACTTGGCGGCAGACGAGCTGGACTCGTCCTTGCCATAGTGGGCATTAAAGTCTTCTTCGATGGTTGCCGGTGTTGGCAATGGTTTTTCGATCACGCCAAGCAGTGGCAAAATGACCAGAAAATAGCCAAACCAATAGGTCGAAGCGATCAGGGAAATGATGCTGTAAATCCCCGTGGCAGGGCGTGAACCGGCCCAGGTCAGCACGATGAAATCGAAGACCAACAAGGCAAACCACCATTTGAACTGGGGGCGATATTTGCCGGAACGAGTGCTGGATGTATCCAGCCAAGGCGCCAGCGCCATCACGATGATCGCGCCAAACATGGCCAAAACACCGAACAGTTTCGCGTCAAGAATGCCACCGGTGACAAAGCTGGCAATTTGCACCACCCATACATCGGCGGTAAAGGCGCGCAAAATTGCATAGAATGGCAAGAAATACCATTCCGGCACGATATGCGCCGGTGTAATCAGCGGGTTGGCCTCAACATAGTTCACCGGATCACCCAGGAAGTTGGGCATAAATCCGACGACCGCAAAGAACACCACCAAAATGACCGACAGGGCAAACAGGTCTTTCATCACAAAGTAGGGCCAGAAAGGCAGTGTGTCTTTCTTGGCGTCTTCTTTGGAAGAGCGGCGCACCTCGACCCCGGTGGGGTTGCTGTTGCCTGTGGTGTGAAACGCCCAGATGTGAACGATCACAAGCGCCGCAATAATGAAGGGCAGCAAATAATGCAGGCTGAAGAAACGGTTCAGCGTGGCGTTATCCACCGCAGGGCCGCCCAACAACAACGTCTGGATCGGCTCGCCCACCAGTGGGATCGCCCCAAACAGGCCGGTAATCACCGTGGCACCCCAGAATGACATCTGACCCCAAGGCAAAACATACCCCATAAAGCCGGTGCCCATCATCATCAGGTAAATCAGCATGCCGATGATCCATGTAACTTCACGCGGGGCCTTGTAGGACCCGTAATAAAGACCACGGAAAATATGCATATAGACCGCAAAGAAAAACAATGACGCGCCATTCAGATGCACATAACGGATGAAATACCCGCCATTCACGTTGCGCATGATGCGTTCGACCGACTCAAAAGCCATATCGGCGTTTGGCGTATAGTGCATTGCCAAAACAACGCCCGTAACAATTTGCAAAACCAGACCAAAAGCCAGCACAATACCCCAGATCCACATCCAGTTCAGGTTCTTTGGTGTCGGGATCATCAGCGTGTTATACAACAAGCCAACGATGGGCAAACGGCTGTCCAACCACTTTTCAGCGTTGGATTTGGGTTCGTAATGGTCGTGAGGAATACCAGACATGTCGCTCTCCCTTAACCCAGTTTAATTGTGTTTTCGTCGACGAAAGACGCGACGGGAATATCAAGGTTGCGCGGGGCTGGTCCTTTGCGGATCCGCCCTGATGTATCATAGTGTGACCCGTGGCAGGGGCAAAACCAGCCACCAAAATCGCCTGATTCACCACCAATCGGTACACATCCCAGATGCGTACAAACGCCAATCATCACCAACCATTCGCCAGCTTCGTCCATGGTGCGGTTCTGATCCAGCGCCGGAGAATCCGTTTTCTGGTTGGGGTTTTCTTTGACGTAATCGATCGGGTCCATAAGATCATCCAGCGCAACTTCGCGAGCGGCGGTAATTTCTGCCTCGCTGCGGCGGCGAATGAAAACCGGTTTACCCAAATATTTCACCGTCAACTGGGTGCCAACCTCGACATCGGCGATATCAACGCGGATGGAGGACAGCGCCTGAACATCAGCCGAAGGGTTCATTTGATTAACCAATGGCCAAACCGCGGCACCTGTTACAACAACGCCGGTACCGGCGGTTGCATAATATAGGAAATCGCGGCGAGTGCCTTCGTGATCGTCTGCGTGTGACACGAGCGTTTCTCCGTTGTTTCGACCCAAACGGGCCCATAGATTCGGGGGCCGCACCCAATGCACAGCCTTTCAATTGTGTTCCTAACCGCCCAAACGCGCCACGTCCAGCCATCACGAAGGCCCATGTGGCGCGGATTGTCGCAGGGATTTTGTTCTGATAGTGTTTTCACAACGTATTATTAGCGCATTCATAGGTTATTTAAGGAATTTTCGATGGCAAGCGATCTTGGTGTTACCCTTATTCCAAACCCGACGGCCAACCCGGGACTTGTGGGTGATCTTGTGCCGTCATTTTTCAAATTGCCCAATGAACTTAGCCAATTGAAGAATATTCAAGGCCAGTTGCTCGATATTATCGTGGTTTGCGCCCTGTTGGCGGTGCTGGTGATGATCGTTGTGCAATTCATCAAAATTCTCATCCGTCGCGCCTTTTTTCGTCAGGTTGTGCGCCAATGGTTACAATCTCTGGCCCCTTCTGAAACCATGAACACCCATATCGAAGAATTGTTCCGCGACCTAAAAAATCGCGATCTGGAAGGTCGGCGCATTGAAAATCCATTTCAATACAACGCTTATGTTTATACCTTGTCGCGATCGTTGTTCATGAAACGTGTCGAAAATTCCTGTCGGCAAATATTGACCTATCCGCGTGAAAACCCCCGCGTATTTGCCGCCATCACCGACGGTGTCGCGCCTCGTGATGCTTTGACCTATCTTAAACATGACGACGAGGATGCGGGCAAAAGCAACACCCGCGCTTTTGATCGGGTCAATCAGGCGGTGGACAGCAATTTGGACAGCCTGCAACTGATGCTGACCCAAAAATGGATATTTCTGGTGCGCGGCATTGCCTTGCTGGTTGGCATTTCAATGTCTTTTGGTTTTATCGCGATTGCCGGCACCGTCGGGCGCGGCGAACTGGTTTTCGTTGTTGGCATCGGTATTCTTGCCGGTTTCATGGCCTCGATTTTTTATTATCTGTTTAGCCGATTGTGGCGTGAATGAGCCTCGAATACCCCGAAATAAACACCCGCACCCGCGCCGCAGGCGGCGATCTGCGCGACAGCCCGCTTGAGGCGCGCGAAGGCACGTTTCGCCGCGCCCGCGCCATTACTTTGCTGGTCCATGGATTTAATACCGATGTCGCCCGTGCCCGCGCCGCCTATGCCGCGATGACCAAAAATCTGCCCCCCAAACAGCGTGAAAATATATTTCATCTGTTCTGGCCCGGTGATGTTACCGATTCACGGCTGACCAGCGGGCTGCGCTATGCCGAGGTGCCAAATCGCGCCCGTGATTGCGCGGACATGCTGGCCGAATTCATGATGGAACAATTCGAGGCCCGAGCCGATCACGACCCATCAACCACTGAAATACGCATCATTGCCCATTCACTGGGCTGTCGGCTGGCCCTGGAACTGTGCCAGCGTTTGCGATTTTCCGGCGGCTACAAGGTCAAAGATGTGGTCTTGATGGCCGCCGCCGTGCCGCGATACATGGCCGCGAAATCCGGTCGTTTCAATTTGGAAAAAACCGGTGGCAAGGAAACCACGCTGGTTTTACATTCAAAAAAGGACAAAATCCTGTTCGCCTTTTTCAAAACCGGCCAGCGGTATGAAAGCGAATATTTTGAAGGCATCACCAACGGACGCGCCGCTTTGGGGCGTTTCGGGCTGGAGGGGCTGGGCATCGCCAAAACCAGCATCAGCGAGGAAAAAACCGATCATGACCACGCCGATTATTGGTCAGCCCCCGGCGTGTCGCAATCCATCGCAATCAAATTCAAAGGCCCCGTTCGCAACGCAGCACGCACCAAAGCACAGGGGCGCAGGATTGCCGCCACCCATCCCGTTCAGGGCCGTTCAGGGCCACAAGGGCGGCGGCTTGCCTGAAGGCTTTGCAATCACCCAAACGATAGAATAACACCACGGTATTTCCGCAATAACGGCTGGCAAAATGGCTCAACGACTGAAACTTTCCCAACGCGGCATCAAAATCAGCATCATTCTGGTTTTGATCCTGACTGTTGTATTCAGCGAAAAACGCGCTGTGCGTTATGGCGATAATTTTCAAATCGCCCTGCCATTGTTGGCCTTGGGCTGTAACATCGTGAACGGCAATGCGGGGGAATATGTCGTCCGCTATGTGGGCATGTTTTTCACCACACACGGGTTAAAACGTGGCTTGGGCGACATTCCGTTAAACACGCGACCCAACGGCAAAACCTATGGCTTTCCCAGCGGTCACGCCTCAACCGCCGCCTTCGGGGCCTCGTCGCTGGTCTATGGGTGTTTGAAAAATTCCGTCGTCGTGAAAGGCGTTGTCATCATCGCCGCGGGTTTTGTCGGGGCCAGCCGGATCGAGTCGGAAAATCATGATATATGGCAAGTACTTGCGGGTATCCTTGTTGGGTGGTTCTGGGATCGCATCGGGCGCAAACCCGGCCCTGTGCGGCGAATTGCCACGAAAATCCTGTCACCAGTTCGCAGAGGTTTTCATTTTCTCTTGTCCCCGCTAGTCTTGCTTGCAAATAATTTTTCAAATCGGAGATCGGATCAATGATTCGCACAACCACCGCTTCGCTTGCTCTTGTAACTGCCCTGGCTGCCCCGGCGGCGGCCCAGGTCGAGATCAGCGTTTATACCGGCTTTCAATCCGCGCCCCACAGCACGGTCACGGTGTTGGGAAATGACGGTGGTAACAAATCAATTGGTGCCGGATGGGAAGGCAAACCTTTTGCGATGCCACCCTATTACGGTATTCGCGGCACATGGTGGCTGAATGATAAATGGGGCATCGGGGCAGAATTTAACCACGCCAAAGTTTACGCTGACAGTGCGACCTTGGCGGCCAATGGCCTCACCACTTTGGAATTCACCGATGGCCTGAATTACCTAACCGTAAATGGTTGGCGTCGCTGGCAAAATCAAAGCCGTTGGACACCCTATGCGGGTGCCGGTATCGGCCTGTCGATCCCATATGTGGAATATCAGGCTGTTGGCGGTTCACGCACGTTGAACTATCAGGTGACCGGTGCCGTGGTGCAGGTTGTCGGCGGTGTATCTTATGCAATCAATGACAAATGGTCGGTTTTTGGGGAATACAAAGGTGCCTATTCATCGAACAAAGCCGATCTTGTCGGCGGCGGTACATTGGAAACCAACATCATCACCAATGCCCTGAATATGGGCGTCAGCCTTAGTTTTTAGGGCCAAAGCTTAACGTCATATCGCGGTGTGGAATGTCGGCATCCAGATATTCCCGCCCTTCGGCAACAAAGCCCAGTTTTTCGTAAAACGGGATGGCATAGGTTTGTGAGCCCAAGATCGCGGCCTTAAAACCCTGCGCCTGTGCATCGGCCACGATAAACCGCATCAAATCCGCGCCCAAGCCGGTGCCGCGATGGGATTTTGCCACACATACCCTTTGGATTTTGGCCCACGCACCTTTGGGCAACAGACGAGCGGCAGCGACGGGGGCACCATTTTCCTCAGCCAGATAATGCAGACAAGCGGCTTCCAAATTATCCAGTTCCAAATCGGCAGGCACGTTTTGTTCGCCAATAAAAACCTCGGTGCGGATCAGGCGGCAAGCCGCGCGATCCGCATCGCTTTCAGCACATCGCAGCGTGATCATAGGGGGTCGGCTGGCACGGTTGCCAGCATCGACGAGCGTTTGGAAAATTCGGTGAACCATGCCGCCAAAGCATCGTTACCCTGCCGCCAATGCCGCGCGTCGTGGCGAAAATCGACATACCCAAGCGCCGCGCCAACCGCAATATGGCCAATATCCATCGGCCCGCTTAGATGCGCCATCCATTGGTCATTGATCACCTTGCAGGCGCGTGAAATCTTGCCCCATTGCCCCTCGGCAAAGGCAGGCATTTGCTTGTCGGCGGGGCGAACGCGGGCCTCGTATGTCAGCAACAACGCCGCATCCAGAATACCATCGGCGGTCGCTTCGAGCGTCAGGGTATCCCAGATCGACGCCGCCGGATAAAAATCCGCCCCGGCCCGATCATTCAAATATCGTGTGATGACACGGCTATCATAAATCGCCCCGCCATCGGGGCGTGCCAGCGCCGGAATTTTCCCGAGCGGATTTTGCGCCAGTGGCATTTTGGAGGCATCAAGTGGGCTGCCTGTGGCAAAGACCAGTTCCACATCCGGCAACTGGCCGGTTTCATGCAATAATACGATACATTTGCGCGCATAAGGCGATGTCGGGGATTGGTAAAGTTTCATATTTTTTCCTTTTATATTTCGTCCGCCACGCCCAGCATCCAATCGCGCAACAAGTCAACTTCTTGACCAATGCCCGCCGCCGCCGCACCGTGTGCCGCGCCATGCCGTGCGGATTTGGTTTTGTTTTGGTTCATTTTCCACGTACTTTGCAAATCGTCAATACGCAGGCGGCACGGCACAATCATTCGCATCATTTTGGCCAAAACCTCGGGCGTCATCTTGTCGGCTTTCCACGGTGTTTTGCCCGCGATCCGCGCCTCAAATTGCGCCGACAGGCGGTCAAGAACACCGCGCAATTCGCCCTGATCAAGGATCGACACTTCACCGCGCAAATGCACCGCAACATAATTCCACGTGGGCACCTGATCCGGCACGCCGTACCAATCGGGCGATATATAACTGTGCGGGCCGGTGATCGACAAAACCGCCGGTTGCGGCTGTTTAATCGCGCGCAATATCGGGTTGGACCGTACCAGATGCAAATCCACAATCCGCGCATCCGGCGACAAGGTAAAAGGTACATGCGCCAAAAGCGGGCCACCCTCGGCATTGATCGCCAGCGTGCCAAAACTGCGCCCCCGCACAAATTCATGGGAACGAGCTTGTTCCTGACGCCGGTAAATCGGATTGGGGTGCATATCAGGCACGGCCCCCTTCGGCAGACAACATCAAGGGATCGATGCCCAAAGACCCTAGCGCAGCGGCCCATTTATCGGTGTATCCGGTGCCAAAAACCAAATCCGCACTGCTGTCGGCGGTTAACCAGCCATTTTGCTGAAGCTCGGCCTCCAACTGGCCGGGCGCCCAACCGGCATACCCCAATGCCAGAAAGCTTTGCTCAGGGCCGCCACCGGTGGCAATATCTTCCAAGACGTCCAAAGTCGCGCTCATGGAAAAGGTTTCATCGACCCTTAGCGTTGCCTCGGCCGCCTGATATTCTGATGAATGCAGCACAAAACCACGGCCATGTTCCACGGGGCCACCAAAATGCACCTTTATCGGCGGCGCCCCGTCCGCCTGATTGATGCCCAATTGTTCCAGCAAATCATCCAACTGAATATCGGGTGCGGGTTTGTTGATCATCAATCCCATCGCGCCATCGTCTGAATGGGCGCAAATAAAGACCACGCTTTTTTCAAATCGTGGATCGCCCATGCCCGGCATGGCGATCAACAGCTTGCCGCAAAGGTCGGATGATTGAAGTGTGTTTGTCATCCTCAAAACATGCGGTGGCGGTGACAAAGTTACAAGGGTCCCTGTAACGAAACATCGCCTTATTGTGACTTTCCCTTGCCCCAAATACCCCTATGATCCGGCGAATGAAAAATCGCCTGATCCCCCTCATTCTCGCCGCCCTGATGGCCCTGACGTTTACCCCGGCGCAGGCCCAGGTGCCCGATCTGGATGAACTTGTGCAATTGAAGGTATTGCCCGGTTGGCGGCTGTCCAATGGCAACCACATGATGGGGGTGCAATTCACGCTTGCGCCGGGTTGGAAAACCTATTGGCGCAACCCCGGTGACGCGGGCATTCCGGCGGAATTCAATTTGACCCGGTCCAAAAATCTGTCGGATTTCACCATGTATTGGCCCGTGCCAAAGATTTACAACGACTACGGCGTGCGCACGATCGGATACAAGGGCAGTGTGATATTTCCCCTTGAACTGGCGCCGCGCAAATCCAGCGCACCAATCAATGTGCGCGGGTCTGTCAATCTGGGCGTCTGCGCCGAGGTTTGCATTCCTGTTGATCTGAATTTCACCGTCAGCCTGCCGGTCGATGCCACAACGCCAGATCCCCAAATCGGGGCGGCCCTTGCAAACCAACCGGCGATTGCGGGCAACAATTTCAAATGCGATGCAAGACCCTCAAAAACCGGTATCATTCTGAACACCAGCCTTCGTCAGCCAAAATTGGGCGAGGACGAGGTACTGGTTATCGAGGTTGAGGGCACTGATCTGTGGGTCGCAGAAACCACGCTTTTGCGCAAGCGCGCGGTGGTCAGCGGCAAAACCAAAATCATCAACGTCGCGGGCAACGGCATCAGTTTTGCCCGCGATTCAGTGCGCTTGACCCTGTTGTCCAATGGCGGCGCGGTTCAGGCGCTAGGCTGTGCGAAAGGGTGAACGGCGCGAAAACGCACGCACCAGACCGTAAATGACAATGCCCATCAGATAGATCGCGATCGCCAAGGCGGCGGCCCCCGCAATGAACAAACCAAACGCCAGCAAAAGCGGCGACAGATCGGCCACGGATGCGGGCAATACTGTGATCATCACCGCGGGCAACACATCTTGATAAATCACCGATCCCAAGGTGGCGGCAAACCACGCAACCGTGCCCAAAACCGCCATGCCCGCCAGCAGTGACACCCATCCAGCGCCTTTTGGCAGGCTAAGCGCGCGCGACAATGACGTGACCTGACGGCGCACATCCAATTGCATCGCCAATAATGCGGGCACGATTAGCAACACCAAAACCAAGCCAAAGCCCAACCCGTAAGACAAGGTGATCACCGTCGGTTTCAAAAACTGCGCCTGTTGGGATTGCTCGTACAGCAGCGGTGCCAGTCCCAACACGGTGGTCATCGTTGTCAGCAATACAGGCCGCAACCGATCCGACGTGGCATCAATGATTGCCGGTATCAATCCACGATCGGCGGCATATTCGTCCACCGTCGTGATCAATACAATGGAATCATTGATGATGATCCCGGTCATCCCGATCAACCCAACCACCGAAAACATCGATAGCGGCACATCCCATACATAATGGCCATAGATGGTACCAACCAATCCAAAAGGTATGATCGCCATAACCACCATTGGCCGGGTCCAGCTGGAAAACACCCAAGCCAATACCAGATAAATGCCGATCAGCCCGACCATAAAGCCCAGCAAAGCATCGTTCAGAAAATCGCCTTCTTGTTCGGCCAGCCCAGACAGCCGGAAGGTCACACCAAAGCGGCTTTCAATTTCGGGCAAGATCACCTCTTGCAGGGTTTCAATAATTTCATTGGCGCGGGTGGGATCGTCTTCGGAAATCGTGCCGGTCACCGAAATCACCCGCAGGCCATTTTCCCGCAGAACCGTGGAAAAACCGCTTTGCTGGGTGACATGCACCAGATCACTGAGCGCCACATATTCACCCGTATTGGTGCGCATTTGCATGCGGTCCAGAAAATCCGCCGCCAGTTCGCCCTTGGGCAATTCAACGCGAATGCTGGCACTGCGCGGCCCGTCTGGATAACTTGCTGCCTCGATCCCGTTCAACCGGTTGCGCAGCACACGACCCAAACCATCGATGGTAAACCCCAGGGTCTGCCCCTGCGGTGTCAGCTCTAAAATCAGCTCGTCTTTGTCATAGGCCAACGTATCCTCAACCGCTGAAACCTCGGCAAATTTCGCCACCTCGGTTTTCAAGGCTTCGGCGGCTGCCTTCAGGGTTTCACCATTCGCGCCGATGAATTGCACATCCAGCGAATCCCCGCCCGGCCCAGATCGATGGCCACGGAAACTGACATTTTCGGCCAATGGGTGTTGGCGCACGCTGTCTTGCAACTGGGCCACAAATTGAAAACTGGAATAGGGGCGCAAGTCGGCATCGATCAATTCAATCGCGATTGAGCCCAGCAGATCGCGATCCTTGTTGTCGGTGCCCGCCAACCCACGCCCGGTATTTCCACCAACTTCGGCCAGAACGAACACCAAAGGGTTAACGCCATGCTCGGCCTCGAGTTTTTTGCCCAGCTCCTCGGTGGCGCGCTGCATTTCGCGCATCATCGCCAGACTGTCATCGCGCGTGGCCCCGTTTGCCATGACAAAATTGCCCGACACCGATGAGCGTTCCGGCGCATTGAAAAACCGCCAACTAACGTCGCCATTGATGAACAGAACCACTTGGCTGGTTAAAACCACGATCGCCCCCGCCATCACCGGATACCGCGCCCAGATCACCAGACGCATCAGGCGGCGAAAGATCACCTCGCGGAACCAGTCAAAGCCGATATTCACAATCCGGCTGGGAAAATCATACCAATGGGTTTTCGCCGAATGCGTCAACGCATGCGCCATATGGTTCGGCAAAATCAAAAAACATTCCACAAGTGACGCGATCAACACCACAATCACGGTGAACGGAATATCGGCGATCAAATCGCCAAACCGCCCGCTGATCGCCGTCAGCGCAAAAAACGCAATCACCGTGGTCAGGGTTGCGGAAAACACCGGCATCGCCATGCGTCGCGCGGCATTTTCAGCCGCTTCAACCGGGCTTTCGCCCAGACGACGCGCCCGAAAATCGGCGTGTTCCCCCACCACAATCGCATCATCCACCACGATGCCCAACGTAATGATCAGGGCAAACAGGCTGATCATATTGATCGTCAGCCCGCTAAGGTACATCAACCCGATGGTGGCAAACATCGCCACCGGAATGCCCGCTGCCACCCAAAATGCGGTGCGTGCATTCAAAAACAAAAACAGCAAGGCCACCACAAGGCCCAGCCCGATCAACCCATTATTGATCAATATGTCCAACCGGTCCGAGATCGCCTCGGCACGGGTGCGGATCAGATCGACCTTTACACCGGCGGGCAGGCTCAGTTCCATTTCGTCGGCAACCTTTTGCACCTGCCCCTGAATGCGGATCGCGTCGCCCTTGTCAGAACGGTCAACACGAACCGACATGGCGGAATTTTCATCGACAAAATAGGCGCGTTCACGATCCACGCCCTCGACACGTATCTGTGCCACATCGCCAATCAACAATTTCGAGCCATCACTGTTCACCCGCAAAACAATGGCCTCGATCTGGTCGCCACGACGCTTGGCAACGCCGGTGCGCACCCGCGTGTTGGCGCCACTGACATCGCCCGCCGGATCGGTTTCGGATTCCGCTGCGATCGCTTGGGCGATCTGGGACATGGTGACATCAAACCGGATCAGATCGATGGTGGCGACCTCGACAATGGTTTGCGGCGCGGCAACACCGCGAATGGTGGTGCGTGTTACCCCCTCGGCGAACAGCCGCGTCACCAGTTCATCGGCAAATCGACCCAATTGATCGACACCAACCGGACCGGTGATGATCACATCGGTCACCCGATCCCGCCACGCGCCGCGCCGCACTTGCGGATCATCGGCATCTTCGGGCAGGGTATTCACCGCATCCATGGCATTTTGCACGTCTTCCGCCGCGCGCGCCATATCCCAACCGGGCGAAAATTCCAGACTGATCCGTGCCCGCCCCTCAGACGAGGTCGAGGCAGATTCCGCCACCCCCTCGACGCTTAACAATACAGGTTCAAGAACCTGCACGATGCCGGCATCGACGTCTTCGGCACCCGCGCCATCCCAACTTACGGTGACCGACACATTATCGATGATCACATCGGGAAAAAACTGTGCGCGCATTTTTGGCATGGCCATCAACCCGCCAACGATCATCACCACCAGCAACAGGTTCGCCGCCGTTCTGTGACGGGTGAAATACGACAGGATGCCACCACCGGGGCTGAATTTTTGACGCGCCATGCCCTAACCCCCCATCCGGCCTTGCAGCCGCTCAACCAAAGCCGCCGGAACTTTTTCCTGCGCCAGCTGGCTTAACAGTCGCTCTTTCACTTCGGCGGGCATTCTGTTGTTTGCCTGCACAAAGGCGATCATTGCCGCCCTTTTATCGGCTTCAAGGGTCACGTCTTGGGGTTCGGGCGCTTGGGCAATGTCACCATTGGCATCTTTGCGCAAAGGCTTGACCTTGATCCCCGCCCCCAGCAAGGGCGAGCGTTCCACCACCACTTCGCGCCCCGCCAAACCACGGCCACGCACCAAAACCGCGTCGCCCTGACGGCGGATCAATTCCACTTTGGCAATTTCAAGCCGGTCGTCTGCGCCGATCAACAACAGCGTATCCCCTGCCCCCAAGGCCGAGGCCGGCAAAACGGCGACAAACCGCACCTCGGGCTCCTCGATCTGGACGGTCACAAAATCGCCGGGGCGAAAACCGCGCGGCTTTTGCAACGAGGCAAAGATTGTCCGTCCGGTTTGCCCCTCGCTGACCGCACCGCTGACGCGGGAAATCTGTCCACCCGTGGCAATGTCTGCGCCGGAAACATCCAAAATGACCTGAATGGACGAGCCCAGCAATTCACCGTCGGCATTCAACAGGCGCGCATATTCCGCCGTGGAAACACGGAATGAAACCTCCAGTGCTTCGGCGTCAATCAGGCTGGCCAAGCGTTCGTTGTTGTTAACCAGCCCACCTTGAACCAGCGTTACCGCCGCCAAAGTGCCGGAAAATTCCGCCCGCAATTCTGTTTCGGCCAGCTTGCGTTCAGCCTCGGCCAGATTGATCTGGCGTCGCGCCAGGGCGGTGGCGGTTTGGCTTACCTTTGCTTCGGCTTGGGCCACCGATTGCCGCCGCGCCACAACGGATTGATCCGCCGATGATGCCGCAAGGGCCGCGGTTTCAACCGCGGCCTCGGTGCCCACACCACGGCGCAACAAATCCTGTTGGCGGGTTAGCGCCTGTTTGCGTAAATCCGCCTGCGCCATCGATGCGCGCGCGTCATCGCGGGATAATTCCAGCGCCCGCGCCGCTTCGCGTTGATCGGCCAATGCCTCGTCCAGATCGGTGTTTGCCACAGCCAATGCCGATTGCGCCTGTGCCGGATCGATGCGCAGCAAAACCTGCCCGGCGGTGACCTGCCCGCCCTCTTCAAAGTTTTCGGCAACCTCGATCACCGGGCCACCTGAAGGGGCCCGCACATCCAGTGTTCGACGACTGCGAATTTCACCAAAAGTTTCCAAAATCGGCGTTTGTTCGCCGACTTCAAACGGCACCACGTTCACCGTGAATATCCGTTCCCGCGCAGGCCGTTCACGCGCCTCGCGGGACCAGCGATCCAGAAGCGACGTGCGAATATTTTGACCTGCAAAAGCCAGCAAGCCCACCGTAAAAGATATTAAAAACAACCCGATAAGGCTTCGACGCAGAAAACGCATAAGACAGTCGCTCCAGAACAAAATAATAGGTAGCAAGCATTAGGCAAAAGGGCCTGATACGCAACTCATGTTTTTGTTACGTCCCAGCCGACTATTTCCGTCGCTGTTTTTCCGTTAAACGCGGAAATATTTCAACAAAATTACAAGGCATGTGCTGATAATTCAACTGATGCACCAAAATTTCGTCCCAGGCATCACGACAAGCGCCCGGGCTACCGGGCAATGCGAACAAATAGGTGCCCATGGCAACGCCACCACAAGCGCGTGATTGCACCGCCGAGGTACCGATTTTTTGCATCGAAACGATGGTGAAAACCGTGCCAAATGCATCGATTTCTTTTTCATAAACATCGCGGTGCGCCTCGACCGTGACATCGCGCCCGGTCAACCCCGTGCCCCCGGTTGAAATCACCACATCAATGTTTTCATCCGCACACCACAGGCGCAGTTGATCAGCAATCTGGTCGCGTTCATCCGGCATGATGCGGCGATCCGCCAAAATGTGCCCCGCCTCGGTGATCCGCGCCACCAATGTGTCGCCCGACTTATCATCCGCCAAGGTTCGGCTGTCACTGACCGTCAGAACGGCGATGCGTACGGGGATGAATTTCCGGCTTAAATCCAGTTTCGCCATTTATGCACCTTCTTTCAACTTGGCCTGCACGGCCAGTAAATCTGCCCATGCCTCGCGTTTGGCGGCGGGGGTACGGATCAAATACGCCGGATGAAACATCGGCATCACAGGCCGATCAAACGCCTGAACCCAAGTGCCGCGCAACCGGGTGATTCCCTTTTTACCCAGCGCCGCCAGACAGGCAACATTGCCCATCAACACCACCACATCCGGCGCCGCCAGTTCAATGTGTTTTGTCACAAACGGCATCATCATGGCAATTTCATCAAGGCTGGGATCGCGGTTTTGCGGGGGCCGCCATGGCATCACATTGGTGATGTATACGGGTGCCGCGCCGGTTCGGGCCATGCCGATCGCCGCCAGCATTTTATCCAGCAATTGCCCGGCGCTGCCCACAAAGGGTCGGCCTTCCTGATCCTCTTGCCGCCCCGGTGCCTCGCCCAAAATCAACAGGCGTGCGCCTGCATGGCCATCGGCAAAAACGAAGTTCCGCGCGCCTTTTTTCAGCTCACACAGATCAAACCCCGATTGCAACTGCGCCAGTTCCGCCAGCGTGGTGGCCCGATCCGCCAGCCCTTGGGCAACCGCCACCGCATCAGCGACGGGCGCGGCGGCAACTGGCGCGGGCGTCGTTGGTTTACCTTGTGGGGCAACGGCCGCTTTGGGTTGCGGTTTCACCGGTTCCTGAATCGCCTCAAACCGGTCAACCGGCGCCTCAGAAATCGTCTCGGTCACGCCAAGATCGATCTGCCATTCCAACATGGCGCGCGCGCTGTGATATTCTTGGTCCGATTCCATAAATTGCAGGGTATCGCCTCGCGCCTCTTGCCGCCACCCCCATCCCTTTCTATAACCACTGAAATAAGGGATGGGGCCACCGAATGACATTTCGCCAGACACACCTTTTGGGAATTGAAAACCTCGCGCCCGAGGAAATTAAAACATTGCTGGATGTAGCGGATCAATATGTTGATCTGAATCGCCGCGACATCAAGCAATCCAGCCTGCTTGCCGGGCTGACGCAAATCAACATGTTTTTTGAAAATTCCACCCGCACACAGGCCAGTTTTGAGCTGGCAGGCAAGCGTTTGGGTGCCGATGTGATGAACATGGCGATGCAGGCGTCCTCGGTGAAAAAGGGCGAAACCCTGATTGATACCGCCCTGACCCTGAACGCCATGCACCCCGATTTGCTGGTGGTGCGGCACCCCAATTCCGGCGCGGTAAACTTGCTGGCGGAAAAAGTGAATTGCGCCGTTCTGAACGCTGGCGATGGCCGCCACGAACACCCGACCCAAGCGTTGCTGGATGCCCTGACAATTCGCCGTGCCAAAGGCCGCCTGCACCGTCTGTCGATTGCGATCTGTGGCGACATTGCCCATTCCCGCGTTGCCCGTTCCAACATCATGCTGTTGGGAAAAATGGAAAACCGCGTTCGCCTGATCGGCCCGTCAACCCTGATGCCGTCGCAAATTCGCGAACTGGGCGTCGAGGTGTTTGAAGACATGACCGAAGGTTTGGCCGATGTTGATGTGGTGATGATGCTGCGCCTGCAAAAAGAACGTATGGACGGTGGTTTTGTGCCATCTGAACGCGAATATTATCACCGCTGGGGGCTGGACGGCGAAAAGCTGCGCCATGCCAAACCCGATGCCATCGTCATGCACCCCGGCCCAATGAACCGGGGGGTGGAAATCGACGGCACGCTGGCCGATGACATCAACCGGTCTGTCATTCAGGAACAGGTGGAAATGGGTGTCGCGGTGCGTATGGCGGCGATGGATTTACTGTCCAAAAATCTGGCCGCCAAACGGCTGCAAAACCGCGTGCAAAAACAGGTTTCGGCATGAAGAAAAATCCGGCTCAAAAGATTGACCTGAACACAGACGAGCAAGTTTTGGCCGCCCTTCGGCTTGAAGGTGGCACCGACGACGAACTGATCCTTGTCTGGCGGCCGATTTACCGTCTGTTTCTGGCCCAACAGTCGATGATTATTCTGGGGGTCATGCTGGTGGTCACGGCGATAAGTTTTTATTTGGGCGGCACCTATGTTTTTCCGCTTTTCATGCTGATCGGGCTGGCGCTTTGGGCGTTTTTTCTGGATCAAGACGAATGGCGCAATAATCGCAACAAGGTTTGGGCGCTGACCAATCGCAGCCTTTTCCGGTTAAGTACAAATCCTATGGAACAGGTGCTGACCGTTCGTTTGGACAGCATCAACCGGATTTCGGATTGGGGCATGTGGAAGCTGTATATTCGGACCAACGAAATCAAGGTAATCGATCTGGCCTATGTGGGCCGCGCCTCGCAGATTTATGTCGATCTTGACACCGCCATGCGCAACGCCACACCACCCAAAGCAACCGAAAGCCAGCAATGACGCTCTATCTTTCCAACGCCATTTTGATCGATCCCCTTGCCGGTACACAAACCCACGGCGGGATGCTGATCAAGGGCGGCAAAATTGCCAAGGTTTTTGCTGGCGATCAAAAACCCTCGGTGGCGGAGATGGCCAAGGCGGATCTGGTTGATTGCGCGGGTAAATATCTGGCACCGGGCATTGTGGATATCGGTGTCAAAGTCTGCGAACCCGGCGAGCGGCACAAAGAAAGCTTTCGCACCGCGGGCATGGCGGCGGCGGCGGGTGGGGTGACCACCATGGTCACCCGTCCCGATACACAGCCCGCCATCGACAGCCCCGAAACCCTGGAATTTGCCACCCGCCGCGCCAACCAGGCATCTCCCGTGCGTATGCGCCCGATGGCCGCCCTAACCCGCAATCGCGAAGGGCGCGAAATGGTGGAAATCGGGTTTCTGCGTGATGCCGGTGCCGTGGCTTTTACCGATTGCGACCACGTCGTGCAGAACCCCAAGATTTTTTCGCGCTGTCTGACCTATGCCAAATCCCTGGGCGCATTGGTGATTGCCCACCCGCAAGATCCGGCGCTTTCGTCGGGGGCAGCTGTCACCTCGGGCAAATTTGCCACGTTGCGCGGTTTGCCGTCGGTATCGCCAATGGCGGAACGCATGGGGTTGGAACGCGATTTGGCGCTGGTGGAAATGTCTGGCGCAAAATACCACGCCGACAATCTGTCCACCGCCGCCACCCTGCCCGCACTGGAACGCGCCAAAGCGGCTGGTTTGGATGTCACGGCTGGGGTGAATATTCACCATCTGACCTTGAATGAATTTGATGTCGGGGATTACCGCACATTTTTCAAGATCAAGCCGCCGCTTCGTGCCGAGGACGACCGCCAAGCCATGGTTGACGCGGTTGCCAGTGGCTTGATCGATGTGATTTCCTCGATGCACACGCCGCAGGACGAAGAATCCAAACGCCTGCCGTATGAAGAGGCCGCCTCGGGTGCGGTTGCCCTTGAAACCCTGCTGCCCGCCGCCATGCGCCTGTTTCATGCCGGTGATCTGACGCTGGTGCAACTGTTCCGCGCCATGTCGCTGAACCCGGCGCGACGGTTTGGGCTGAACGCAGGCACCTTGACCAAAGGCGCGCCTGCCGATTTGGTGCTGTTTGACCCGCACGCACCCTTTGTGATGGATCGTTTCAAGTTGCAATCAAAATCCAAAAACACGCCGTTTGACGGGCACAGGATGCAAGGCCGGGTGATTGCAACCTATGTTGGCGGCACCAAGGTTTGGGGTTGATATGCCCGACCTGAGCACCGCGCCGATGCTGTTGGTTTTGACGGCGCTTGTCGCCTATCTGTTGGGGGCCGTGCCCTTTGGCATCGCGATCGCGCGACTGTTTGGTCTGGGCGATTTGCGGCAAATCGGGTCGGGCAATATTGGCGCGACGAATGTATTGCGCACCGGCAACAAATTCGCCGCCTTGCTGACGTTGATGGGTGACGCGGGCAAAGGCGGGGCCGCCGTGCTGATCGCCCGCGCCCTTTTTGGACCAGACGCCGCACAGCTGGCGGGGTTTGCCGCCTTTCTGGGCCATTGCTTTCCGATCTATCTGGGCTTTAGGGGTGGCAAGGGCGTGGCGACATTTCTTGGTACATTGCTGGCGCTGTTCTGGCCTGCGGGCATCGCCGCCTGCCTGACATGGCTGGTGGCCGCATTGCTGTTTCGTATTTCATCCCTTGCCGCGCTGATTGCCGCGATCAGCGCGCCAATTTGGCTGGCCGTTCTGGGCATGCCCAGCGCGGTGATTTTGGGCATCGCCCTTGCCGCGCTGATCCTGTGGCGGCACAGCGCCAACATCCAACGCCTGCTGGCAGGCACCGAGCCAAAAATCGGCAAAAAATAAACAACCCAATTCCTACAACGTAGGGTGGAAACCAAAAACATTCCCCAAACCCCTTGAAAACTGCGACAATTAGATAGTTTTTAATGGAAGGGACTCTTATGAAACGAACCATTTTGGCCTGCGCTTTGGTGATGGCGACCGCCTCTTTTACACCCGCATCCGCTCAAGAACTGGAACCTTGGGGATCATCGGATTACTGGGATGTGCTGGTTGATCCGACGCTTGGCGACGGCTGCCTGATCCAGTCCGAATTTAGCGATGGGTCGGTTGTGCGCATCGGTTTTGATCGCAACCAAGGCGGCGGCTATGTGACCGCTTTCAATATGAACTGGGGCGATATCGAGGAAAATGCCTGGTATCCGGTGATCTTCGCCCTTGATGGTCAGGATTACGAGGCCGACGCCCGTGGCATGTATCTGAACGGCGTGCCCGGCGCGGATATTCCTTTTGACAACCCGGATTTCCTGTTTGACATCGCGGCCAAATATACAATGACGCTCTATACCGACAACGGCGAAGTCATGTCGATCGATCTGACCGGCAGCAGCCTCGCGTTACAGGCCGCCATCGAGTGTCAGGAAGAATTCGGCTGATCCGGCAAAATGAACGCTAATAACTGTATTCGTCATAAATACGGCTAAGATCTCCGCCCCATTCGCCGTGGTATTTCGCCAGTAATTCATCCGCTGGCGTAACACCGGTTTCCAGACTTTCTTGCAACGAATTCAGGAAATGGGTTTCATCGGGGATCAAACCACCGGCACCGGGGCGGGCGCGGGCCTTAAGCCCTGCCTCGGAAATTTTCACGCATTCCCGTGCCAGATCGATCATCTTGATCCCGTCCACCTCGGCGGCCAAGCCCTGTTCGGCGGCGGCGACGCGGAATGCCTCGATCCGAGTGACATCCCAGCCCTTGGTCAAATCTGTTGCCGCATCCAGGGACGACTGGTCATACATCAGCCCCACCCAAAACGCCGGCAGTGCGCACAGCCTGCGCCAAGGGCCACCATCGGCCCCGCGCATTTCGATGAATTGCTTGATCCGCGCCTCGGTGAAAATTGTGGTCAGATGATCCGCCCAATCCGACAACATCGGTTTTTCACCGGGCAGCGCGGGCAGCTCGCCACGCAGAAAATCGCGAAAACTTTGCCCCAAGGCATCGATATATTTGCCGTCGCGATAAACAAAATACATCGGTACATCCAACGCGTAATCAACCCAGCGCTGAAAACCAAAACCCTCTTCAAAGACAAAACCCGGAATACCGGTGCGGTCTTTGTCCAAGTTGCGCCAAACCCGGCTGCGAAAGGATTTCAACCCGTTGGGTTTACCTTCCAGAAACGGCGAATTGGCAAACAGCGCGGTCGCCACGGATTGCAGCGCCAAGGACACCCGCAATTTTTGCACCATGTCCGCCTCGGAGGCGAAATCAAGGTTCACTTGCACCGTACAGGTCCGGTACATCATTGTGGTGCCCATTGTATCGACGCGGCCCATATAATCGGTCATCAACCGATAGCGCCCCTTGGGCATCATCGGCATTTCATCATGGGTCCATTCAGGTGCCGCCCCCAGCCCGATAAAGCGCACACCGATCCGGTCGGCGACGGCTTTCACCTCTTTCAGGTGAACGTTCACTTCGTCACAGGTTTCGTGAATGGTTTCCACCGGCGCGCCGGATAATTCCAACTGCCCACCCGGTTCCAGCGAAACATTGGCACCATCTTTGGTCAGCCCGATGATATTGCCGCCCTCGGCCACCGGTGCCCAATTAAATTCGTCCCGCAACCCTTCAAGGATCGCCTTGATCGAGCGTTCCCCTTCATAAGGCAGCGGCTTGTGGGTGTCTTTGCAATAGCCGAACTTTTCATGTTCGGTACCGATGCGCCAATCTTCTTTGGGTTTACAGCCATCTGACAGAACCTCTGCCAATTGGTCCATATGTTCGATCGGGCCACCGCCGCTTTGGGGTATCGACATGTTGCTCTCCGCTCGTTGTCATCAGTGTTGTCAAAATTGCGCGGTTCAGGGGTGAAAGGATTTGGCGCGGTTGTCAATGCGCTGTGGATTGAATTGCGGGCGGCCCCACCAAAAAACCGCATGACAATAGGATAAGCCGCGCCCTATGTTGGGGCCTGATCAAAAGGGGTTCTGCCGTGAAGTTGAAAAATAAAACCGCCATCATCACCGGCGCCGCGCAGGGGCTGGGGCGGGCTTGTGCACTGCGATTTTTGCAAGAGGGCGCGAATGTTGTGCTGGCGGATATAAACGCCGAAAATCTGGTGGCGGCGCGCACCGGTTTGGCCAAATTTGGTGATGCGGTATCCAGCATGGTTTGTGATGTTTCAAAACGCAGTGATCTACAGGCGCTGGTGGATCACGCGATCGAAACCTATGGCCAGCTTGATATCATGGTGAACAATGCGGGCATTGCCAAGGTTCAGGATTTTCTGGAAATATCCGACGATCAATATGATGCGGTGATGAATGTGAACCTGCGCGGGGCCTTTGTCGGCACGCAAATTGCGGGCAAACAGATGATTGCCCAGGGCCACGGCGGCGTGATCATCAACATGTCATCGATCAACGCGCTGGTGGCCAACCCGACGCTGTCGACCTATGCGATTTCCAAGGGCGGGATCAACCAGTTGACCAATATTGCCGCCGTCGCCCTTGCGCCGCATAAAATCAGGGTTCTTGGTATTGGGCCGGGCACGATCATGACGGAAATGGTGGCCGATGTGATCATGACCTCGCCCGAGGCGCGGCATAATGTGTTGTCCCGCACCCCGCTTGAACGCTGTGGCGAGCCGCATGAAATCGCCTCGGTTGCCGCGTTTCTGGCCAGTGACGACGCCAGCTATATGACCGGTCAAACCGTCTATCCCGATGGCGGGCGCATGGCGTTGCATTATTCGATTCCGGTGAAGGACGCCTGATCAGGTCAATCGCCGCGGGGCTTTTTTCCAGATCTGGAAAACGCTGGCCTCGGTTGATTTTGTCGCCGCAATGGCGCGATCAAAATTGACGTTGTCAAAACTCGCCAGAACGTCATAAATTTTCGCCGCCCCCACCGCATTGCCCGGAATCGATTGCGGATGTTGGCCGATGCTTTTGAACACCCAAAACAAATCCGGCGAAAACGGCCCCAGTGAATTGGTGTGAATCTCGATCGCGGTGATTTCGCTGATCGACAGGCTGAACCCGCCATACGACAACAAATAGCTGATCTGGCGTTCATCCACCTCGACCACACCCAAACCGCCTTCGCCAAAATTCAGCCGCAACCGCCGCCACCCGATGATGCCAAGACCGAGGCCCGCAAGGGCAATGATCCCGCCGATCAACCCAAACAACGGCCCGCCCGCACTGAAAACCCAGATGCCAACGGCCACGACACCAGCGGCAAAAATAATTTCGCGCCAGCGCTGGATTTGGTTGCGTAATTCCGGGCGAATAAAGCTCATTCCCAGTCCCCCAATTCCCTTTGCCACAGGGTCAGGGCGGCAACGGCGGCTGTATCGGCGCGCAAAATCCGTGGCCCAAGGCTTTGGGTTGTGACAAAGTCCAACCCCGAAAGACGCGCCCTTTCGCGGTCGGAAAACCCACCCTCTGGCCCGATCAAAATCGCCCAGGGCGCGGATTTGTTGACAGCTGTCAACTTTTCCGGCCCCAAACCGGCAGGCCGCCCGATCAGCCCTTCGTCGCAAAACAGCAACCGTCGCCCCTCGGGCCATGCATCCAGCAAACGGTCAAGTTTTTGCAACTCAGCCACCTCGGGCACAAAGGTACCGCCGCATTGTTCTGCCGCCTCGATCGCATGGATTTGCAGTTTTTCCTGCCGCACGCGATCCGAATTTGTATGGTCGGTCAGCACCGGCAAAATTCGCGCCGCGCCCATTTCCGTGGCTTTTTCCACAATAAAATCGGTACGCGCTTTTTTGATCGGCGCAAACATCAGCCACAAATCCGGCGGCATCTGCAAGGGCCGCGTCTGATGCGTGACCTCAAGGATGCCGGTGCGTTTGTTCGCGTGCGCCACACGCGCCCGCCATTCACCATCGCGCCCGTTGAAAAGTTCAACCTCGTCGCCCTGACTGCGACGCATTACCCCAAACAGGTAATGGGCTTGATCCCGCCCAAGCTGTATGTTTTGCCCTTGGGCAAGCGGATGATCTGTGTAAAGTCGCGAAAGTATGGCCATAGAGGTTGATATATGAATAACGAGAGCAAAGCGCCAGAGGGACAAGTGGCCGATGCGGCAAGCCGCAACTGGGTGGATCGCTGGGCGCCGGTTTGGGCGCGGCCCTATTTGCGGCTTTCGCGCGCGGATCGCCCGATCGGAACCTGGCTGTTGTTGTTGCCCGCGTGGTGGGGCGTGCTGTTGGCGGCCTTTGCCGATCCCAACGGGGCCAAGCCGCTGGATCTGTGGATCATTGTTGCCATGGCGATGGGGGCATTTCTGATGCGCGGTGCGGGCTGTACGTGGAACGATATCTCGGATCGGCATTATGACGCACAGGTTGCCCGAACCAAGTCGCGCCCTTTGCCATCCGGGCAGGTCAATCTGCGTCAGGCAACGCTGTGGATGCTGTTGCAAACCCTGATTTCACTGTCGATCCTGCTGACCTTTGCGCCCTTCGCAATCTTTCTGGGTTTCCTCGCACTGGGTCCGGTGGTGATTTACCCCTTTGCCAAACGGTTCACCTGGTGGCCACAGGTGTTTTTGGGCATCGCTTTCAACTGGGGTGCCCTGCTGGCATGGGCGGCGCATTACGGCAGCCTAAGCTGGCCCCCCATCGTTCTGTACCTGGCGGGAATCAGCTGGACGCTGTTTTACGACACAATATACGCCCATCAAGATACCGAAGACGACGCGCTGATCGGGGTGAAATCAACGGCGCGGCTGTTTGGGGACACTTCGCCCAAATGGCTGAATTTTTTCCTGCTCACCACAGTTTTTCTGCTGGGCCTGTCGATCCTGTTGGCCGCCAAAGACGCCAGCGTTGCCGCAACTGCCCTGGCCCTTGTGGCACCTTGGGCGATGGGTTGGCATATGTTGGCCACAATGAAACGGCTGGACATCAACAATCCCGCCAGTTGCCTGACCGCCTTTCGCGCCAATCGCAACACGGGTTTGATCGTTGCGCTATTTCTTGCCATTAGCGTGCTGATTTGATTGAAACCAAAACAGCCAGCGTATAAACGACAGCAGGCAATAAAATACCGGAGCCGAAGCAGCGCATGGTTTCACGCAAACGCATACTGGGGTTGACCCTTTTCATACTGGCCGCTGGCCTGGCCTTTTCTGCGGCCTATCTGTCGGCGAACTGGGTCGAGGGGCGATCAAAGTCGGCGGTTCAGCGGGTGATGACCTTGCAGGGTTATGAATGGGTCACTGTCTCGGTTGACGGATTGCAATTGAAACTGGAAGGCACCGCAGAAAACGAAGCCACCCGGTTTCGCGCGTTAACACTGGCCGGCAGTGTCGTTGACCCGGATCGCGTGCTGGACAACATGCATGTCATGGAAAAATCCCACGCCGCGCCGCCACGTTTTTCGGTGGAAATTCTGCGTAATGATGACGGTGTGTCGGTGATCGGATTGATCCCCGCCAGCACCGATCGCCAAACCATTCTGACGGCAATATCGGAAATGGCGGGCGGCACCAAGGTAACCGATTTACTGGAAACCGCGGATTATGAAGAACCACAAAACTGGAATGTTTCGCTGGCTTTTGGTCTTGAAGCGCTTGAATTGCTGAAGCGGTCAAAAATCTCCATATCAGCTGGCCAGATTGCGATCACCGCGATCAGCGACAGCAAACGGGAAAAAGAAACTCTTGAAAACAAGCTGCGCCAGGCCGCGCCAAGCAAAGTGGCGCTGGAATTGAATATCAACGCGCCGCGCCCGGTTATTACGCCGTTCACGACGCGGTTCTTCATCGATGAAAATGGCGCGGGCTTTGTGACTTGTGCCGCTGATACCATCCAAGCACGCGACGAGATTTTGCGCGCCGCCGCCACGGCCGGGGCCTCTGGAAAACAAACCTGTACCATCGGGCTTGGCGTTCCTTCGCCCACATGGGCGGATGCCGTGACGCTTGGTATTTCAAAACTGGCGGAACTGGGCGGTGGCACGATCACCTATTCCGATGCCGATGTCACTTTGGTGGCGCATGACACCACGCCGCCCGCCGATTTTGACCGCGTCGTCGGGGAACTGAAAGAAGCCCTGCCAGAGGTATTTTCGCTGGATGCGGTTTTGCCAGAAGTGATCGTTTTGGATGGTACCGGCAACGACACCGGTGTGATCGAATTTATCGCCACCAAAAGCCCCGAAGGCTTGGTGCAACTGCGCGGTCGTTTGGCGGATGAACGCCAGCAAGCCACCGTAACCAGTTTTGCCCAAGCGCGCTTTGGCGCGCAGGCGGTCTATTCCGCCACGCGGCTGGATACCGAATTGCCCGATGGCTGGTCGCTGCGGGTGCTGGCCGGTATCGAGGCAATGTCGCTGTTGACCCACGGTGTGCTGATCGTGCAGCCCGATTTTGTTGAACTAAAAGGCGAAAGCTATGTCGAGGGTGCCAATGACGAAGTTGCCCGTCTGATGGCAGGAAAATTGGGTGAAGGTCAGAATTATCGCCTGAACGTGGTTTATGTAGAACCGCCCCTGCCCGAAGATGCGCCGCGTTCGCCTCAGGTTTGCATTGCCAATGTGAATACCGCCCTTGCCAGCAAAAAGATCGCCTTTGCGCCCGGCGAGGCGAACATCGAGGCGACGTCATTGCCCACCATCGACAAACTGGCCGAAGCCTTTCAGGGCTGTGGTGAGGTTGCCATGGAAATCGGCGGTCACACCGACAGCCAGGGCCGTGAAACAATGAACCAAAACCTCAGCCAGCAACGCGCCGACGCGGTTTTGAACGCCCTGTTGGCACGCGGTGTCTTGACCAGTAACCTGACCGCCAAGGGCTATGGTGAAACCGCGCCGATTGCGGACAATGGCACCGAAGAGGGCCGCGAAGAAAATCGCCGCATCGAATTTGTGCTGGCGCAGGAAACGACAGAGGCCCCAGCGGAAGTTCCCGCGAAGCCCGAGGAAACAACGGAAGACGTCCATGAATAGAAGCGAATTCATCATTACCATCGCGATCATCCTGTTTGTCGCCTTTACGCTGGGGTGGTTCGCCTTTTGGGCGCTCAGCCGCTTTACCCGCGTCAACCAATCGGACATGGGCGAGCTGGATAAAATGGCTCAGGCCCTGCACGAGGCCGAAGAAGTGCGCGATCAGGCGATCGATTATGTGAACAACCGCGAACGTGAATTGACCAATCAGCTGACCCAGACCGAGGCCGAACTGAATGCCACCATGGAAGGCCTGCGCGATGCCCGCCACGAGGCACAGGAATTGCGCAACTATATCGAGGCCCACCATAAATAGCGCCTTGCGTTACCACCCGTGAAGCCTTGATGGCGCATCCGAAAGTTTGTTTTTGAGGCTCTGAAGCTGCGCCGGGAAAACCACCGCAAGACGATGTATCTGCGCTTGCGGCGCCCTACCGCGCCATATGTTGAACCAAAGTCGTTAATTCTTGTTCACCAAGGCCATCGTCCCAGGCCGCCTTTGTATTATCGTAAATCAATTGCATGAAATCCGCCGGTGCGCCGAAGGATTTGAATGTCTTAAGCGCGTCTTCTTGGGCCAATGCATAGACCTTCAATGACGCCTCAGCGTTGTCGAAATCTTCGGCGGGCACTGATTTGGCGAACAACCTGTGATAGTCGTTCACCAGCTTGATCGACGCGGGTATTTGATCCGAATAGATTTGCATCGGAACGCCTGCTTTCTTGCACACAAGCGCACCGTAGATCATTCCGAACATAAAACCCTGGCGCACTGCAAACAGGCCGGCAAACATCGCGGCCAGCGCCGAAGGTTCATGGCCGATGCAGGCCGACCGACCACCTAAGGTTAGAATTATGGGGCCATATGTGACCCAGGTTCCCGGGCTTGCCACCGTCAAAATAGTGGTATCTTCGCCGCCGATCCCAGATGGATAGGCATTGATCATTCCCAACATGTAACGCGCCCCTTGCCCGCGCAGCATCTTCACCAAAGCTTCAGCGTCTTCGGTGTCACCCGTACTCATATCGCAAATCGTTTTACCCTTTAGCGACGTGGTGAGATTGCCAATTATTTTCACAGTTTGCGCGTGGCTCTTTATGCAAACGATGGCAAAATCGCTCGTTGCCAAGGCTTCATCAGGTGTTTTTGCGACTACCGCGCCCAAGCCCGCAAGCCCCTCAGATTTTTTTGGGGTACGATTCCATACGGTGACGGTGTGGCCCGCTTTTATCAAACAATGAGCCAGCGCAGCCCCCATGGAACCCAAACCCAGTACAGCAACATTTGTCATGATTTTCTCCTGTTGATCGAATGCATCGTTGTTAGCAGTATGCGCGAGGGGCGTTGAAAAGATGAGTTGTAAATTTTTTTGTGATGTTAGATAATATAACATATGAATTGGCGCGACTTTCCCTCACTTACATCTTTGAAGGCATTTGCGGTAACGGCAGAGCATCAAAACCTGACGAAAGCTGCGGCAGTTCTGAACGTCACTCATTCCGCGGTCAGCCAGCAAGTTCGCACGCTGGAGCGCCATCTTGGCACTCGGCTGTTCACCCGGGCGCAACATGGAATCGCGTTAACGGCACAAGGCGAATATCTTGCGGGCGGCCTGCTTGACGCCTTTGCATCAATGTCGTCTGTGTTAGAGAGCATGGCCGAAGCAGAAGTATCTCGGCCTTTGCTGGTGTCGGCTACGCCAATGTTTTCCAGTGCATTTTTGATGCCGCGGATATCTGATTTTTTAGAAGCCCACCCAAAGATTGAGCTGAACATTCAATCCACCATCGAGGCGGTTTCCTTGACCCCCGGTGGCGTAGATATGGCGATCCGCTATGGCACCGGCACTTGGCAAGGGCTGGACGCGCACTTGATACTTCCGGGATGTTTAACGGTTGTGGCATCGCGCAAATTGATCGGCGACCGTGTTTTTAAACATCCGAATGAACTTTTGGAGTTCCCGTTGCTTCAAGAACAAGCATCGGTCGAGTTTGATCTTTGGTTGGAAAAAGTTGGTGTTTCTGCCCAAACGGCTCGTAAAATAATCCGGCTGCCCGGAAATATGCTTTTGGATGGCGTTCGGCGCGGCAACGGAATTAGCGCTACCGTGCCCGCGTTTATTGCCGACGAGCTGAAATCCGGAGAGCTGGTGGCCTTGTTCGACGATCCAGTTCCAAGCATCGGATATTATCTGGTGTCATTGCCTGGTATTCAACGCCCAGCTTTGTCGGTTTTCAAACAATGGCTTGAGCGGTCTGTGTCTGATTTCGAGCGCGATTTGTTTCGGTGGTCACCGGCCCATATGTTATGACACCCATCTCACATTGTTGCTGGAGATGTCTTGCGATTCCAAAGCCGGAATTCCGCCCACATACATGCCCGCCGCATCAAGGCGGGCACATTGCGCACCGCCCGGGGCCAAGGTGGTAAGCCTTTAGCCTGGTGCCATTCCCCGACGAATGCGGCAACCGCCACCAATACAGGTTCTCCATCATGCGTTCTTCGGGGGTCGCCTTGACCTAAACACCTTTTGCGGGCAGGGGCACGACATTTTCCGCGCCGCCAACTTCTTCAAAATCAAAATTGTCCAACTTGGCCGCGCGTTTACCCGCGCGTTCGGCCGCCGTGCCGATGCCGTCCAGATCGTTGCGCGCCTGATTAAAGTGGGTTTGCAGTTTGCCCACGCGTTCCACCACAATTTCCACATCGCGATGCACCATCGACAGGGTTTTGCGAATTTCCCCCGCTTGTTCGCGCATCCGCGCATCCTTTAAAATCGCCCGCATCGTGTTCAGCGTAGCCATGCAGGTGGTGGGGGATACGATCCAGACGCGGGCAGCAAACCCCTCGCGCACCACTTCGGGCAGGCGCGCGTGCAGCTCGGCATAAACCGCCTCGCTTGGCAAAAACATCAGGGCCCCATCGGCGGTTTCCCCATCGATCAGGTATTTGCTGGAAATGTCCTTGATATGCACGCGCACCGCATTGCGCAGGCCGGTCAAGGCCCGGGCGACGGCTTCTTTGGTTTCCGCACGAACCAGCGCCTCATAGGCCTCAAGCGGAAATTTCGCGTCGATCACAATCGGGCCGGGTGGATTTGGCAAATGGATCAAACAGTCAGCGCGTTTGCCATTGGACAGCGTCACCTGAAATTCATAGGCATCCGACGGCAGGGCCTTGGTGACAATGTCGTTTAGTTGGATTTCGCCAAAGGCACCGCGGGTTTGTTTGTTTGACAGAATGTCTTGCAGGCTCAGCACGTCGCCGGACAGTTTTTCAATGTTAGTTTGTGCCTTATCAATCGTGGCCAGACGTTCCTGTAGTTGTGTCAAAGACGTCGTCGTTTTCACCGAATTCCCGTGCAGGGATTCCTTCATCCGTTCCTGCATTTCCGCCAGGGCATGTGTCGATTTCATCGCGTTGGCGTGCAGCGTGTCGTTCATCCGCGTTTGCACATCCGCCAGTCGGGTCTCCATGGTCTGGATCAGCCGCACCTGCGCGTTGGCCTGTGTGTCGGACACGCTTTGCAGATTGCCGGCCAGTTGTTGTTGGCCTGCCCCCAGCGTTTGCAAATCGACATTCAATCGGCCCATGGTTTGCGCCATTTGCTCGGTCATCAACGCCGACCGCCCGGTACGGCGAATGGCAATAATCAGCAAAAGCACCAGCAGCAATACCACCGCCGCACCCGCCAAGATACCGATCACCAAAGGATCGCCCAGATCATAGATTTGCCCGTTAACATTTATCATGTGCGTCCAAACAATCGTTCAATATCGGCCAGTTTCAGTTCCACATAAGTGGGGCGGCCATGGTTGCATTGGCCGGAATGCGGCGTGGCCTCCATTTCGCGCAACAGCGCGTTCATTTCATCGGCCTGCATGCGACGCCCCGACCGGATTGACCCGTGACAGGCAATGCGCGACAGCACCGCCTCGATCCGTTCCTTCAGGGTTCGGCTTTCGCCCTGATCTGACAGCTCGTCCAACACATCATGGATCATCGCGGCTGCGTTCACCTCGCCCAGAACGGCGGGGGTGGTGCGCACGGCGATGGCACCGCCGCCAAAGGGTTCCAGCTCCAGCCCCAGCGCGGCCAGATCATCGGCCATTTCAAGGATCATATCGCGATCACCGGATGACAAATCGACAATTTCAGGGATCAGCAATGCCTGCGCCGCCACGCCGTTTTCTGCCATCTGGTGTTTCAGTTTTTCATAAACCAGCCGTTCATGCGCGGCATGTTGATCGACCAAAATCATCCCGTCACGGGTTTGCGCCACGATATAGTTTTCATGCACCTGCGCCCGCGCCGCGCCCAAGGGCCGATCCAATAAATCAGGGTTGCTTTCCACCATTTCCACGCGCGCCGATGCGGTGTGAAAATCGGGATTGGCTTCGGCAAAACCGGGGGATTGAAACGCGGTTCCCAGTCGCGTGGCCCCCAAAGGCGGACGATCCATTTGATACACGCGCGCACCCGTCGGCTCGGCGCTAAAGGCACCCAACGTGGCGTTGGCAACCGTTGTCGATGCCCGATGCCCCGCCGCCGCCAGCGCGTGTTTTAACCCCGATACGATCAGGCCACGGGCAAGACCGGGATCACGAAACCGCACCTCGGATTTTGCCGGATGCACGTTCACATCGACCCGCGTCGGATCACAGGAAATGTTTAACACCACCGCAGGATGGCGATCCCGCGACAAAAAATCGGCATAGGCACCACGCAACGCGCCCAGCAACAGGCGATCCTTGACGGGGCGACCATTTACAAACAGAAACTGCGCTACCGACGAGCCGCGTGAATAGGTCGGCAGCGCGGCATAACCCGTCAACGAATGCCCCTCGCGTTCCGCCTCGATCCTAAGGGCATTGGCGGCAAAATCCGCGCCCAATATGCGTTTCAGCCGGGCGTGCAACGCATCAAAAAAATCGCCCTGTTCGGCATCAAGGCGCAAGATGACACGCCCCTGACCACCCTCAGAAATGTCGGTCAGGGTGAACCCGATGTGGGGTTCCGCCATCGCCAGCCGCTTGATCACGTCGGATATCGCCTGCGCCTCGGCGCGGTCCGTGCGCATAAATTTCAGCCGCGCTGGCGTGGCATAAAACAGATCCGCCAGCGTGACGATGGTGCCTTTGCTTAGGGCGGCGGGTTTCACCGCGCTTTGCTTGCTGCCGTTGACCGAAATTTCAAAGGCCGCGTCGGCACCCGCCGCGCGGGATACCAGCGACAGCCGCCCCACCGCACCAAGCGAGGGCAAAGCCTCGCCGCGAAAACCAAACGTGTGGATGTTTAACAAATCGCTGCCGTCGATTTTTGAGGTGGCGTGACGCGACAGGGCCAGCGGCAATTCATCCGCTGCAATCCCGTAGCCGTCATCAACGACACGGATCAGATTTTTGCCGCCCGCCGCGTAGGAAACCGCGATCCGCGTGGCCCCAGCATCAATGGCGTTTTCCACCAATTCCTTGACCGCCGAGGCAGGCCGTTCCACAACTTCGCCCGCCGCGATACGGTTAACCGCAGCTTCGTCCAATTGGCGGATATGACCCTTGTTAGGGGGTATGTTGGGGTTTGCGGCACTCATACCACATGATTTAGCACAACACGCGCGATTCGACCACGATGAACACGCCGAAATGGCGGTTCAGGTTAATCGGTATTTTCAACCCCTTCGGGTTGGCCGACGATGACGAACCGCAAATCCTCGGGGCGCAAAATCCGTTTTGCCACCCGCGCGATATCCTGCTGTGTGACCGCATTCACCTTGTCGTTGCGGGTTTCAGGATAGGTAATATCCAACCCAGTCGCCTGCATGCCGGTCAAAATTCCCGCGATCCGCGAATTGCCATCAAACCGCAAAGGATAAGCGCCCGTCAGAAATGTTTTGGCGGCGGACAGTTCTTCCGCCGTCAGGCCACTTTCGGCCATGCGCGCCCATTCTTCGGTCACAACCTGGATCACCTCGGCCATGCGATCATTTGAAGACGCCACCTGACCGATGTAAAGTTCACCGTAATCCAGCGGGTACAGATAGGTACCGATGCCATAAGTCAGCCCACGTTTTTCGCGCACCTCGTTCATCATCCGGCTTTCAAAACCCGCCCCGCCCAACACATGGTTCAGGATATAGGCCGCAAAAAAATCATCGTCATCCCGCTTGATGCCCTCGTGGCCAAATACCGCAACCGATTGCGGCGTCTCGTAAGGGATGACACTGACACCGCCGGTCAATTGATAGGTTGCCTGCGTTGGCATGGGCGATCCTGTGGCCGGCAAATCGCCAAGCAGATCATCCAATAATTGCGCCAGTTCATCGGGCGAAATATCACCACTGGCCCCGATGAAAACCCGGTCCCGCGCCATGGCATTCTTTTGCGCGGTAATCAGATCGTCACGGGTCAGCGCGGCAAGCTCGGCCTCGGTGCCATTGATACTGCTGCCATAGGGGTGATCGCCAAACGCCGCGGCGCTAAACGCGCGCGAGGCGATTTTATCAGGGTCTTTCAAATCAGAAACGATGATCGATTTTACCTGTGATTTCACCCGATCAATCGACACTTGATCAAAACGCGGCGCAATCAAAGCACGGCGCAGCAAGGCCACCGCCTGATCGCGGTTTTCTGTCAGCATCTTGGCGCTGATGCTGATGCTGTCATTGCTGGCATCAAACCCGAAACTGGCGGCCAAACCCTCGGTTGCGGCGGCAAAATCACGCGCGTCCATATCGCCGGTGCCCTCTTCTAAAAGACCGACCATCAGGTTGGTCGCCCCGCGTTTGCCCGGCAAATCAAGCGAGGCCCCACCGCTGAATTGAATATCAATCGATACAAAAGGGATCGAGCTTTCTTGCACCAGCCACGCGGTAAGACCGCCCTTGGTTTTCACTTCCTGGATTTCAATCGCAATGGCGACGGCGGGCAAAAGGATCAGCGCGCTTAGGGCTGTTATAAATAATCTCATTGATCAACTCCTGTGCGCATTAACCAACCTGTCACAGCTTGACGACGGTCAAATACTTTGATGGCGGCGGCTTTTATGTCTTCTTCTGTGACGGCCGACAGAACATCGGGCCAAGCGTCCACATCGGCGATTGTCAAACCCTGAGTCAGGGCCGACCCATAAGCGTTTGCCTGTCCGCGCAAACTGTCGCGGCCATAGATTTCGCTGGCTTTGATCTGTTGCTTGATCCGCCCCATTTGTTCTTGGTCAACCGGCTGTTCCAGAAATTCGGCCAGAACCCGATCCATCGCATCCTCTGCCTGTTGCAATGTCACGCCTTCATCCGGCACGACGACCAATCCAAAGGTGGTTTTGTCGAGACTTTGCCCCGAATAAAACGCCGAGGAATAGACCGCGATTTGTTCATCAAATTGCAACCGCTTACCCAGAAACGAAGTTTGACTGCTGCCGCCCAGCAATTCCGCCAATATGGTCAGCGCGGCGGCATCTTTTTGATCACCGGCATTGCGTTCCGGGGCCAGATAACTGCGCGTAACATAGGGTTGCGCCACGCGCTCGTCGGCAAATTTCAAACGCCGCTCCGCCAGTTGCGGCGGTTCTGTCACCCGCTGGCGCACCGGTAAATCGGCGCTGGCCTTCAGCGGGCCAAAATATTTTTCAGCCAAGGCCTGAACATCGGCGGCAACAACATCGCCTGCCACCACCAGAATGGCATTGTTCGGTGCATAGTAAGTTTCATAAAACGCCAAAGCATCGGCACGGGTCAGCGTACTGGCCTCGTGCCGCCAGCCAATGGTGGGGATGCCATAAGGATGGTTCAGAAATTGCGCCGCCGTGCGCTGTTCACCAAACAAGGCGCCCGGATCGCTGTCGGTGCGTTGACTGCGTTCTTCCAACACCACATCGCGTTCGGTAAAAACATCTTCTTCGGTAATCCGAAGATCGCGCATGCGGTCGGATTCCATTTTGATCATCAATTCCAGACGATCCGCCGCGACGCGCTGAAAATAGGCGGTGTAATCCTTGGCGGTAAAGGCGTTGTCGCTGCCGCCATTTGCGGCAACAATCTTGGAAAACTCACCCGGTTCCAATTCATCCGTGCCTTTGAACAGCAGATGTTCCAACAGATGCGCAATGCCGGATTTTCCACGCGGCTCGTCCGCAGCACCGGCACGATACCAAACCATATTGACCACAACGGGGCTGCGTTGATCCTCGATCACCACTGCCTCCATCCCGTTGGCCAATTTGAATGACTTTATATTTTCACCGGCAATCAGCGGTGTCGCGGTTGCGGCAATAATCAGCGCGGCAAAAAATTGTTTCAAAAGTCACCTCTTGTGTGGGTTGCCCGACAGAACCTAGGGCGGTTTGCAAAAGGTTCAAGCGGTCAAACGCAGATGTGAGGGATGTTTACCGATTATTCGTCAAAAACCGGTGGCGCGGCAGGTGTGCGAATGCCCGCTTGGCGGAACCTTGCCAATTCGGTGTATTGATCAAGCGATTGTTTGCGATAGGCGGTGAAATACACGTTCACGTTAAACCAGCGTTCAAGCAATTTTCCGTTGTTCCGGCGACGGTATTCCAAATCCTCAGCGGCCAATTGATCGCGGATATTACCGGTTACACCATAGCGTGTTGCATAGCTGAACATGCCCTGATCACCGCGCGGCACACCGCCAGCCACCAGTCGCTTTGGATTGCCGCCAAGGGCCTTTATCGCATCGGCTCGCGGGGTTGGATCAACCAAATTGGTGCCGCCAAGGGTTGGCTCGGGCAATTCCACATAGTTTTTTGGCTGCGTGATCGGTTTATTCGGCAAAATCGCGAATTCGTCAGGGGTCGATTTCGTGTTACGAATATTCATCAAAATCGGCTCTTTGTTCCGCCCACAGGCAGAGACCGCCAAAGTGGCGATGATTAACGCACCCAATCCAAGTCTTGCCGCCCGCATCAAGCTCTCCTTTGCTCGGTTGCCATCGGTTTAACCGATCCTTAAGGCCTCGTCACCTAAGTTATTTCACCACTTCGGCATCGCGTTGGAAAAAGATCAACCCAATGGCACCCGCAAATATAAAAATATCCGCAACATTGAAAATATACGGGTTCTGAAAGCCGCAACAAGACACATTCAGGAAATCCGCAACGGCCCCGAAAACAACCCGATCAAGGGCGTTGCCAAAGGCACCACCAACGATCAACCCGGCAAAAGCCCAATCCTTGCGGTAATGAAAATGCCGACGCCCCCACAGCATCAGGCCGACGGAAATCACCAAGGCCAAGGCGACCAGCACCCAGCGGTTGCCATCCGTACCGCCGCCCAACAGGCCAAAATTGATGCCGGTATTCCATCCCATGCGAAAATTCAGCAACGGCGGCAATACATCGATCACCTGTTTTTCCCACAGGCCCAATCCATACAGCACGCCATATTTACTGGCTTGATCCAGCCCAAAAGCGACAAGAAAAGTGAAGATAAATATTCGCATAAAACCTTAGTGCCTGAAGTGCCGCATGCCCGTGTAAACCATCGTCAAGCCGGCCTCGTCCGCGGCTTTTATCACTTCATCGTCGCGCATGGAACCACCTGGTTGAATAATCGCGCGCGCCCCTGCCGCCGCCGCCGTCAACAAACCGTCAGCAAAGGGAAAAAACGCATCCGACGCCACGACAGACCCCACCGTGGGGCTTTGGTCAAGGCCCAGCGCCTCGGCCATGTCCTGGGCTTTGCGGGCCGCAATGCGCGTGCTGTCAACGCGGCTCATTTGCCCGGCGCCCACACCAACTGTTGCGCCATCTTTGACATAAACGATGGCGTTCGATTTGACGTGTTTGGCGGTTTTCCACGCAAACAGCATGTCGGCAATTTGTTCATCTGTCGGTTTGATCTTGCTGACCACGGTCAAATCATCGCGACCGATCACCCCGTTATCCTTGTCCTGCGCCAAAAACCCGCCGGAAACCTGACGCAGGGTCATCGCGCTGGTGCGCACATCAGGCAAACCGCCGGTGGTCAGCAAACGCAGGTTTTTCTTGGCGGCAAAAATTTCCCGCGCTTCATCATCGGCCCCCGGTGCAATCACCACCTCGGTAAAAATCTTGACGATTTCACGCGCCGTTGCACCGTCAAGCGGTTGATTCAACGCAATAATTCCACCAAAGGCCGAGGTGCGATCGCAATCAAACGCCCGGCCATAAGCCTCGGCCAGTGATGCGCCACGGGCCACACCACAAGGGTTGGCGTGTTTGATGATTGCCACGGCGGGGCCATCCGCTGGGTCAAATTCGGCCACCAGCTCAAAGGCGGCATCGGTGTCGTTGATGTTGTTATAAGACAGCTCTTTGCCCTGATGTTGTTTGGCGGTGGAAACACCTTCACGCACCGCGCCATCCAGATAAAATGCCGCTTCTTGGTGCGGGTTTTCGCCGTACCGCAGGCTTTGCGCCAGCGTCCCGGCAACCACCCGACGCCGCGGAGTTCTATTGCCCAAGGCGCCCGCCATCCACGTGGAAACCGCCGCATCATAAGCACCGGTTCGCGCATAGGCGATTTGGGCCAGATTTTGACGAAACGCCAACGACGTGCCGCCCGCGTTGGCATCCAGTTCCGCAAGCAGATTTTCATAATCCTGAACATCCACAACGACATTCACAAACCCATGGTTTTTTGCCGCCGCACGGATCATCGCGGGGCCGCCAATGTCGATATTTTCCACACATGTTTCGTAATCGGCACCCTTGGCCACGGTTTCTTCAAACGGGTACAGATTTACCACCAGCAAATCGATCGCCGCGATCCCGTGATCCTGCATCGCCTGTTGGTGGTCGGCATTGTCACGCAGCGCCAGCAAACCGCCATGCACCATCGGGTGCAGGGTTTTGACGCGCCCATCCATCATTTCCGGAAAACCGGTCACATCGGCCACATCGCGCACAGTAAGCCCGGCATCGCGGATCGCCTTGGCGGAACCGCCGGTGGACAACAGTTCAATGCCACGGGCGGCCAGATTTTTGGCCAGATCAATCAGCCCGGTTTTATCAGAAACAGAGAGCAAGGCACGGCGGATGGGCACAATATCGGTCATTTGTCTGGAATTTCCTGTGTTTGTTGGCGTGTCACCCCATAAAACGCGCATGATCCGGGTGCAATGGGCGCAGGGTGCGGCGAATGGCAACGGGCATCAGGCCCAAGGGTTTAATCCAAATTCAAATCACGAATATTAGACGGCGTGTCCTGCGCTTTGGCCAAGGTCCAGTTCACCTGATGCGCATAATCCGTCACGCTTGCGGACAGGACAATCTGTTGCGCACTGCGCGGCTTCAGGCGGCCTGTTTCCAGATAAACACCGCTTTGCAGCGTCATTTTTGACGGCCCTTCGCGGCGGAAAACCCAGACCTCGCCGCTTTTGAGCGCCAGTGAAATCGCCCGCCCCCCCAGATCAAGCCCTGCTTCAACATCGGGGTGGATGTGAAAACGCACGTGAAACGGCACGCCCTCGATTGAAACGCGGTTTAGATACATTTCAAAGCGGCGTTTTTCATTGTCGTTCAACGCGCCCAACGTGTCTTCGCCCGACAAAACCCGCCCATCATTTGACAAATCCAACCGCCTAATATGGGTCAGGCCGTGGGTGTCGACATAACCGTCCTGACCCATCAGGATCGACATACCATCCGGCCCCTTGGATTGCTGCACGCGCACGTTTTTGGGTGTTTCCACCAACAGTTCGCTTTCCACGCCGCGCACCAGCCGACGCGCCCCAAGGCGCGAGGATGAAAATCCTTCGATCGACAGGGTCGAATGGGTTTGCGTGGCGCGGCCCGCCTGCCGCCATTCTTCACCAAATGAAATGCCGGACCCACAATTCACAATCAACGGGCGACGGCCCGAGGTTAATTCAAACGCCAAAGTGCTGGCGTGAGCCTGATGCGACGCCTCCAACACCGGGGGCGAGGAAGCATCGATAATCACACTGGTGCGCGCGCCACTTAGCCGGGCATAGCCCATGGACAGGCCGGTATTGGCGGTTGCCCGCACGCCGGATGCCGCCAACGCATGATCCAAGCGCCCTTCAAGCCCCCGCCCTCCGCCATGAAACCGCGCCAGACCGCCATCGGCGTGACGCAACGCCCGCAACGTTGGCGCAATGCGTTCTATCGCCAGCAGGTGTTCTTTCATCGCCATATGGCCACTTTCTGACAGGGCGGCGGCGGCCCATGTCAGCAGGGTAAACACCTCTAGCAATTCTTCGGGATTGCGGGTGGGAATGCCGCCCTCGGCATCAATCTGTGACTGACATTCCACCGCCAAAGCGCGCATCGCGGGGCGCACATGGCGATCCATACCCTTAAGCGCCAATCCGGCGTAAATCAGACCGGTCAAGGCCTCAAACCGGGGCAATCCGGGCGTCGCACTGGCCCAGCGGCGCGACAGAAAAATCGTTTGCTGGCCAAGGGATCGAAAATAATCTTCGGATTGCTGCGTTTCCGCGCCATTTAGCAACATGATCGCGTGGTTTATCCAGCGGATCAATCGCCGTCCGGTTAAATCGGGTGTCCAGCCCGGCCCTGTGCCGCGGCCAAATTTGGCGATCCATTCCCAAACCCAACCCTGACCAGCCGCCCGCGCCGGCACATCGCCAACGGCCGCCAAATCATCCAGCCACGAAAACCCGTGCATGGCCTGATCAAAGGCAATGCTGGGGGCCTTGATGGTCCAAATCGACCCATCGCCATGTTCAACCAAATGGCCCGCAAACATAAAATTGCCAGCGGTCAGTTGTTTACCACGGGCAAACGACCCGATGGTGCGTGGTTCGGGTTGCGACAAAAACGCCGTTGCAGGGCTGGAAAACGCACTTAAACGCGCGTGCAGCCGGTTCGCAAAACGCACCCGACGTGTAGGCCAACCATCGGCCCTTGGGGGAAAAGAGGCAGTGTTTTGTGCCATATCGATTTACAAGTTTTTGATCTGCTCAGGATTTCAGAACAGTCTAACCCGCCTGATTTGATGTGTCACCGTCAAAAGCCAAGCACAGCAAAATAGAACCCGTCCATGCCGCCTTTGTCGGCCCAAAAATCGGGCCGCAGGCGATACCCGCCCTCGGGCGTGCGCCATTCAGGATCAAGCCCTGCAATCGGTGAGACAGGCTCTAGCACGCGCAATCCCTTGTGGCGTTCCAGTGCGGTTTGAACCTGAATTTCGCCTTCTTGCGGAAATAGCGAACAGGTACAGTAAACCAGCCGCCCGCCTGAACCCAGCAAGGTCAGCGCGTGATCCAGCATTCGGCCCTGCAAGGCAATGATTGCCCCGACATCCTTGCCGTCTTTGACAAAGGGCAAATCGGGGTGACGGCGCAGGGTACCTGTTGCCGAACAAGGCGCATCCAGCAAAATCGCGTCATAACCACCCTCGGTCAGATCAAAGGCATCGGCCACCAACACCTCAGCATGCAACCCGGTGCGCGCCAGATTTTCATGCACCAGTTTCAGCCGTTCCGCCGATTGATCCACCGCCACGACCTTGGCGCCGGTTGCGGCCAATTGCATGGATTTGCCGCCCGGTGCGGCACACATATCCAGTACCCGTTCACCTTGTTTTGCCGCCAAGGCCAGCGCAGGAAACGTCGCGGCGGCATCCTGAACCCACCAGTCGCCAGCCTCGAAACCCGGCAACATGGAAATCTGGCCACTGTCGGTCAGGCGCATACTGCCATTGGGCAGCATTTCGCCGACCAGCCCCTCGTTTGGTGCATTTTTGAAGGTCAAATCCACCGGCGGCGGTGCCGCATGCGCCGCCTCGATCGCCAAAACACCAGACAAGCCATAGGCCTTGATCAGGGGCAGCCGCATCCAATCGGGCAGTTCGGTATCGGTTTCCCGCGCCCAAGCCGCAGGGCCATCTTTGGCCACCTTGCGCAAAACCGCATTAACCAAGCCCGCAAAATGCGATGAATTGCGCAATTTTCGGGTCATGGCGACGGCGGAATCCACCACCGCGTAATCCTGCGCGCCCTCGTGGCACAGTTCTGTCACCGCAAGGCGCAGGATGTTCATCACCGTGCCCAAAGGCGGTTTTTTCAAATACGGGATCAATACCTGATCGGCACGTCCCAAATTGCGCAAAGTCGTGGTTGCCAAACGCATCGCACGCGCCTTGTCCGCCGCTGGCAACGCCCGAAAATTTGAGGTCAGATCGGTCAATGGCCGCTGGTTTTCCAACACCTCGTCAATCAGGCGCACGGCAGCACGGCGGGCGATCAATCCTTCTTTGGGTTTTGGGGCATCGGTCATCGTGTTATCCTTGTCGTCGTTTGCCCTTGCGGTATATCAAGGGGGCACACACCACAAGTGAAAGCACGCGGGTTTACACCCAAACGGCTGAAGGAACTGACATGTCTGAAACACCTAAATCCGAACTGCCCGCCGCCGCCATTCGCGCCTTGGCCGAGGCCGAGGAACGCCGCAAAAACGCCAAAACCAAAGACTTGCCGCTGGAATTGGGCGGGCGCGACGGCCCAGAACCGGTTCGATACGGGGATTGGGAAAAAAAGGGCATCGCTGTTGATTTTTGACCGCTGGTATGACGGCGAAAAAACTTGATATTTGGCCGTATTTGGCCAAGGCTTGTTCAAGGTATTTTTAGAAAGACATTGTTATGGGGACAGATAGCGGCGCAACACGCGCGATTGTGACAGTACATGGTACATGGGCAGGCGATCGTGATCTGGAAACGCCGCGTTGGTGGGAAAAAAATTCCGCCTTTTGCGGCAACCTTGCAAGTGCCATGCAACACGAACGCAACCCAGTGGATTTCCATGAATTTATGTGGAGTGGGGAAAACAGCTTTCTCAACCGCGAGGCCGCGACCAAGGCACTGATTGATTTTCTGGAACCACTGTCAAAAGCATACAATACAATCGATTTGATTGCCCATTCGCATGGCGGCAACATCGTGGCCAACGCGCTGTATGATAATCGCAAAAATTCGCGAGAAGTTCTGGCGCGGGTGCAGAATGTAGTTTCCGTCGGCACACCGTTTTTTGGCCGTCGCACGCCTTTTTTGCGGAGGTTTGCCAAGTTATTCATCTGTATTGGCCAACTTTATGCGCTGGCTATTGGTGTGCTGTTGACTGTTTTTGGCGTCATGGTCGCCACCAGCGATACCAGTATATTTTCGCTGTTTGGGTTTGCGGGCGCTATCATTATGGTCATTGGCGGCCTTATTCTGCATATTTTGTACCGGCTAAACCGGCGCGGCTCGCGGTTTCGGATATTTTTTTCCAATAAGCCAAGCAATCCATTGGTGCGTTGGCATGTGGTTTGCCATGAAAACGACGAGGCGGTAAATGCGCTGCGCATCGCCGAAGCCACGCATTACACGTTGATCAAAAAGGATACGGTGAAGCGAATGTTGGCCAATTTGTTCAACAACGTTTTTGTGCTGACGTTGGGGGGGTTGATGATTTTTGAAATCTACAAATTGATTGATGAATTGGGCGAACTCACGTCTGCCAATGTCAGTGATCGTCTGATTTTTGAAATGCCGTGGAAACTGCTTTTGGCGCCGTTCGGTATCTATCTTATCGGCTGGTCGCTGGTTTGGCTGGTGGGCAGGGTTTTTGGCGGGCCTTTGGCCGGTTTCGCAAACAAGCGCATTTCCGGCGGCATCCGTGCGGTGTGTTTTGGTCAGGATGGGCCAACGATTTTGCGCGACGTCAAAGAAGTACCACACAAATTGGCATTTGAACGTCTGCCGATTGATCCAGAAACCGGTGCCAAAATGAACACCCAAGTAGAGGTTTTACGCGCCGCATATTTCGACGAAAACCGCGATCAAATCAGCAAGCTTGTGATCGGGCAGTCTTTGGCTGACTTGCTGCAAGGATTACCGATCGAGGGATTGGATAAGGCGATGCTGCACACCACGTATTTTGACTATAGCGAAATCGTGGCGATGATAGCCGACGTGCTGCATGAACCCGGCGAAGTGATCGCGCCCTGATTTTAGCAGGCTGTTTCGCCGATCAGAAATTTAAAACTGCGTGGCTTGGGCGGTTTGGGCGGCGATCATAATCTGGAATGCTCTTGGCGCGGGGGCAAGCCCTGCGCCTAGTTCAACCCCAGCACATCCAGCATATCGTATTCGCCGGGCTTTTTATCCTGCCCCCAAAGCGCGGCTTTCAGCGCCCCGCGTGCAAATATGTTCCGATCCGTCGCCAAATGGCGCAAAACGATGCGTTCACCATCGGCGGCAAAAATCACATCATGTTCGCCCACAACATCGCCGCCACGTATGGCGCTGAACCCGATGTCACCGCGCGCGCGCGCGCCGGTAATACCGTCGCGACCGGAATCGCGGACATCATCCAAAGCCACCCCGCGCCCATCGGCCGCCGCCTGACCCAACATCAAGGCCGTGCCCGAAGGCGCGTCTACCTTGTGGCGATGGTGCGCCTCGACGATTTCAATGTCAAAATCCGCGTCCAGTGCGGCGGCAACCTTGCGCGTTAGCTGTGTCAACAGATTGACCCCAAGGCTCATGTTGCCGGCGCGAATAATCACCGCATGCCGCGCCGCTGGGCCTAGGCACGCCAGATGTTCCGGCCCCATGCCGGTGGTGCCAATCACATGCACCAATCGTGCCTGTGCGGCGAGGGCGGCAAATTCCACCGTGGCGGCGGGCGCGGTAAAATCAATCACTGCTTGGGCATTGGCAAAGGCCGTAAGCGCATCATCGGTGACAGTCACACCCAACGCGGCACCACCCATGGCCTGCCCGACATCGCGGCCAACCCAGTTGTGCCCCGCCCGTTCCACAGCACCGCCCAAAATGGCCTGATCCGAGGCAGTGATTGCCTTGATCAACATCTGTCCCATACGGCCAGAGGCCCCCGTTACGACAATGCGTGGCAATTCAGACATGAAACTTGTTCCCTTTTTGGTTATCTTCCCTTTATCGAATGCCAAACGGCTTGGCAAAGGCTCTGATCCCGCATAAGGGGCGCACATGGTAAAAAACAAGAATGATAGCGGCCAAGGGCCATCACAACGGCAATTGCGCGTGGGCGAAGTTATCCGCCGCACCTTGGCCGAGGTTTTGCAACGCGGCGAAATTCATGACCCCGACCTGAATCGCCTGTCGATTACGGTGGGCGAGGTTCGCGCATCACCCGACCTGAAAATCGCCACGGCGTTTATTTTACCGCTGGGTGGCGAGGGTGCCCAAGAGGCCTTGGATCTGCTGCGCAAAAACCGCCACGAAATTCGCCGGGTTATTTCCAAAAAGATGAAACTAAAGCACTCGCCCGAGCTTCGGTTTTTGATCGATGTCACCTTTGACCGAATTGACGATACCCGCCGCCTTTTGGCCCAAGAGGCGGTCACGCGGGATTTGCAAAACAACGCTGACGACGCCTTTGACGACAGCGCTGATGAAACTGGCGAAGAAGAATAAACATGGCTCGTAAACGCAAGGGGCGCGCCGTTTCCGGCTGGCTGGTAGTGGATAAACCGGCGGGGATAACTTCGTCCGCCGTGGTGAACAAAATTCGCTGGCTGTTTGATGCCACCAAAGCGGGCCATGCGGGCACGCTTGACCCTGATGCAACGGGGTTGTTGGCCATCGCTTTGGGCGAGGCGACAAAAACCATTCCCTATATCACCGACGCGCTGAAGGCCTATGAATTTACCGTGCGTTTGGGCCAAGCTACCAACACCGATGACGGCGAGGGCGAGGTAACGGACAGCAGCGACGCCCGCCCTGATACCGCCGACATAGAGGCGGCACTTGTGGGCTTTCGCGGCGAGATCATGCAAATTCCGCCGCAGTTTTCCGCCGTCAAAGTTGACGGCCAGCGCGCCTATAAACTTGCCCGCGCGGGCGAGGATCTGGAATTGGCCGCGCGGCCATTATGGGTCGAGGAATTGCGCGTTGTGGATCGGCCAGATGCCGATCATGTGACACTGGAAATGACCTGTGGCAAGGGCGGCTATGTACGGTCGATCGCGCGGGATCTGGGCGCAACTTTGGGCTGCCTTGGCCATGTAAAATCCCTGCGCCGAATTTGGTCTGGCCCGTTTGATTTGGAAAACGCCATTGTTTTGGCGGATCTTGCGGATGAGAACCGCGGCCAGTTTGACCACCTGTTATTGCCGCTTGAGGTTGGTCTTTCCGATCTGCCCGAATTGCGCACAACCGCCGAAGGTGCCGCCAAAATGCGCAACGGCAATCCCGGTTTGGTTTTGACGTCATCTGCGGAATATGGCGACGAAGCCTATGCCAGCTTTGAGGGCAAAGCGGTGGCCGTGGGCATGTATAAGGCCGGTGAATTGCATCCCAGCCGGGTTTTTGTTCGGTAAACGCCTGACCTAGCCAAACTGCGTTGGCGGATCACCGGCCTGCCATTTTGGGTATTTTGTCATGATCGCCGCAAACCGGTCTGATGCCAGAAAACGATCCAGCCAGCCGATCAAATCGGGCCAGTCCTGCGCCCAAAACCACGACCGATCCACATGGGCGAATTGGCGCACAAAAGGCAATATCGCCATATCGGCAAGGCGGGCGTGATCACCAAACAGCCATATATTATCCGACAGTTGCGCATTTAAGTCGCGCAAAAATTCACCGGCTGTATCACGGGCCTCATCGCGGGCCACATCGCCTTCCTCCGCGTCAAAACGGCTGGCATATTTATACCGATCAAGGCTGGTTTTAAACGGCCCATCTGCCCGCTCGACCAAGGCCGAACCTTCGGCGGGCATGGCACGCCAGTTTTCGGGATCGGCCCGCGCCAAGGCCCAGTGCATCACATCCAGCGATTGTTCCACGACCCGACCCTGATCCACCAAAACCGGTACCGTACCTTTGGGCGAAGCGGCCAAAAATTCCGGCGCTTTGTCGCGCAGCAGAATTTCCCTAAGCGCCACTTTCTGACCGCTGGCATGCACCGCCAGCCGCGCCCGCATGGCATAAGGACAGCGCCTGAAGGAATACAAAACGGGCAAATCAACAGTCATTGGTTCAATCTAGCAGGTGTCTTGGCCGCGACAAGTCATTCGACCGATTTTACCGCCAGCAAATAGGCCGCAATCGCCTCGCGGTCCGTCACATCCAGCAATGCCATATTTTCAATGACCTCGACCATTTCGCCGCCAGCCGTGTCAAATTCCGGCGTAAAGCCCGAGGTTAGATATTCCATAATATCCGCCTTGGACCAGCCCAGCGCGGCGGGCGTGATGTTGGGAAAGCGGCCCTTGCCGCTGGGATGTGGGCCACCGCCCAGCCATTTGTCGCGCTGCATACCGCCCAGCGCATTGCGCGGCGTGTGGCATGCGGCACAATGGGCCAAAGCCTCGACCAAATACCGCCCCCGTGTCAGTTCAGGGCCAATATCCCCCGTCATCACCCAATCATCACGGCCAAACAACAGTTTCCAGCCGCCCAAATTGCGGCGGATGTTGAACGGAAAGGAAACGTCGTGCGGCGCACTGGCCAGATCGCTGGCCGGCAACTGGCGCAAATAGGCAACCAAATCGGCCAGATCGGCCATCGTCATTTTAGCATAGGTATCATAGGGGAAGGCCGGAAAATAGTGCCGCTTTTGCGGGCTGACACCGTTTGTAATGGCGTTGGCGATTTCATAATCTGACCAACCGCCAATCCCTGCCACGGCATCGCTGGAAATATTGGGGGCAATAAAGGTGCCAAAGGGGCTGATGAACCGTCTGCCACCAGACAAAATCAGCCGCGCCTCGCCCGTCGCCATCGGGGCCGCATGACAAGATGCACAACCTGCGGCATCAAACACCGATTTCCCTTTTGTGGCGTCCGCGACTTGCGCCGCAAACCCTGTGCGATCCAGAAACGTCGGTCGGGTCAGCAATCCATAGACCACCAACCCGATTAATAGAACGACCAGAAAGGGCCAGAAAAGCCGTTTCATGCCCTAGTTTTTGGGGCCACGATAGGCTTTGTGACATACACCACAGGCACCGCCAACGGCACCAATGGCCCCTTGCAGGGACGCCAGATCAATCGCCGCAACCTCGGATAAAGCATCAGCCGCAGCAGCCAAATCACCGGCCATAGCCCCTACATCGGCGAAGTTATCCCAGATTTCCGCCTTGGCCCGCGTGCCTTCAACCATGCCCTGCGCGCTGCCTACTGGCCAGAACGTCGACTGATCAACCGATAGCAGTGCCACAAGTGCCGCGGCGGCTTCGCCTGCTTTGACGGAATCATAGTCGATCTGGCCTTGGGCCATCCTGCCCAATATGCCCAAATTCGCACCACGGGCTTTCATGTTATCCTGACGCGCTTTGATAGCGTCGGAATGGCTTGCGGAAATCGCGGCACCAGCCAGCAAGGCAGTTGTCGCGACACCGGCAATAATTGTCTTAAAACGTCTCATAAAGCTTTCTCCTGCGGGTTGAAATTTCCTCAGTGTACCTCAGCCAAAATGAATTACCATTCACATTAAATTCATGATACCTGTGCATTTATGCACAAGAACAACTGGGATGATTTGCGGTTTGTATTGGCGGTGGCCGACATGGGTTCGGTCAGCGCTGCGGCGCGCGCATTGGGCGTCAACCACGCGACGGTACTGCGCCGCCTTGCCGCGCTTGAGTACCGCTTTCAAACCAGCTTGTTCATCAAAGACCCCTTGGGGTATCGCCTGTCAGACGAGGGCAAAGCAGTGATTGACGCGCTGCGCGATGCCGAAAATGCAGTAAACCGCGTGGAACGCCTGTTGAAAGGCAACGCCGCCGAATTAAAGGGGCATGTTCGCCTGACATCCACCGACAGCCTGTGCCAGTTGATCTTGCCCGAGGTTGTCGCCGCAATCACCAAATCCAAATCCGGGCTGCGGTTTTCATTGCTGAGCACCAACAGCCATATGAATTTTGAACATTTGACGGCTGATTTGACATTGCGCCCGGCGGTAAAACTGGCCGACGATCTTGATGGGCAGAATGTTGGCACCCTGGGCGTTGCCGTCTACGCAGGGCAAAATATGCCAGCGGAAAAGGCCGATGTTTGGCTGGGGCTGGAAGGTGCATTGGCCCGATCCGCGCCTTCGGTCTGGTTGCACAATCATGTGACCAAAGCCCATATTGGTCAGGCCTCCGACAGCTTTATGGTTTTGGCGGCCCTCGCGGCTCTCAACGAAGGGCTGTGCCTGCTGCCCTGTTTTGTTGGCGAAAGGGACGAACGGCTGATCCGGCAGCGGAATTATGAAAAAATTAGCATTCCGCTGTGGATCGCAAGTCAGGCCGATATGGCCGACACCGCGAAAATTCGCACAGCGCGGGCTTTGTTGGCCAAAGAACTGGCCGTCTTTGCCGCCGAACTGGCTGGCCCCGATTAGGGGCGTGTGGCGGTCAACCCGTTGTCGCGCCTGCCGGTGATCAACGCGGGAACGATTGCACCTTCGGTCTGATTGGCATCAAAATACACCTCGGCAAATTGCGCAGTACGCCCCATGCGGGCGTTTTCCATCAACACCTGATGGGTTTTGCCGATTTGCGCCGACAGATGCTGGGCAACCTTGGCCTCGCCTGCCAGCCTAAGCCGCGCCGCGCGTTCCTTGATTATCATACCATTCACCTGTGGCATTCGGGCGGCCGGGGTGCCTTGGCGCACCGAATAGGGGAACACATGCAGCCAGGTCAGATCGCAGGCCGCCACCAACGCCAGCGAGTTTTCAAACATCGCCTCGGTTTCCGTTGGAAAACCCGCGATAATATCGGCCCCAAAGGTCATATCCGGACGCAACCGTTTTGCGGTTTCGCAAAACGAAACGGCATCTTCCCTAAGATGCCGGCGTTTCATCCTCTTCAGGATCATATTATCGCCGGCCTGCAACGACAAATGCAAATGTGGCATCAGGCGTGGCTCGGTCGCAATGGCGTTCAGCAGGTTTTCGTCAACCTCGATGCTGTCAATTGAACTGATCCTAAGCCTCGGCAAATCCGGCACCAGTTTCAGAATACGCATCACCAGATCGCCGAGTTTTGGCGTTCCCGGCAAATCAGCCCCCCAGCTGGTCAAATCAACGCCGGTCAGCACGATTTCGTTGAACCCCTTGTCCACCAGTCTTTTGATCTGTTCCACCACCACACCCGCGCCCACAGATCGCGAATTGCCCCGCCCAAAGGGGATGATGCAAAAGGTACAGCGGTGATCACAGCCGTTTTGCACCTGAACATAGGCACGGCTGCGGGTGCCAAAACCATCGATCAAATGGCCTGCCGTTTCGGTCACCGACATGATGTCGTCGACCTGTATTTTTTCCACGTTACCGATAAAATCCGGCCCCTTCGCCACACGCGCCCATGTGTCGCCCTGCATTTTTTCGGTATTGCCGATGACCTGATCCACCTCGGCCATGGCAGCAAAGGTTTCCGGTTCCGTCTGCGCGGCACATCCGGTGACAATCACCCGGGCGGTTGGATTATCACGCCGCAATTTGCGAATTTCCTGGCGGGCTTTGCGCACCGCCTCGCCCGTGACGGCACAGGTGTTCACGATCACCGCGTTTTCCAGCCCTGCGGCGGCGGACAATTCGCGCATCGCCTCGGTTTCATAGGAATTCAGGCGACACCCAAGGGTGGAAAATACCGGCGCTGTCATTTTAAGGCGTCCATAAAAGCAGCCGTTAGCCGCGCATCAAACACATGCGTCGTGGGGCCGGTCATCCAAACACCATCATCGCGCCAATCCAGCGTCAACCAACCGCCGTCAACCTGCATGCGCACATGTTTATCCGCCAGCCCGCGAATATACGCCGCCACCAACGTGGCACAGGCACCCGAGCCACACGCCAGGGTGATGCCGGTGCCACGTTCCCATACCCGCATGCGAATCTCGTTTCGCGCCCGGATTTGGGCAAACTCCACATTACAGCGGTCAGGGAACAGCGGATGGTTTTCAATCGGCGGACCCGCGACAGCCGGGTCAATCGCGGCAATATCATCGACAAAAAATACACAATGCGGGTTGCCCATGCCGACCGCCACCGGATCACCGTCAATCGGCAAATGATCCAGCGGCACATCCTGCGCCACAGGAATATCGCGCCAGTTTAGCTGTGGCAGCCCCATATTGACGCTGACCAGATCCCCTGACCACGCGGCCTGCAACCGCCCGCGTTCTGTGGTCAGTGACAGGGTATCTGTTCCGGCCTGACGCATCAGATATTCCGCCACACAGCGCGTGGCATTGCCACAAGCGCCCGCGCGGCTGCCGTCGGCATTCCAGAAATCAAGGGTCACGTCACTGGTTACCCCATCGCGAATTTCCGCCAGTTGATCAAAACCAACCCCGCGATGCCGATCGCCCAAAGCACGGGCAAGATCGCGGCTGACAACAGGGCTGCGCCCGCGGGAATCAATCACCACGAAATCATTGCCCAGCCCATGCATTTTCATGAAGGCCGGATCATCTGTGAACCTGCGCGTCGTCATGCGCTGGCATATACGCCCGATGCATTGGTTTTGCTAGAGCCGGATCAAAACGAGATTTTCGGATTTGCCCCGAGCAAAAGCGGCAGGCCGCATCACCGCGATTGGCACGGCGCCACATTCCGGCCACAGAAATACACCCAAACCGCCCCAGTTCGCGCCAACTGTTTCCATAATGATGTGCGATTGTTTCCATAATCGACCTGGCAGGGTTGATTTGTGCCGTAGCAGTATAGGAGGTTCGCCATGAATATCCGTGATTATTCTCTGTTTTTTCAGGAAACAGAATATCTGACAGCAGACGAGATTGACAAAAATATCTGGCTTACGATGAAGGCGCTGGGGTTTTGCCGGGTCGAATCGGCGGCATCGATGCTTTCATATCTCTCGGACACAACACGGGTCGATTTGACGGTTCAATCCCTCAATCACGCCGCAAAATCCAGCATCGCAAAATCTTTGACGCATTCGCAAAAATATCTGGTGCCGGTTCTTGCGCTGCAACAGGCCGAATTGCAGGTGAAAATCGAATTTTCCACCCCGACAAAAGGCAACCGCCTTGCCGCACAAAAAATTCTGGCGGCGCTACAGGATGCAGGCGATTGCGATCTGGTGCGTACGCCGGATCAAGGCTGGCTTGATTTATCAAAATCCGTTGTGCATCTGAACGAAATCCTGTCGGCAATGGCACCGCAATCGCCCCCTGCAACCATCGGGCCAAAGATGCCCAGCGGGTTCGAGGTGCTGGTCGCCGCAGCCAAAGCCGGCTGTTTTCGCGACATGAATTCAGGCGAGGCCGAGCATTTGCACGCCCTTGAATTGCGTCAACATTTGACAACCGGCCGCAACAGCCGATTTCCGGTCGAAGTACAGGCAATGGCCATCTCAGCGATTTCGCTGGTCGCTTATATGTCACTATCGGTTTTACCCCAGCAAGTGATGGCCTCGCCGCTGACCGCCATTGCCCACACGTTCAGTTTTCTGAATTAGGCTCGAAATTCCGCGCAAATCACCGATTCTTTCACAAGCGATACCACCAAGTTTACTGCGGCCCCCTTCCCTAGGCTGCCACCGTTTTAACGGGGAGGGGGCAAAAATTTCACACCAAAAGTTTGTCAGGGCAATTTATCGGGGAAAGAGAAGGTTTTACCCCTTGACCCCCTGCCCTGCTTTTCCTAGAGAGGCGGCCTTAGTGGGCCCTTAGCTCAGCTGGTAGAGCAACTGACTTTTAATCAGTAGGTCGATGGTTCGAACCCATCAGGGCTCACCACTAAATCAAAAGGCTCGGCGTCCATCGCCGAGCCTTTTGCTTGTCAGCCAGTCACCAGATGCGTCAAAGCAAGCACGCATTTGCATCATCTGGCTTTTCTTTGTGTTTTGCCCCAGCGTTTCAGTGGTGCCTAAACGGCGTCGTGCGATTACTCAGCTGGCGCGTGCGGCGGCCACCGATACCTCCAGAATATCCATCGCCTCGGCGAAAACCTCGTCTGGAATGGTGATTGGCGCAAGAAACCGGATCACATTGCCATAGACGCCACAGGTTAACAGAATCAGGTTACGCTTTAGCGCCTCAACGCGCACTTTTGCCGCCATATCCGCGCTGGGTGTTTTGCCATCCGCCGTATTAAATTCGACCGCCACCATAAAACCTGGGCCACGCACATCAACGATTTCAGGCGTTACCGACCGGATCGATTCCAGCCGCTGTTTCAGACGCGATCCAAGTTCATTTGCCCGCGCACAAAGATCCTCGTCGACGATCACATCCAGCACCGCGTGACTGGCCGCAATACCCAAAGGATTGCCGCCATAGGTGCCGCCCAAGCCGCCGGGGTTTGCCGCATCGACAATGTCAGCGCGCCCTGTGACCGCCGCCAAGGGAAAGCCACCGGCCAGACCCTTGGCCATTGTCGTCAAATCCGCCGCGATGCCGTATCCCTGCATGGCAAACATGTTGCCGGTGCGGGCAAAACCGGTCTGAATTTCATCCGCAATCATCACGATACCATGCTGATCGCACAGATCGCGCAGGCCCTGTACCAATTCTTTGGGGGCCGGATAAAAACCGCCTTCGCCCTGTACCGGTTCGAAAATAATCGCGGCAACCCGTTCAGGGTCAAGATCGGCTTTGAACAGTTTGTTCAGCCCGTCCATCGTCTCGGCGGTTGAAATACCGTGCAAATCAATCGGGAACGGCACATGGTAAACATCCGGCATCATCGCACCGAACCCCTGTTTATAGGGGGCAACCTTGCCGGTCAGGGACATGCCCATAAAAGTACGACCATGAAAGGCCCCGCCAAAGGCAATCACCGCAGGGCGACCGGTATGGGCACGCGCAACTTTGATCGCATTTTCCACCGCCTCGGCACCGGTTGTGACAAAAATCGTCTTTTTATCAAAATCACCGGGCACAAGATCGTTCAGGCGTTCACCCAGACGTACATAGCTTTCGTAAGGCAGCACCTGGGCACAGGTATGGGTAAATGATTTCATCTGCTTTTCAACGGCAGCCATCACTTTGGGATGACAATGGCCCGTGTTCACCACCGCAATGCCAGCGGCAAAATCAATGTAACGTGTGCCTTCGATATCCCAAACCTCGGCATTTTTGGCCCGTTCGGCATAAATCTGGGTCTGCATACCGACGCCGCGCGCAATTGCATCATCGCGACGCTTGCTAACATCTTGATTTAACATCTTATTTTTCCTTAGTAATCCTATGTTTGCGCCGGTTTTCCACGCAAATACTTTTCCTTTCCTTATACCGATAAAAAACGTGGGTAAAGACCGGCCTTGGCTGAATAACGATGCACCTTGGCTGCTTTTTTTGACCTAAATGCCCGAATTTGTGGCCAAGAGGGTAGTTTAACTATTCAGCAGCTTTTGTGGTTTACCGATACGTCAACACAAACAAAGCACAAGCGCGATCAAAATTGGGCGGGGGATCACACCTGCCATGATATTGAAAATGGCCACCCTGCCATAGCGTCTCGAAACACCCAGATTTCGATTTCGGGCGTTTGGTGCCCGCGAACTATGTCAATCCAGCCAGATTAAGCGCAGATGCCATACGTTCGCGATGCTCGCTGCTGAAATAGGGATATCGTTCGTCGTAGCGTTGAAAATTATACATCGGATCGATTGCCAGCAGATCGGCAATCTGTTCCTGTGCTTGGGTCAAACGCCCCGCCTCGGCCTGAATTGCCGCCATCACAATCCTTGCTGGTGGAAATGACGGCGCCATGCGAATCGCCCGTCGAACATATTCTTCGGCATTTTGCAGATCACCCTGAAGGAAATGCCCGTGCCCGATATGATGCAGGACATTGGGCGGCGCGACGGGATCATACCGCAATGCCGCCATGCCAGCCGCGACCCCGCGCTCGGGCTGTCCGGCATAATTCAGGGCCTCGCAATACCAGACATTGGTATCGGCGTTGTTTGGTTCAATTTCAATTGCCCGTTCAAAACTGGCGATGGCCAGTTCCGGTTGCCGAAGGAACGTTTGCACCCAGCCCAGCCTGCTTTGGGCCAGCGCTGAATCGGGGGCAAGTTCAACTGCGCGCTCGGCTTTTTGCGCGGCGATTTTCAATCCATCATCATATCCGGCCCACGCAAATGACCACCCGCTTTGATAGGGAAAGACCTGCCCTGCCCAAGCGTCGGAAAATTCGGGATCGATTGCGATTGCCCGATCCAGCAGATCGATGCTTTCCTGGTTTGTCTCGGGCGAGAACATGAAAAACTTGGCGCGCCCCTTCAGGCTCAACTCATAGGCCTCTACATTCTCGGTGCTTCGGACGCTGCGCGGGTTGCGAGTAAGGTTCAGCCGAAGCGCCGAGATTATCTTGGCGGCAATTTCGTCCTGCAACTCGAAGATGTCCTGAATATCACTGTCGTATCTGTCGGCCCAAACATGCCTGCCGGTTTGGGAATCTATCAACTGCGCATTGATCCGCACCCGGTTGCCAGCCTTGCGCACGCTTCCTTCCAGCACATGGGCAACACCCAGTTCACGGCCAATTTCCGTGACGTCCTTTGGGGAGTTCCGATAAGAAAAAGACGAGTTTTTCGCGATGACAAACAAATCGCGGATTTTGCAAAGGTCGGTGATCAGATCCTCGGTCAGACCGTCAGCAAAATAATTCTGTTCCTGATCGGCACCAATATTGGCAAAAGGCAAAACCGCGATGGATGCGGCGTTCGGGGTAACATCCATGGTCGGTTTTTTTTCATTAACCGGCGTAATTACCGGGTTTGAAGTGGCATCAGCAAGCTTGGAAACGAACCGAAACCCTTGCCGGGGCAGTGTTTTGATCACGGATTGCGTGGCGCCATCATCGCCAAGGGCACGACGCAAGGCGTTGATGCGCGCATTCAATGTGCCGTCGCCAACCGCCCGCCCTTGCCAAACCTCGTCGATTATTTCGTCTTTGGATACAACACGATCGCTATTTTCAATCAAAAAAACCAACAGTGAAAACGCTTGGGGTTGCAACGCAATCGCCTTGCCACTTTGGGTCAATTCCAACAGGCCGGTATCGACACGAAAAGGTCCAAATTCAAATTTCATGAATTAGCAAGCTCGCGGCAAGCAAAATTCATCTGCTGGTAATGCATAAATAATTTCCTCTTCAAGCGCGCGGTCCCTGACGATCCTAAGGTGGAAGCAAGACAACAAACGAGGTTCCAATGTCACTTTCACTTACAAACACAAACGTTACCACAAATGCAAGCAGCCACAAAACTGAATCAATTCAGCCCGAAAAACAACAAACCGAAACACCGCGGTTGTTCAGAAAAATGTTCGCTGGATTTTGGAACTACACAGAAACGACCGCCAAGGCCGACACGACCCCGTTCAATGGGTTGCTTTAAGCAACCAGCGGGTATTGCGGCCACGGAGCGCAAAATCGCGCCTGCAAATACAGGCGGTTTTTCCCGCCAGAATCGTATAAATTATTAACTTGTGTTCCCTGTGCGGCGGCGGGTGGCTTTATGAAAGCGATCTGCGCCCGGAAATGGAACAATTTGATGGCCAAATTGATCAAAGTGTATCGTTTTTGCTGGATATTTGGCAGGGGCTAAGAGACTCGAACTCTTGACCCTCGGTTTTGGAGACCGATGCTCTACCAACTGAGCTAAACCCCTATCGCCGTGGTTTGATTAGGATGTTTACTTAAGGATTACAAGCCACCTTTACGCCATATGCTGCGAATTTTGGTGGGGTATTGAATTCCGATTTACCGTGAAGCCCATACTTTCGGAGCCACCACACTCGATCAGGGCGACCCAAGGGCCGCCCTGATCAAAATCGAACTCAACGTGGTATTATTCGTTGATTTTGGACACCACGCCGGCGCCGACGGTGCGGCCACCTTCGCGGATCGCAAAGCGCAGGCCTTGTTCCATGGCAATCGGCGCAATCAGTTCGACGTCGAACTTCAGGTTATCACCCGGCATCACCATTTCTGTGCCTTCTGGCAGTTGAACAGTACCGGTCACATCCGTGGTACGGAAATAAAACTGTGGACGGTAGTTGGCAAAAAACGGTGTATGGCGACCGCCTTCTTCTTTGGTCAGAA
>Ga0316204_10001141_pt1 | contig 77713 bp, 60 predicted proteins | sample 6monrhotite_MG_2_FD_205661 | JGI IMG/M metagenome (GOLD analysis project Ga0316204, IMG submission 205661) | Microbial mat bacterial communities from mineral coupon in-situ incubated in ocean water Damariscotta River, Maine, United States -... | ecosystem: Environmental > Aquatic > Marine >...
GCTCCTATAGTCAAAAGGGGACGAGCGTCACCATCGAGTATCCCTTCCGCAAGCAGGACGAGGGCAAGGACTGGGCCTTCGCCCCCTTCCGGGGGACCTCGGCCAAGGTCCAGGACGGAGCGCTGGAGGCGACCGGGCGAGGGATCTTCGTCGTCGGCACCCAGGAGATCGGCTTCGACGGGCGCTGCGACCTCCAGGCCACTATCGAGAAGGTGTCTGGGGATCACGGCGGCTGCTTCGGGATCGGGTTCGACACCGACGGGAACGACGCGGTCTGGTATCTGGTCTCGGTCTATCCCAAGCACCGCTTCCTGCGGCTCTATCGCTACCGAAACGGGAACCTCGAGACCCTCAAGGAGAAGCGAAAGGCGGTTCGACCGACGGGGAGCACGGACATTCGGGTCGTGATCAAGGGCAACTCGCTCAAGGTCAGCTCGCGGGGCCAGACGCGGATCGCGGTCAACATTCCGACGCCGAGCTGGAACGGGACGCGGGTCTTCGTCGGAGGCGCGGGCCCCATGAAGCCGGCCACGATTCGGCTGAGCAAGGTCAAGCTCCAGGGGCACGTGCGCTTCGCCTGGTTGCGGAAGTCCTTCGCGCGTCTAGACGCGTTGCTCTTCAAGGCCCTCAGCCGGGCGGGCGAGCTCCCGGTGTTCGGGGCGGGCGCTGCGGACCGGCCGATTGACACCGCGCTCTCCGCCGAGGACGAGTTCAGCCTCTCCAAGGTCTCACCGCAGGCGGTGCAGGCCTATCGGAGGGCCGTCTCTCAGATCGGGAGCGACGACTACCGGGTCCTCTACAAGGCCGCAGACAACATCGGCAACGCGATCCGGGTCAGCCCCGACTTCGCGGCGGCCTACCTCCTCCGGGCGCGCCTCTTTCACAAGATCGGGAGCGCCTTCCTGGCCGAGCGCGACCTCGCGATCGCATGCCGCCTGGCTCCGCGCTTCTATGAGGCCCAGGCCTTCCGAGCCCGGGTCCTGCTTGACATTGGGCGGCCCAAGGAGGCCCTCGCTCAGGCCGAGGCGGCGATCAAGAACGCTCCTGGAGCGGCCGAGGGCTACATAGCTCGGGGTCTGGTCCGCTTCTCTCAGGACCAGCTCGAGGTCGCCCTCGAGGACCTCGAGTTGGCCCGCGCCCTCTCTCCTTGGGAGGAGGAGCTGGTGGGGCTGACCCGCAACGTTCAGAACGTGATCAACGGTCCGCCTTGGGCTCGGCGCTTCGACGCCAAGACGGAGAACTACTTCGTTCAGACCAACGTCTCAGCCACCGCAGCCCAGGCCTACGCCGAGCTCCTCGAGGCGGGTCGAGCGCATTACGCCAAGACCTTCCCGCTTCCGGCTGACGGGCGCCGCTCCAAGGTCTTGATCTTCGACACCCAGGAGGGCTACCACGGCTACTCCGAGCTCAGCATCAACGATCGGGTCGAGTCCACCCTCGGGTGCTACCTCCCTCGCTATCGTCAGCTCTTGCTCTTCGAGGAGAAGGGGAGCAAGACGCAGGACAAGACGATTCAGGTCCTCCTCCACGAGGGCTTCCACCAGTTCATGCACCAACTCGTGCCCGACAACGCGATCCCCTTCTGGCTGAACGAGGGGCTGGCGGAGTTCATGAGCGCCGTCGAGGTCAAGGGCGGCCGCGTCGGGCGGACTGGCCTCGTCCTTAAGGGACGGCTGGACAACCTCCGCTACTTCGTCAAGGCCAACGGGGGCCGCCCAATGGCCTTCCCCAAGATCATGCAGGAGACGCCTCAGGAGTTTTACTCCGGGACCGTGTGGGCCAAATATGCTCAGGCCTGGAGCATGGTCCACTTCTTCGAGCTCGGGGCGACGCCGGACGTCAAGAGCCGCTACAAGCGCTACCTCAAGGCGCTGCGAGAGGGGACGCCGAGCAAGGAGGCCTACGCCGAGTCCTGGAGCGGGGTGGACTGGAAGGCGATCCAAGCGCGCTGGTGGGCCCACGTAGAAGGCATGAAGTAGAGACCCTCCCAGCTAGCGAGGGCGAGGATCGAAGTAGTCGCGGACCATGCGGCGGTATCGCTCCGGAACTCGCTGGTCTTGGAGGCGCTTGAGCTCGCGCTTGAGCTCCGTGGGAGTCAATCCTTCGACTCCAAGCTTGGCTTCGCCGCCCGCCGCTTGGACTTCCACGACCCGGCCGCCTTTCCGCTGGCGGCGGCCCACCTGGGTGGCCTCGCCCCTTGAGGGGTCCGGCTTCGGTTTGGCCTGAGCGCCGGGCTTGGAGCCCGCGCCGGGCTTGCCCTTTGCGCCGGGCTTGGAGCCCGCGCCGGGCTTGGAGCCCGCGCCGGGCTTGCCCTTTGCGCCGGGCTTGCCCTTTGCGCCGGGCTTGCCCTTTGCGCCGGGCTTGCCCTTGGCGCCGGGCTTGCCCTTGGCGCCGGGCTTGGACCCCGCGCCAGTCTTGGACCCCGCGCCAGGCTTGGACCCCGCGCCGGACTTGCCCTCCATACCAGGCTTGCCCTCCGCGCCAGTCTTGGACCCTGCGCCAGGCTTGCCCTTTGCGCCGGGCTTGGAGCCCTTTGCGCCGGGCTTGCCCTCCATACCAGGCTTGCCCTCCGCGCCAGTCTTGGACCCCGCGCCAGGCTTGCCCTTTGCGCCGGGCTTGCCCTCCGAGTCGGGCTCACCCTTCACACCAGGCTTGGGCTCAGGCATGGCCTGGCGCAGTCGCTCGAGGACCTCGGGATCCATGGACTGGAGGCGGTCGCGGAGGCTGTCCTCGAGCTTCGCGCTCCCTTCGGGCCGCTCGCCCTTCTGGCCGAGGTCTTGAACGTCCTCGGGGGGCATGGACTCCTTGAGATCGGCGAAGGCCTTCCCCAGCTTCTCCAAGTCCTTGTCGCTGAGCTTCCCCAGGAGCTTCTCGAGGCCGGCGTCTCCGAGTGGGTTCGGCGGCGGAGCCTCGCCGCCCTCCGGTCGATCCTCAGGGTCCCCCATGAGGTCCTTGAGGTCTTTCACCTTGTCGGCCAGCCCTCGCAGATCCTCGGCGTCGAGCTCCTTGATCATCTTGGCCGCCATGTCCATGACCGCAGGAGGGACGTTGGGACCGCCTCCCGCTGGGACGTCCATAGGGTCGAACTCGGGGTCGTCCTCTGGCTTCTCGCCGGGCTGCTGCTCGCCGGGCTGCTGCTGGCCGGGCTGCTCTTCGCCAGGCTGCTGCTCGCCGGGCTGCTGCTCGCCGGGCTGCTCTTCGCCAGGCTGCTGCTCGCCGGGCTTCTGCTCGCCGGGCTGCTCTTCGCCAGGCTTCTGCTCGCCGGGCTGCTCCTCGCCAGGCTTCTGCTCGCCGGGCTGCTGCTCGCCGGGCTTCTGCTCGCCGGGCTGCTGCTCGCCAGGCTTCTGCTCGCCGGGCTGCTGCTCGCCGGGTTGCTGTTCGCCAGGCTGCTGCTCGCCGGGCTGCTGTTCGCCGGGTTGCTGTTCGCCAGGCTGCTGCTCGCCGGGCTTCTGCTCGCCAGGCTGTGTCTCGGACTCACCGGGCTGGGCCTGAGGGGCGTCGCCCTCGCCCGCCGTGTCCGGAGCTTGGCCCTCGACTGGGTCGCCCGCCTCGGTCGCGGGGGTCGGCTCGGGACTCGTCGCGGGCTGCTCAGCTCCTGAGGGTGAGGGCTCGGCCGGCGGGTCCGAGGGAGCCTCTGGCGAGCCCTCGCCCTCGCTGAGGTGGCCCCGAAGTCCGCCTAGGGTCTCTAGAGCTTGGTCTATGACCCGCTGGTCTTGCTCGTCCCAGGACGCGGGGGGGAGCTCGCGCGCGACTCGGCGGAGGGCCTCTGCCCCCGCCTCTCTCGCTCCAGGGCCTCCTGTGCCGAGCCCCCTCGCTGCCTCCTCGAGTGCCGAGCGCAGCTCAGGCTCCTCGGTCCGGCGGGCCAAGCGCTCCAGCGCTCGTCGCGCGCGGACGGCTTGCTCCGAGCTCAGGGATTCGGCTGCGAGGGCCTCCCGGAGCGCGGGGTCTCGGCTCAGTGCCTCCGCCACGATCCCGCGGGCAGCGATCCGAGCGCGCTCTGCCTGGAGAGCTGACTCGATCTCGCCCAGCTGGGCCAAGGCCTCTAGACGTGACAGGTGTCGCGACTGGACATGCTTGGAGAAGCGCTCGAGGTCCCGAGAGGCTTGGCCGAGAGCAGTGGATCCCCGCTCCTCCTTGGCCCGCCTCAGTCGGGAGCCGAGACGTCGCGCCTCTTGGACGTCGTCTTCGCTCATGGCGGCTTGGGGTTGGTCCTCTGCCTGGCTAGCGAGCTGCAGGGGTGGCGCCAGTGCGACCAGGAGCGTGACGAGGAATCCGAAGCTGAGCCACCCCGAGACGCGCTGGGGAACACGAAGGGGCGCCGCCAAGGCGACCGAGACCCCTGCCTGCGCGTCCAGCGTGGAGGCGACCTCGCGCTGGAGCTCCTCTGCCCAGGCGTTCGAGCTCGTCTCGACCTCGAGCAGCGTCCTGAAGAGCGCGCCGCTCTCACAGCCATGATCGAGGGCTGCGGCAGCGACGAGCTCCGTAGGTCGCCCGCGAGCCAGCCAGGCCGCTCCCGCCAAGGCCCCAGCCAGCGGGCACACCAATGGCACGTAGATCTCCAGGGGGAGGACGCCGAGGAGGCGGACGACCCCGATCACGAGAGCGGGGAGCAGCCCGGCGACTGCGCCCCAGGCCGCGCCGCGCAGAGCGCGAGCGAGGCGAATCCGGCGCTGAACGCGGCGGAGCTGGGTGCGCGTCTCTGCTGTGACGTCTCTCGTCAACTCAGCCTCCGCGGACAGAGGCAGTCCGCCAGTCCCAGCCTAGCTCGGATCAGCCGATAGCGCCGCGAGGATCTAGTAGCGAGGGGCTCGACCGCGCGCGCGCTCGACGCCCTCGACGAGGGCCGAGACACCTTCTCGACGATCAACCACCTCGGCCGTGCAGGCTCGCGACACCATCTCAGGCGTGGGGGTCCAGATCACCGTCGGAACTCGAGTCGAAGCCAGGCCCAGAAGGCGCCAGAGCTCGTCCCCGCCCGTTCCACGGCCAAGGATCAAGACGTCTGTGTCGGCGTCGGCGAGGGCGAGGCGCCCGGCAAGACGAGTCCAGTCCGAGGAGGCCACGACGTCTTCGCCACCGAAGGCGCGCTGTACGTGCTCCAAGTCCGTCTCGTGCGTGTCGATCGCGTAGATCATCCAACCCTCGGGTGCTCGCCCAGCGGAGGTAGAGCAATCGCCTCTCCAGAACGCGGTGCCCTCAGACAACGACTTAGGGGAGAGGAGAGCATGTGTGATCGCTCATGTGCCGGGGCGAGCAGCACGAAAGCGCTCCCAGAGCGACCTCCAGTCATCGTGTGCGCCTCAGGGGGCGAGCCAGGAACCGGCTGGCTAAATCCAGATCGATTCGCCAGAGTCGCAAGAGCACCTCTCCCCAGACCGAGCAGGGCCACCTGGATTCCTCTCATCGTCAGGCCGCCACTCTCTTCGCCATGGGACGCGTCCCAGAGCAAGCCTTGCGCTGGGGTCTCGAACGGGTAACCCCCGAGCGCGACCTCTGCGAGGTCCTCTTAGAAGCCGGCTGGCTCGACTCAGGCCTCGTGGCCCACGTCCGCCGCGAGACGATCCGGGAGGAGCCAGAGCGCTCTCCCACGATCCCTGACCAGGTCGCGCTGCCCGTGCCGGAGCGACCCGAGCTCGAGCGGCACGAGACCGAACCCCTTGGAGTCGGCGAGCTCCCTCCCGGAGTGCGCCTGCCAGGACACGACGCCGACCTCAGCGGCTGGCCCCTCGACGAAGGGCCGCGAGGTCCCGACAGCCCCGACTCGGACCTCAAGGCCCTTGGTCCCTATCGAGTCATTCGGAAGCTCGGCCAAGGCGGCATGGGCATGGTGTTCTTGGCCGAACACTCCGTTCTGAGACGACAAGTCGCCCTGAAGCTGATTCGGCCGCGCGAAGGCTCGGATCGGGGGCGCGCCTTGCGACGCTTCGAGATCGAAGCCCGAGCAATGGCTCGCCTCGAACACCCCAACATTCTCAAGATCCTCGACATTCGCGTCGAGGCCGAGCAGGCCTACATGGTCATGGACCTCGCTCGCGGCGGGACCCTCGGTGATCGAATCGGCTCCAAGGAAGGTCCCGCCAGCGTGGAGGAGGTCGTGACCTGGATCGAGGGGCTCGCCAGAGCCCTTCACCACGCTCATGAGCACGCGATCATTCACCGCGACGTCAAGCCCGACAACATCCTCTTTGACAGCGAAGGACGTCCTCTGTTGACGGATTTCGGCCTCGCCAAGGCCCTCGACGAGGACAGCGCCGGGATCAGCACGCCTGGCGCCATGATCGGGACCCTGCTCTACATGTCGCCGGAGCAGATCGACGGTCACCAAGTCGTCGACGCGCGGGCTGACGTCTACGCCCTCGGCGCCACCTTCTACGAAGCCCTGACGGGTCTGCCTCCTTTCATGGCCGCCAGCGCCCACGAGCTCATCGACAAGGTCCTCGGCAGGCGCGCCCCCTCTCCGCGCAAGACCCGGGCCGAGGTGCCTGCCGACGTCGAGACGATCGTGGCTCGCTGCCTCGCCAAGGAGCGCGACGAGCGCTACCAGAGCGCCTTGGCGCTGGCTGAGGACTGTCAGCGCTTTCGTGAGCGGCGGCCGATCCTGGCGCGCCCGACGAGTGTTCCGGAACGACTTCGTCTCTGGGTCCGCCGGAACCCGCTCGGCGCCCTGGGTTCCTTGCTGGCGGCAGCTGCCCTCCTCGTGAGCCCGGCCGTCTACGACGCGATCCAGCAGCGCAGTCGCACGCGGACCGCCCTCGAGACAGCCGACGCGGTCCGGGCCGCGAACCTCGAGCTCGAGGCCCAGGAGGCCAAGGCGCGGGCCGCCGAGGCGCGCGCGCTCGAGGCCAAGAGCGCGGCCCAGGTCAGCTTGGCTCGCGCGACCTACCTCCAAGCGACCCTCGAAGCCCAGGCCGGATATCGCCGTCGGGCAGACCAGCTCTTCGCGGAGTCGGGTCAACAGCTCCAGGCGCTGGGGCGCAAGCCCTTCGCCGCCGAAGCCGGGCGCTGGGACCTCTGGCGACGCTCCCCCCAAGGACTCCTCTCCTACCCCGGCGTGGACCCGACTCGTCGCCTCGCGACTCGCGGGGAGCGGGTTTGGATCGGCCGAGGAGGGCACCTCGAGGTCTGGGACGCGACGCGGGCCGTCCTCCTCGAACGCCTCGTAGTGCCGGGAGGAGAGGCGCTCTCGAGCTTGGCGCTCTCGCCGGACGGGAAGAGCGGCCTCGGCGGCGGATCACGGGGGAGCCTCTGGCTCTGGACCCTCGGGACGGCTCAGCCGCGCGTCCTGAGCACAGCTGAGAAGGCGATCTCCGCCGTCGCGCTCCGGAGCAGGGGTGACTACGTCCTCAGCGCCGACGTCGGAAACCTCGTCCGGCTCAGACAAGTCAAGGGAGATCTAGAGCTCCTGATCCCGATCCAAGACACGGTCTGGGCCCTGTGCTTCGTCCCGGCCACCAACCGATTTCTGATCGGGCTCCGGGACGAGGTCCAGATCTGGGACGCCGAGCAGCTCCGCCGAACCGCGACCCTCCCCGTCCCCGGTCAGCTCCTAGACGGGCACTCCAAGCTGGCGCTGGCCGGCGGTCCGGGGGTGGTCCACTTGATCGACCCCCTGGCACGCGTGGTCCGCCACCGCTTCGAGCTCGACCCCGCGCCGCTCAAAGCCTTGGCGCTCGGCGAAGGAGGCGGCCTGGCCGTCGACAGCGAGGGCGTCGCCCACCAGGTCGACACCAAGGCCCTCCGCGTGGCCCGGCGCTGGGAACTCGTCAGCGATCGCGTCTCTCTGGCGGCCGCGGACCTCTCGGGACGTCACCTCGTGACAGCGGAGCCTGAGGGCTCCGACCCCGGTCGCCTGGATCGCTTCGCTCCTCCGCGCCTCTGGCGCTTCGCGCCTTCGCGCCATCAGCGAGCCTGGCGCGCGCCGCGCCGTCGACGGACGAGCCTCGTTCGAACGCCCCAAGGGCTCGTGATCAGCGGGTGCACCAGCGGCCTGCTCGAGATCTGGGATCCCGACCTCGAGCTCCGCGTCGGACGCTGGCGCCAAGGCTCGCCAGTCCTGGCCCTGGCCGCGCACGGAGAGCACGTCGCCAGCGGCGGGCAAGACGGCAAGGTTCGAGTCTGGCGCCTCGGTGAAGAGGAGCCCGTCATGACCCTCGGCCCGCACCTAGGTGCGATCCGGGCCCTAGCCTTTTCGCCGGGCGGGCAGCGACTCCTGGTCGGCGGCGAGGCGATCCCAGTCCGAGCCCTAGACCTCCCTCCCGACGACCCCGCGCGCCAGATCATGGAGGGCTACCCCGTCGGGCCCCAAGCCTCCGTCAGCCTTGCCCCGAGCGGAAGCCTCGAGGTCGTGGGGCCGACGCCGTCGAGGTTCGACGCTCAACCCCTGCGCCTCTGGAGCCTGGACCAGGGGAGGGTCCTCCAGAGCTACAGCACCGGCCGGGTGACCTCCCTGGACTGGAGCGGGCGGGATCCCGTCAGCGGAGGACAAGCGGGCTGGGTTCGCGGCTGGAGCCAGGAGGCCCAGGCCTCAACCTGGCACCTGACCCTCCCCCCGCCCGTCGAGGGCGTCTCCCCGCCGGTCAAGGCCGTGTTGCGAACTTCCTCGGGGTGGGTCTTCGCGGCCGGGAACTCGGTCTGGGTCGCGCCTTCGGCCGGTGGGCCCGCCGCCGAGCCTCTCGAGGCGCCCAAGCAGTCCCTCGGGAGGGCGCTAGCCCTCGCTCCGGGCCCGAACTCGGACTCGATTTGGAGCGGCCACGCAGACGGTCGCGTAGCGCTCTGGGACCTCGAGGCGAAGCGCGCGCTCCTAGTCGTGGAAGGACATAGAGGGGACGTGACGGCGCTCCAGACCTTGCCCGGCGGACGGCTCCTGAGCGTCAGCCTCGACGGGCGGGTCTTGGTGCGCGACTTCAGTCGAGGCGCCCCGCGGGCTGAGGTCGAGGCGGAGTTGGCGCGCGAGGCTCGACGGCGGGCGTCTGCGGGCCGCGCCGCTCCTTGGTCACGCGAGCTGATCCGCAAGGTCGCGGCCGCGAACGGAGCCTGGGACCTCGCCCCGCCGGAGACGGAGGGCGGGAGCTCGGCAGAGGATCGGCTGGCGGCTGCTCGGGCCCGAGGGGCCTGGCCTGAGCTCGAGGAGCTCGTCCCGAGAGCTCCGGGCGTCCGAGGGCGCATGCAGGCTGCCGCCCTCGCCACCGCGATTCGCCTTGATCAGACCGTCGCCGAAGCGGACGCCCTCTTAGAGCTCGGACGCGTCGACCAAGATCAGCTCGGTCGGCTGGTCAAGGGCCTCTCCGAGCTCACGGCCTCGGCGCCAGGGGACGAGCGAGTTCACCTTCAGCTCGGGCGCATGGCTGAGGCGACTCAACGCGAGGCGATCGCCTCCCGCTCCTATCGCACGGCCTTCGAGATCGACCCCGACCTCAGCCCGCGCAAGCTGACTCCAGGGTTCCTGGTCGCTCGGGGCCGCTGGCACTTGGACGCCAAGCGGGACGCGGCAGCGCTCGTCGACTATCGCCGCCTCGGCGAGAGCCGGCACCGCGTCGCAGGTCGGCCGAGTCGGCTCTACGCCGAGCTCCTCCTGGCCCTAGGCGACCCCGAGCGTGCCCTCGCCGCGCTGGGCAAAGACCAGCGACCGGCTGATCGACGTCTCCGAGCCGAGATCCTCCTCAGCCAGGGTCGCTACGAGGAGGCCTTGGCTGCCCTCGATCCCGAGGACAGCTCGGTAGAGACGACCCTGATTCGTGCCCGGGCGTTCCGTCACCTCGGTCGTCTCATGGACGCTCAGCGCCTGCTCCGGGCGCTCCTGAAGCTCGAGGGATCCGTCGAGGCTCGGCTGCAGATCCCGAGCGCCCTCCGCTACTACGAGGCAGACCTGGAGCGCTACGTGCGCGACCCAGACTTCGTGGTCGTGCAGGTCAGCTTTGGGCCGGAGCGCTTGGGGGGGCGTGACCTGATGGTCCGCTATCGCATCACCGCCACCCGCGCGCTTCAGATCGTCGATCAGGACTTCACCCTGCGGGTTGAGCGTCGCCCTGACCTCGCGAACCTCGAGGCTCACGTCGAGTTGGCCCGCGTTCTTTGCAGCGCGTCCCGCTCGGAGGTGGACCAACGAGGCGAACTCCTCGAGGCCGCAGTCAAAGAGCTGAGCGCTGCAGTCCAGGGTGGTCTGCGCGACTTCGAGGCCTTCCACGACGACCCAGACCTCGTCCTCGTTCGGCAGCTCAAGGTCTACCAAGACCTGGTTAGGCGCGAGCGGCGCTGAGAGCTCGTCCTCCCTCCCGCGCCCGACCCTCCCCCCTTTGGGCGCTATAGTCCGTGCCCCCCGCCTGAGTCACAGAGTCCAGAGTCCGAGGAGTGTGCGGTGAGCGAGGTCCCCCAGGGCAAATACACGCGCTCTCCAGAGCGCGGCTTTCGCAAGCTGGCCATGGCCTTCTGGAGGGCGCCGACCGACGGCACGATCTACGGTCACCTCCGACTGCGGGTCCGGCGCGCGATCCAGTTCCAAGACGAGGTCGAGGCCAAGTTCGGAATCCGGCCCTCGCTGGGCATGCTGATCGGGCGCGGCGTGGCCGTCGCCTTGACCGAGACCCCTGAAGGCAACGGCAAGATCATGTGGGGCCAGGCCTACCTCAAGGACACCGTCGACGTCTACTACCAGGTCGACCTAGGCGACGGCGCCGACCTCTCAGGGGTGGTCGTGCCCGACGTGGGGCGCAAGACCGTGGTCGAGGTCGCTGAGATCCTCAGAGGGCGCGCCAAGAAGCTCAAGAAGGGCGACGACGTCCAATACGAGAAGACCCAGAAGGGCTGCCTCTCGCGGATCCCCTCTTGGGTCCTGCGGCCCCTGCTCGGGTTCCTGACTTTCTTCGAATACAACCTCGGCCTGACCCCCAGCTTCCTCGGCGCCCAGCCCGAGCCCTTCGGGACGGTCATGGTCACCAACGTCAGCATGTTCGGGATCGACGTCGCCTACGCGCCCTTGATCCCCGTGGCGCGCGTCCCCTTTATCGCCCTGGTGGGCCGCGTCGAGGACGAGGTGATCGTCGAGGACGGACAAATGCACGTCGAGCCCTGCATGAACGGATCCGCGACCTTCGATCACCGCCTCTTGGACGGCAACAAGATCGGGAGGATCGTGCGGCGGGTGAAGGCCTATATGGAGGACCCTTATCCCTACGAGGCCGAAGCCCTCGGGCTCGAGATCCCGCCTCCGACCCCGCCGGGTCCACTGCCTGCTAGAGCTTCGGCAGCTGAGTCACCTAAGGACGACTCCTCCGAGGAGGAAGTGCAGAGCGGCGTCGGCGAGGCGGAGAGCAGCGTCGAGGTTCAAGACGGAGTCTCGCCCTCGGAGTCGGCGGACGAGGTTCAAGACGGTGTCGGAGACGAGGGAGACAGTGACGGGCCTAAGGGTGGGGAGGAGTCGGCGTGACCGAGGTCTCTCCAGCTCCCTTTCCCCAAGTGATCGTCCTCAGCGGCCCCCACAAGGGCGACGTGTTCGTGATCGACAACCCCTTCCCGGTCGTGTTCGGGAGCGGGGTCGGGGTGAGCCTACCGGAGGCCGCCCTCGGTCACGCTCACTGCCAGATCTTCCATGCTGGCGAGTCCTGGTTCCTGATGGACCTCGCGAGCGAGAGCGGGACTTGGCTTGGTGACGAGCGCGTGGACGGGGTCCGACCCCTCGAGTTCGGGCGGACCTTCCGGATCGGCGACACCCACCTGGCCTTCCTCCTCCCAGATCCCGAGGAGCCGGCTGACCCGGACTTCATTCACGAGGCCGAGCGCGCCCTCCGGGCCGCTGTCCCTCGCGCCGCGCACCTCGAGTTGGCCGACCTCGACGACCTAGACCTCGGCGCCGAGAGCGGCGAGGACCTCGTGATCCCCGACGAGGAGGACCTGATCCCCGAGGAGGCGCCGCTGCCAGGCCTCGAGGACTCAGCCGAGCTCGAGCCTGGCACCTACGCGGCTCCGATTCCGACGGAGGGCGAGGGCGAGGGGTCGATCGAGATCCCCGAGATCCCCCTCGAGTCGAGCTCGTCTGGCGTCGTCCCCCTCGGGACTAGGCGGCACTCGCCCGACGCGATCCGCGCCGAACCAGCGCTCGCGAGCGAGGAGAGCGCGGGACGGCTGCCCTCGGCCGAGCCCGATGACGAGAACCCCTTCTTGGCCAAGCGCAAGAAGCGCCGCGGCAAGAAGGACCTCTCGTCGACGGACATTTTCGAGCTGGAGATCCCGCCGACGCCCGAGGACCTCAAGGCCCACGACAGCTTCGGCGACTACGACGTGATCGAGGCCCTGGGGCGCGGCTCCTTGGGCCCGGTCTACAAGTGTTACGACCGGCGTCGGAAGCGGGTCGTGCGGGTCAAGGTCCTAGACAGCGACCTCGGACGGAAGAAGCAGTGGGTCACCCGCTTCCTCCGTGGAGCCAAGGCCGGAAGCCGGCTCCAGCACCGCTACATCGTGGGGACCCTTGGCGCCGGCCACGCCCAAGGGCGCGTCTACGTGGTCAACGAGTACATCGAGGGCCTCGACCTCGAGCAGTTCTGCGTCGCTCGCGGCGGTCGCCTGAGCCCCAAGGTGGCGCTCCAGATCGCGGCCCGGATCACCGAAGCCCTCGTCTACGCCCACGGACGGCGGGTGATCCACCGCGCGCTCAGCCCGAGCAACATTCTGATCGGCCCCGGCGGCGTCCCGAAGCTCTCCGACTTGGCCTTCGCCAAGCGGGTCAAGAAGCCGCGGGATCTGCGCATGAGCGGCCAGCTCTACGTCGAGGCCAGCTCCCCCTACACTCCGCCCGAGGCGCTCTTGGGCGGCGGGCAGGTCGACGCTCGCGCTGACCTCTATGGGATCGGAGCCTGCCTCTTCCGCTGCCTCGTCGGGAGTCCGCCTTACGGGGACGCTTCCCGCGACCTCGTCCAGCGGATCGTGCGCAACGAGCGCGCCTCCTGGGGGCCCCTCGAGGAGCACCTCAGCCCCGAGCTGCGTCAGCTCGTCGAGCGCTGCTTGGCTGCAGATCCGGCCGAGCGCTACCCCGCCTCGCGCGACCTCCGCGACGCTATAGCTGACCTCCCCGAGATCGCCGAGCTCTGAGCAGGCCCGCCCAACGTGCCTGAGGGACCCGAGGTCGCCCGCCAAGCCGACCTGATCCGGGCTGCGGTCGGCGAGGGCAAGGAGCCGGTCTCAGTCTGGTTCGGCCTGCCGCGCTTGGAGCCTTGGGCTAAAGTCCTCACGGGACAGGAAGTCCGCGCTGTGAGGGCTCGCGGGAAGGCCTTCCTCATCGAGTTCGGGCCCGCCTCGGAGCCCTTGACCCTCTATGTCCACCTGCAGCTGGCAGGCAAGTGGATCACGGTCGGTCTCAACGAGGAGCCCCCGGAGACGAAACGCTCGCTGCGGGTTCGCCTGAGCGGGGCGTCTGGGACCGCGCTCCTCTACAGCGCGAGCGAGGTCGAGGTCTTGACGCCGGCCGAGGTCGAGGAGCACTCCTACCTCTCGGGGCTCGGTCCAGACGTGTTGGGAGGCCTGGACCTGGTTGGGATTCGGGCGCGCCTCCGCGACCCGCGCTTTGGACGCGCGAGCTTGGCCGGGCTCTACCTCCGCCAGGACTTCTTGGCGGGGCTCGGGAACTACCTCCGCTCGGAGATCCTCCACCACGCCAAGCTCCACCCCGACCGGCGCCTAGGCGACCTGAGCGCTGGCGAGCTGCGGCGCTTGGCCAAGAGCACCTTCGAGTTGCCACGCCAGAGCTATCAGACGGGAGGGATCACGAACCCAGCGCGCCGCGCGGCCCGACTCCTGGCGGCGGGGGTGGCCTGGCGCTCGACCCGCTGGTGGGTCTTCGAGCGCGAGGGGGAGCCCTGCTATCGCTGCCAGAGCCCGATTCAGCGGATCGAGCGCGCTTCCCGCCGGATCTACCTCTGTGGCGGCTGTCAGCCGACATAGATCGCGAAGGAAAAGTGAGATTGCTCTCCCCACCCAGTCAGGGAACCACAGACCTGTCCAACGGCGGGCCAAATCCGCCGTAACAAAGGGCGAGAGCCGCTCTCGCAGCGGTCATGGAGAGCCAAATCCGCGCAAGCGAGACTGGTAGACTCCCAGGCACAAGCAGTCTCAGCTTGGGATGCAGGACGGATCAGATGGAAGGAGGGGGTAAGCGCACGGCGCCCGAGGTCGTCTCGATCGACGTCACCCTCCGGATCATGATGCCTGAGGGCAACGAGCGGCAGCGGACCACCAACTACGACCTCGTCGGCGGCGAGATCCCCCCAGACCTCCGCTCCTTCGCGCGCAAGAAGCCCGCTAGCTCCAGCGCCTCGGCCCCCGTGGCCCCGGTCAGCCAGACGCCGACCCCGGCCAGCTCCGGCAGGGGATCGCCGATCAGCTCCGTCGAGACTCGCGAGGTCATGAGCATTCGCGGCGAGACTCCAGTCAGCTCCCGCGCGGGCTCGGCCACGAGCTCGATCCCGATCGTGCTCGACAAGACCCAGGGGCCGCCCCTAAGTGACGTCAGCGAGAGCGGCGAGCTGCCCGTGTTCCCACCAGGGACCAAGCTCGGGACCTTCGAGGTCCACTCGACCCTCGGTCAGGGCGGAATGGGCGTGGTCTACAAGGCCTACGACGCCTCTCTTGACCGCCACGTGGCGCTGAAGGTCCTCTCGTCTGAGCTGAACCGGAACAAGAACTTCATTGAGCGCTTCCGCCGCGAGGCCAAGGCCTGCGGCAAGCTCAGTCACCCCAACATCACGCACATTTACTCGATCTCTCCGCGGAACGAGCGCTGGCACCACTTCGCCATGGAATACGTCAAGGGGCGGAACCTGGCCGAGTGGGTCAAGGACGAGGGCGTGTTCCCCCTCGAGCGGATCGTGGAGATCGCGCGCCAGGCCTCCCGCGGTCTAGATGTGGCCGCTACGGCCAAGATCATTCACCGCGACATCAAGCCCAGCAACCTCCTCCTGACGGCGGACGGTCGGGTCAAGATCACCGACTTCGGCCTCGCCAAGGCTCGCGCCAGCATGGGCGCGACCCTGGACCTGACCTCGACTGGGGTCGTGATGGGAACGCCGCTCTACATGTCGCCCGAGCAGGCTCGTGGCGGGAAGGTCGATCACCGCTCCGACATGTATTCTCTCGGGGCGACGCTCTACTTCTTGGTCACGGGGCAGCCACCCTTCGAGGCCGACTCGGCCATCGCGATCATTCTCAAGCACATCAACGAGCCCTTAGCCTTCCCCGGCGACATGAACGTCCCCCAGGGACTTCAGGTCCTGATTCGACGTCTAATGGAGAAGGACGCCAGCCGGCGTCCGGAGACCTACGCCGAGCTGATCGAGGACCTCGACCGCCTCGAGCGAGGCGAGGCCCCCGCGGGCGACGCCGCCTCTCGGGTGATCGTGATCAATCGCCAGCGGCGCGGGACTGGGGCCGTAGCGCGTCCGGATGGGACGAAGAAGCGCAAGAAGAGCGGGATCTTCAGCGGGGCCGGACTCAAGGCCACGAAGCTCTCGGTGGCGCGAACCAACATCAAGCTCGGTCGCCGGAGCAAGGCCGTGAGCCTCCTCCTCGAGACGATCGAAGAGGCTGATCCGCCGCTGAGGGCAGAGGCCGCGCTCTTGCTGATGTCGCTCTATGAGAAGGACGGCGACGAGCCCTCGGTTCACCGAATGGCTGCCACGATCATGGCGCAGCCCGCAGACGAGATCGACCCCGCAGCGCGGGCCTACGCAGGCTGGCAGCTGGCGCGCCAAGCCGAGCGCGCCGCGCAGGCTCAGGTTCGGACGGCCCTCGAGCGCTACCAAGAGATCCTCAAGTCGCCGCCGGACGGGCTCCCCCCCAACGTGATCGAAGAGCAGATTCGTCGCCTCCAGGAGCAGCTCCAAGAGGCTGATCGCGCCGTGAACTCGACCCGCGTCGTCCTGGGATCGAACCGGCACTAAGGTCCGCGCGCGACGAGGATCTCGCGCGCCCCGCCCGCCTGGAGCCCTGTGAACCAGCCCACCGACGAACACCTCGAGGAGCTCTTGGCCTTCGCCAAGGACGTCGCGCGCGGCGCAGGCCGTCTGGCTCTCGATCACCTCGAGGGCGGCGCCGCGATCGAGTTCAAGGGGCCTCGCGAGCTGGTGACCCCGGTGGATCGCGCCTGCGAGGAATACGTCGTCGAGCGGATCCGCCAGGCCTATCCAGACCACGGCTACTTCGCCGAGGAGGGCCACCAGGCCGACGGGGCCTGGCGCTGGATCGTCGACCCCATAGACGGAACGACGAACTTCAGTCAGCGCCTACCCTTGTTCTCAGTCTCGCTGGGGCTGGAGTTCGAGGGCGAGCTCTTGCTGGGCGTCGTCTCGGCGCCCTACCTGGACGAGCTCTTCTGGGCACGGCGCGGGGGCGGAGCCTGGTTGGCCTGGCGGGGAGCCCCTCCCAGGCGCTGCCGGGTCTCCCAGACTTCGGAGCTCAAGGACGCGGTCCTGGCGACGGGCTTCGCCTACGTCCGGAACGAGACCAAGAACGACAACCTCGAGAACTGGCGTCGGCTCTGCCTCGCCTCGCGCGGCGTGCGCCGGGGCGGCTCGGCGGCGATCGACCTCGCCTACGTCGCGGACGGACGCTTCGACGCGTTCTGGGAAATGCACCTCAAGCCCTACGACGTGGCGGCGGGGGTGGTCCTGATTCGCGAGGCGGGAGGGAAGGTCAGCGACTTCTTCGGCGGCGAGGATTGGCTCGAGGGACAGTCGATCGTGGTCAGCAACGGCGCGGTCCATGAGCGGGTCCGCGAGTCCCTCGACCCCGTCCACGAAGACCCCTGGGTTCGCCGTCCGGATTAGTCAGGCCAGCTAGTCAGCCCGGGAAGTTCGGGGCTCGCGCGAGCGTTATCAGGGCCTCGCTCCCCCTTGCGGGAGCCCGCCGACGCCCCACACTGCGCACCTAAACACCACAGAGAGAACACCCCATGAAGCTTCGTACCCCCCTGATCCTCAGCAGCGTGATCCTCTTGAGCGGCGCGATCTTGATCCCGCTTCAAGCTTCGCCGCCGCCGCCTGTGGCCCAGAGCTTCAAGGTCGACTCGGGCCACTCAGCGGCTCTGTTTCGAATCACCCACCTCGGAATCGGGGCCTTTCACGGCCGCTTCAACGAGGTCAAGGGCGAGGTCACTTGGGCCGACGACAACCTCGCCGGGAGCTCGATCTCGGTCGAGATCCCGATCGGTAGCCTCGACAGCAACAGCGAGAAGCGCGACCAGCACCTCAAGAGCCCCGACTTCTTCAGCGCCAAGCAGTTCCCGGTCATGACCTTCAAGAGCAGCGCGGTCAAGAAGGAGGGCGCGGGCTACGCGATCACGGGCACCTTGACCCTGCGCGGCGTCAGCAAGGAGATCACGATCCAAGCGACGAAGATCGGCGAGGGCGACCGCGGCCCCCGCTTCGGCTATCGCGCTGGGTTCGAGACCGTGTTCACGATCAAGCGCTCGGACTACGGCATGACCTGGGGCGTCGAGAACAAGGCCCTCGGCGACGAGGTCCGGGTCACCATCGCCCTCGAGTGCCTGAAGAAGTAGCGACCGCTTGAGCGAGTCCCAGCCAGCGCCCGCCTCGCCCCTCGGCTCCGAGGAAGACGCCCCCTCCCCTGCGGAGGGGGGCGCGCTCGAGGACTCGGGCCCAGGCACCGTCGAGCCGGACTCGGACTCGGACTCGGACGCAGGTTGGATCTCAGCTGTCGTCCAGCCAGGACAACTGTTGGCGATCCTGGGCTTCCTCAGCCTGGCCGCGGTCGTCTTCGTCGAGGCCATGCCCGCCGACGGCCTCCTGCGCCCAAGCCTGCGAGTGTGCACCGGCGTCGGCGTCTCTGCGGCCTGGCTCTACGTGATCACCTGGCGCGCCTGGCGGCAGCGTCCAGTCAACGAGGAGGCTTGGATTCTGCCTCTAGGTGTCGCGCTCCTCTTGGCGCTGGGCCAGGTCGCGCTTCAGCCGGGACGGAGCTACCTGCCACCCGTCGACGCGGGTGACTGGGGTGTGTGGGGCCTGGTCCTAGCCGGTCTCCTGGGCGCGTTGCGCGCAGCGGTCCGACCCGACTCTCAGGTCTGGAAGCGCCTGGGGCCCGTCGCTGTGTGCCTGATCGGGCTCGTGCTCTCGTGGCTGATCCTGCGCGCCGTCCTCCACCCCTATGGCGACGCGCACTACGGCTCGTGGCTCCCGCGGAGTGACACCGCGCTCTTTTCGACGATCGGGGCCGGCGCCTTGATCGGGCTCCTGACGCTGGGGATTCGAGGGCTGATCGGCCACTCGCGCCTCCCCGACGAGCCCCTCCCCGAGCGACGAGCGGCAGCCTTCCTGGGGGCTGGCAGCCTGACCCTCCTCGGCGCGTGCAGCGCGGGCGCGATCGGACTCTCGGGGAGCCAGACCCTCGCGTTCCAGATCGCGCTCGTGACGGCTGCCCTCACGCCCTGGGTCGTGCTGGCGCTGTGGCGGGGGGCCGTCCTCCCGCGAACCCTCTGCTTTCCTCTAGCCGTGGCCTTCGCTGGCGCTTGGCTGAGCGCGAGGACCTACGCCGAGCTTCCTGCTGCGAGCGCAGCGCTCCTCTTCCTCGGCGCCTGGGCTCCTCGCCTCGGGGCCTCGCGTGTCCTGCGCCGGCGTCAGCGCTGGCTGGCGACTGCCTTCGGCTTGGGCCTAGCGCTCTTGGCCGGCGGGGGCGCGGTTCACCTCGCCTACAAGGCCAGCCCTCCATTCGACGCGTCCGGCGCTGAAGCCGGCGGCGCGAGCGACGACCCCTACGGAGACTACGGCGGCTTCTGAGCCGTGGGCGGAGCGAGGCCGACGGACTCGGCGAGACCGAGAGAAGCTCGGGGGCCTGAGGACCGCCCTAGCGCTGGCCCCTAGCCCGCCAGGCTCAGGATCCCCGAAGCCCGTAGTTCTTTCACCTCAAGGAGATCGGTCTCTGTGACCGAAACGAGGGGGCAGGAGGATCTCCATGGCCCGGATTTCCGTAGTTAGCAACGATCTCGACACCCGCCTTCGCATCGTCTCCGGACTCGACGGCTACCACGACGTGAGCGCCCACTCGTGGCCGGTCAGCGGCGGAGACCTGCCTCAGATCGCGGCGCACCTCCCAGACGTGGTGATCGTCGATATCGACGTGGTGCGTAAGCCAGGCGGGGCGACCCTCCTCGACGCCGCGGGCCTGGCGGCAGCAGCCGGCACGCGCGCGCACCCGCCCGCGGTCTTGGTCCTGATCAACGAGGGCGAGGAGGACCGGATCGTGAACCTCTTCGAGGCCGGCGCCGACGACTACATGCTCAAGCCCTTCAGCGGCTCGCACCTCCGCGCCAAGCTCGACGGGGTCCAAGCAGTTCGACTGGGGCTCCTCGAGACCTCGGCCCACGACCCGATCGCGATCTCCGACGAGGGCATGATCCTCCAGAGCCCCGACCTTCAGCCCGGCGCCATGACCCAGCTCGGCCGCTATCGGATCCTGGGCATGCTCGGGCGCGGCGGCTACGGCGTCGTGTATCGCGTCCACGACGTCGTCCTCGACCGACAGGTCGCGCTGAAGGTCCTCCCCAAGGAGATGCACAACAACAGCGAGGCTGTGGCGCGCTTCTTCCGCGAGGCGAGCGCGATTTCGCGCCTGAACCACCCGAACATCGTGCAGTTCTATGAGGTCGGGAGCTTCCAGTCGCGCTACTACTTCACCATGGAGATCGTCGAGGGGCGGACCCTCAAAGAGGTCGCCGAGGTCGAGGCGCCCCTCGCACCGCGTCTCGCCGCGCGCTACGTGGCTGAGATCGCCAAGGCCCTAGGCGCGATCAACTCGATCGGCCTCGTGCACCGTGACATCAAGCCCGAGAACGTGATCGTGACCCCCGACGGGCGCGTCAAGCTGATCGACTTCGGCCTGGTCCGGATCCGTGACACGGCGGCGATTACGAGCGAGGAGGACGTCCTGGGGACGCCTTACTTCATGTGCCCGGAGTACATCCGCGAGCCCGGGATTCCCGACATTCGCTACGACCTCTACGCCCTCGGCGTGACCTTCTTCAACCTCCTCAGCGGCGAGTATCCCTTCGACGGCAAGAACGCCGCCCACGTCATGGAGAAGCACCTCCGCTGCCCGGCCCCGCGAGTCTCGAGCTATCAGCCAGGCGTCCCCTACGTCGCGGATCGTGTCGTGGAGCGACTCTTGCGCAAGGACCCGAACCTCCGCCCGCAGACGCCCGAGGAGGTTCTGATCCTCCTCCGTCCGCTCCTCCGCGCAGCCTAGATCCGCGGCCTCAGGGCTGTCGCAGAACCCGTGCCCTTGCCCGTGCCCTTGACCGTGCCCGACACGGTTCGTGGGCAGCCCCTTCTCGAGTCGCGAGGATCGCCAAGGCCCCCCCAAGGTCGCCAAGAGCGAGCTGAGGGGACAGAGCGCTTCAGAGTTGGCAGGGGCGGCTTGTGGGCTGCACCTTCTCCAGCCTGAGCCCACGAAGATCAACAGAGATCGATTCCCCTGCTAACGCTCCTCTCTTCCTGGCGAACACCCAGGTAAGAGAGGAGGTCCTGCATGACCTTCAAGACCCCCCGGATCGCGTTGATCCTCCTGGCCACGGCTGCACTCGCCGGCGCTCAACCCGCGCCCACAGGGGGTCTGCCCGTCCCGCAGCCGGATCGGCGCATAGCCCCAGACCCCTGGGCGCCTCGTCTGGGAGGGCGCCTGCGCGTGGCTCCCGACCGTCGGATCCGCGATCCCTTCGGGCGCGAGGTCCTCCTCCGGGGCGTCAACGCCGGCAAGAAGAGCGGCGATCTCCTCCCGGTTCACACGGCACAGGACGTCGCGAACCTGGTCGAGAAGACCGGGATCAACTTCGTCCGGCTCTATGTCTCATGGCGTGGGATCGAGCCCAAGCCGAACGTCTACGACCAGACCTACCTGGACGGGATCGCGGAGCAGGTCAAGCGCTGGAACGCGCACCGGGTCTACATCCTGATCGACATGCACCAGGACCTCTGGGGGGGCAGCTTTGCGGGCCACGGCGCGCCCGAGTGGGCGACCCTGGGGGGAGCCTCGACCTTCAAGGCCCCCGACGGTCCCTGGCAGCTGCGCTACGCCGACCCGGCCGTATGGCGCAGCTTCGAAGCGCTTTGGCGGAACGCCCCCGTCCCCGCCACGGGGACGGGCCTCCAAGATCACCTGGCCGGGGCCTGGCAGGCGGTCGCGCGGCGTCTCCAGGGGCGGCCGGGCGTCGTCGGATACGACCTCCTCAACGAGCCCTTCTTCGGGGCCGAGGTCGCGACGGAGCTCAAGGGGATCGCCAAGCGGGCGCTCCGCCCAGCAGCGGCCGCGGCGACGAAGGCTGCGGCTCGAGGCGGCTGGGAGGGAATCGTCTCCCAGCTCAAGCGTCCGCTGCGAGTGAACCTCCTGAATCCCTTAGATCCCCTCGGCGTGGTCCCGAGGCCCTCTGACGTCCGTCGCGCCAAGAACGCGGCCAAGGAGGGCTTCCTCAAGGGCCTCGACCAGGCCGCGCGGGATCCTGAGACCTTCAAGAAGATTCTGGCAGCCTTCGAGCCGGCCAACAATCGCTTCGCTGGGCGGCTCTCGCGCTTCTATACCCGGGTCGGTGGTGCGGTCCAGGCGGTGGACCCCAAGGGGTTGATCTTCGTCGAGCCCATGGCGCTGACTGGGGTCGGCGTCAAGAGTCGCATGCCGCGGCCAGCCCTGCGAAACCTGGTCTACGCGCCCCACCTCTACGACGCCTTCGTGGACTCGGGCATGGCCTGGGACGGCCAGATCGAGCGGCTCAAGGAGGCCCTCCGGAATCACAAGCGCGAGGCCGAGCGCCTCGGGGCAGCGCTCGTGATCGGCGAGTGGGGCAACGCTCACCGCGGGGACCACGGGGACTTCCTGTCCCAGGCTGCCAAGACGGTCAACGGAGCCGGCGTCAGCGCCGCCTACTGGGACCACGAGCCAGGCGAAGAGGCCCAGGCCAGCCTGCAGGTCGCACTCACGGCCTACCCGCGACGCGTGGCTGGGATCCTGCGGACCTTCTCGAATCGCCCTGGGCGCTTCGTGGCGATCTATCAGCCCAGCGCCCAGGCGCTCTCAGCGCCCTCGGTCCTCGTGGTCCCCAAGGCGGCCTTCCCAAAGGGGATCCGCGTCTCGACTCCGACGCGGATCCGCGCCGAGTGGCGCTACGACGCCGCCCGTCAGCTCCTGCTGGTCCGCTGCCCCGAGGGCTCCAAGGGCGTCATGATCGTGGTCGTGACTCCAGGCCAGGCCGGAGACCCGACCTCGGGGGTGACCCAGCGCCAAGTCCGCTAGGCGCCAAGTCAGCTAGAGCCAGGGCTGCAGGGATCGGCTATCTTCGTCAAGCGCTGAGATCGGCTTCCCCACGAGGGGCGGGCTCCTCAGATACCCGTCGGTCAGGCCTTCAAGGCCCCAGCGAAAAGGGACTCCTATGCAAAAGCAACGCAGCCTCCTCATGGCATACCTGCTCTGGTTCTTCTTCGGCCCCCTGGGCGTTCACCGCTTCTACCTCGGGCGCCCCGTGTCGGGCGTGATCTGGCTCCTGACCCTAGGCCTCGGCGGCGTGGGCTGGCTCATTGACGGCGTCTGGACCTACTTCATGGTCCAGGACGAGAACAACCCCACCTGAGCTAACCCGGTCCTGCGCATGGGCTTGAAGATTCCCTCCCCACAGCAAGGCGCTCACTCAGATACCCAGGCGCTCAAGCAACGAACGCCCAACGAAAGGGGATTTGAGTGAACCGACGCAGCTTCATACTGGCCTACCTTCTCTGGTTCTTCTTCGGCCTCCTAGGCGTCCACCGCTTCTACCTCGGGCGCCCCGTCTCTGGAGTGGTCTGGCTCCTGACGGGCGGCCTCTTCGGCGCCGGTTGGCTCTTCGACCTGTTCTGGACCGCCGTCATGGTCGAGGACGAGAACCACGCCTACGCGCTCACGCCCTACCGGCCGAGCCTCAGCGCCCAGTACTAGGAGCCGTCGAGAGACCTCAATAATCGCCTGAGGTCGAGGCTGGATCGCCCACCCCCTACACTCTTGGAGTGCGCGCTGCTCTCCTGATAGCGATCCTCCTCTCCGCCGCTCCTGCCTGGGGGCAGAGTCTTGAGCTCTCGCCGGAGGAGTTGACTTGGATCAAGGCGAATCCGGTCGTGCGGATCGGGCCCGCGCCGAACTTTCCTCCGATCGAGTTCTTCGACGAAGCGGGGACCTATCGCGGGTTGGCCGCAGAGGTCGTCGACCAGATCTCCGCGAGCACAGGGCTCCGCTTCGAGGTCGTTCGCTGCAAGAGCTGGGGTGCAATGCTCGAGGCGACGGCGGCAGGCAAGATCGACGTCTGGGCTGAGGCCGCGATCACGCCCGAGCGCCAGAAGTCCATGAACTTCACCAAGCCCTGGCTGCACCTCCCTACGGCGATCCTGACCCGCCCCGATCAGGGGCAGGGTCTGCGCCTGGGAGACCTTCGGGGGAAGAAGGTCGTCGTGGTCGCAGGCTACGCCAATCACGACTACGTTCGCGAGCAAGTCCCTGACCTCGAGTTGATCACGGTCCCCGACCTCCAGACCGGCCTGCGCCTAGTCTCCTTCGGCGGAGCGGACGCGATCGTGGCCAGCCTCGGACCTGCCTCCTACTACATTCAGAAGCTAGGGATCACCAACCTCCGAGTCGGCGGGGAGGCAGACTTCACTTGGCATCTGGCCTTCGCTTCCCGCAAAGAGCTGCCCGAGCTGAACTCGATCCTGCAAAAGGCTCTCGACCACATAAAGCCTTCAGAACATCAGCGCCTCCGGGATCGCTGGATTCGTGTGTCTGCGCCGCCCTGGCGCCCTAGCTCGGCTCAGGTCGCGCTCGCCGGGGGAGGCCTGATCGTGCTGATCACGATCAGCGTCCTGATCTGGAATCGGCAACTGCGACTACGGATCGAGGCTCGGACCCGGCAGCTGAACGCCTCGGAGCTGGCTCTGCGCACGCTCCTCGACACAGTCCCCGAGGGACTCTTCGTGCTAGACGCCCAGGGGCGAGTGACAGACAGCAACGCCCGGGCTGCTGAGCTCTGGGACCCGAGCGGGAAGGGACTCGTGGGTCAAGCCCTGGGCGAGCTGCTCTTCCCGGGTCAGCCCTCGAGCCTTCGCGCAGTGAAGGAAGCGGCCTGGGCAGGTTCGCCGCAGCGCTGTCATCGTGAGGCGCGTCTGCCAGGGGGGGAGCCTTGTGACGTCGCGCTCTCGCTCGAGGCGATCCAGCTCGGCGGGACGCCGAGCCTCTTAGTCAGTGTCCGCGACGTGCGAGAGCAGCGGCGTCTGGAGCGAATGCAGAGCGAGTTCATAGCCACGATCAGCCACGAACTCCGGACGCCCTTGACTGCTATCCACGGCGCACTCGGCCTCCTAGAGCACCTCCCCCACGACGCCGACCAGGCCGCCGAGTTGATCCGAGTCGCCGCCCGCAACGGGGAGCGGCTGACACGGCTCGTCGACGACGTGATCGATGTGGAGCGCCTCGCCCGCGGAGATCTGCGCTTCGAACTCAAGGATCAGCCCTTGCGACCCCTCCTCGAGCAGTCCTTGAACGTCAACGCTCCTTACGCCAGCGGTCTCGGCGTGAGCTTCGCCCTCGGTGAGCTCGCGGACGTGTTCGTGCGAGTAGACGAAGCGCGTCTGGCTCAGGTCTTGGCGAACCTCCTCTCCAACGCGGCCAAGTTCTCGCCGAAGGGCGCCGAGGTGACTCTCTCGGCTGAGGCCAGCGCTGATCGGGTGGCGATCACGATTCGGGACCGAGGCCCGGGGATTCCCCTAGAGTTCCAGGAGCGCGTGTTCCAACGCTTCGCTCAGGCAGACGGCCCGAACGAGGCGAAGGGCACCGGACTCGGCCTCGCGATCTGCCGCGAAATCGTGACGCGCCTCAACGGAGAGATCTCCTTCGAGACCGCGCCGGGCGAGGGAACGACCTTCGTCGTGGACCTCCCTCAGAGCCCGTCTGAGCAACCGCCGCCTCTGGTTCCTCCTTCGTCGGGCGACTAAAGCTCGCCCTGCTCAACCCCGCCCGCGCTGAAGTCGAGGCTAGCGCTCGAGCTGCTCGCGGAGGTCAGCAGCTCGACGAGCCGCCCCTGGCAGCTGGAGGCGGGCGGCTTGCTCGCAGAGGCGGAGCTCCTCGGCGGCTTGGCCTTGCTCGCGATAGTGCTTGGCCAGGGACAAGACCGCGCGGGCGAAGTCTTGACGCGCGGCTTGTTCGAGGAGGGCTAGCCCGCGGGCGCGGTCTCGCGGGACTTGCAGCAAGAAGGACTCGCCGAGGATGGTCAGGGCACCAGGCTCCTTCTCCCCCGCGAGTCTCGCCAGGACTTCGCGGCCCTCGCCGACTTGGCCCCGAGCCATGAGGGCTGGCGCTAGCTCCAGGAGGCAGGGGTAGCTCGACTGAGCCGCGCCCCAGCGCCAAACCTCGACCGCCGCTGCGGCGTCGAGGGGGACCCCTCGCCCCGCGCTTAGCCAGCGGCCCACTTGCGCCGTCGCGAAGTGGTCGCCCCAGAGGCTGGCGCGTCTGACCCAGGCGAAGCCCTCCTCCTCCTTCCCGTCCCGCATCAGCCAGAGTCCGAGCTCCTTCGCAGCCGAAGCGTGTCCGAGGCTCGCGGCCTTCGCGAGCCAGTCTTGCCCCGCGGCGTCTCGGTCCATCAGAAGGAGGCCGAGTCGGAACATGCCCTCGGCGGAGCCGCCTCGAGCCGCTCGACGCAGGAGCTCGAGAGCGCGGCTAGGGTCGGCCTCGACCCCAGCTCCGACGCGAAAGCAGTGCGCCTGCTCGATCCAAGCCTGAGGCTCGCCGGCCTCTGCTGCTGACCTCAGCAAGCCAAGACCCTCCTCGCTTCGCCCTTGGCTGACGAGCAGAGCCCCGAGCGCGACGGCGACCTGGGGGTCGGCGGCAGCCAGGCGATACGCAGCCTCGGCGGCCGCGGGGTCGCTTCGCTGAGCGAGGAGCCTTCCCCAGAGGAGGTGGCCGCGGGGATCGCCTCTCGCCCAGAGTGACTTCGCGAGCCTGGCGAGATCCTCGTCCTCGCCCTTGGCATGTCTGACCGCGGCCAGCCCCGCTAGCGCTTCCTGGGAGTTAGCGCTTCGGCCGGCCTCCAGAACCCGGAGTCCCGCGCTCCGCTCCTCAGGTGATCCATGGCCTGCGACCAAGATCTCAGCGATCCGGGCGTAGGCGCCAGGCTTCAGCGAGGCGGCCAGCGAGTAGGCCTCGAGGGCAGCCACGGGTTGAAGCGCCTCGGGAGGCGGCGCTCGCCAGAGGAGCTCTCCTCGGGCGAATTGGCGGGCGGCCTCGCTGAGGTTCGGGTCCTTAGCCGCTTGGGTTCGCGTCGGGAGCGGGGCCGGCTCGAAGGCCCGGGCGCCAGCCCAACCGAGCCCCACGACGAGAGTCACGAGCACGCCGCTGACCACGAGACCTGCCACCCAGCGCCCTTGGCGAGCCTGCTCAGGGGCCAGGGCCTGAGCCTCTCGCCAAGCGGCGAGGGCTGCGGCGAATGCTTGAGCGCTGGGATAGCGCTGACCGGGCTCCTTGGCCAGGCTTCGCTCGACGATGGCACCCAACCCAGGCGGAAGTTCGACAAGCTGTCCGGGTGGGACAAGTGGCTTGGTCATTAGCTTGGTGAGCGTCGCGACTAGGGTCTCCTCGCGGAAGGGTGGGCGACCGGTCAGGAGCTCATAGAGGGTCGCGCCCAAGGAGTAGACGTCAGCCCGGCCGTCGATTCGATCCCACTCGCCTGAGGCCTGCTCGGGGGACATGTAGTCGACGGTGCCGAGGAGCTCTCCGGTGTGGGTGTGGGCTCCCGAGCCGATCCGCGCCACGCCAAAGTCCGTCAGCCGCGGCTCTCCGGCCTCGTCGAGCAGGACATTGGCGGGCTTGATGTCCCGGTGGAGGACGCCCTCTGCGTGGGCATGGGCGAGGCCCCCAGCCAAGCGCTCGATCCAGCTGGCGGCTTGGGTCGGATCGATCCGACCCTGTCGTTTGAGGACGTGATCTAGTGACTCGCCCGCGACGAACTCGCTGACGAGGTAGAGAAAGCCGCCGGCGTAGCCGAGGTCGTGAACCCCCACCAAGTTGCGGTGCCTCAGCCCTCCGCCTGCTTGGGCCTCGATCTCGAAGCGAGCGCGGGCCTCGGGCCCTGGATCGGTGATCGTCTTGATCGCGACGCGACGGCCCAGGCGAGGGTCGAGGGCTCGGTAGACGACGCCCATGCCGCCCCGGCCAAGTTCCGCCTCCAGGTGATAGGGCCCTAGGCTCTGCACGGCTACAGGGTGGCTGGAGGGCGAGGGGGACGCAATGGGAGGGCAGACCGCGACGTCGGAGGGAGACATGCCGAGACCGCGCTCGGTGACTCGAGAGCGGCCTGAGCGCGACGTCCGAGGAGCTGAAGCAGAGGCACGCGGACCTAGAGCTTGGCGTGGAACTTCCGCAGCGAGGCTAGGCGCTCGTTGACCAGGCTCTCTTGGTAGCGATAAGTCAGCTCCTGTCCCATGGGGACGAGGGGTGAGACGGAGTATTTCCGGCAGCGCTGCTTGAGGGCCTGGAAGTCGTCGGCCAGGGTCCAGATCTCGGCCTTCTTGGCCTGGAGGAGGCTCGGGTCGAGGACGAGGAGCTCAGCGGGGGTCGTGGCGCCGAAGAGGTCGCTCCAGCGTGCCTCGAGCTCGATCCGGGCTGCGTCTACCCGCCAGAGCGCGAAGCGGTGGCCGGCGCCCATGAGGTTGAACAGAATGCTGATCGCCATCACGATGTGGACCAGGTTGCTCATGGGGACCCAGTTCGCGAGCCAGGGGGCGTACTCGTCGAGGAGGTCTGGGCCACCTTGCTCGTAGAAAGCGTCGGCGGTCGGGGCCAGCTTGAGGCCGGTCGCGTTCTTGGTCTTGCGGTTGTGCTCGACGAAGCCCGGGTAGGCCTCCTCGAAGAGGCTCAGGAGCGCGACGGTGTCTGCGCGCGCGGCGCTCCCGTCGCTCAGAACGAGGGTCCCGACGCGCAGGAGCTGCTTGTCGTTTGGGGGCAGGCGCCGGACAGGGTCGTAGTGCCCGACGTGGATCGTGCCTGCGCTGAGGAAGGGGAGGTGGTGTGCCAAGGCGCGGGTCTCGGCGAAGCTCGCGATCTGGAGGCCCTGCTCACGGATCGCGCTGTCGATGAGGGCGGCGTCTTCGGCGATCACGAAGCACCCGAGGTCCGCCTTGCCCGCGGCGAGGGCGTCGACCTGCTCGTGCAGGGGGAGGTGGATCAGGTTCAGCTTCAGGGCTTCGAATCCGCGCCAGGTCAGGATCTGCTTGGCCAGGCGCGCGGTGCCCGAGCCGGCGGGGCCGATCGCGATCGTCTTGCCCGCGAGGTCGGAGACGTGCTGGACCTGGTCGCCCTCCTTGCCGAGGAAGAGGACGGCCTCGCTGCGGGGGAGGTGCGCGATCAGGCGGAGGGTCTTGCGCTGGACCTCGTTCCACTCCTGGCCGTCCTGGGCCAAGCCGTATTGAACCGTCGGGGCCTTGGCGTGGGTCACGAGGCGCTCGACGTTCTCGAGGGTCCCCGCGGTGGCCTGGTTGTTGACCTTGCCCTGATGCTCCTTGGCCAGGAGCGCCAGGCGCTCAGTGACGGCGTGATACTGGCCCTGCTGGGAGCCGGAGAGGATCGTGACGTCGAGGTGGCTGAGGTTCGGGTTGAAGTCCAGGGAGGCTAGACCCGCGACGAGGCCGACGACCAAGACCAGGCTCAAGATCGCCGCGCCCAGGCCGGCTCGAACGCCGGCTTCGGCCTCAGGCACCGCCTCGCTTCCCCCGCCCGCAGGGGTCGGTTTAGCGGAGGGGGACGGATCGGTGGGGGCTGGCGCGTCGCTCATGCGTCCTCCTTCAAGCCCACAGGAGGCTCTCCGAGAGCATGCCTGCGCTCGGCCCAGGTCGAAAGGGCTCCTCGGACGCGATCGAGGCAGGCCTCACGGCTCGCAGACCAGCCAGCCCGGTGCACGACTTCGGCTGCCAGCTCGGCCCACTCGACCGAGAGGGCCCAGCCCGTCTCGCGCCCCCACGCCTCGCGCGCGCGGCGCTCGGCGAGGGCCGAGGGCTGGGCGAGGAGGAACTCGCTCGCGGCCAGGGCCTCGACGGTCGGGGTGTCCTCGCTGTGGTCACCGGAGTCTCGGAGGAGGCGGCCCGCTGCGAGGGCTGCCACCACGCAGGCCTCGTCGCCAAAGGGCTCCAGGTCTAGAGCCCACTCGCGCAAGTCGGCTTGCGACGTCTCCCCGTGGCGAATGTGGGCCAAGAGCTGGCGGCCCTCGGGCGCCAGGGTCGGGCGCCAGGTCTCGAAGGTGTGGGCCAGAGCGTGCTTCTCGTCGGGTTCATGCCGCTCACTGGCTACCAACTCCCAGCCCTCGAGGGCCTCGAGCGGGAAGCGCGTGTCGCCCTCGACTTCTGCGTGGACTCGCGTCAGCTCGAGGGCGTCTGCCAAGACGAGCGAGCGCTCGTAGATCCCAGCTCCCCCAGCCACGATCACGGGCGGCGGACCGAGGGTCGCCGCTAGAGCTAGCGAGCTCGGGACGTCGCTGGCTCGGGCCACGCCCTCGGGGAGCTCGTAGTCCTCTTGTCGCGTCACGACGACGGTCGGGCGCTTGGGGAGCGGCTTCTTGCCTATGGACTCCCAGGTCTTGCGCCCCATGATCATGGGGTGGCCCTTGGTCAGGCGCTTGAAGCGCTTGAGGTCGCGCGGGAGGCGCCAGGGGAGGTCGCCTTCGCGACCAATTGTGCCGTTCTCGGCGGCCGCGACGACGAGCAGGATCGCTGGCGCTTCGCCCGCAGGCTCAGCGGCCAGTGTCACACCGCGACCTTGGCCCGGATCCGCGGGTGGCACTGGTAGTCCTCGACGGAGATGTCCTCGTAGCGGAACGCGAACAGGTCCTTGATCTCAGGGTTGAGGACCAAGCGCGAGAGGGGCTTGGGCTCGCGGCTGAGCTGGGTCTGGGCCTGCTCTGTGTGGTTGTCGTAGAGGTGGACGTCGCCAAAGGTGTGGACGAAGTCGCCGACCTCGAGCCCTGTCGCCTGGGCCACCATGTGGGTCAGGAGGGCGTAGCTCGCGATGTTAAAGGGCACGCCCAAGAACACGTCGGCGCTCCGCTGGTAGAGCTGGCAGGAGAGCTTGCCCTGGGCCACGTAGAACTGGAACAGGAGGTGGCAGGGGGGGAGGGCCATTTTGGGGAGGTCGGCCACGTTCCAGGCCGAGACGATCAGGCGGCGCGAGTCGGGGTTGGTCTTGATCTGCTCGACGACGTTGGCGAGCTGATCAATGGTGCCGCCGTCACGGGCCGGCCACGAGCGCCACTGGTGGCCGTAGATCGGACCGAGCTCGCCGTCCTCGGGCGCCCACTCGTTCCAGATCCGGACCCCCTGGTCTTGGAGGGTCTTGACCTGGGTGTCGCCGGCAATGAACCACAGGAGCTCCGCGATCACCGACTTGAGGTGGACCTTCTTGGTCGTCATGAGGGGGAAGCCCTCGGAGAGGTCGAAGCGGATCTGGCGGCCGAAGAGGCTTCGGGTGCCGGTGCCCGTTCGGTCACCCTTGGGGGAGCCAGAGTCGAGGATCTCTTGGAGCAGATCGAGGTAGGCGCGCATGTCTCTCTCCCGTGGAGGCCGCGTGGCTCGCGGGCCTCGCGGCGAGAGCGTATCACCCGCCTCCGATGCCTAGGAGGCGGAGTCGAGGGGTGCTCGGGCGCGGGGTATGGGACACTCCCCTCCGCCCCGCAGGGGTGGAGGAGAAAGCATGGCTGGATCTGGGGGCAGGAGTCGGATCTGGCCTTGGGTGGTGATTCCGCTCGCGCTCGCAGGCTGTCCCGCCACCCCGGCGGAGCCAGCTCAGCCCGGTCCAAGCGCGCCCCCAGCTTTGGCTTCACCCTTCCCCTCGCAGGCACCTTCGCCTCCGTCCTCGCCTTCTCCTACAGGTTCGCCAATGACCACCTACACCCCGCCAGTTCATGTTCCTCGCAAGGAGACCGGCCCCGGCAGGAGCGAGGGTCAGCTCTCAGCCGAGTTCACGGAGGTCGAGGTCAAGGTCACCTCCAGCTTCGCTCACGATCGCGGCATGATGTCGCGGCTCGAGTCCCTGAGTGTGGGCGGCAAAGACTGCAGCTCGCGAGACCTTCTCCAAGAGCTGGTTGCTCTCCGCAAGGGCTGGACGGTCTCAGGAGGGTCGAGCGACGCAGAGGTCGTGGCGACCTTCAAGGCCTTCGCAGAGGCTTGGGGCGAGATCTTCCCCCATGCCGGTCGCCTGACCGGCGAAGCGCTCCCGGACCACCTGGCCGGACGCATGAATCGCCCGCTCGGGCCGAACGAACCGGGCGGTAGATATCACCCGCCGCGCGTGGCGATCTACGCCCTCGACGACGGCGACCGGCTGGTCGTTGAGTCCTTCTTCCGGAGCTGGGACGGCGGAAACCACGGGAGGCAACTCGCCTACGAAGTCGCGGCCTACAAGGTCAGCGACGGGTCCTACTTTTCGCTCAGCGAAGAGAAGGAGCGAGGCGGTCAGGTGCCTGAGAAGACAGGACCCCAGCCTGTCGACTCCAACATCCCTCGTCCCAAGCACCTCACGCGCTGACAAGGGGCAAGGGTCTGGCCCCGACTGCCCTACAATCCTCGCCATGGAGCTTCCTCAGGGCTACGTCAGGACCGAACTCGAGGGCGCGCGCCTGGTCTTGCGCGAGGGGCTGGAGGAGGCGCTGCTCTCAGCGGGCGTCGCGGACCCGGCAGGTCTGATCGCGCGCCAGCCGGCGGCCGACCTCAAGGGTCGCGCGAGCTTGGCGCGTCTCGAGCTCCCCGAAGGGACCTTCTTGGTGCGGGCGCTGACGCGCGGGGGCCTCCTGGGCAAGGTCGTGAGGAAGCTGAGCTGGGAGGCGGGGCGCGCCGAAGGAGAGCTGCGCGTCACGGCCGAGGCTGCGGCGCGGGGAGCGGCGGTGCCGGAGGTCGTGGCGGCGGTCACGCGCTCGGTCTCGGGCGGCTTTCACCACGGCCTCGTGAGCCGCGAGCTGAGAGGGGCCAGAGACTTGGTCGCCATGGCGCGGGCCGTCCGAGGGCGGGAGCGCAGCCAGGCGATCAGAGCCAGCGCCGAGGCCGCGGCAGCGCTCCACGCCGCGGGCGTCGACCACGTCGACCTGAACCTCAAGAACGTCCTGATCGACGCTGAGGGGCGCGGGGTCGTGATCGACCTCGACCGCTGCCGGATCGGGGAGCCGGACCTAGCGATCGCCGAGTCGAACTTGCTCCGCCTGCTGCGCTCCTGGACCAAGCTCCAAACCGCAGAGCCCGAGAGCGTGTCCTCGCTGGACGGCGTGCGCTTCGCGCGGGCCTACGCTAGGGGCGATCGGGCGCGCTTTCGGCGTCTGGTCGAGCTCGGGCGCGGCGCCTCTTTCAGCCTCAACCGACTCCGCTGGGCGCTCTTCCCGCCCCGCTTCGCCTGATGCTGGCCTGGCTCCGGCGTGACCCGCCGCCCCTCGATCTGAGCGTGACGGTGTGCGCCTGGAACCGCGCCAGCGAGCTCCGGGGCCTGATCGAGAACGTGGCGCCCTTCGCGCGGGAGGTCGTGGTCGTAGACGGCGGGAGCCAGGACGAGACCGAGGCCCTCTGCCGCGCGGACTCGCGGGTGACCTACGTTCAGCAGGCCTGGGACGGCCACTTCGGGCGGATCAAGAACGCCAGCTTCGCGGCCGCGTCTGGCGAGTGGATCCTGCACCTCGACACCGACGAGCGGGTTTCGCCTGCTCTCGCCGAGCGCCTGCCCTGGCTCTGCGCCAACCGCCGCCGCGACTTCTACCGCTTGCCCATGCGCTGGCTGGTCGAGCTCGATCCGCCTCGCTACGTCCGAAGCGAGAAGCACGAGCCCTGCTACGTCCCGCGCCTCTTTCGCCGCAGCGATCAGGTCCGCTACCTCGAGGAGGAGGGGCCGGTCCACCCGCGCTTCCCCAAAGAGGTCCGCAAGCTGATGAAGAAGGTCCGGACCCCAGAGGCCTGCCTCTATCACTACTGCCTGGCTTGGCTCAGCCGGGAGGAGCTCCAGGCGAAGGCCGCCGCCTACGCCGAGCGCGAGCCCGGGAGCGAGGCCACCAACGCGGCCTACTACCTCTGGTGGGAGCAGCCCCACGAGATCCGTCCTCTAGCGACGGAGGCCGTCCCGTGAGGGAGCGCAAGACGGTCAGTGACCTGCGAGGCCTCCGCGCCGCCTACAACGCGACCTACGCCGAGGCCGAATACGGCGAGCGCGCCGCGCTCTACGACCTGGTCTGGTCGCTCCTGGATCCAGACGGGAGCCTGATCCTGGACGTGGGCTGCGGGACCGCGCCCTTCGCGGCCTACGCCGAGGGCCAGGGCGGGCGCGTCCTGAGCCTCGACCTCGCGGACAACGCGCTCGTCAAGGCCCACGCCCGGGGGCGCGGGCCCCTCCTCTGCGCCCAAGGCGAGCAGCTCCCGCTCCGCGACGACTCCTTCAGCCGAGTGGTGTGCCTGGGCAACCTCGAGCACTTCTTGGATCCCCTGGCCGGCGCCCGCGAGCTGGCGCGCGTCTTGAAGCCTGAGGGAGTGGCCGTGGTCATGCTCCCCAACGCCTACTACTCGGGTGACATTTGGAAGGTGATCCGGACCGGACGCGGGCCCGACCACCACCAGGCAATCGACCGCTTCGCGACCTGCGAGGAGTGGAAGGACCTCCTCCGCGAGGGCGGCCTCGAGACCGAGCGGACCTTGCGTTGGGACAAGGGCAAGGCCTGGAAGCGGATCTTCCCCTTCCACCTCGCCTACCACTTCGTCTACCGGGTCCGCCGAGCGACCCTGGCTCTTCCGGTTAGGGAACCTTGAGGGACGAGGCCGCTCTAGACGAGGCACCCTCCGCATCAGCGCTTCCTCAGGGCCCGTGCCTGATCGTGCTGATCGCGGCCGCCATTGCCTGCGCTCTTGCCTATGTGTCGTCCAGCGAGACTTCTCCAACGCACACTCGAGGTGGAGCCGAAATCTTGACGGGCCCTGGGCAAGAGGAGGTGCTTGCGTTGGGGATCGCAAGCGGAGGCCAACTGCTTCTCGTTGAGCGCGGTGGCGTGGCTGCCCTGGGGAGTACGGGGTTTCGAGTCTCGAGCGGCGCCCTTCTTGATCCAACCCGCCTTGTCTCCTTTGCGGGCGATCACGTCGCCATACCCGAATCGCGGCGGATCCTGCTCTTGGATACCACTACCGGTGCCGTAGAGACTCTCAAGGACGCCGACGCATTCGGGCGCTTCTTCGCAGCTGCGTCCTCGCAAGACTATGTTGCCGCGGCGAGCGCTCTCGGAGACAACGGGGTCTCGGTGTTTGATCGGCGAAGCGGGGAGGTTCTTTGGCGCCAGAGCACACGGAAGAGAGCGGGATTCGGTCGCATGGCTTGGGGCGGTAGATTCCTGGTGATCGCCGGCTCCAATGCAGAGGTGTTCCTGTATGAGGGCCAGACTGGGGTCGTCGTAGAGACCCGCGAACTCCCGATTTCGGGTTGGACCCGTGCCGTGGGGATTAGCAAGGACGCGGGGTGCGTCGCCCTCTCCACTTCGGAGCGCGAGGTCTGCTTGTGGATTCGTGAGCCTCAGGAGTTCGTGAGGGTCCCGGCCGGCGGGGGCGTCCAGGTCACCAGCCTGGGCTTCTCCGAAGACGGGTCGCTCCTCGTGACGGGAAGCGCGAAGGGCCTCCTCGAGGTCTTTGACCTCCTAGGTAGGCCCCTCCTCTCATTCTCCGAGAAAGTGGAGGTCGCCTTCTCCGAAGAGGTTGGCGACGGGACGAGAAGGGTGCGATCGATCGCATGTCGCGAAGGGCGGGTCTTCTGGGCAATCCGCAACCGCGTCTACGCTGCAGACTTGCCGACGACGACTCGATAGGGTCGCGATCTAGCCCAGGAGCGCCTGGCGTCGAAGTCCTCGATCAGAGGTCGCAGATTCGGGCTACTTCTTCCCCGGCTTGAGGCGATCGGTCAGCCACCAGCGGTTCCCGGCCCGGACGCAGTCGTCGAGGGTGATCGTGAAGGGCTTGCCTCGGAGCTCGAAGCGAGCCTCGAGGTCGGACTCGACGAGCTTGGAGTCGGCGATCTTCACTCCCGTCCTGTCCACGACGGACACAAGGCGGAGCTCGCTGAGGTCGAAGCCCGTGGCCACGAGGCGCTGGCGCAGGTCACGGAAGGTCTCTTGAGCCCGGGCCGCGTAGCTGAGCTTCTTGGGGCGCAGGATCTTGGCGAACTCCTCGCCCTCGCCCCGGACGAAGGCCCGCAGGAGGATCGCCCCGACGGAGTCGCTCTCTCTCGGGCGGAACTCGACGAGCTCAGCCGGCGACGAGCTGCGCGAGAGGCGCTCGCGGATCCAGCGCTCGAGCCAGGCTGAGCGCGTCGGGAGCGCGCGCCCCTCGTCTTGCTCCAAGACGTAGGCGACCACGTTTCGGGCTCGGGCCACGTAGCTCAAGGTCCAGTCCTGCTTGCCCTTGCGGGTGCGCGCGGTTCCGGCACGCCACACGAGCTGGGCGAAGGCATGGTCCGCGGCGGCGGCCGAGGCGTAGCGCTCGACGAACTGCCCGCAGGAGCGGGCCTGCTCCTTGTGATACACGAAGACCGTGCTCGAGCTGGCGGTGACTCCGGGAGCGCTGAAAGGCTTCTGGGAGGCCCAGGTCGCGTCTTCAGCGGGGTCTGGCTCGGGGTGCGTCCCGTCGCTGCTAGAGAGCGAGACCGAGGCGTCGTCTCGAATCAAGAGGTCGTTTTGGAGGCCGAGAGAGGCCTCGACGCTGATCGGGGTGCCTCCTTCTTTCGTCGGCTGAGGACTCTCGGTCCAGCGCGTGGCGGCCTTGTCTGTCAGCCACCAGCGGCCCTCCTCGAGCTTGCAGTCGTCGAGGAGGAGCCAGAGGCGGCGCGCGCCGTAGCCGAGCTGGACCCGGAGGTTGGAGGCCGTGCCCTCGGGCTGGGCGGCGGGGTCGCCGCCGTTGCTCTGGACGATCGCGGCCTGAAAGGTCAGCTCCTTGGGCGGGATCCCCGCCTCGACGAGGCGACCCCGCAGGACATGAAAGCGTCGGATCGCCTTCTCGCGGGCGCCCGTCTTCTTGGGCCGTAGGATCGCAGCGAAGGCTGCCTCGTCACCGCTGGCGAGGGCTGCGCTCAAGGCCGCGCCGATCGAGGGCGTCGCGTTCTGGCTCAGGTCGAGGGAGCGGATTCGCTGAGCCCAGAGCGCGAGGGCATACACGCTCTCGGCCGTCTCGCTCGCGTCACCTCCCCAGCTTCCGTCCTCCCGCTGCTTCGCTCGAAGATCCGCTGCGAGGCTAGCGCCCCAGGCGTCGGACTCAGCGAGGGTCAGCCCAGAGGCTCCCGAGACGGAGTGAACCAGCACGAAGAGCTCAGGCGTTGGCTGGGCGCGGATCTGACGACGGAGGGAGTCAGCCGAGCGCGACGCGTCGCCAGCCAAGCGGTGGATCAGGTCCGCGAACGCAGGCGTAGAGCCGGGCGTGAGTTTCGAGCGCAGCGTGTCCCAGGCTCGGGCGGGAAGCGTGAGAGCGTTCGCGCTGCGCTGGGAGGTCCGGATCGCGAGGGCCACGAGGGTCAGCGCGAGCGTGTCTGCCCCTTGGGGGGCGCCTTGGAGTGCGTAGCGGAGGGCTCGCTCGGCGCGCTTACGCAGGAAGTGATCGCTCGAGAAGACCGCGCTCTCGCAGAGCGCGAGGGTTGCCCAAGCGTGATCGAGATAGGACTCGGGGTCTCCAGCGACGACCCCTATCGAGCCGTCCTCCCACTGCTTCCGCCTGAGATAGCCCTGCGTCTTGGTGAGCGCAGCTTGGTAGGGCCCGAAGCGGTGGCCCTGCCCCCAGCGGGTTTGGGCGGCCAAGATCTTGCAGGTCAGGCCGAGCTGCGGCTGGTCCCGCTTCAGCCAGGCGCCTTCGTTCCGGCGCTGGGTGTAGAGCCAGCGCAGCGCCCGACCGGAAGAGTCCTCGAGGCGCTGGAGCTCAACCCTTGCTTGGTGCGGCGTCAGCGAGGTGATCGGGGCCGGGTCTCCGGCAAAGGCCAGGAGCGGGGTCAGGGTGGCAATCGCGGCCAGGCTAGCGGTCTTCATTGGTTCCTCCTGTGGGGTCTGCCCGTGGTTAGGGCTGGCCCGGGAGGCTTGGTTGAAGAATCCGTAAGTCACGACGCAGCAGAGGCCTAAGGCGAGCGCCAGGGCGGCCATGGGCGCGCCTCGGGGAGGAGCGGAGGGGTCGAGGAGGGCTCCTCGGAGCGCCGTGGCGTCGGGAAAGCGCGCTCGGGGATCGCCCTCGAGGCAGCGGGCCACGACGGCCCCAAGCCCGGCCGGGACGAGGGCTTGGGTAGCCTCGACGCGCGTCCGCAGCTCGGGCTGCGCTGGATAGGGTTGCCGCCAGGGATTGCGCTGGGTCCGCTCCCAGCCGCTCTCGTGGGTCCAGGGCGGGAGTCCGGTCAGGGCTTGGAAGAGGAGCGCCCCGACTCCGTAGAGATCGGTCCGGGCGTCGATCGACCCCAGGTCGCCAGCGCACTGCTCGGGAGCCATATAGGCCGAGGTCCCCAGCGCGGCTCCGGTGCTCGTGAGGTCTGCGCCGGAGCCCTCGGGGGAGAGTCGCTTGGTGACGCTGAAGTCGACCAGGACCGGCTGGTCGTCGGCCCGGCGGAGGATCACGTTGGCAGGCTTGACGTCGCGGTGGACGAGGCCCTGGGTCGCGAGGTGCTCGAGGGCCAGGCAGAGCGCGGCTCCGATCGCCTGGGCCCGCTCGGGGGCGAGGGGCCCCTCGGCTGCGATCACTTCGGCCAGGTTTGGGCCAGAGACCGCCTCCATCACGATCGCCGGAGCTCCAGAGGCGTCTTCGGTGAGCCCGAGGAAGCGAACCAGGTGGGGGTGCTGGAGTCCTCGCAGGACCTCTACTTCGCGCTCGAGGCGGGCTCGGATCGTGGGCTCGCTGGCGGCGTCGCGCCAGTGCTTGATCGCGACGTGGGTCCCGGGCTCGAGGCCCGCCTGGCGCTCCGGGCCGACGGTCGCGAGGTAGACCGTCGAGTGTCCGCCCGAGCCGAGGATCTCCTCGACGCGATAGCCCCGGAGGGCGGGGGTCTCGTCAGCCCGAAAGGCGGCGCGGAAGGGGCTGGCACCCTGCCCGCTCTCGTCTCCTTCCTTGACCACGCTAGTCGTCGAGGGCGCGGCACACGTCGCCGACGAAGGGCTGGAGTTCGCCTGGACTCAGGCCAGCCTGCTGGGCGAGCCCTCGCAAGGCGCTCACGAAGCGCGCCCCGATCTTGGCGACCTGGGTCCGGACTTGGGCCCGGCTGAGTCCGCTTTGGCGCTCGATCTGGCTGTTGGAGAGGGGGTCCCCTCCGCCCGCAGGCCACTTGAGGTCCAGGACCGCTCGTTCGGCCGGGCTCTCGGCGGCGGCCTCGAGCTGGGCGCGCACGACCTCGAAGAACTCGCGCGCTACGAGGCGACAGAAGTCGTCCTCAGCTTCCTGCTCGGGCGCAGCCTCGAGGTCTTGGTGGTCGCGGCGGCGCTCCTTGCGGAGCTCGTCGCGACCAAAGCGCCAGAAGGCCGTCGCCAGCAGGCTGCGAAAGCGGCCCTTCTGCGGGTCGTAGAGGCGGAAGAGCGGGACCTCGCCCGCGCGCTCCCGCGAGAGCTCGCGAGCCACGAAGCGCGCCGCGAGCTCGGCGGCGTCCTCCGCGTTGACGCCCAAGCGCCGCTGGGCGTAGTAGGCCAGCGGTCGCTCGTAGCGCTGAAAGAAGCTGGCCCAGGGCCCGCCTTCGGTCCCTCGACCTCCCCAGCCGTCGATATCGGTCGTGGGGAACACGAGGACCTAGCCCAGGAAGCGTCGGGGGTCGAAGTCTTCGATGTTGATCACGCGGACGCGGGGGAGAGGCCCGCCCGAGAAGGCCGAGGCGTCGTCCTCGAGGTCGAAGAGCTTGATCCCCGGCAGGTCGAGGTAGTCGCCCGAGAGATACTCCTGGAAGGCCAGGATCCCGAGCGTGCGCTCTTCGTCGTGGAGGGCGCCGAAGGCCTCGCGGAAGTCCGTGTCGTGGCTGATCAAGAGCACGTCGCCCGAGCGCTCCTTGAGGGCCTCGAGGGTCTTGATAATGGCCATGTCCACGACCTTGAGGTCGGAGCTGCCGGTCAGGGGGATCGGGGTGTAGCCCGCCATGCGCAGGGCTTGAATGAAGGTCCCGGGCAGGCCGCGGCTGGCGTTGAGGAAGAACAGGGCCCGGGCTGGCTTGCCGTAGGCCTCCTCCGCGAACTGGCGGACGCGGTCCCAGCGGGGGCGTTGCTCCGGGCGGGGCTTGGCGTCGAGGATCTGGCCGAGGGTCCGGTCGATGTTCTCGCCGTCGATCAAGACGTAGACGAGGTCTTGTTCCGTAGTCATGTTGTGGGGTCTCTAGGGGTTCTAAGAGGTTTAGTTGAGTTAAGGGAATATGGAGCTATCTGGCCTGGGGCCAAACTCACCCTAACCACTGCCGTCGGCTATGTCCCCTCTGGAGTCATGGCTGGGAATTCACCGCAAGGCCGCCTCGATTCGCCATCTCCTCCAGGTGCTCGAGCTCAAGCCCGGGTTCCCCCAGCCCAGAAGCTTCTCGGCCAAGTAGGCGTCGGAGGCCCTCCCCAGCCAGAGGGTCCCTGGGGTCCGAAACCTGGCCCGGAATCCAGCCCCGAGGAGCCCTCAGAGCCTGCACCCAGCCCAAGTCCGGGCGGCTGAGGCCTCGCAGGCGATGGGCTGGCCTGGAAATCAGACCGGTCCCCGAGATTGACCGGACCTAGCACGGGCCTATAATCCCGGCCCAAATACCACCAGGCCGCGTCCATCATCGCGCCTGGCCAGGAGAAGTCTCATGGGTGTTCCCAAGAAGCGGAAGTCGCACAGTCGAATCCGCATGCGTCGTAGTCACGACGCCCTTCGTCCCAGTTACCTCGCGAGCTGCGCTCGTTGCGGGTCGGCTCGCCGTCCGCACACGATTTGCGACAGCTGCGGGCACTACAAGGGCAAGCTCGTGATCAACAAGGACACCGAGTTCGACGACGAGTAAGGGTCCCCCTTCTCGCTCAGCGATAACTCAGTTCGTGCCCGACTCGATCAAGATCGCGGTCGACGCCATGGGGGGCGACAAGGCCCCCCAAGCGATCGCCGAAGGTGCCCTCGCCGCCGCCCTGGAAAATCAGGACGTCGAGATATATCTCGTCGGCAAGGCCGAGGCCGTTCAGGCCTGCCTCCCCGACGAACTCCCCGATAACCTCCATCTCGTCCCCGCCAAGGACGTGATCACGATGGAGGATCACCCCGCCAAGGCTCTCCGGCGCAAGCCCGAGGCCTCGATCGCCGTGTGCGGCCACCTCCTGCGGGAGCGCAAGGTTCAGGCCGTCGTCTCGGCGGGCAACACCGGCGCTGTGATCGCGGCTTCGCTCTTCGCCGCCCGGCTGCTGCCCGGCGTCCACCGCCCGGGGATCGCGGTCGCCTTCCCCTCGCGGACCGGCACGACCGTCCTCTGCGACGTCGGCGCCAACATTCAAATGAAGCCGATCCACTACCTGCAATACGCGCTCATGGCGAGCGCCTACTGCGAGGACGTGTTGGGCGTCGACACCCCACGGGTCGGGCTCCTCAACATTGGCACCGAGGACTCCAAGGGCGGCACCGAGCTGCGCGCGATTCGGACCATGCTCCAAGAGGCCGCGGACAAGGAGTTGATCAACTTCGTCGGGGCCGTCGAGGGGAACCACATTTTCGAGGGCAACGCGGACGTCGTGGTCTGCGACGGGTTCGCGGGCAACACGATCCTCAAGGCCGCCGAGGGCACAGGTCGCGTCGTGACCGAGCAGCTCAAGGCTTGCGTCGGCGAGGTCATTGGGCAGTTTTCGGGAACACCCGAGGTGGCTCAAGCGTTCGGCATGGCCCTCGAGAAGCTCAAGAAGTTCACTGACTACAGCACCTACGGCGGGGCGCCGCTGCTAGGGATCGACGGCTGCGCGATCATTGCTCATGGGCGGAGCAACGCCCGCGCGGTCAAGCACGCGATCCTCGTCGCACGCGACTTCGCGCTGCGCGAGGTCAACGCGCACATTCTCCAGCGGCTCGAAGAGTTGGAGAGCAAGGGAGCTCCCTCGTGAACCTGACCGGCGTTCGAATCACCGGGACCGGCTCCTGCCTTCCTGAGCGAGTCGTGACCAACGAGGAGCTGAGTAAGAACCTCGACACCAGCGACGAGTGGATCAAGAGCCGCACCGGGATCTCGGAGCGCCGCTTCGCGGGTCCAGATCAGGCCACGAGCGACTTCGCGATCCCCGCAGCGCGCAAGGCCCTCGAGGCCGCGGGCAAGAAGCCTGAGGACGTCGACATGGTCCTCTGCGCGACCATGACGCCTGACATGTCCATGCCGACGGTGGCGGCCCTCGTTCAGCGCGAGCTGGGCTTGGTCAACGCCGGCGGCTACGACATCAACTCGGCCTGCACAGGCTTCGTCCAGACGATCACGGCTGGCTCGAACTACATTCGCTCAGGCCTCGCCAAGTGCTGCCTCGTGATCGGCGCCGAGACCATGACGCGGATCATTGACCCCGAGGACCGCTCGACGGCGGTGATCTTCGCCGACGGGGCTGGCGCCGCGGTCCTCGAGCCGGCTGACCCCAGCGAGAGCGACATGATCGCCATGAGCGCCGGGCTCCGCGGCGACGACGAGGTCTTGGTCGTCAAGGCCGGCGGCTCGCGCTACCCGATCACACCCGAGCGGATCGCGGCCCGCGAGCACTACGTCCTGATGCGCGGGCGCGAGACCTTCCGCTTCGCGGTCAAGACCTTCGCGCGCCTGATCACCGAGACCTGTGAGAAGGCCGGCGTCGCGCCGACTGACCTCGCCGTGGTCGTCCCGCACCAGGTCAACATGAGGATCATCGAGGCCGCCGTGGAGCGGACTGGGATCGTCAAGGAGACCTGCTTCCTCAACATTGAGACCGTCGGCAACACCTCGGCCGCGAGCGTCGCCATAGCCCTCGACCACGCCGTGGCCGCTGGGCGCATGAAGCGCGGGGACCTCGTCCTCTTCGTCGCCTTCGGCGGCGGCCTCAGCTGGGCTTCGGCCCTCTATCGCTGGTAGCTGGTAAGGACCCACCAATGAGCAAGATCGGCTTCCTCTTCGCGGGCCAAGGCGCCCAGACCGTGGGCATGGGCAAGGACCTCTACGAGGCCTACCCCGAGGTCCGCGAGCTCTACGACCGCGCCGACGCGGCGGTCCCCTTCGAGCTCAAGAAGATCTCCTTCGAGGGCCCCGAGGAGGAGCTCCGGCGGACCGACGTCAGCCAACCGGCGATCGTGGTCCACTCCCTGGCTGCCCTGGCCGCCCTCAAGGCCGAGCTCGGCGGCAAGCTCCCCGAGGTCGTCTGCGCGGCAGGCCTCAGCCTCGGCGAGTATTCGGCCCTGACCTTCGCCGACGCGTTGTCTCTCGAGGACGCGCTCAAGCTCGTGATCGCGCGCGGCGTCCACATGCAGGCCTGCTGCGAGGCTCAGCCCTCGGGCATGGTCAGCTTCCTGGGACTGTCCGCTGACGACCTCGCCCCGGCCGTCGAGGCCGGCGGGCCCGGCGTCGGGATCGCCAACGACAACGCGCCCAAGCAGGTCGTCCTCTCGGGTGAAAAGGCGGGCCTCGAGGTCGCGACCGAGAAGGCCAAGGAGCTCGGCGTCAAGCGCGCGATCCCCCTCAACGTCGCCGGCGCCTATCACAGCAAGCTGATGGCCCCCGCCGGCGAGGCCCTGCGAGCCGACCTCGGCGCGGCCAGCTTCAGCGAGCCGAGCGTGCCGGTGTTCGCCAACGTCAACGCCCAGGCCCACACAGGCGACGCCGAGGCGACCCGGGAGCTCCTCGTGCAGCAGGTCTCGGGCACGGTTCGCTTCCGCGAGAGCATGGCCGCCATGTTCGAGCTCGGCGTCGAGACCTTCTTCGAGTTCGGCCCGGGCGGTGTCCTCAAGGGACTCGTCCGTCAGAACGATCGCAAGCGCAAGTGCACCCCGATCGCGACGGTCGAGGACGTCAAGGCGGCCGCGGCGCTACTCACGACCGGGTCCGAGGCCTAAGCCTCCGTGCTGATCTCGCTCAAGGATCGCAGAGCCCTCGTCACGGGAGCCTCGCGCGGCATCGGCCGCGCGATCGCCCTCGGCTTGGCTGGCGCCGGCGCGCGGGTCGTGCTCGTGGCGACCAACGAGGCGCGCCTGAGCGAGGTCGCGGCCGAGATCGAGGCCCAGGGTGGGCAGGCGCTGGTGCGCCCTGTGAACCTTTCGGACGGCGAGGCCGTGGCGACCATGGTCAAGGAGGTCAGCAAGGAGCTGGGCGGCCTAGATATCGTCGTCAACAACGCTGGGATCACCGCAGACAATTTGCTGATGCGGACCAAGGAAGAGGACTGGAACCGAGTCCTCGATATCAACCTCGGGGGCGCGTTCCGCGTCTCCAAGGCCGCTGCGCGAGCGCTCATGAAGAGCGACCACGGCCGCCTGATCAACATCTCGAGCATCGTGGGCCTGACTGGCAACGCGGGACAGTCGAGCTACGCCGCCAGCAAGGCCGGCTTGATCGGGTTCACCAAGAGCTTGGCTCAAGAGCTCTCGAGTCGAGGCGTGACCGCCAACTGCGTCGCGCCCGGGTTCGTCGCCACCGACATGACGGCGGCCCTCACAGAAGATCAACAGGCCATGATTCGCGAGCGGATCCCCCTCGGAAGGGTGGGAAGCGCGGACGAAATCGCCGCCGCATGCGTTTTCTTGGCCAGTGACCAGGCCGCCTATTTAACAGGCACAGTTCTCCGGATAGACGGGGGACTTTCTATGTGATTGGGAGGCTGTATAGTGCGGCCTCCCTTGACCCCGGCACCCCGTCGGGGCAGTAAAGACACGAGGTGATGATCGTGGCATCCGTCTCCGATCGCGTGATCGATATCGTGTGTGACCAGCTGGGCGTTCCCCGCGAAAAGGTCACTCCCGAGACCAGCTTCATCAACGATATGGGTGCGGACTCGCTCGACACTGTCGAGTTGGTCATGGAACTCGAAGAAGAGTTCGACGTCAATATCCCCGACGAAGACGCTGAAAAGATTCAGACCGTTGGTGAAGCAATCCGCTACATAGAAGAGCACGTCGGCTCGTAGCGGTCGCTCTCGACGGACGTGGTTATGTCTGGATCTCAGGATCTCAGGCACGCTGCGGGCGTCGGGATCGTTCTCGATCCATTCCGACTAAGCCTGGGAATCGTCCCAGGCCCAGCTAGCTGGTGGTTCGCTTGGCGGCCCCTGAGCCTTGCTCGGCTCAAGGTCTGTCTGGACCCTGGCAAGGCGAGGACCCTATGAATCTACGTCGCGTCGTCGTGACGGGTCTCGGCGCTGTTAGCCCCTTCGGGCTCGGCGTTGACAAGCTCTGGGCAGGCCTGAAGGCCGGTGAGAGCGCGATCCGCCCCATCGAACTCTTCGACGTCTCCGACTTCCCCGTGAAATTCGCGGGCGAGGTCAAAGACTACGTCGGTCTCGACCACTTCGAGAAGAAGAAGCTGCGCCACCTCGACCGGGTGACGCAGTTCGCCCTCTTGTGCGCCGACGAGGCGATCAAGGACTCAGGGATCGATCTCGAGGCCAGCGACCGGAACCGGATCGGCACGATCGTGGGATCTGGAATCGGTGGGCTGGATACGACCGAACAGCAGGTCTTGACCCTCCACAACCGCGGAGTGCGTCGGGTCTCGCCCTTCCTCGTCCCCATGATGATGATCAACGCCGCCAGCGGCGAGGTCGCGATTCGGCACGGGCTCAAGGGGCCGAACTTCTGCGTCTCCTCTGCCTGCGCTAGCGGCAATCACGCCCTCGGCCTGGCCATGCAAATGATCCGCTACGGCATGGCCGACGCGGTCCTCGCAGGCGGGAGCGAGGCGGCCCTGACGCCCATCGGCCTGGCTGGGTTCTGCGCGGCGCGCGCGCTCAGCAAGCGCAACGACGAGCCGACCAAGGCCAGCCGCCCCTTCGACAAGGACCGCGACGGGTTCGTGTTCGGCGAGGGTGGCGCGCTCCTCTTCCTGGAGAGCCTCGAGCACGCTCAGGCCCGCGGCGCGCGGATCTATGCTGAGTTCACCGGCTTCAGCAACACCGACGACGCGGGACATATCACCGCTCCCAGCGAGGACGGCGAAGGCGCCCGGCGCGCGATCCAGGGCGCCCTCGAAGACGCCAAGCTCGAGCCGACGGCGATCGACTACGTCAACGCCCACGGGACCTCGACCTCGCTCAACGACGTCATGGAGACCCAAGCGATCAAGGACACCTTCGGCGAGCACGCCTACAAGCTGGCGGTCTCCTCGACGAAGTCCATGACCGGGCACCTCTTGGGGGCCTCGGCAGGGATCGAAGCGGTAGTCATGGCCAAGGCGATCCAAGAGGGGATAGCTCCTCCCACGATCAACCATGACGAGCCCGATCCGGCCTGTGACTTGGACTACGTGCCGAACGAGGCGCGCTCCATGGAGATCAATCACGCCATAAGCAACAGCTTCGGGTTCGGCGGGCACAACACCTGCTCGGTGTTCAGTAAGTTCGCCGAATAGGTTTATGGCCCAGGCGCCTTTGCGCGATCCGGCCCGAGGCTTTAGAACGGGGTGGATCACGAGGTGAGCTTGCTGCCAACAGTAACGCAGGAAACGGGTTACGCCGTCTCTCGGGAGCTGGAGCGCGCCGAGCACAACGACTACGTGATCGGCCTCCTCGAGCGGCTCGAGCGCGAGAACCCATGCGTCGCGGAGTTCGTAAGCCGTCTCGCAATACAGCACGGGGACCCCGTTGGGATCTCCACAGCAGCGATGCTCGTGTATCGATTGTTGGAATCTCAAGCGGAGGCCGACTCCTTGCGTCGGCAACTCGATGCGAGTAGTTAATAGGTCCTTAGGAGGGAGCCTTCAGTGCCCGTCAAGCTGACCCTGACCCTTTCTGGCCGCACGCTCGAGCGCTTCGAGTTCGGCGACGAGGTCGAGCGCATTCGCGTCGGCCGGAGCGAGGACTGTGAGATCACCATCGATAACCTCGGTGTCTCGCGGTATCACGCTGAGGTGGTTCACAAGGAGGGCGTCTACGTCCTGCGTGACCTCCGGAGCAACAACGGCACCTTCGTCAATGGACGGCGGGTCGACGCTCACAACCTGAACGCCGGAGACGAGATCTCCATAGGCAAGTTCACGATCTCCTTCGGCGGACCGGCCGGGGCAGGTTCCGAGGAAGAAGCTCTCCCCGAGAAGCCGGGCGACGACTTCGGCGGCATGACCATGCAAATGGATCAAAACGCCCTCGCCCAGCTCCAGCGCGACAAGGCCTCGCGCGTCCGCGGCTACTTGGTCGTCGAGGAGAACGGCGGCAAGAGGAACATCTTCCTCGAGAAGTCGGTGTTCACCTTCGGCAAGACCGAGAAGGCCGACGTCCAGCTCTCGGGTTGGTTCTGCCCTCGCCTGGTCGCGATCATCTTCCGCGACGAGTCCGGCTTCCGCCTCCTGAACGTCACGCCCAAGGGCACCGACGTCACGGTCAACAGCAAGCAGGTCGAGGACGTTCGCCTTGGGGACAACGACGAGATCATGATCCGCAACATGAAGATGCACTTCATGCGGGGAACGCCCGTCGCCTAGCTCCCGAGACAGGGCCGCTTCATTCCCTTCGCCTGCAGGCTCGCCTGCAGGCGTCGCTCATCCTGCCAAACACGTCGATCAAGGATTCAACTCCATGTCTTCCCTCAATCGCATCGCGCGCTTCTCCTCGCTCCTGCTCGCTCTCGGCCTCAGCTTCGGCTGCGCTTCCTCGCCCGAAGGCGAAGTCCACGAGCACGAGCACAAGCACGGCGGAGACATGCACAAGCACTCGCACCAGCACGAGGGTGAGGAGGGGCACACCTATGAGCACAGCGAAGACGGGCACAAGAGCGACCACGAGCACCACCACGGGACCGAGGACGGGCACAAGAACGAGCACGACCATCACCACGGTCAAGACGGGCACAAGAACGAGCACGAGCACCACCACGGGACCGAGGACGGGCACAAGAACGAGCATGACCACCACCACGGAGAGGACGGTCACAGCAGCGAGCACGAGCACCACCACGACGAGACCAAGTCGAATGAGGACGATCACCACCACCACGAGCAGGACGACTCCAAGTAGCGGAACCCTTCAGGGCTAGTGGCTCTTGTCTCGCCAGCTGTCCGTAGAGGACAGCTGGCGATTTGCGTTTAAGAGGCTGGGTCGGGCCCCGGTCGACCCCGCCGCCCAGCCCGCGGTTGGCCTCCCACGAGTCAAAGTCACGTCTCGGTTTCGTAAACAGGCCCTGGCGAAAGAGCGTCGGTATCCGGACGCGTCGGCGCTTCCCTAGATTTGGCGCGGGTTTGCGAGCGCTTTCCCAGACCACGGTACTGTGACAATGTGGCTCAGGTGTCATAGGGGGACCCCCCCGACAGTTCGGAGACAGTCGCTCTTTTCGCCTCCCTAGTCTTGGCGGCGGAAGGAAGGAGACCCTCCACATGAGCACCACCGGGAACACCAAGCGCGGGATCGCTGCGGGGCTGGCTTTGGCCCTGACGGCCTTGCTGGCGCCAGCAGAGGCGACCTCGGTCAAGGATCTAACCTTGACCCAGCTCGTCTCAGAGGCGACCTCGATCGTTCGAGTCAAGGTCACGGGTCGCGAGGCGGGCTGGGGTCGTCACCTCGACCAGCCAGCGATCGTGAGCGAGCACCGCTTCAGCTCGAGCCACAAGCCGCTCTTGGGCGAGCCGCTCCGCGACCTGACCCTCTTCGGAGGTGAAGTCCAAGGCGAGCGCCAAACCCTCGTCGGCCAGCCCGAGTTGATCCCCGGCCGTGAGTACCTGCTCCTCCTGACCCAAGCCCGCCCGGTCCAATGCCCCTTGGTTGGGATCTGGAAGGGCGTGTTCGAGCTGAGGCGCGGGCAGGTGTTCCAAGAGGGTCGCCCCGTCGTGGACGTCGTCGAGGACAAGGTCGTGCTGGGCGAGGACAACGAGCGAGGCATGAGCCCCGCCGCTCTCGAGGCCGAGCTCCGCTCGCGACTGAGAGCCCTCGAGGAGGCCCGCGCGGCTGAGAAGTCCGAGGCGCCCCAAGAAGAAGAGCCCGAGCAGCAGGGAGGTGGCAAGTGAGCTCCCTCGCTCCTCGCGCGAAGCGCGTCCTCGGGGCTCTGGCCCTGACCCTGACCCTCGGCAGCGTGGCCCTGGGCTTTAGGACCTACAACCAGACCCGCTGGCGCGGGGCCACGGCCGACTACCGGATCTCGACCGCGAGCTTCCCCCTCGGGTCAGCTCAGCTCCGCGAGGCGGAGGAGAGCTTCGAGGCTTGGAACCGGATCCCCAACAGCGACTTCCTGTTCACCTACACCTCGGCCAGCAACTCCGGCGCCCTTAACCACGGCGACGGGATCAACGGCGTCGCCTTCTCTTCGCAGGTCCAGGGGAGCACCCTTGGGGTGACCTTCACGAGCGACTCTCGAGGCCGCCGCCTCGGGGCCGACGTGCTCTTCAACAGCCGGACGCGCTGGAGTTTTGACGGGACCCCGAGTCGTTCTGAGTTCGACTTCGGGAGCACCTGCCGCCACGAATACGGCCACGCCCTCGGCCTGCGCCACAGCGACCAAGGCTGCCGCGCGCTCATGGGCGGGGGCTGCGGCCGCAACGGAGTCGTGCGCCCCTTCGCGACGGACGACCTGAACGGGCTCCGCTTCCTCTACCCAGGACCCAGCCGTCACACGGGGACGCCTGGCTCACCGGCGACGCCCGCGGGGCCGACTCAGGACTGGGAGCTGAGCGGGCTTCAGCTCAGTCAGACCACCGTCGCCCCGGGCGACGCGATCCAGGTCGGCTACACCGTGGCCCAGCGCGGTCCCGGGAGCCCGGCCAGCGCGCCGGCTCGGGCCTACCTCCTCTCGACGAACCAGACCCTCTCGGCCCAGGACACGGTCCTCCTCCAGACAGGCACCCGCCAGGGTCCCTTCGCCAGCGGGGCCAGCTTCCAAGGCCAGTCGCCGATCACGATCCCGGCCGGGACCGCGCCGGGGACCTACTGGCTCGGCGTCCTGGTCGATCCCCAGGGCGGTGTCAGCGAGAGCGACGAAGGCAACAACGCCCGCGCCCAGCGGATCGAGGTTCGCGCCGCGGGCTCCACGGGCCCTCTGGCCCAGGTCGACTGGATCGTGGAGAACATGGTCCTGACCCCGGCCCGGGCGCTCCCCGGCGAGACCCTCGAGGTCTCCTTCGAGGTCCGCAACGTGGGTCCCGAGACCGCGACTCAGTCCCCCGTCGTCGGGATCTACCTCTCAGCGAACGCCACGATCACGACCCGCGATCAAGAGCTCCAAGCAGCCTCTTCCCGTCAAGGTCCCTTCGCGACAGGGCAGGGCGTCCCGCTCAAGTTCTCGCTCCGGATCCCAGCCGGCACTCAGCCCGGCTCGATCTTCCTGGGCGTGTTCGCGGACCCCAACGACCAGGTCGCCGAGGCCGAGGAGGGCAACAACACGCAGGCCGAGGCCCTCGAGGTCCTGACACCCCCAGCGGCGAGCGCGCCCGCAGCGCCGCAACCTGGCCCCGTCGCGTCCACGCCCGCAGCCCCTGCAGCCTCTCCCAGCGCTCCGCAGGCGGCACCCCAGACCGTAGCAGCCGGAGCGAGTGCCGCTCCCAGCGGCGGCGGCAGCGGTGGCGGCGGTAGTAGCGGCGGCGGCTGCTCCCTCGAGGGCCCGAGCCTACAGGGGGGCGGCCCCGCCTGGCTCTGCCTCCTCCTCGCCGCGGGGCTCCTCGCGCTCCGGCGCCGCGCCTAGTTCCACTCACCCTTCGTTCCCAAAAGAGGCACGGAGCGCGCCCGCGCTCCGTGCCTCTTCCCATTTAGGTCGACCCAAGCCGAGGCTCGATCCGACTCACCACCGGGCCGCTCAGCGATCGCTCCGCCCGACGAAGGCTCGGTCGCGATCCAAGGCCTGTTGGACTGCTGGGGTTGGAGGTAGGGGACCGAAGGAGTGGGGTCTTGGCAGGCGGAGCGTCCGTCGGCGTCGCGATCTCGCCTGCCCAACCGAGGGCCCTCGGTCAGGTCCAAGTCGAGTTCTGCCGCGGCAGAGTCCACGGCAGGCACGACCCCAAGCGAACGCGGGTCACTCAATCGCCCTGGCCGAGCGGAGCTTCCTAATCCCCTCCGTCTTCGACTCGCCAACCCGATTCCGCCCCTTCCAACTCCGGAGCGCCCTCGAATCCCGCGAGGCGACCTCTGTGACCTCCGTGGATCTCCGTGTCTTCTGTGATTCAAGAGAGCGCAGCCCACAACCCGGTTCTCGGGGACGGGACGCCGGGCACGGGGGCACGGGCACGGGTTCTGCAGCAGCCTCACGGGCGCGGGCACGGGAAAGGGACCCCTAGAAGCGCCGAACCACCCGGCCGACCACCCGCTCAAAAGGAACCGGCCCCAGCCGCCGGGAGTCGACGGACTCGGCCCGGTTATCCCCCAAGAGGTAGTAGGCCCCTTCTGGCACCTCGAGCTCCGCCCGCCCTTCGTTGGCCAAGGTCCCAGGTTTGACATAGGGCTCGTGCACCGGATCCCCGTCGACGAAGAGGCGCCCGCGCCTGAACGCGACTCGCTGCAGAGGTCCCGCGAGGACGCGCTTGATAAGGACCTCCTCCGGTCGATTCGGGTTGCGAAACACGACCAGGTCTCCCCGGCTGGCACCCGTCGCGCGTCGGAGGACGAGGACTCGCTGGCCCTCGCGGAGGGTCGGCTCCATGGAGGCGCCCTTGACCACGAACACCGTGAGGACGGTCTCGTGGACGATCAGGGTCAGGAGGATCGCGCTCACGACGACGATCGCCAGCGAGCGGCCCCAGCGCACGGGCTCCGCGTCAGGAGCAGGGGTCGCGTCTGGGCTCGGGGCGCTCACGGCTTCACCATACTCCGACCAGCCTTTGCCACGGCAGGGGTTAGGGGCAAAGTGAATATCCCTCCCCACCTGCCGGCCCTCGCGCGGAAGAAGGGGCAGCACCGCAGAGGACCGCATGACAGAAGCAGTTCAGGACGAGGGCGACATGGCGCTGAAGGCACTCCTATCCACCACCGGCACTCAGCCGCTCGACCCCGCCTTGCGCGAGAAGGCGCGCCGCTTGGCGGCTCGTCACTTCGGCGCCGGCGGCGATCTCCCGGCGGGCCTGCTGGCAGAGGGAGCAGTCGTTGGCCACTACCAGGTCGAGCGAATCCTAGGCATGGGCGGCCAAGCGGTCGTCTACCTCGGCCGCCACGTGCGCCTCAAGAGCCGCCTGGTCGCGATCAAGGTTCCTCACGGGACCGAGACCTACCGCATGCTCCGCGAAGCGGACGTCATGGCGCGCCTCGATCACCCCGGCGTGGTCTCGATCCTCGACCTCGACGCCGAGGCGGAGACGCCCTATCTGGTCCTGGACTACTGCACCGGCGGGAGCCTCGCCGACCGGATCGAGGCCGAGGGCCCCTTGGGCGAGGGGGAGGTCCTCCGGATCACCCGCGAGCTCCTCGAGGCGCTCCGCTTCGCGCACCTCCGCGAGGTGATCCACCGCGACCTCAAGCCCGAGAACGTCCTCTTCGACGCCAGCGGCCAGCCCCAGATTGGAGACTTCGGCCTCGGCAAGATCGTGGCGGAGCAGGTCTCCCTCTCGCTGAGCCAGGCCTCGCGGACTGGGATCGCGGGCACTCCCCTCTACATGGCCCCCGAGCAAGAGCGCCCGGGCGCCTCCGTCGACGCACGAGCCGATCTCTACGCCCTCGGCAAGTTGATCTACGCCATGCTGACCGGCGAGTCGCCCCGGACCCTGCGCCCGGTCGAGCACCTCCGCCCTGGCCTCGAGCTGCCTTGGTCGGACCTCGTGTTCGCCCTGACCGAGAACTTCCCCGACGCGCGCCCGGCTGACGCCGACGCCGTCCTCACGATCCTCGAGCAATGGCGTCCGCAGGGGACGAGTGCGCCGCACGTGACGCCTCTCGTGGAGGGCGTCGCTCCTGCTGCGAGCAAGCTGGAAGGCGGTCACCAGGTCGGCGGCTCGACCTCTAGCGAGGCCCTGACCCCCGGGCAGGAGTGGCATGCCCGTCTCCAGAACCTCTTCGATCGAGTGACTGGGAACCTCGGCTACGCCTTGGCCTTCCTAATGGCAGCCGGCGGAATCCTGGTCCTGATGGCCGGTCAAGAGGAGGGCGTCGTGGCCCTCGTGTTCAGTGGGATCCTGGCTTCCATGACGGGGCTGATCTCGAACGGCAAGGACGCCTCGGCCGCCACGATCGTGACCAAGCTCGAGGCCCACCGCGCCGAGATCGCCCAGGAGGAGCGCGAGCGCCTCGCTAAGGAGACCCCGGGCAAGAGCGCGCTGGCGACCCTGGCCGCCGTGGTGGCGGTGTTCACGGCCCTCGTGACCTTCTTCACGGCCATGGGCGGCACCATAGCCCTCGTCCTCGGCGAGGACGAAGGCGTCGTGGCCTTGGTCGTCTCGGGCTTCTTCTTCCTGGCGACCCTGATCCTGCTCGGCGTCCGTCGCCACCTCGAGCGTCGCGCCGCGCGCCGCAACCACCGCTACGGACCGATCGACGCCCCCCTGCAAGAGGTTCAGGGCGCCGGGAGTCCCGCTCCGGCCTACGGGGCCCCGATCGTGCTTCCGACCCCGGAGGCGCTCCACCGCCCGACGGGCGAGGACCCGCTCCCGCGCGCCTAGCGCTCCGGAACCAACGAGCCGCCGGCCTTGAACGAGGGTCGGCGGCTCTTTGCTTTGGTTCGTCCTTGGAGGGCACGTAGTTGAGGGCGTAGGCCGTGTTCGTGATCACCTTCGCGATTCAGCTTGGTCTCTTCATAGTCGGCGTGTTCGCGATCATTCAAGGACGCTTCAAGGTCGGCAGCGGACGAGAGGTGCTCGGCTCTCGAGCTCGCCGCCTGGGGCTGCTCTGTCTGCTGCCGGTTCCGACCGCGATCCTGTTGGCCATGATCCTGGGGATCTTCCTCGGCGCGCAGGGAGTCGCAGTCGGGCCTCAGCACTACTGGCCGTTCTTCTGGGTCGAGGTCGGGCCCCTGATCGTGACGGGGTTCTTGCTGACGTGGCTCGGCGGCCGCTACTACGACCAACAACAGGGGCCCAAGCGATCGCCCGCGAAGGGCGATCGCTCAGGCGACTCGGAGGACCTTCGGGAGGAGAGCCTCGCGGACGCAGTCGGGGACTAGGTCTGGCTCGGGACCGAGCTCGATCGAGACCCAACTCAGCTCCTCGCATTTGAGTGCGACGTGCGCAGCAGCTTGGACTAGGTCGGCCATGTCCCCAAAGCTCTGAGCGAAGACGTCGGGGTAGGGCGCGTTGCGATCAAGATAGGTTCTCACGGCGGCCAGGTCGGCCCGCCAGGTGTCTTCAAGTTCGTCCCCGTGGACGCGTAGCTCGAAGGCGTAGGGGTCGTCGTCTGCGACTTCAGGCGCTTGGTACTGCTCGAGGTGGTAGGCCGCGATCGCCCACTGGGCCTCGGCGACCCAGCTCGGGCACCAGTGCCTGAGGGCCGCGATCCAGCGCGCGATCGACTCGGAGCTGGCCTCCTCGCCGAGCACGAGGGGCACGAGCTCCAGCCCTTCGCCGAGGTAGGTCGCGAGGCTGATCGCCCGCTCTTCGTCGAGGAGGCGGGCGAGGGGATCTCCGAGGTAGGCCGCGAGCTCGATCTGCTCGGGCTGAAGCTGGCCCCCAGCGAGGGCTTCGACCCAGCGCGCGAGCCTTAGCTCCCCTTCCTCGGCGTCTTGCCCCTCGCGCGGCGCGAGCTCTAAGAAGAGCCCGGCTCGTTGGCGGGCGTGGATCCAGGCCAAGAGGTCGCTGGCTTCGCCCGAGGTCCGGTATGCGTATTCGAGGCTGCGGATTCGTTCGCTCATGGTCCCGACCTCCTCGGCAGGAGAGCAGGACGGAGCGCGGGGCCTCGTCAGTCAGCCTTTCTCGGCTGCTTCCTAGCGCCAGACCTGCTTGAGGTCGCGAGGGTGCTCGCCGGGGGCGCCCTCCTCCTCGGCGCGGAAGCGACGGGCGGCGCGCTCCCAGAGGGCCTGGGCCTTGGCGTCGCCTTGGCGGATCTCGCGGGCCTGAGCCTGAGCGCCGTGGACGCTGTTGGGGGCTCGGCCGCCGAAGTAGCCGCCGACCTCGCGCAGGGTCAGGGGCGTCAGGGTTCGGGCGAGGCCGATCGCGATCGCTCGAGCGCGGATCACGCTGGCTTGGCGCGAGCGGCTCCGGAGCTGCTCGAGGGTCACGCCGGTCTCGCCGGCGACGTAGGCCGCGAGGGCCTCAATGGTCGCGGGCTCTTGGCGAGCGTTGATCAGGTCGGCTAGGACTCGCCGCGTTCCAGGGAGGTCGAGGCGCGCGCCGGCGTGGTCGCGGTGCGCCTGGAGCTGAGCGGCCGCGGTCAGGAGCTCTTGGATCGAGAACTCGACCCGCTGAGAGAGGTAGGCCTCGACCTCCTTGGTCAGGGCCACGCCGCGCTTCATGCAGGCGGCCCGCAAGACCTGACGTCGGGTCTCGGTGTCTGGCGGGGACAAGGCCACGAGCTGGCCGCCCATTAGGCGGCCCTCGAGGCCGCTCTTGAGCTGAGGGATCGACTTCGGCGAGCGCCGGCAGGCGACCACGACTTGGAGGTCGCGCTCCTGGAGGAGGAAGTGATCGAGGACGTGGGTCAGCTCGGTCTCGCTCTTGGCCTTGCCGGCCAGGCGGTCGAGGTCGTCGATCACCAGGAGCGAGGCCCCGCGGTAGTGAGCGTGGAACTGCGCGAGCTGCCGCGACTTGAGGGCTTGGCTGAAGTGCTTGGCGAAGCGCTCGCTGCGGGTGTAGATCGCGCGCCGGGTGGGGAAGCGCTTGCGGTATTCGTTGACGATCCCCTGGAGGAGGTGGGTCTTGCCGGTGCCGGGCCCGCCGTAGAACACCAGCGGGTGCCAGGCCCCAGGCTCTTGGACGGCTTGGCGGGCGAAGCCTGCGGCCAGGCGGTTGCTGGGTCCAACGAAGAAGGAGCCCAGGTCGCGGCTGGCGGCGGTGTGCTCGCCGTGGAAATCGATGGGCTCGGCCTCGTCTATGGCAGCGCGCTGGGCGCGTCGAGTCCGCTTGGGAACCGCTAGGCGCGCCTTGACCGCGCGCCCGCAGACCTGGGTCAGGATCTCCTCGACTCGCGGCAGGACCGCCTCGAGGCGCTCCTGCGGCTCTCCGCTCGCGACCTCGAGGACCGCAGTCCCTCCCTTGAGTTGGCAGCGCGTCTGGGGGAGCCAGCGGTGGGTCCGAACCCAGCCCAGCTCACTCTCCAAGCGCGCACACGCCTCAGCCCACAGCTCTGGGTCCACCCCTCGTCTCCCCCTTGGAGCGGGCCACGTTGGCGGCCGCTGCTCCCTTCGACGGCGCGCAGTGTAAGGATCTGGACAAGGGGGCGCCCGCGTGCGCCCTAAGCTGTGCGCTCTCAGGGGCGCGAGGCATCGCGCGAGTCATCCACGCAACTCGAGTCCCAAAGAGCAGATTCCCTGAGTCCTTATCTGGCAACTACATGCGATGAATTGTGATGCATCTCGTGTTGCTAGTCTTAGCGGACCTAAGGCTTAGGCGATTCGAGAGTGTGTCAGGATCCGCCCCCAAGCTCTGGGGAAGCTGGGGAGAGCTGCGAATCCAGGCTGGGGAGAAGTGGAGAACTTCGTGGAGAGTCACTCTTGGTGACCTCGGGAGACGAAGAAGAGCGGAGCAAGACCCCTCTACCGCTGGCCTGAGCGGCCTCGACTCCGGAAGCGCCCCGGCTCAGAAGCTGCCGAGGCGCCGGGGAGAGTTCGGGGAGAGCGCGGCCACGGGATCCGACCCCGACGATGGCTTGGGCTCGGTAGGATTCCTCGGACAAAGGACAGCCCGTGGCGAAGGTCCGCTTGAGCAAGAGAGCAAAGGGAGTCGTGAGCCTGATCGCAGGCGCGCTCTGCCTCCTCGTGGCCGGCCTGCTCCTCAACGGGGCCTATGCCATAGCCAACGGCAAGGACGTCGAGGGCCGCGTCGTCTCCGTCGAGGGCGGCGCCGTGGAGGTCCGCTACCCCGGGATCACACGTTCGATCACGAGGACCTTCACGATCGACGCTGAGGCCGCCAAGGGCCTGCGCAAGGGGCGTCGGATCAAGGTCGTGGTCGTCTCGGACGAGGAGGCCTACCTCCTGGGCGAGGGGCCGAGCGCGATCCCGATCGGAGTCCTGTTCCTCCTGGCTGTAGCCCTGATCGGTGGGGGCGCGATCACTTGCGTGCGGCCGGGCTAGAGCCGGTTGATCCGCGCGGCCGCGTAACCGGCGCCGAAGCCGTTGTCGACGTTGACGACGGTCATGCCGGGGGCGCAGGCCGTGAGCATGCCGAACATGGCGGTCAGGCCGCCCAGGGCCGCGCCGTAGCCGACGCTGGTCGGGACCGCGATCACGGGGCGATCGACCAAGCCGCACACCACGCTCGGGAGCGCGCCCTCCATGCCCGCCACGACGATCAGGACGCCGGCGCTCCTGAGGGCCTCTTGGTGCGCCAGGAGGCGGTGGATCCCGGCCACGCCGACGTCGCTCAAGAGCTCGGCGGTGTTGTTCATGGCCCGGAGGGTCACGAGCGCCTCGCGGGCGACGGGGAGGTCCGTCGTGCCCGCGCAGAGCACGAGGACCGTCCGCTCGGGGGGCTCGGGCTGTGGGCCGCGACGCAGGAAGAGGGTCCGGGCCAAGGCGTCGTGCTCGACCTCAGGCACGACCTCAGCGACCGCCTCCGCTTGCTCGGGCGAGACGCGGGTCACGAGGAGGTTCGTGTCGCGAGAGACGAGCTCGGTCGCGATCGCCTTGAGCTGCTCGATGGTCTTCCCCTCGCCGTAGACGACCTCGGGCGCGCCGCAGCGCAGGCTCCGGTGGTGGTCGATCTTGGCGAAGCCGAGGTCCTTGAAGGGCAGGTCTGCCAGCTTCTCCATGGCCTGGGGGATCTGGAGGGAGCCCGACTGAACGGCCTCGAGGAGGGCCTTGATCGCCTCAGGGCTCATGCGCCGAATCCGCTGCGGGAGCTGGCGGGCGTCGCCAGGTCTTCCTCGTTGGGGCCCAGGCCTGCCTCGGCTCGCGCCCAGGCCAGGCTCGCGATCATGGCCGCGTTGTCGGTGCAGTAGGCCCGCTCAGAGCAGACGACCTCGAGGCCCTTGGCCTCGCCCTTCTTGGTCGCCAGTTCACGCAAGCGGCCGTTGCACGCCACGCCGCCACCTAGGGCCAACACGTTGACCTCCTCGTTGAGGGCGGCTTGGACCGCCGACTTGACCAGGGTCTGGCAGACCGCTTCTTGGAAACTGGCCGCCACGTCGGGGACCTTGATCCCCTCCTTGAGGGGGGCGTCGCGGCGCTTGTTTTGGCCGCGGGTCGCGTAGAGGACGGCCGTCTTGAGGCCCGAGAAGCTGAAGTCCAGGGGGCTCTTCTTGACTCGCCCGCGGGGGAAGTCGAAGGCCTTGGGGTCGCCGCTCTTGGCCTCGCGCTCGATCTCGGGTCCACCCGGGTAGCCGAGGCCGAGGAGCACCGCGACCTTGTCGAAGGCTTCACCCGCGGCGTCGTCCACGGTCTTGGCCAGGCGCCGGAGCTCACCAGGTCCTTCGTAGCGGTAGATCGCTGTGTGTCCTCCGCTGACGAGAAGGGCGACGAGGGGGAGTTCGACCTGGTCGGGGTCGAAGGCCTCGCCGGGCGGCGGCATCCGGCAGGCGTGGATATGGGCCTCGAGGTGATCGACGGCCATGAAGGGCACGGCGCGCGCGACGGCGAAGCTCCGGGCCCAGGCGACGCCGACCACGAGGCAGTTCACGAGGCCCGGCTCGGTCGTCGCGGCCACGAGGTCGACCTGCTCGGGCGTTCGGTCGGCCTGGCGGAAGGCCTCGGCCGCCACGGCAGACACGACCTCGATGTGCATTCGGGCCGCGATATCGGGGACCACCCCGCCGAAGGGCGCGTGGCGCTCGACCTGGGTCCGCACGGCGCTGCTCAAGACCCGCCCGTCCTCGACGAGGGACACCGCCGTTTCGTCGCAAGAGGACTCAACTCCGAGGACTAGCACTGGTGCACCTCGTCACAAGTAGCGTTACGGTCGCTCGGCCTCGCCGCCCCTGGCGGCGTTGCTCGTCGATAACGAATGCCCGATTCGCGCACTCCTCGCGCCTTGCCAGGAACGACGATTCCTTCGCGGGCCGTAGCGCTACTCGTGAGTCGCTGCACTAGTTGCCCTTCTTGGCGTCTGAGGGAGAAGCGACCGGGGCGGTGCTCCCGCTCTCGACCTCGCCGATCGAGCCCGAGCCCACGGGGGCGGTCTCAGCGGGGAGGGGGTCGCCCAGGGTTTGGAGGAGGTGTCGATAGGCGCGCTTGGCCTGGGGGTCGTCCTTGTGGAGGCGCTCTTCGCCCTGGAAGGGGACCTTGAGGGCCTTGGCCTTGAGCATCTCCAGCTCGAAGTCGGCCTCTTGGCGGGCGGTCTGCTGGGCGACCTCGTCGCTGACCTCGACGAGCTGGTCCGGGATCAGGCCCCAGCTGAGGTCGGTCTCGGGGAGGGTCCCGCGGTGGATCCGGCGTCGCTTGTTGCGCTCGCCCGTGACGGGGTCCTGACGACCCGGCGTGAAGTAGTACTGGGTCGTGAGCTTGAGGGCCGCCTTGCCGCCCTGGAGGCCAATGATCGTCTGGACCGAGCCCTTGCCGTAGCTCCGGGTCCCGATCATGTAGGCCTTCTCGTGGTCGTGGAGAGCCCCGCCCAAGACCTCGGACGCGCTCGCGCTCCCGCCGTCGATCAGGATCACTGTGGGGACCTTGATCAGGTGGAGGGCGTTGGCGACGGTGTGTTGGTAGCCGCTGGCCGGAAACTTGTCCCCTTCGGACCCTGTCGAGGCCCGCACGTCGCCGCGCTCGAGGGCCTGCTCGCGACTCCAGGTGCTCAGGATCACCGCGTCGTCTTCCAGCCAGAGGTTCGCGACCCGGACCGCCTGATCCAAGAGGCCGCCCGGGTTGTCGCGGAGGTCGAGGATCAGCCCGCGCATGCCCTGCTCGAGGAGAGCCTCGGCCGCAGCCTTGGTGTCCTCGAAGGTCGCCCCGTTGAAGGTCGTCAGCCGGAGGTAGCCGATCTTGGTCTCGGGGTCGAGGAGGCGCGTACCCTTGACCGAGTGGATCTGAATCTGGGCCCGCTCGACGTGGAAGGTCTGGAGCGCGTCCGAGCCGGCCCGCGCGACTTGGAGCTCGATCTTGGAGCCGACCTCGCCCTTGAGGACCCCGACCGCCTCTTCGACCGACTTGAAGTTGGACGAGACGCCGTTGACCTTGACCACGCGGTCCCCGGGCAGGAGCCCCGCCTTCCAGGCTGGGGTGTTCTCCATCGGGCAGATCACGACGACCTGGCCCTTGTCGAGCCCGATCAGGATCCCGAGGCCGCCGAACACGCCCGTGGTGCTGTCGGTGAACTCCTTGGTCTCAACGGGCGGAATGTAGGCGCTGAACGCGTCTAGGGTCCGGGCCATGCCGTCGAGGGCGCCGTCGCGGAGTTGCCCGTCCGAGGGGCTCTCGACCCAGCGGCTCTGAATCACCGTCTTAGCCTCGGCCAAGGCGGCCAGCTCGCCAGCCTGAGGATCGAAGGAGCTCTCGATCCCGACGAAGGTCCCTTGATGAGCGCCTATGACGAGGCCCAGCCCGATCAGGGCTGCGGCGCTCCACTGAATGGCTTCGCGTCGGTCTCTGGGATCCACGAGGCGATCTTACGGGGGAAGGCGCGCTCTGGAGAGAGCGAGGGCGGCTACTCCAGCTCGAACGCGACCCTGGCCCCTGGGGGAGCGTGCTTGGCTGCGCGCTCGAGCCAAGTCGTGACGCGCTCCCAGGCGCCCTTGGCGAGGGCACCCCGAAGGCCAATCGCCCACGTCAGCTCCAGGCGCTCGCCCTCCTCGGTGGTTGGCGTGGGGTAGGCGCGAGGCTGAGCGCCGCCCGACTCCAAGCGTCGCAGGAGCTCGTGCGCCAGGCTCGCGACCCAGCCCGCAGCGGCCTCCCGCTGGCAAGGGCTCACCTCGAGGCGGAGGAGAACGCGGGGGGCCCCCGGCGGGGAGCAGGGGAGGAAGACCCCGCTCCAGGCGCCCCGTCCCTCGTGGGCGGCGCTCGCCAGGGGCAGGGCCGCCCGGGCTTCGCTGCGCAGGGCGCGCCAAGTGCTCGGGCGGAGCGAGGCCGCCAAGTCGTGGTGGCGATCGCTTCGAGCGAAGATCGTGGGCGAGGCGCTCGAGCCGGTGGCTCCGCTCGACCCCAGGTCCTGGCCTCCGGCTGCGATCCGCTCCAGGACCCCGACGAGCAGGTCGCCGGCCCTCACCTCGGACCCCAGGGTCTCCCAGAGCTCCTCCCACACGGCGACCGCGAGGGCCGCCCAGGCTGCGCCCCCAAAGGCCCCGAAGGCCTGGCGGTCGAGCTGGCGCAGGCGAGCCCAGGCTCGGACTCCGCGCAGGCCGAGGCGGAAGGTGTCCAGCCCCGGGCCGACCGCCTCCAGCACGGCTCGGGCTTCCGCCGCCGCAGGCGAAGCTCCGCGCCCGGGCTGGAGGTCGACGCGCAGGAGCTCGGCGCCCTGCTTCAGCTCCAGGCGGAGCTGAACTCCCTCTCCGGCCGGGACCTCCTCCCAGCGGACGAGCTCCGGACCCTCCTTGGCCGCCAGCTCGGCCTTCAAGCGCTCTGGGAAGCTCGCCAGCCAAGCCTCGTCCTGGGCAGGGGTAGGTGTGTCCTCCAGAGACGGAAGCTCGAGCCAAAGGTCGATGTCGCTCGTGCGGAGCGCGACGCCCAGCGCGCTCGAACCGACGGGCTCCGCCCTCGCAGCCCCTGCCGAGATACAGGCTCGGACCAAGACCTCGACCAGCGCAGCGCGCTGGCAGACCTCAGCTTCGCTGAGCAGGAGACCAGTGTCCCTGAGTGACTCCTCGAGCCCGCGCGGCGGGCCGAGGGGCAGCGCGGCTCGGAGGGTGTAGGGCCCGCGCCCCTCACGGGCGAGGAACATCAGGGCGTCTGGCTCCCAGCTCAGCGGGCCGAGGGCTTCGCTCCAGTCGAGCGCGCGCTGGGCGCCGTCGTCGCCAGCGCGCCGCGAGCGCCCCAGGGTCAGGTGAGGCACGAAGGCTCGCTCCTCAGGGCAGCCGGGGAAGACCTCGGCGACCTTGGCTTGCAGCTCGACCAAGGACTCTCTGGGGGAGGGCTCCGCGTAGAAGACCAGCTCTCGCCTGAGCACGAAGCGGTGGACCTCGCTGAGCTCGAGGCGAGGCCGGGTCCAGGACCTAGCCCGGGGGCCCAGCTGCTGGATCGCCGCCGGGAAGCGCTCTGGGGGCACGAAGCCGAAGAGCAGGTTGAGGTGCGGAGGCCAGCGCGTGATCCGGTCGTCGTGCTCGCGGCGCAGCGCCTGGAGCGGCTCCCAGAGACCGGCGGGGGGGATCAAGGCCAGCGCCGTGCTCCTGACGGGCTCACCTGCCAAGCCGTCGGCGGGGGCCAGCTCGGCCAGGAGCGCAAAGTGATCCGAGGGCCAGAGCGGCGGCTCGACTTCAGGGATCGCCTCGGTCGCGTAGAGCTCGCAGCGGGTCCCGCGCCAGCGATCACTGCGGGAGCGGAGGAAAATTCGGTCGAAGCGCGCCGCCTGGCCGCTCCCGGTGAAGTGAGCCGCGATCGCGTTCTTGCTCGGGTCGTAGGTCTTCCCGGGGCCTTCGCCGATCTCGGGCCAGAGGTCACGAGCTCCGGCTCGGGCCAAGCCGCCGTCGGGTTCGCCCTCTCGTTGGTTGAAGTCGCCCAGGAGGAGCCAGTCGTCGTCAGGGTGAGAGCGCTGGAGGAGGCGGCTCAAGAGGCGCAGCTGCTCGAGGCGGATCAGGTCGGCGCGCTCGGCTTGGTTGCTCGTGAGGTGGAGGTTGGCCAGGACTAGGCGACCCTCGCTGGTCTGGAGCGTGGCCACCACGGCTTGCTTGCGCGAACTGAAGGCGTGGATCCGGACGGCCTCGAGGGGGACCCGCGACAGAATCAGCTGTCCGCTGGGGTCGAGGGTGGCCGCGGCCGGGCCCTCGCTCGCCCAGTAGCGCTCCCGGACCCAGGGCTCCGCCAGGAGGGCGGCGCAGAAGCTCGGGGTGACCTCTTGGAGCGCGATCAAGTCCGCTTGGGACTCCTTCAAGAGTCGGAGCTGGACGGGGAGCCGGCGCTCGCTCTGAATTCGCTCAGGGGAGAAGCGATCAAAGAGCAGGTTCCAGGTCAGGACTCGGAGCGGTCGCGGGGCAGCGGGCGGGGCTTGGCTGGCGCCGCGGGTCCAGGCGCCCTCGACCCAGGACCAAGGGTCGAGGGCGATCCCGAAGCCTTCGCCGCCGTCGGAGCCTGGGATCAGGAGGTCGTCGGGCGAGGTCTCGCCAGAGCCGAAGAGGCGATCTAGGCGGCGCTCGCGATCCCAGATCAGGGTCCGATCGCGGTGAAGGACGGCGGTGACCCGCGACCAGGGGATGCGCTGGCTCTCAAGGAAGCTCGGGACGGGAAGCTCTTGGGTGCCCCCGCCGCGCTCTCGGTAGACCACGAGGTAGGCTCCCGCGTCGAAGCGAGAGTCCCAGCGGAGTCGTTGGAGGACGTCTTGGCTGGGGCGGAGTTTTGCTTTGCGGGGGTTCTGGCTCACGGTTGAGAGACCCTACCCGCAGTCGGGCCTGTCGCAGGAGCCTCAGAACCCGTGGCGAGGAACCCGTGCCCCTGCCCGACACGTGACCCGGCGCTTCGGGTCGTGTGAGCGAAGAGCTCTTCAACGCAGAGGGCACGAGAGGGGAAGCAGAGTTCGCAGAGACCTTCTCGCGAGCCTAGAGAGCGCTCCTGAGAGGCAGTCGCGGGGTCGGGTGGGTCGGTCGCAGGCTGGGGGTTGGGGAGCTCCGCTTGGTGAGGCGAGTCGCAGAAGCAGGTCGCTCGGATTCGCGAGAGCCTCCTCCCCTAGCCGTCCCGGCAGATCTAAACCGCCAAGGACGCCAAGATCGCCAAGGAAGAAGCTGAGCCAGGGCGATAGCTCCCAGAGAAATCTCTAGAGGTGTGTACTCGCGACAGCCTTGGCGTCCTTGGCGTCCTTGGCGGTCAGTCAAGGATCTTCCGTGGGCCGTCGAGAGCCTAGACGCCTCCGCTCGCCGTGGGGCTTGCGCCCTGGGCTGCAGCGAGGGTGTCGTTGACCGCTTCCAGGAGCTGCGAGGGGGTGAAGGGCTTGTGGAGGAAGCCGTAGTCGCCGCTCGAGGGGAGTCGGTCTCGGATTGAGAGCTCTGCGAAGCCGCTCATGAAGAGCACGGGGAGGGCAGGCAGTGCCTCGCGCATTCGGCGACAGGTCTCGACTCCGTCGATATCGGGCATCGTCATGTCGACGAGCGCCAGCTGGGGCTTGATCCGGCGGAGGAGCGCGACGCCCTCTTGTCCGCCTGAGGCGACCTGGACTTTCCAGCCCTTACGACGGAGGACCGCCCCGCAGACTCGCCGGACCGCTTGCTCGTCGTCGATCACGAGGGCCAGGCGCTGGGCGTGGCCAGCTCGAGTTGCAGGGGTCGGGTCCTCCTGAACCTGGCTGCAAGGAAAGAACACCCGAAACACGCTTCCGCTCCCAGGGGTGCTCGTGACCTTGATCGCGCCGCGGTGGCCGCGCACGATTCCAATGACGGCTGCCAAGCCCAGACCACGCCCAGTGAACTTCGTGGAGAAGAAGGGGTCGAAGATCTTCGACAGACTGGCGGGTGCCATGCCAGTGCCCGTGTCGAGGACCTCGACCCAGGCGTAGGTCCCAGCGACCTCGGGAGCGAGGGCGTAGTCGTCGGGCGTGAGGGGGTCGAGGAAGGCGCTCCCGGTCCGAATCCAGACCGTGCCGCTCTTCTCTTGGCAGGCCTCGGCGCCGTTTAGGACCAGGTTCATGACGACCTGCTGGAGCTGAACCTCGTCGGCTTGGATCGCCGGAATCTGAACACCGAGGTCCAAGCGGAGCTCGACGCGCTTGGGGATCAGGGTGTCGAGGAGCGTGCTCTGCTCCTGAACCTCGCGCGAGAGGTCGACGGGGCGCATGCGCAGGCCGCGCTGGCCGCTGTAGGCCAGGAGTTGCCGAGTCAGCCTCGCTGCCCGCTGGCCGGCCTCGAGGAGATGCTCGAGGGGCGGGTTGGCCGCGTGATCGGCGCTGAGCTCGAGCTGGATCAAGTGAGCGTTGCCGAGGACGCCAGTCAAGAGGTTGTTGAAGTCGTGGGCGATACCACCAGCGAGGAGGCCGAGGCTCTCCATCTTCTGGGCTTGGAGCAGCTGTTCCCTGAGCTGGCCCCGCTCCTCCTCTGCGCGTCGGCGCTCGGTGAGGTCCTCCACGAGGACCATTACGGCCTCGGCTCTTCCATTGGAGCGACGCAGGATCCGGGCTGTCGCGAGGACCGGAATCAGGCCTCCTCCAGGGAGGACGAAGGACTTCTCGAGCTGGTATTCGTCGATCTCGCCCGAGAGCATTCGCTGGTAGACCCGGCCTTCTCGCGGGCGATCCGACTCGAGGGTCAGGCTCTCCCAGGTCAGCTCCTTGAGCTCGAGGCGGGTTCGCTGCAGGAGGCTGCAGAGTCGACCGTTTACCGTCGTCCAATGACCTTCAGGTGAGAGGATCGCGCTTCCGAGGGGGCCGAGGTGAAAGAAGCGGCGAAAGCGCGTGTCGGCTCGCCGAAGCTCCTCCTCGATCTGGACTCGCTGGATCAGGGCTCGAACGCCTTCGAGCAGGAGGCGGAACCCGTTCTCGGCCTGCGGGTCGAAGCCCATCCGCCAGGTCTTGGGGTTGAAGAGGAGCACCAAGCATGACTGACCGCCTACGCGGAAGGCACCGACCGCTCCCGCGCCGACGCCTTGGAGCTGATCCCGGAGGCCAGAGTCCTTGGGGAGGTCCCGACTGAGGAGGATCGCTGGGTTGAGGCTCGCGGTGTGCTCTCGGAGGCGATCCAACTCTGGGTAGCGCTGACCGATGCGAAAGCGCGAACCGAGGGTCTGAAACACCTCGAGGTGCCCGGTCGCAGGGTCGGGCTCACAAACCACCCCCTGCTGGAGGGAGAGGAGCCCCACGCTGCGCTGAAGGAGATCGAGGACGCGAACCTGCGTCTTGAGACGCCGGTCGCGAAGTCGCTCTGTGATCCCCTTGTTTTCGGAACCTAGCTCAGAATCAGCCACGCTCTCCCATCCCAACCCCAAGCCTAACGAGGGGCGCTGGGGACTGCACGCCATTCTCCACAACGCGTTCAGGGGCAATGGCCGGTCTCGCTTGGCGTATCGTGCGCGGCCTATGAAGCCAATCTCAGAAGCCCTCGCGGCGATGTTGCCCACCTTCACTCCCTGCGGACGGGAGCGCGTTCAGCTCCAGCGCGCTCAGGGTCGAGTCCTGGCCCAAGACGCCCTCGCTCGCCAAGATCAGCCGCCCTTCACCAACAGCGCCATGGACGGCTACGCCGTGCGGGCTGCAGACCTCGCCGGGGCGAGCGCCGACTCACCCAAGACCCTCCCCCTGGTGGGCGAGTCCCGCGCGGGCGAGGCGGCGCCTCCCGCCCTCGAGGCGGGCCAGACTCTGCGGATCTTTACGGGCGCGCCCCTCCCGGCAGGGGCCGACGCCGTAGTCATGCAGGAGGACACCAGCCGCGAGGGTGACGCCGTGAGCTTCCGCCTCGCTCCCTCCGCGGACGCGCACGTCCGCAAGCGCGGCGAGGACCTCCAGGCCGGGGCTCCGATCCTGGGACCGGGGACGGTCATAGGCCCCGGGGAGATCGGTCTCCTCGCCAGCCAAGGACACGCTGCCTTGACGGTCTATCGCCGCCCTCGGGTCGCGATACTGTCGACCGGTGACGAGCTGCGCGACATCTCTGACCCGCCGCGCCCGGGCTCGATCGTGAACTCCAACGCCTACGCCCTCGCGGCCCAGGTCGAGGAGGCCGGCGGCGAGCCCTGGATCCTGCCCATCGTGCCCGACGTCCTAGACGAGGTCGTGGCGCAGGTTCGGGCTGGCCTCAGCGCCGACGTCCTGGTCACGATCGGCGGAGTCTCGGTCGGGGACTATGACCTGGTTCGCAAGGCCTTCGACGCCGTCGGCGTCGAGCCGCAGTTTTGGAAGGTTGCCATGAAGCCGGGCAAGCCCCTGAGCTTCGGGGTGTTCGGCGAGCGGCTGGTGGTCGGGCTCCCGGGTAACCCCGTCAGCGCCATGGTGACCTTCGAGGTCTTCGTGCGCCCCGGGATCCGTCGCATGCTCGGAGACCCCGCTCCCTTTCGCGCTAGCGCTGAGGTCGCCCTCGCAGCAGCCCACAGCCACAAGACCGGACGGACCGAGCTGGCTCGGGCGCGCCTCGTCCGCGACGAGCAAGGCCAGCTCATAGCCCACCTCCACGCTCGCCAGGGCTCGGGCAACCTGACCTCGGTCTCTGGCGCCAACGCCCTCGTGATCCTGCCCCCCGATCAGGCCAGCTTCAGCGCCGGCGACAAGCTCCGCGCCCTGCTCTTGGGTGACCCGCGGGGCTCCGAGTGGAGCCCCTTTGCCCATGGATCCAATGGCTGAGCCGAGTCAGTCTGCCCCCGAGTTCAAGGTCGCGATCATCGCCGTGATCCTGACCTTCTTCGCCTTCCCGCCCTTCTTCTCCATGATCCTGTTTACGGCGGAGGTTCCCTGGCAGGGACACGCGATCATGCTGGTTCCCAACGCTGTCGTGATCGGCCTCTACCTCCTGACGCGTGGTTGGCTGGCCAAGCAAGAGAGCTTCCTCTTCGTGGGGCCCGCGATCTGGAGAAGGGCGCCAGCGGTCTGCTACGCCATGGGTCTCGTAACTGGGCTCCTCGTCGCGACTGGAGCCGTTGAGGCGGTCGCGCTCCTCTTCCTCGAGTAGGGCTCGCGCGCTCAGGACGGAGTTTCACCGCTCCTCCGCTACACTCGCCGACCCCACAGGAGACACCCCGTGAGCGACCCCCAGGCTGACGCGCTCCGCCAGAGCCAGACCTACGAGAACCTCAGGGAGGCCTTCGCAGCCGACGCCCAAGCGGCGGCGCGCTACTCCTACTTCGCCAAGCGGGCGGACGAGGAGGGGCGCCTGGATCTGGAGGAGCTCTTCTCGGCCCTCGCGCGAGGCAAGCTGACTCACGCCCAGAGCGGCCTGGCCTTTCTGAGAGACGCCACGGACCCCCAGACTCGAGAGCCGATACGGACATCTCTGGAGCAACTGAGGTCCGCGCTGACGCGGAGCGGGTATGAGCACGACACCCTCTACCCGAGCTTCGCTCTCACGGCGCGCGAAGAGGGCTTCGACCTCGTGGCGGACTGGTTCGAGACCTTGGCCGCGGCCAGCGGACGGCACCTCGAGCGCCTCGAGCGCGAGCGGAAGGTCCTCGACCCTCGCCTGAGCCCCGACGAGTAGGTCACCTCAGGCCCGTGCTGGAGCTCGTCGCAGACGTCGGCAACACTCGCGCCAAGCTGGCGCTCTTCTCAGGCGATGACCTCGTCGGGCGGGCGGCCGTCCTCCATGGCGAAGAGTTGGGGCCGGCCGCAGACGCGCTCCTCGACGGGAGGACCCCGGATCGCTGGGTCGGGGCTTCGGTCACCCCCGGCCCCGCCCAGCGCGTCGCCGACTGGGCAAAACGTCACGGAGGGACGATCCGCTGGCTCGGCCGCGAGCTGGCGAACCCGGCCCAGCTCCAGATCGATCCCGCGAGCGGGGTCGGGGCTGATCGAGTCGCCAACGCGGCCTGGTCACTCCTGAACTACCCGGGCCAGGCCGTGGTCCTCTTCGACCTCGGGACCGCGATCACCCTCGACGCCGTCGACGCCAGGGGGCGCTTTCGCGGCGGAGCGATCGCGGCAGGGATCGCGCTCCGAGCCCGCGCCCTCCACGACTACACGGCGCTCCTGCCCGAGGTCGGCCTCGGGCAGGAGCGCCCACCCGCTCTGGGCTGCACGACCGAAGAGTGCCTCCAGGGCGGCCTGTTTTGGGGGACGGTAGGCCTCGTGAACGCCCTCGCGGCCCAAGCTCGGATCGAGCTCGAGGCCCCCCAGGCCCCCCTCGTCCTCACCGGCGGAGACGCCCCCGCCCTGGCGGCGGCGTGCCAGGGGCCGACGCGCCTCGAGCCCGAGGCCACCCTCCGCGGCGTCTTGGCCGTGGCGCGCGGGTCTCTCCCTCACCCGACCGATCCAGCCTCGAGCTCGTGAGCCTCACCTTTCGTCTCCTGACGCCGCCGGGGCCGGGCGCCATCGCGCTCTTCGAGGTTCGGGGAGCCGGCGCCAGCGAGCTCCTAGGGGCGGCCTTCGCTGGTCGCTTCCCTCGGCTCGGCCGGGTCAGCGTGGGCGAGCTCCGCGACGCGGGGGGCCAGGCCGTGGACGAGGTCGTCCTGGCCCGGGACTCCACGGACGAGGCCCTGTTCACCCTCAGCAGTCACGGGGGCCTCGGCGTCGTGGCCGCGATTCGCCAGCTCTTGGGGCGCGCGGGCGCAACGGAGGGGGTCCCGCCTGGGGCTGCAGAGGGGCGGCGCTGCGAAGCCGAGGCCGAGGCGCTCTTGCCTGAGGCCCGCACGGACCTGGCTTGCCAGGTCCTCCTCCTTCAGCTCCAGGGCGCGCTCCGGGCTGAGGTCGAGCAGCTCGCGGCGGACCCCGAGCCGCAGGCTCTAGCACGTCTCCTGGTGACCTCTCAGCTGGGGCGGCGGCTGACGCAGCCCGCGCGGATCGCGCTCTGGGGCGCGCCGAACGCGGGCAAGTCCAGCCTGCTCAACGTCCTCCTCGGTCGTGAGCGGGTCTTGGTGGCCGAGCTCGCTGGCACGACCCGAGACGCGGTCGAGGTCGAGCTGAGCCTGGGCGGGGTCCCCGTGTCGCTGGTGGACACAGCGGGACAGCGCCAGGGGGCGGGAGCCTTGGAGGCTCAGGGGATCGCTCTGGCGCGCGCCGAGGGGGCCCAGGCCGACCTGCGCTTGGTGGTCGTGGACGGGAGCCGTGACGAGGGGGCTCCGCCGGCCGCAGAGCCGAAGCTCGTGGTTTGGAACAAGCAGGACTTGCCGGGCTGGAGGGAGGCCCCGACAGGAGCCTTGGGCCTGAGCGCAGCCACCGGGGCCGGAGTCAGCGAGCTGCGGGCGGCCCTTCGACGAGCGCTGCTGGGTCCAGCCAGCGAGCTCCCCTTGGCCCGCGGCGAGCTCCCGCGCGAGGGGAGGGGGGGAGCCGTCGTGTTCACCCCGCGCCAAGCCGGGCTGGTCGCGGGCGCCCTGGGGGCTCTGGAGCGAGGGGACCGAGGCCGCGCCAGCCACTGCCTGCGGGCGATTCTGGGGTGAGACGAGCCGTGACACCTCCTGCCCTGCGTGGCAGAGTCTGAGCGTGAAAGCTCGCGCCCTACCCCTCAGCAGCAGCCCCACCTCCGCCCCCCAATCGAGCCCGGGCCCGAGCCCGAGCCTGCCTGGGGTCTCCCCCGAGGTCGCCGCTCAGCGGCTCCGCAAGGCCCTCGGCAAGGCCGTAGTCGGGTTCTCCATGCTCGAGGAGGGCGACCGGGTCATGGTCGCGATCTCAGGCGGCAAGGACTCCTACGCGCTCTTGGTCCTCCTGGACGAGCTCAAGACGCGGGCGCCCATAGGCTTCGAGCTGATCCCCGTCCACCTCGACCAGAAGCAGCCCGGCTACGACGGCGCGCCGCTCAGGGCCTGGCTCGAGGCCCGCGGGGGCGAGTTCCACATTCTCGAGGAGGACACCTACTCGGTCGTGACTGACAAGATCCCCGAGAACAAGACCTACTGCTCGCTCTGCTCGCGCCTGCGGCGGGGCGTGCTCTACAACGCCGCCCAGCGCCTGGGCTGCACCAAGATCGCCCTGGGACACCACCGCGACGACGCCATCGAGACCCTGCTCCTGAACCAGTTCTTCTCGGGCCAGCTCAAGACGATGCCCCCGGTCCTGGCGTCTGACGACGGACGAAACGTGGTGATCCGCCCGCTCTACTACGCGGCCGAGTCGGACCTCGTGGCCTACGCCGCGGCCCAGGAGTTCCCCATCGTGCCCTGCAACCTCTGCGGGAGCCAAGACAACCTCTGGCGCCAGCAGGTCAAGGACCTCCTCGTTGACCTCGAGGGACGAATTCCGAACCTCCGCCAGAGCCTGCTCAGTTCGCTGACGACCGTCCGCCCGACGCACCTCGCCGACCGCGAACTCTGGGAGCGGATCGGCCACGCGCCGGCTCAGCGGTCGGCGCCGAGCGAGTCAGAGGCTCAGTAGCCCGCGGCCTGCGGGAGCGGGTCCCCGGGCGACCAGTCACCTTCGTAGGTCTGCTCGAGGATCGCCTCTTGGGTCTTGCCTCCAAGGGTCAGGACGTAGGTCGCTCGATCTTCGCCCTCAGGGAAGGTCGCCTGGCGGGAGTCGTTGGCGTAGGTCTCGTGAAAGCTCCTGCCTGTGCTCCCGAGGTTGTGCCCAGAGCTCTGTGTCGTCCCGAGTTGGTGGCCGTCGTCGAGGAGGTAGCTGAGGAAGGGTGTCGAGTTGCCTCGGTAGAGCCAGATCACACAGCGCCCGGTCTCGCCTAGCCCTCCTTCCCAGCGTTCGAGCTGGAGGAGGGGCTTCGTCGCAGGGTCGACGGAGTGGCACTCTTGGTTCGGAAGGAGGAGGGCGGCCTGACCTGGCTCGAGCAGCTCGCTGCCGACGAAGACAGCCTCCCCGGCCCAATTGGCTCCGACGCTGAGGGGCTGTCCTTCGCTGACCCAAGCCAAGGAGTAGTCGCCGACTTCGGTCTCCACGAGCCGGAGGTCGGAGCAGCCCGGTCCCAGGAGGACCCTGACGGGCGCGCGTCCTGCCCGGGTCAGGATCCACTCGCCATTGCTCTCGCTGAGCTGGGGCGCAGGGTCCCCTCGAACCAGGAACGCGCCGCCAGCGATCGCCGCTGCGAGCAAGCTCACGAGGGCTAGACAGCTCACGAGGGGGCCCAGGATCGAGCGCCTCTCTGGCGGGAGCGCGGTCTGCCCTTCGCTCACTAGCCTAGCCCTCCCGGAAGCTGGCGGGGTCGATCTCGAGCTTGTTCAGCTTGTCGTGCAAGGACGCGCGGCCCATGCCGACGCGGCGGGCGGCCTCGGAGACGTTGCCCTGGGTCACGCGCAGGGCGCGCTCGAGGTAGAAGCGCTCGAAGTGGCGCCGGGCCTCGCGGAGGGGGAGGTCGAGGACCTGAGGGCTGATGGGGAGGTCGCCGCTGCTGAGGCCTGCCTCCTGGGCCGCCTCGGCCGCGCGCTTGAGGTCGGGGAGGACGCCCTCGAGGTGCTCGAGCTCGACGGTCCCTTCGTCGGCCATGACGCTGGCGCGGGTGATCACGTTCTGCAGTTGGCGGACGTTGCCGGTCCACTTGCAGGCCTCGAGGGCCAAGGCGGCTTCCGGCGCGAGCTCGACCTCGGACATTCCGGCGTCTGTGAGGATGTGCTCGACGAGGAGGGGGAGGTCCTCGACTCGGTCGCGGAGGGGCGGGAGCTCTATGGGGAAGGTCGCGAGGCGGTAGTAGAGGTCGCGACGGAAGGTCCCGGCTTCGGCCATTTCCTCGAGGTTGCGGTTGGTGGCTGCGATCACGCGGACGTCGACCTTGATCGACTCGGTCCCGCCGACGCGCACGATCACGTGCTCTTGGATCGCGCGCAGGAGCTTGGCTTGGACGGCCGGTGGCGCGTCGCCGATCTCGTCGAGGAAGATCGTGCCGCCGCTCGCGACCTCGAAGTGGCCGCGGTGCTGTTCGTGGGCCCCGGTGAAGGCGCCCTTCTCGTGGCCGAAGAGCTCGCTCTCGAGGAGCGTCTCTTGAAGGGCCGTGCAGTCCACGGTCTGGAAGCGACCTTTGGACCGCTTGCTGAGCTGGTGCAGGGCCTTGGCGCAGAGGCTCTTGCCGGTCCCGGTCTCGCCCAGGATCAGGACCGTCAGGTCCCGCGGCGCGACCCGGTCGATCATGCTGTAGACGCGCTTCATGGGGAGCGAGCGCCCGACCAAGAGTCCGAGCTGCTCGCGGGTGTCGGCGTGGGGGCGGAGGCGCTCGAGCTCGTCTTTGGTTTGCGAGTCGGAGAGGGCCCGCTCGAGGACCAACTTGAGGTGGCTGAGCTCGATCGGCTTGGTCACGAAGTCGACGGCGCCGCGCTGGACGGCCTCGACGGCGTTCTCAATCGTCCCGAAGGCCGTCATGATCACGACGCCGACGCGGGGGTCGAGCTCGACCAGGCGCTCGAGGAGCTCGAGGCCAGACACGCCGGGCATCCGGAGGTCCGAGAGCACGAGCTGATAGGTCCGCGGCGTGAAGCGCTCGAGGGCCTCCTCGCCGCTGGCGACGAGCTCTACCTCGTGCCCGAGCTTGCGCAGGGCCCGCTCTAGGAAGGCCCGCATGACTTGCTCGTCGTCTACGACCAGGATTTTCGCCATGGGGGGATCCTCTCAGGTTCGGCGGGGATTCGCAGCCGCTGCGCTCCGAGGCCGGCGTGATCTACTCGGGGAGAACGTCACCCGGGGACCATTCGCCGTGGAAGGCCCGCTCGAGGACGACCTCTTCGGTCTTGCCTCCGTCCTCTACGCGGAAGGTGCCGAACTCCTTCCCGGCGGTCACGTCGAGCGAGCGGACGCCGCTCTGGTAGCGCTCTTCGACTCTCCAAGAGGTCGTGCTTTGGCTAGACCCAGTCAAGCGTCCCATGGAGCGACCGTCGTCCCAGGTCGCGACGCGGGGGGCATGCTTGAGCCTCAGGTCTCGATAGAGCCAGACCACGTAGCGTTTGCCGGCCCCAGGGGATCCCTCCCAGCGCTGGACCTCGAGGACCAGGTCCGCGCGAGACGCGTCGCTGAGCATGAGTCGTCCTGTCGGCAGCAGAACCACCACTTGGTCCTTCTCAGGCCACTCGTCTCCGATCTCGGGGCGCCAGACTCCTCTAGGTCCGGATATGCGTCGGACCGGAATCTGGCAGGCCTTCCCCTCAGCGAGCCAGCTGAGCGAGGCGTGCTCCAGGCTGTCCCAATCCTCCTTCAGCTCGAGATCCGAGCAGCCTGGCCCGAGGACAAGCGGGACGGAGCCATAGCCTGGATAGAGGAGGCTGGCCTCGCCCTGGTCCAGGATCAAGGTCGGGGCCCGCGAGAGGAGGGGTTTGGCCGTGAGCGCGGCCGCGACCGCGATCAGGATCGCGAGCGCCAAACAAGACAGGGCTCGAGCGCAATTCGATCGCTTGCGAGGTGGGTCGAGGGGCGGCTCGGGGTCGCTGGGCGGCTCGGGGGCGAGGTCGTTCTCCAAGGCTCGGACCTACTCCTTGACGCGGCCGAGGAAGTCTCCGCTGCGGGTGTCGACCTGGATCTTGTCGCCCACGTTTATGTGCTGGGGCGCCTTGACCTCGAGGCCGGTCTGGCAGACCACGTTCTTGGTGACGTTGGTCGCGGTGTCGCCGCGGATCGCGGGCTCAGCCTCGACGACCTCGAGCACGACCGAGGCGCTGAGCTCGATATCGACGGGGCTGTCCTCGACGTAGAGGACCATGACGTCGCTGTTGAAGGGAATGAACTGCATGATGTCGCCGACGAGGTTCTTCCCGAGGTTGAACTGCTCGTAGGTCTCGTTGTCCATGAAGACCCAGCCCTCGCCCTCGGCGTAGAGGTATTGGGCCGACTTCTTGTCGGCCCAGAGGGTCTCGATGTTGCTGTTGCTGTTGTAGCGCTTGGTGATGTTGGCGCCGGTCTCGACGTTCTTGAGCTTGAACGTGACGATCCCGCCCTTGTTCCCAGGCGTGTTGAGGTGGTGGTCGAGGACCTTGAACGCGCTCCCGTCGATGGAAACGACGGTGCCTTTGCGAACCTGTGCGACGGGGACTCCGGCCATGGGACCTCCTGGGTGGGCTCTCCGTGGCGCGAGTGTCTCAGCGCTGGCCCGATTAGGCCGGAATCCTAACCGGGGAGCGGGTGAGCGCCAGGCTTCGGCGGGGAGCGCGCGCCGAGGCGAGCGAAGCTCCCAGAGCCCACAAATAAAACCTCCGATCCCCAACCCCAAGGCCGTTGCTGGCGGCACGCATTGTCTTTACTCTGTTGGGCTTATGACTCGTCTCCCGGCCCTTCTGCCCATCTTCCTGACCCTCCTCCTGGCTGCACCGGGAGTCGCTCAGGAGGTGAAGTTCGATCCTCGCCGCCGAGTGCTCCTCGGCCGCGGGGTCCCGACCCATGAGGCATGGAAGGAGTTGAGCGGCAAGATCCGTGCCCTCGAGCACGGTCGCCGCTGGCGCTTCTTCGTGGCCGTCGTGGACGACACGACCCTCCCCCTCCCCAAGAAGGCCGACGCGATCCTCGACCAGTGGCGCGGAGATCCCCGCTTCTTCCCCGAGCGCTCATTCTTGGTCGTGGCCGCTGTCAGCCAAGGACAGCTCGCGCTGATGCCGCCTCCTGCCGTGCGGGATCCCCTGGCGCTCACGCCCCGCGAACTCGAGACGGCGGTTCGCCCCCACTGCAACCGACTCAAGGTCCTCCAGCCCAAGGTTCGCGTCTCGCCCCAGGGCCTCGAGACCCTAGCCCGCGAGGTCGGGGCTCTCCTCGAGAGCTTCGAGCGCCGAATCGAGGCGCGTCAAGACGAGCGTCAGGCCCACCGGGTGCGCGAGGCCGAGGCTCAAGAGGACCTCGCCAAGACCGTCCGCCGCGACTCGCGCGCTGTGAGCAAGGAACTCGAGGGCCTCGAGCAGCGGGTCCTCGTCCTCCAGCATCAAGGCGTCCAGGTCGATCGGGCGCGCGAGCTCTGCGAGGAGGCTCGCCGAACCTTCGCCACGGCCCTCGACGTCCTCAGCTTCGACCCCCGCTTGGGTCGCGAGAAGCTCGAGCGAACGCGCCAGCTCTTGGCCCAGGCGGCCGTGGTCGTCGGCCGAGTCGAGGAGGGCAGTCAGCGCTATCGCGAGGTTCAACCCAAGGCCTTCGCTCTCCTTCAGGACCTCGAGACCCAGCTCGACGGCGAGGCAGCCAAGGCCCTCGACGCCAAAACGCGGCGCGAGGCCAAGGCCGACGTGGCCGCCGCGCGACGCGCGATCATGGACGGCGAGACCCACGCCGAGCGACGTCGACCGCTGGCTGCGCTGGGCGCCGTCGAATCTGCCATCGAGCTCCTCAAGCGGGCTCGCGGTCGCCTCGAGCCAGCCAAGGTCGAGCCCGTCGTCGACGAGGAGGGGAGCTCCAGCAGCTGGCTGATTCCCCTCGCGGTCCTCTTCGCCCTCAGCCTCTTGGCCGTAGGCCTCGCCAGCCTCGTCTACTACGTCCGTCGGGAGGAGCTCTTGGACGAGGCCGAGGAGCTCTCGGCCGCGACACGCCGAATGGCTGACAAGCTCCGTCAAGAAGTCTTGGCCCTCCGCAAGCTCTACCTGACAGCTAGCAAGCCAGCTCCCGTTCGCGTTCCCGAGGTCCTGCTCCCGGCGAGTCCGCCTCTGCCCAAGCGGCTCCAGGGCGTGACCCAGAGCCAGCTGGAGCAGGTTTGGTCGGAGCTCGAGAGCCTCCACTCCCTGTGGCGCGGGTTGGAGCAGGCCCTCGTCCTGCACCGCGTGCTGCGTCGCGACGCGACCTTCCTCGACCTCGAGCCGCTCAAGCGCGCGATCAACGTCCTCAACGACGTCCCGGCGCGGAACCTACCCGTGACCAAGATCCGGGCCACCGCGAGCAAGCTCGAGCGCCTGGCCACGGCTGGCGGCTCAGCCGAGACGGTGCTCGAGGAGACAGCCCTCGTCGTCCGCCACGCCGAGCAGGGCTTGGAGCGGATCCTTCAAGCTGGTCACTCGACCCACTCCTTCGACGACGCCTACGCGGATCTCGTGGAGCGCGGCGTGGAGGCGGCCCTCCTCGCCAACAGCGACCCGGTTCGCGCAGCCCGAATGGCGCAAGAGGCGCGTCGCGAGGCCACCAACCTCGACGAGCGGATCCGCCGGACCCTGGACCTCTCGGCCCAGGCCCGCGACCTCGAGGAGCGGATCGCAGGCCTCGCCAAGGGCGCGGCCTCACCAGCACCCGAGGGACTCGCGGCCTGGTCTCGCCAGCTCAGCGAAGAGTTGAGCGCTCAGCTCGACGAAGGCCTCCGCGATCAAGCGGCCCAGACCTTGACGCGGGCCGCTGGCCTCGCGAGTGACGCCGAGAGGGGGCCCCTCCCGACCCCCGACCTCAAGAGCCTCCGCGAAGAGCTGCGCGAAGCCATGGAGGCGCTGGCCTCGCTCAAGGAGAGCTTTCATCCGGCGTCCTGGCAGGACCTCGAGTCAGCCCTCCTCCGAGCAGGCGCCCGGATCGAGCTCGTAGACGAGGCCCTCGACGAGGGCCGGACGCACCGGGTTCGCGCTCGGATCGCCGCCATCGAGCGGAGCTTGCTCTCGATCAGCATTCGTCAGCTGGCCCTCCAGGGTCAGCGCGAGCGCTCGGTCGGGCTCCTCGACGAGCTCGACGGTCGGACTCAAGCGATCGAGAACTTCGCGGCCCGCGAAGGCGAGGCGCTCCACGCCGAGACCAAATCGTCACTCGCGGACATGCGGACGCGGCTCAACGCCCTCCGAGGTCGGATTCACGGTTCGGCGCGAGTTCGCTGGGAGCGGACCCTCCTCGACCTGCAGGCTTGTGAGAAGGCCTTGGCTGCGCTTCGGGCCCAAGCCAGCGAGGACGTCCTCCGCTATCGCAGGGCGCGGATCCTGAGCAAGAGCCTCCTGGACAAGCGCAGCGAGCTCGTCAAGTTCCTCGAGCGCCGCGCGACCTCGCCGGGCGCCAAGACTCGGATCCAAGGCGCGGACGCTCTGGCCGAGCGCGCACGTCAGGCGGCGACCTCTTCCGATCACGTCCAGGCCCTGTTCCTCCTCCAGGAAGGCGTTCGGGCGGTTATGGACGCGCGCGACGTCGCCTTCCGCGGTCAGCGAGACAAGATCCCTGACGTCGGGGTCCTGGGCGACGCTCAGAACGCGATCCTGATCGCGGGCCAGGCCTTGGGCCAAGCCAACCGCTACTACGTGCGCGGCTTGGTGGCTGATCCCGCCACGGGCTGGGAGCTCCTCGCGGACGCCAAGGCCCAGGTCGAGGACGACCCGGCTCGGGCGCTCCAGCTCGCGGAGCAGGCCGCCCAGGCGGCGGCGGACGCCGTGGTCACGGCGCGTGTGCGGGAGGTCGAGCTGACCGACAGCGAGCACCGCGAGGCGGCGGCTCGGGCCGAGGCTCAGCGCGACGCGCGCGAGCACGTGCGCGACCTGGTCCAGCAGCAGGAGCGGCACCGCCGAGCGCGCTTCGAGATCTTGATCCTGGAGGAGGAGCCGGACCTCGAGGAGATCGACCTCGACGACGTCGACGAGGACGCAGAGGCGGAGTTCGACGCCCTCGAAGAGGTCTCGGAGGAAGACGCCGCCCCACCTAGCGAGACGCCGACTTCGCGGACCCACAAGCGCTTCCTGGACGAGCCTGAGGGCGGGCAACCCGCGTCGGCTCAGACTCGGATCGTGCCTCCCTCCGAGGGCGGCGAGCAGACCTCCCCCATGCAAGCGGACACGGCGGTCCTCGAGGACCCGGCGCCGGCCTCGGACCTCGCGGAGACGGCGATCGCTCCCGCCAGCGAGGAGGCTCCCGCCAGCGAAGAGGCTCCCGCCAGCGAGGAGGCTCCCGCGAGCGAGGAGGCTCCCGCCAGCGAAGAGGCTCCCGCGAGCGAGGAGGCTCCCACCAGCGAGGAGGCTCCCGCGAGCGAAGAGGCTCCCGCGAGCGAAGAGGCTCCCGCGAGCGAAGAGGCTCCCGCGAGCGAAGAGGCTCCCGCGAGCGAAGAGGCTCCCGCGAGCGAAGA
>Ga0316204_10001142_pt1 | contig 77638 bp, 50 predicted proteins | sample 6monrhotite_MG_2_FD_205661 | JGI IMG/M metagenome (GOLD analysis project Ga0316204, IMG submission 205661) | Microbial mat bacterial communities from mineral coupon in-situ incubated in ocean water Damariscotta River, Maine, United States -... | ecosystem: Environmental > Aquatic > Marine >...
CGACGGGGGAAATGAGCGCAGTCGGGTTTGCCTGTCTGCTCAACGTGGAGGGGGTGCCAAGCCCCACCGGCGGGCAGTGGTCGTATCGAACCGTTCAGAACCTGCTGAGGAACAGGACCTATCAGGGAGATCAGCTTTGGAACGTTCACTCGGACGCGAAGTTCTTCCGCCTGGAGGACGGGAAGCCAGTGCCCGCGCCACCGCCGCGAGTGAATCGACGACGTCCCGAGCGTAAGACGCGCTATCGCCGCAACGACCCGAAGGACTGGGTGATTCTCGAGGATCGCCATGACCCACTGGTCTCGAAGGAGCTCTTTGCTCGTGCGAATGCAGCCATGGCGGCAAGGGCTTCGCGGCCACCGAGGCAGCAGAGCATGGAGACGACGTATCCCCTGAGCGGAATGGTGTTCTGTGGGAACTGCGGCGGGCCCATGACAGGGCGCAAGACCAACACTGGCAGAAAGGCCGCCTGGCAGAAGCTCGTGTATCAGTGTCGTAACGGGACGGAAAAGCGCGGCTGCGTCCTGTTCTCCCTTCGAGCAGACAGGTTGGAGCCTCAAATCCTGGAGAAGCTTCGAGAGCACTTGATTCCAGCGGAGCGCGGCGAAGGGCTGAAGCGAGCCGTTGCAGCCCTCGTCGGCCAGCGCATGGCGGGGAGGGAACCGAGGCAGTCAGGGCTGCAGCGCGACCGCAGCGAGCTGGAAGATCTCAACGGGAAGATCTCGCAGGCCGTCGAGAACCTCGGCCGAATGAGAGGTCGGACGGCCGACCTACTCGCCGCCCAAATCGAGAGCTGGGCCAAGAAGGCTGAGGAGGTAGAGGGGAAGATCAAACGGCTCACGAAGGAGGAGTCAGACTCAACGCCTTCCATTGAAGAAGCCGTCGCCGGGGCGCTGGAGCTGATCGGCGAGCTGGAGGCGGTCGGCATGGACGCCACGCCAACACGCCGCCGAGCTCTGTTCCGCCGGGTCATTCGCCGCCTTGAGATCGACCACGAGACCATGATGGTCGGGAAGCGGAAGCGGCACATGCCTGTTGGGGGTCGGCTGGTTCTCCTGGACTCGGCGTCGATCACCCAGACGCGGCTTGCAGCTCACGCGCACGCCTCGCCCGAAGGGCCCAAAACCCAGCCTGGGACGGCCTCTAGCGCGACTTCTACCTTAGACCGCAACCTTGCGCGACCGGCTGGGCCATGAGGTAGAGCAGCTGGTCGATCTCGCTCTCCTCGCCATGAACCTCGACGTTGGAATACGAACCCTGCGCCCAGAGCGCTCCGGCGCGGCCGAGCTCGGCGTTCATGACCTTGGCGAGGAGGGAGTTCAGATCGCGCTGATAGGCAGAGAGCCGTGTCCCCTCACCACCCTTCAGGTCGCGCAAGAGCGCGTGGTAGTGATTGCTGAGGAAGAAGATCCCGTAGGTCCGGACCTGCTCGGCGTAACGACTCGCGATCAGGATCCAGGCGTAGTCCGCGATCGCGTTGGTGAGAGCGACCGGCACGAAGAAGAGCCGGCGATCCACCACCCGACGGGACGTGGCCTGGAGCTGATCAGGAAGGAAGCGCCGCGCGAGACTCACAGGAGGAAAAGCGCACGTCAGGAGCCAGGCCGAGAGGGATACGTCTCGGCAGGACTTAGCGCAGAGCGCTTCAGTTGCGGCTCAGGGCGTGAGGCGAAAGGGGAAAATATTGCCCATGTGACTGGTTCGACTCATCGAGTTCTCGCTGGGGCTGGCGCAGGGAGACGAGAGGTGAGTGAATGCTCACTTAGTTGTGAGGGAGCCTCCTCGTGGTCACGAAACAGCGTCTATCCGGTCCTGAACGAAGAACCCAGACCCTCGAGCGGGTCTCGCGAGCCTTCGCGGCCAAGGGCTTCGTCGGAACCACCTCCGCCGACCTGGCCGCGGCCGCAGGGGTCAGCCAGGGCATGCTCTACAAGCTCTTCGGGAGCAAGCGAGCCCTCTACCAAGCCATGATCGAGCACAAGCTCGCCCACGCCGGCTGGGGCGACTTCCCCGTGGAGGCCGACGCCAGCGAGGAAGAGTTCTTCCGACGCATGGCCCAGGCGATCTTCTCCAAGGTCGAGGCCGACCCCGACTTCGTCCGCCTGCTCCTCTTCAGCGACCTCCAAGGGAGCGAGTTCGCCGAGCTCTTCCACGAGGCCCTGGGCGGAGCAGTCGTGGCAGCAGTCGGTGACTACCTCAGGCAGGGAGTCGCCTCGGGACAGGTGCGGGCGCTCGACCCCGACGTGACGGGCGTCGCCTTCCTCTGCATGACCTGGCAATACGCCGTCGGCACCAAGGTCTTCTGCCAGGGTCGCCTCCCCCAAGCCCCCGACGAGGAGGTGATCGAAACCCTCGTCTCGCTCTTCCTGAGAGGGATCCAGCAGTGAGCGCCACCAGCAGCCCCAACGCCACCCCGCCCCGCGTGGTCCGGATCCTGGTCATTCCTGCCCTCGTTCTGGTCGGCGGCTTCGCGGCCTTTGCGGGTCTCTCGAAGCTCCGAGCTGCGCGTCCCGCGCCGACGGTTCAAGAGCGGACGCCGACCCGGGTCCGGATCGGGGCCCTCGTGCCGCGCTCGATCACCCTCGACGTCGTCGGGCACGGCACGGCGCGCGCCCGCGATCGAGTTGAGCTGAGCGCAGAGGTCGCCGGCCGGGTGGCCTTCGTCGCCACCTCGGTCCGTTCGGGGAGCTTCGTCGCCAAGGACGAAGTCCTGATCCGACTCGACGACCGCCAAGGGAAAATCAACCTCAGCCGCGCTGCCGCCGACGTGGCTCGCCTCGGGGCCGAGCTCTCGCGGCTCGAAGCCTCACGCCCCCACGTTCTCAGGGAGCGCGAGCTCCGCGCGGCGCGCGCCAAGCTCGCCCACGCAGAGTGGAAGCGGCTCGAGTTCCTCGAGCCCAAGGGCGCCGCGACTCCGAGCCAGGTCGAGCTGGCCCAAGGCGCTTGGATCGACCTGGACGCGCTCCTTCAGGCCGCCAAGCGCAACGTCGATCAGCTCCCGCACACCCTCGCCCAGGCAAAGGCCGGGCTCGCGGTGGGCGAAGCGGCCCTGGAGCAAGCCCGCTTCGACCTCGAGCGCCACGTGCTCCGCTCACCCCTGGCCGCGCAGGTCAGCGGGCGAAACGTCGAGGTAGGACAGATCGTGGCGCCCGGCGCGCCCTTGATCGCCCTCTCGGGCCACGAGGTCTACGAAGTCGCCGTCCAGCTCAGCCACGACGACCTGACCAAGCTGGCCCTGATCCCAGAAGCGGCTCTCCCGCGCGGACTCCAGGTCCCCAGGGGCTTCGCTGGCACCTCTCAGGCCGAGGTCCGCTGGGTCGGACAAGCCGACGCCACCTGGCCCGCGCGGCTGACGCGAATCGAGTCCGTCGACACCGAGACCCGCACGATCCCCGCCGTGGTCGAGGTCGAGCAGCCTTGGGCCTCCCTCGCGCGCGGGCAAAAGCCGCTCCTGCCTGGTGCCTATTGCCGCGTCAGCTTTCGCGGCCAGCCCCGCGAGAAGGCCTGGGTCGTCCCCGAGCACTCCCTCCGCGAGGGTGAGCGGCTCTACCTCCTCCGCGACGGCGAACTCGCGATCGTGAGCGTGGCGGTCGAGCACCTGACCGGCAACGAGGCGGTCGTGGTCCCCAGCGCGCCCTTCGAGCCAGGCGACCAGCTCGTCCTCTCACCGATCACCTTCCCCGTCGTCGGCATGAAGCTGATCGCCGAGGGGGAGCCGCAGGAGCCAGCGCTCGAGCGAGGGGGCAGCGCCGGGGGCACCAAGTGAAGACCCTCGTCACCCTCGCGGCCAAGCACCCGGTCTTCGCGAACCTCCTGATGGCCGTCGTCTTGGTCGGCGGCTTCTACGGCTTCACCCACATGCGGGCCGAGGTCTTCCCCGACGTCTCGACCGAGCAGGTCCAGATCACCTACCCCTACCCCGCCGCCTCCGCCGAGGAGGTCGAGTCGGGCGTGATCCTCCGGGTCGAGGAGGCCCTCGAGGGGCTCGAGGGCGTCGAGGACGTCCTGAGCGTCTCGCGCGAGAGCCTGGCCCAGGTCTTCGTCGAGCTCAAGGAAGCTGACCCCGACGAGCACCGGGTGGTCGTCGCCAACATTAAGGATCGGATCGACGGAATCACCGGGCTCCCTGAGAGCGTCGAGGAGCCGACGGTTCGCGAACTGCTGATCGAGCTCCCGGCCGCCTTGGTCGTGATCCACGGCCCCGCCGAAGAGCACGCCATGCGCGGCCTGACCCAGAAGCTCAAGGATCGCCTCCGAGCCGAAGGGATCGGCCAGATCCACGTCTCGGGGATCCGCGACTACGAGATCTCGATCGAACTCAGCGAGGAGAAGCTCCGCGCCCACGGGCTCTCGCTCCAGGACGTGGCGCGCGTCGTGCAAGAGAGCAGCCTCAACCTCCCCGCCGGGTCGCTGCGCACCTCGCGAGAGGAGCTCAAGCTGGAGGTCCGGGGGCGACGAGAGACCGGCCGCTCCTATCGCGACCTCGTGATCCAGGCTGAGCAGGGCGGGACGACCGTGACCCTGGGCCAGCTCGCCACGATCCGCGACGGCTTCGACGAAGCGGGCGTCTTGGGACGCTTCAAGGGCGAGCGAGCCTGCATGATCCAGATCAACGCCGCCGAAGGCGACGACACGATCGAGATCGCGGCTCGCGCGATCCAGACGGCCCACGAGATCCAGCGGGACCTCCCCGACGGGATCCAAGTCGAGGTCCTAGGCGACTTCTCACGCGACATTGTCGACCGAATCGGGCTCCTGCTCCGCAACGGCTGGCAGGGCCTGTTCCTCCTCTTCCTCTGCCTCGTCCTGATGCTCAACCTGCGCCTCAGCCTCTGGGTCGCGGCCGGGATCCCCGTCGCCTTCGCCTGCGCCGGCCTCATGGCCTACGGCGCGGGGCATTCCTTGAACATGATCAACCTCTTCGGTTTGATCCTCGTGCTCGGGATCGTGGTCGACGACGCGATCGTGGTCGGCGAAAACGTCTACGCACGACAGGAGGCCGGGGACGCTCCCCTAGAGGCCGCGATCGCCGGTGCCAGTCAGGTCTCCTGGCCAGTCTTGGCGGGCGTCACGACCACGATCGTGGCCTTCATGCCTCTGTTCTTCGTGGACGGGGTCATGGGCAAGTTCATTGCGCAGATGCCCCTGATCGTGATCGCGACCCTGATCGGCTCCCTGATCGAGAGCCTGTTCATTCTCCCGAACCACCTCGCTCACTCCCAGCTGCGCTCACCCCCCGGTGCTCAGGAGGACGCGCGGCCGACGCTGGCCGCCCGAGTGCGCGGGCGCCTCGACGCAGGATTCCGGTGGGTCGTTCAGCGCGGCTATACCCCAGCCTTCGAGCTCTCGCTCCGCCACCGCTTCACGACGGTCGCGATCGCCATGTCTGGCTTCCTAGCCTGCGCTGGCCTGATCGCCGGCGACGTGGTGGCCTTCGTCATGCTCCCCAAGGAGGACAGCGTCTACACCCAAGTCGACGTGACCTTCCCCGCAGGCACCCCCTTCGAGGAGACCAAGGCTGCCTTGGTCAAGCTCGAGGAGGCAGCCGCGCGCGTCAACGCCAAGCTCGCCGAGGAGGGCGAGAGCGAAGGGCGCGGGCCCTTCGTCGGGCTCTACGCCGAGGCCGGTAACGGCGGCCAGGAGCACGTCGGCAAGATCGTGGCTGCCCTGCGTCCCTCAGAAGAGCGCAGCCTCCACTCCGAGCAGATCATGTCGGCTTGGCGCGAAGCCGCGGGACCGATCGTGGGTGCGACTCGGGTCCGCTTCGGCCAGTTCGGCGGGGTCTGGAGCAAGGATATCGAGCTCAAGGTCCGTGGCGACGACGTGGGACGCGTCCGGGCCGCCGCCGAAGCTGTCCGCGAAGCCGTCCAGCGTCAGCCCGGGACACTTGACTCGGCCACCGACTACCTCCCCGGCAAGCGGGAGCTGCGCGTCTCGCTGCGTCCCCTTGGGCGACTCCAGGGGATCACCACCGGGTCTTTGGCCGGGCAGGTGCGAGCGGCCTTCTATGGCGACGAGGCGCTCTCCTTTCAGCGTGGAAGAGACGAGGTCGAGGTCCAGATCCGCTACCCCATGAGCTCGCGCGCGAGCAGGGCCGACCTCCGCCAGATGTGGGTCCGAAACCCCGCGGGCGCCGCCTTCCCCTTCGCCGAGGTCGCCGCGGCCGAGCTCGTCCCGGGCCTGGCCGAGATCCGTCGACGAAACGGCCAGCGCGAGATCACGGTCACGGCCAAGGTCGACGAGGACGCGACTACGGCCAGCCGCGTCAGCGAGGCCCTCGCCAGCGGGGAGCTCCCAGGGATCAAGGAGCGCTTCCCGCGCCTCACGATCGAGGTCAAGGGCGCCGCGGAAGAGAGCGCCGAGACCTTGGCCTCCCTCGTGCGCGGGTTCGGGGCCGCGGGCCTCGGCATGTTCGCGATCTTGGCCCTGGTGTTCCGCTCCTACCTCCAGCCTCTCCTGATCATGGCCGCGATCCCCTTCGGCTTCGTGGGCGCGATCCTGGCTCACTTCGCGGCCGGGATGCCCTTCACCATGCTGAGCGTGTTCGGACTCGTGGCCCTAGCCGGCGTCGTGGTCAACGACACCCTGGTCTTGATCGATCGGACCAACGAGCTCCAGCGCGGAGGGGTGGGCGTCCTAGGCGCGCTCCACCAAGCCGGGCCGAGCCGGTTCCGCGCGATCCTCCTCACCACGGTGACCACCGTCGCGGGTCTGTTCCCCCTCCTCTTCGAGAAGAGCTTCCAGGCCCAGTTCGTGATCCCCATGGGGATCTCGCTGGCCGGCGGCCTGATCATCGCCACCTTCGGGACCCTCTTCGTGGTCCCCTCGCTCTACCTCCTCCTCAACGACCTCCGCCGCTGCGCCCGCTGGGCCCGAACCGGGGCCTGGCCGACCCGCGAGGAGGTCGAGCCCGCTTGCCAACAAGGCCTGAGGGACGATTCGGCCCAGGAGGCCGCTCCAGCTCCGTCCCCCCAGATTTAGGCGTCCTGAGACGCACCTGAAACCCATCGCCAATCCAAGCCCACACAGGGGATTGGCCCGGCTCTTGCTCATGTCCTCCCATGATCCTCTTGGGCGCAATGGCAATCGGAGCACTGATCGGAGCTGTCGCAGGCGTCGCCGTCTATGGCGTCAAGACTGCGATCAGCAAGAAGCAGACTTGGTCCTGGAAAGCTGCGGCAGCCAGCGCTGCCGGTGGAATCGTCGGCGGCGGGCTCTTCCCAGCCGTGTTCGCAGGGCTCGCCGCCGTGGGGTTGCCCGTCGCGGCCGCCTATATCTTGGCTGGCGGCGTCGCCTGGGGCGGGATTTGGAGCCTGGCTCAAGACGCAGCCTCCTGGGGCCTTGGTCTCCGAGAGGGACTCCGCTCCCCGAGTCGCTACGTGGTCGCGACCGCCATAGGCCTCTTGGCTACGGCAGCCCTCTTCCCCTTCGCGGCTCGCGCAGTGGGCAACAGCGGACTCGTCCGACACGCAGGCACCGTCGAGAGCTTCGTGACTCCCTCCGCCCACCACGTCCCCGCGAGCATTGTGAAGTCCGAAGCTGAGTTCCTGGCCTTCGGCGCCCTGGCCGAGGTCGCTGACAACGGCCTCAACCGCGCCGCGAACGAGATCGTGGACGCGGTCACCGAGCGCCATCGGGAGAAGCGCGAGGTAGCCGAGAAAGAGGCCAAGCGCAAGGCCACGATCCCCGAGATCGGCCCGCTCCGGACCCACGAACTCCCTGCGGGACTGGGCCCGATCGCGATTGGCCCGCGAGGATCCTTCGGCAGCTTCCTGGCCCGCGAGGGGATCGCTCCCCCCGACGCGACCCGCTTCGAGACCCTCCCCCAACGGAGCGGAATCCAGCAAGAGCTCCTGAGCCTCTCAGCTCGCTAAGCGCCCCGCGAATAGCGGTGCGCGCGGGAGGCGTCCCTCCGGGACACAAGCTCAAGCGCCTTCGGCAGCGAAGGCGTGTAGACGCTCACCCAGGAGTGCGGGCGGTCTTGCGAACGTCGCAGAGCCCCCCTGAAAACCAGATCAACTCGCTAGCTTGTTGAAGGGGATCACCGCCGCCGCCTGAAGGGCGGCCAGGACCGCGAAGAGCCCCAGGTAGAGCGAGAGCGGCTCGGCGATCTTGGCCTCGAGGAGGAGCTCTAGGGACACGCCCAAGATCAGCGCGATCACTCCCGCGAAGACCGCCCGGGTCACCACGGAGCCCACGATCAGCTGGGTCGGGTTGCCCTCTCCTGCGAGGCCAAACAGGACCTTGACCTCGGCCACGCCGAAGGCGGAGACCAAGAAGGACCAGAGCATGATCAAGCCGCCAGCCGCCAGGATCAGGTCCCGGCCCGAGAGGTAGAACCCAGCCAGCCCGATCCCCAGCACGATCAGTCCTCGCAGGACGCATGTCCAGATCAGGACCGGGCGCGGGCCGAGGCGATCGACCAGCCAGCCCGAGGGCAAGAGCGCGATCATGCCGCCCACGAAGTTGGCCACGGTCGCGATCATGACCTCGTGCTCGCCGAGGTTGGCTTCGCTCCTGAGCATCAGGATCGTGAAGGGCGGCACGCAGCGGAACACCGCCTGGTCCAAGGTCACGCCGGTCACGTAGCGCCGGAGCGGTCCCGTGCGGTAGATCGTGGCGAAGAGCTCGCGGATCGGGTGCGCCTTGGACTCGGGCCGCTCGGGCGCCCGCCACAGGATCACGATCCGCAGGAGCCCGCAGACCCAAGCGATCGCGAAGAGCGGCGCGAAGCGGCCCGGGGCTCGGGCCAGCCACCAGGTGCAGCCGAGGAAGAACGCGATCAGGGCCAGGTGCCAGATCGTGCGCAGGACGCTGAAGAAGCGCCCGGTGCGGGTGCGCGGGACGTATCCGTGGAGGAGGGGCCACCAGGCGGTGCTCCCGCACACCAAGGCCAGGGTGACCACGCTCAAGCTGATCAGGGCTGCCCGCCAACCCCAAGGGTCGCCGAGGGCTTGGAGCCCGCCGAACCAGAGCAGGGGCAGGGAGAAGAGGAGGGCCACTCCTTGGGTGGCCAGGATCAGGTTCTTCTTGCCGATTCGCTCGACGAAGCGGAGGCCAGGGAGCTGGGTCAGAGCAGCGAAGCTCCCCAGGCTAGTGAACAGGCCGACCGGGCCCGCGCTGGCTCCGAGGGTGATCAAGCCCTGAGTCGCGAGGTCCCCCATGAAGGCCATGCGGTAGGTCATGGAGAAGGGGTGCGTCGCGAGGGCCAAGCGGCGCCCTCGCCGCTGGTCGTCGGAGGACAGCTCGCCAGGCTCGACCTCTGGCGGCGGCGCGGGGTCGCCGCTCGCAGGAGGGGCGAAGGGCTCGAAGGGAGCCTCCGCGGGATCAGGGGGAGAGGTCATGTCGCGTGGATCAGACCTTGGGCGGATAGAGGGGGCCACCGTGAGCGGCGACGACCTCTGCGACCTTGGACACGTCGTCGACCTCGAGCTTGCGTCCGCGCCAGGTGAAGTCCCCCTTGCTGAAGCGCGCGCGGTATCCCTCCCAGAGGGCGCGGCCAGCCAAGAGGGCGGCTAGGGGGAGCAAGATCGCGCGCCAGATCGGGACCTTCATGGCGCCGCGATTGATCGCTTGGATCAAGACCGCGAGGCCGAGGACGCCGCCTGCGAGGTAGCTCAAGCGAAGGGGACCCAGGGCTACGTCTGGGAGGACGCCGCTCAGGGCTAGGGGGAGCAAGACGCAGGGGAGCAAGACCGCGAGGAAGATCCCGCTCAGGGAGGCGAAGAAGAAGCCTCGCCCCATGCCGAGCCAGGGCGTCCCCCCAGCCACGAGGCGAACCCAGCCCTCGTGGGCCTCGCGCAGGCCGACGTAGTTAATGCAGTCGAAGAGCGCGCCGCCCGGGAGGAAGCGAAAGGGGATCCCGTGCTCCTTGATCAGACGCCCGAGGCTCATGTCGTCAAAGGACCAGTGCTTCAAGGCGCCGTGGCCGCCGATGGAGGTGTAGACGTCACGGCGGATCAGGACGAACTGTCCGTTGGCCCAGCCGTGGTCGCGATCCTGAGGGTCGTTGACCTCCTTGAGGGGGACCGAGAGGAAGACCGCGATCAGGATCGCGCTCTCGAGGAGGTCACCCAAGAGCCCTGGGTTGGGGTAGATCCCCGAGGAGGAGAAGGCCTCGAGCTCCTTGCCTTGGCAGAAGGCCATGGCGCGCCAGAGGCTGTCAGGCCGCTGGCGCGTGTCGGCGTCGACGAAGAGGAGCCACTCGCCGGTGGCCTGGCGAGCGGCCTGGGCCAAGACGAAGGACTTGCCCGAGCGGAACTCGCTCCGGTCGTCGGTCGCGATCTCGCTGAGCTGGACGGGACGGATCCGCGAGTCGCGAGCCGCGAACTCGGCCACGATCTGGGGCGTGGCGTCGCTGGATTCGTCGTCGATCACGAGGATCTCGAGGGCCGGGTAGTCGAGGGCCAGGAGGGTCTCGAGACAAGGCGCCAGGTTCCGCTCCTCGTTGCGAGCAGGGACCACGATCGTGACGAGGGGCGAGCCCTCGGCGAGGGCGCTTCGCTCCAGCTTCTGGATCTCGGCCTCGCCGGTCATTGTCGCCGCTTGACGCGCTAGGGCGCCCAAGAGCCAGATCAAGGCCGCGGCTCCACAAGCCTGCAGCGCGAACAAGCTCCAGCTGAGCTCGATCACTCGCGCTCCTTGAGGCCGATCAGCTCGCGCTCGGGGGAGACCACAGAGAGCAGAGCGCTTAGCGCATGAGGTCGGCGGCGATCATGCCGACGCCGAGCAAGGTCAGCGCGAGGCCGCCCCAGATCAACGAGCCGCCCTCGTTGTTCTTCTTGGGCTTGCTGTCGCTCTGCTTCTTGTTCTTCTTGCTCTTCTTGTTCTTCTTCTTCCCCGTGTCTTGGGTATGGGTCGGGGCTGGCGGCTCGGCCTTGCGGAGGTAGATCCCGAGTCCGCCGCAGAGCACGCCGAGGGTCGCCAGGAAGAGGCCGGAGCCTCCCAGGCCGCTGAAGGCGAGGGTCAAGTTCGCGAGGGTCAGGCCCCCGATCGAAGAGAAGAGCACCGAAGAGAAGAGTCCACTCATGACAGGCTCCCTTCGCCCTGATAGACGCACCCGCTGGTGCAGGTCTCACGGACGACGACGCGAGAGAGGCTCGGAAGACTTGGGAGGAGTCGCTCCCAGATCCACCGGGCCAAGTTCTCGCTGGTGGGGTTCTCGAGGCCGGGGACCTCGTTGAGGCAGTTGTGATCGAGCTCTTCGTGGAGCGGCCGGAAGGCCTCCTTGAGCTCTGCGAAGTCTTGGACCCAGCCGAGCTTCGGGTCGACTTCGCCGCGAACCCAGACCTCGACCCGGAACGAGTGGCCGTGGAGACGGGCGCACTTGTGGCCAGGCGGGACGTTCGGGAGGCGGTGAGCCGACTCGAGCTGGAATTCCTTGAAGATCTCCATGGGGGCCCATGATACGAGGCCTGAGGGTGGATACGGGGCCTGAGGGGCCGTGGGTAGGTTCTGCGCGGCATCGGTGTCAGTTGGGAGATAGGGTGGGTCCAGGAGGAGACCGCATGCTGAGCAGCTCCCGCCCGATCCTGATCACTCTGACCCTCGCTGCCCTCTTGGGTGCGCGCTCAGAGGCCAGCGAGCAGCGCTACTACGAGGTCCAGGACACCGGCCAGAAGATCGGCTACTCCCGCGTGGTCTGGCGCGACGCCAAGTGGCAGGAGAAGCCTTGCGTCCACGACTCGACCCTCGTCGTCGAGCGCGGCGTGCGGGACATGGCAGGCCAGCTCGACGTGTTCGAGACCCGGACCCTCCTCGAGCTGGACCGCAGCAGCCGCGGCGAACTCTATCACCAGCGACGGCGTGTCCTCGAAGGACGACGCATGAGCCTCGAGGAGGTGACCTGGACCGGGAGCAGCTACACGGTCAAGCTGCGGATCGGTCGCGAGCCCCTGATCGAGCACACCATCGACATGTCGCGTCCAGTCTTCGTCGACACCGAGGCCTTCCTCTGCGAGCGCGCCAAGTCGGGCCGGCTGCGCAAGGGGCAGACCTTGACCTACGCCGCCCTGGATCTTCGCGCGCGGGGAACGGTCAAGGTCAAGGTCGAGGTCCTGGGGCCTGAGACCATAGAGGGCGCCGACGGGCCCGTGAGCTGCACCAAGGTCCGCGAGACGGACCCTCGCAGCGGGGCGATCTCGACGATCTGGATGAGCGGGGAGGGGACCCTGGTTCAGCTCCGCGACGACCAAGGGCTCTTGACCAAGCGGGTGCCTGCGCTCCAGGCCATGGACATGCCGACCAAGCCCGCGACCTTCAGCATTACGGTCGCCGCCAAGCCCCCTCTCCCGCGGATCTTCAACGCCGACGAGGTCAGGGTGAAGATCCTGTTCAAGCCGGACCCGAACCGGGCCCTGCCGGCCTTCCCCGAGTCGCCCTGGAGCAAGATCCTCGAGCGCAAGGGGAACGTGATCACGGCCGAGCTCCGCTCCTACGACGACGCCACTCCGCCGACGCGGATCCCCGTCGAGCAGCCTGAGCGCTTCAAGCGTGAGCTCGAGCCGACGCCCCTGATGCCGATCCAGGATCCTCGCCTCAAGGCGCGCGCCAAGCAGGTGATCGGGACCGAGACCGACGCTCGCAAGGCGGCCTACAAGCTGGCGCGCTACGTCCACAACACCCTCGCCAAGCAGAGCCCAGACGTCGCGAGCACGACGGCCTTGGAGATCCTCCAGAACCCGCGCGGCGACTGCTCCGAGCACTGCGTGCTCTTCGTGGCCCTCTGCCGCTCGATCGGGATCCCGGCCCGGCGCGCGTCTGGCTTCGTCAACATTGGCAACGACTGGGGCGCCCACGACTGGGCTGAGATCTGGACCGGCGAGTGGATCGGAGCCGACCCCACGACGGGTGAGGTCGGGACCAAGGCTCGCTACCTCTTCTTCGGCTACCCCGATCGCGCCGGGAGCTATCCGGCGCGGATCTCGGCTCAGACGGCGGGTCGGATTCAGATCCTCACGACCCACGTCGCCGAGGGCAGCCAGAGCCACGCCCTCAGCTCGGGGCAGCTCGTTCAGCGCGACCCAGCCAAGGGGAACTACCACCAGCTCACGACGGGTATTCAGCTCACGGGCCTTCCCAGCGACTGGAGCGTGAGCATGTCGAGCACGGGTCAGGTGCGGGTCCGCTCGCCAGGCGGGTTGCGGGCCGACCTGCGCGCGATCGCCGACCAAGGGGACACCCTCGCGAAGACCTTCGGCGGCTCAGGCGGTCAGAAGTTCGCGGGCGCCCCGGCGTGGATTCAGAAGTGGGGTTCGACGACGCGGATCTGGGCGCACAGCCGGCGTCGCTTCGTGGAGGTCTCGATCTCGGGCGGGGACGCCGCGCAGCAGGCGATCTTGGAGAGGGCTCTGGCGCCGACCTTCAAGGAGCCAGACTTGGAGCCCAAGAAGGACTAGCTGCCACAGCTGCCTGAGGCCAGTTGGGCTAAGAGGTTGGAGAGCTCCGCGCGGCGGACGCGGGTCAGCGTTGGCGGAATCGCTTGTCGACGACGGGGGGCTGGTGAATCTTGGCCGGCTAGACTCCCTTCCTTGGGTGGGCGAGCGCCGCGTCGTGCACGTCGCCTGAGAGACCTGTGTCACCAGGAGACGCCGTGCCCCTGACCAAGAAGCTGCTCGTGTTTCCCCCGATCGCCCTCGGCGTCGCGGTCCTGATCCTGGCGGTCAGCTGTCGGCCCGAGGGCGCGCTCCGGCCGCCTGGCGAGCAGGCCCTCAAGGCCCGCACGATCGTGGTCAAGAAGCACACCGTGGTTCCGCGGGCCTTGGCCTTCGGCTCGGCGGTGCCGAAGTCCGTGTGGCGCGGGATCGCCCAGATCAGCGGACAGGTGGCCTCGATCCACAGCAGCCTCAACCCAGGCGAGCTGCTCCCCAAGGGGACCGTGCTCCTGACCATAGATCGCACGGACTATGAGCTGGCCGTCGTTCAGGCCACGGCTTCCCTGCGTCAGATCGAGGCGGAGCAGAGCAAGCTGGCGGTGGGCAAGCGCAACGACTCGGCGCTGCTCGAGATCGAGCGCCGCTCGCTCAAGTTGGCTCGAGCAGAGCTCGCTCGGACTCGAGGGTTGCGCCGGGAGGGAACCGCGACCGACACGGACCTCGACGAGCGGGAGCGAGGCGTGCTGGCCCAGGAGCTCAAGGTCAAGACGATCTCCAACAACCTCGAGAGCAGCACGGCGCAGGAGAAGGTCTTGGCCGCTCAGCTCCGGCTGAGCGCAGCGAAGCTGGCCTCGGCCGAGCGCGACCTGACGCGAACTCGGATCGTGGTCCCCTTCGACTGCCGCGTGGCGGAGGCGAACGTCGAAGAGACTCAGTTCGTCGCCCAAGGTCAAGAGTTGGTCGTGGCGGACTCGATCGACGTGACCGAGGTCCCCGCCCAGATCGCCCTCGAGCAGATCAACCCCCTCCTGCGGAACCCTGGCCGCGACCTCCCACGCTTGGGGCAGAACTTCTGGAAGAGCGTCAGCAGCGAGAAGTTCGCCGAGATGTTCGGGATCACCGCCAAGGTTCGCGTGCGGGCCGGTTCGCTGGTCTTCGAGTGGCCAGCCCGCTTCGTGCGCGCGAGCCCCCAGATCGACGCCACGACGCGGACGGTGGGGCTCGTGGTCGCCGTCGACGATCCCTACCTGAACTCCCGTCCCGGCGTTCACCCCCCCCTGGTCAAGGGCATGTATTGCGAGGTCGAGGTCTCGGGCAAGCCGCGCCCCGAGTGCTTCGTCGTGCCGCGGGAGGCCCTCCGGGGGGACGGGCGCACGATCCACGTCCTCGACGCCGAGGGGCGCCTCGCGGTGCGGGAGGTCGAGATCGACCTCGTCCAAGCCAGGTTCGTTGTCCTCAAGAGCGGGCTCAGCGAGGGTGAGCGCTTGGTGGTCTCGGACCTCGTGCCGGCGATCCCGGGGACGCTCCTCGAGGCCGTCCCGGACGAGGAGCTGGGCGCCTGGCTCGCGGCCGAGGCTATGGGCGAGGCGAGCGCTCAGTGATTCGCGCCTTCGCGGCGCACCCCACCGCCGCCAACCTCCTGACCCTGCTCCTCGTCGTCATGGGACTCTTCGCGCTGCCACAGCTGCAGCGGGACACCTTCCCCGAGTTCGGCCCGATCAAGGTCGAGGTCCGAGTCGTCTACCCCGGCTCCGCCGCCGAGGAGGTCGAGGAGGCGATCTGCCAGCGGATCGAGGACGTGGTGGACGGCGTGGGCTACGTCAAGGAGGTCACCTCCGAGGCCCGCGAGGGCCTGGGCGTCGTGACCGTCGAAATGAACAAGGCCGGCTCCCTCGACACCTTCATTAACGAGATCAAGACCGAGGTCGAGGCGATCAACGACTTCCCTGAGCGGACTGAGAAGCCGGTCGTGCGTGAGCTGGAGAAGACTGACCAGGTCGTCTCGATCGCGGTCTCGGGCCCGGCGGACCCGGCTCAGCTCAAAGCCTACTGCGAGCAGCTCAAGCGTCGCCTTCAGCAGGACCCCGAGATCTCCCAGGTCGAGCTCCACGGCTTCTCGGACCACCACCTCCGGGTCCACGTCCCGACCCACACCCTGCTCCAGTTCGGACTGAGCGTGAGCGGGCTGGCCGAGACGATCGCCAACCAGAGCGTGAGCCTCCCGGCTGGCGCCGTCGAGGCCCGGGGCCAGGACGTCCTGGTTCGCTTCCAAGACCAGCGCCGCTCCGTCGACCAGCTCCGGGAGCTGGTCGTTGTGGCAGGCGCCAGCGGGGGGGAGCTGCGCCTGGGCGATATCGCCACGATCAGCGACACCTTCGAGGTCTCAGAGCAGAAGACCCTCCTCGACGGCAAGCGGGCGGGGCTGCTCCAGGTCACCAAGACCAAGACCGAGGACACCTTGCGCGTGTTCGCGGCCGTGAAGGCCTTCGTGGAGCGCGAGCGAGCGCTGCGCGGCGACACGACGCGCCTGGTCCTGACGCGAGACATGGCCTCGAACGTCCAGAGCCGACTCGACATGCTGATCACCAACGGCTGGCAGGGTCTGCTCTTGGTCTTCATTACCCTGGCCCTCTTCTTCAAGCTCCGCTTCTCGTTCTGGGTCGCGTTCGGACTCCCGGTCTCGTTCCTGGGCGCCTTCTTCTTTTTCCCGCCCATCGGCTACTCGATCAACATGATCACCATGGTCGCGCTCCTCTTGGCGCTCGGCCTCCTCATGGACGACGCGATCGTGATCGCGGAGAACGTCATGACGCACCTCCGGCGAGGCAAGTCCCCGCTGGACGCTGCGATCGAGGGGACCTCTGAGGTCAAGTGGGGTGTCTTGTCCTCCTTCCTGACCACGGTCGTGGTGTTCGCGCCCCTGAGCACCATGCAGGGGGATATCGGCGAGGTCCTGGGCGTGATGCCGGTCGTGCTCCTGCTCGTGCTGGGCGTGAGCCTGATCGAAGCCTTCTTGATCTTGCCGAATCACCTCGGCCACGCTCTAGACGGCGTCGACCTCGACGCTCCTCCCGGGCTCGTGCGGGCCAAGGTCGAGGCGGCCCTGGACTGGAGCCGCGAGCGCCTCGTCGGGAAGACCGTCGACTGGGCGGTCAGCCAGCGCTACCTGGTCCTGGGCCTCACGATCATGGCCTTCCTGATCTCGGCGTCCATGTTGGCCGGCGGGTTCCTCAAGTTCCGGGCCTTCCCAGACACCGAGGGCGACACCCTTCAGGTCCACCTCCTCCTTCCGCAGGGGACGCCGATCGGGCGGACCGAGGCCGTGGCGGACGTGATCACCCGCTCCCTGGCGGAGGTCGTGGCGGGTCTCCCCGCTCAGCCCCAGGGCGCGGCCCTCGTCAAGAGCACCACGGTTCAGTTCGCGACCAACGCTGAGGCTCATGAGACCGGCGCGCACGTGGCGACGATCACAGTCGACCTCCTCGGGGCGGAGGATCGCTCGACCTCTGCGGACGAGCTCCTCGGGCGCTGGCGCGAGGCGGTCGGTGACTTGCCGGACGTGCTGGCGCTCAAGTTCGGAGAGCCGGCTGGGGGCCCGGCGGGCCGGGCGATCGACGTCCGCCTCCAGGGCGAGGACTTGGGGCGGCTCAAGGAGGCCTCCCTCGAGGTCCAGGCCTTCCTGCGCAAATACGAAGGGGTCAACGACCTCAGCGACGACCTCCGACCAGGCAAGCCAGAGCTCCGGCTCGCGCTCCGCGAGGGGGCGACCTCGATCGGGCTCAGCGCCGGCGCGATCGCGGGCCAGCTCCGGGCGGCGCTCCAAGGGTCCAAGGCGGATACGGTTCAGGTCGGGCCCGAGTCTTACGAGATCGACGTCCGCCTCGCGCCAGAGGATCGAGACTCCCTCGGCGATATCGACGGGTTCCACATTGCCCTCCCGGACGGGCGGCAGGTCCCCTTGAGCGTCGTGGCCGAGGTCACTCGCGGGCGCGGCTACGCCCGCGTGGCTCGGGTCGAGGGGCGCCGGACGGTCACGATCCAGGGAGACGTCGAGGCAGGCGTCGCCAACACGGCGGAGCTCATGGGCGAGCTCAAGAAGACCTTGGTCCCGAGCTTGGCCGAGAGCTACCCCGACCTGAGCTTGGTCCTCGAGGGCGAGGCCAAGGAGTCTCAGACGACCGCGAGCTCGCTCCAGTTCGCGTTCCTGCTCGGGCTGATCGGCGTGTTCGTGATCCTGAGCTTTCAGTTCAAGAGCTACCTCGAGCCCGTCGTGGTCATGGCCGCGATCCCCCTGGCGCTGATCGGCGTGATCGCTGGACACATGCTCATGGGCCTGGAGCTCTCCATGCCGAGCATGGTCGGCTTCGTCTCGCTGGCAGGCGTCGTGGTCAACGATTCGATCCTGCTCCTGCTCTTCCTGCGGACGAGCATTGCCGCCGGCCAGAGCGTCCCGGACGCCGCCAAGCAGGCCAGCAGGGACCGCTTCCGCGCCGTGCTCCTGACCTCGATCACGACGGTGGCTGGCTTGACGCCGCTCCTGACCGAGCGGAGCAGCCAGGCTCAGATCCTGATCCCCCTCGCGGCGAGCATCGTGTTCGGCATGGCCGCCGCTACGGTCTTGGTCCTGATCGTGATCCCCTGCCTCTACACGATCCTCGACGACTTCGGCTTCACTCGCCGACCCGACCCTGAGGAGCTAGCGGAGCTCGCCATGGCAGACCCCGAGCAGCCTGAGCGCGCCGAAGCGCCGGAGGCTAGCGAGGAGCCTGTGGCGGGCGCCCCCGCAGCCAGCCCAGAGGAGCCCAGCCCCGAGGAGCCCAGCCCCGAGGAGCCCAGCCCCGAGGAGCCCAGCCCCGAGGAGCCCTCACAGGGCGCAAAGCCCGCAGAACCGGCCCCTGAGCCGATTCTGGCGGAGGAGACAGGGGCCGCGGCTCCGCCCCAGGAGAGCCCGAAGGCCCCACCGGAGGGCGCTGAGAGCGAGCCGGATCCAGAATCTCCCTAGATCGCAGAGATCCCCGCTAACGCTGGCGTATCCGCTCACCATTAGGGGTGTAGAGGAGGAACGCCGGGGGGCGCCTTCCTCGAGGAGGGTCGCCGGGGGGCGCTCCTCCACCGTCGCCCAGGGACTCTTCGCGTCCAGCGCTCGCGCTCGGCGTCAACTCTAGGATCAGCCGTGTCCAGCTCCGATCGCAAGCAAGCAAGTCTTGACCCTCTCGCCGTATTCCAGCTCCTGAGGGAGCACGACCTCGAGCCGGGCCGCGCTCGGAACCTCGGGAGCTCTGCCGCCTACCGGGCGCTCTGCAGCGAGTCCAAACCTTCACTCAAACAAAAAGTCGTCGCGGCTGTAACGCGGCGACCGATCGTTCCCAATACCTAGTCAAGCGGGGAGCGAGCCCCACGCTCGTTCGCGAGCGACTCGCTCCCGCACCGTTTTTTCTCTTCCGTTTCTTCCAGGATCAAGAGGGAACCCTCGCCTCGGCGGTGTTCTCTTCGCGGTCCACGACTCGTGTTCCAAACGCCGAGGGTAAGGGTGGTCCTTACTTCTCGGCGTGAGTTGTTGGTTGAGTCGACTCGCTGCTGGCGCCCTCCGAGTCGGGAACGATCCAGCCTTCGAGGCGGAGGAGGTAGCAATCCTGGCAGCCTATGGTCTCCAGGAGGGCGGCCGCGCGCTCGTGGTCGAGGGCGGCCCCTGGCCGGTCGAGCTTCTCGCGGACCACCGCCCGACCGTAGTGAGCCAGGGCAGCGCTGAGCTTGTTGTGGTGCTTCTCGGCTTGGCGGAGTGAGCCTGAGAGGAGTCGGTGGGCGCGACCGAGGTTCCCCTGGTGGTAGGCGATCGCGGCTTTGAGGCGCAGAACCTCGACGCGGATCATGGTCGGGGCGGGGAGGAGCCAACCCAGGCCCTCTTGGATCCGGCAGCTCTTGACGTTGCCGGCTTGGAGGGCGGCGCCGAGGCGGAGCCGCGCCTTGGTCAGGCGATAGCTCGCGTTCTCGAGGCTCGAAGCCACGAGGCCTCCGCAGCGCCAGCGGCGATTGAGGTCCTCGAGCTTGGTCAGGCCCTCTGCGAAGTTGCCGTCGTAGAGGTCGAGGGCCAGGGCCTGGAGCTCGACGTGAACCCCGAGCAGCGTCAGCGGATCACCAGGAGTGATCTCGAGCGACTCACCCAAAACTCGCGCTGCCTCCTCGCGGCAGCCCTGCCAGAGGTAGACGTAGCCCTGCATGGAGAGGGCCCAGGCCAAGCCTGCGTTGTTGCCGCGGGCTCGGGCTGCCTCCACGTAGCGCTGCGCGACTCGGATCGTGGCGTCGGGGTTGCCGCCGAACATTTCAGCGCCGAGGTGCATGGTCTCGATCAGGAGCAGGGCGGGCTCGCCGTGGAGGCCAGCCTTGCGCGCCAGGAGCTGGGCGTCATGGCTGACCTGTCGGATCTGCTCCCAGTTGCTCGCGAGGAGGGCTAGGAAGTTGCGCGAGACGGCGGCAGCCAAGAGCCCCTGGGGATCCTGGGCCTCGTGGCAGAGGGCCTCGCCAATGTCGAGGTGGTGGTTGGCGCGGCTGGCGGCGAGGTTGCCGAGGTCGCCCACGAGGAAGAGCGAGTAGCCGATCCGGGCCCGCCCTTGGTGCTTGCCCTGGCCGTAGCGTCGCGAGCGGATCGCGTGCATGAGCCCAAAGCGGGCGGCCTCCATGGGACGCGAGACGGCCAGGGCCATGTGGACGCGGTCGAAGAGGCGTAGCCGGTAGTCTTCCTCGGGGTCAGGCTCTTGGATCGGGCAGCGGCCGAAGAGCGAGGGCGCGAGGTCGCGGAGCCACCAGCCCCAGATCAGGAACAGGAAGCGCCAGGTGATCGCGACGACGGTGAACGCGAAGGAGATTCGAAGCTTGTGTCCGGCCTTGCCCAAGAGCCCCGCGAAAATCTCCATGCCGCCTTGGGTGTCGCCAGTCGTGATCCTGCGCGTGGCCGCCTCGAGGAGGAGCTCCCGCGCCTCGAGCTCGGGGGCCCCGCGGGCAGCGCGCTCGTAGACAGAGGCCGCGTCGGCGTGGCGACCGGCCTTGGCCAGGGCCTGGGCCAGAGAGATCAGGGTCCGGCGTTCAGTCTCGCCAGGGAGTCGCGAGTCCTCTAGGGAGGCCTCTTGGGCGGGGAGGGCGAGGCGGTAGAGCTCAGCCGCGCGATCGAAGGCTAGCTGGCCCTCGGCCAGGGCAGCGGCAGCCAGGGCGGCCTCGCGGGCACGAGTCGCCTCGCCCGAGAGCCGAAAGTGCTCGACGGCGCGGGCCAGGTCGTCTGCCTCCGCCAAGCGCTCGGCGAGGTCGAGGTGCAGGGCGCGGCGGCGGGCGGGGTCGACGCGCTCGTAGATCGCGGCTCGAAGTCGGTCGTGGATCAGGTCGTAGGCGTCTTCGCCGCGGTGACCCTGGACCTCTCGTAGGAGCTGGACTCGGAGCAGCTCGTCGACCGAGTCGGCCAGGTCGGCGCCCGGGACTCCGGCCGCCCCCGCTAGGAGCAAGAACCCAGCGCGTCCTCCAGCGACAGCTGCGACCTCCACCACGCGGCGTGAGATCTGGCTGAGGCCAGCCAGGCGATCGCTGACGAGCTCGTCGACGGAGGGGAGGACGTCTTCGCCGAGGCGCTCCGCGGCGCGGGCCAGCTCGACGGCCAGAAAGGGGTTGCCCTGGGCGTCCTGGATCAGGCGCTTGAGCTTGGTGTCGCTGAGGCTGGTCCCGGCGCAGGCCTGGGCCAGCTCGGCCACGGCGCTCTCTCCGAGCGGCGGGAGGGGCATGACTTCGACGTGAGGCATGGCCATGGCGTCGTTTAGGGGGTGCTCGGCGTCGACCTCTTCTGAGCGATAGGTCCCGATAACGAGGCAAGGGGGCGCCTCTGGGAGCCCAAGCCAGCGCAGGACCTCGAGGCTCTCGAGGTCCGAGCGCTGGAGGTCGTCCACGACCAGGATCGGCGGGCGACCCTCGTCGAGGTTGCTCAGGAGGTGGACGAAGGCCCGTCCGGCGACGGCGCGCTCGGCCTGAGCGTCACGAAGGGGTGTCTCGGGCGCGAGGTTGCTCACGGCCTCGACCTCGCGCAAGACAGGGAACATGCGGATCAGGGCCTGGACTCCGGCCGGTAGGAGGCGAGCTCCTTCGGCTCCGCGGCGGGCTAGCTCGACGGCGGCGGCGTCGACAATGGCGTCGAAGGCCTTGTAGGGGACGTGCTCGCGCTCGAAGCAGCCGCCGAACCAGGGCCGGGCTTGGCTCTCGAGGCGCTGGGCGAACTCAGCCGCCAATGCGGACTTGCCTGAGCCGCTCTCGCCGGCGACCAAGACGACCTGCGCGCCTTCACGGCTCTCGCGGAAGGCGGCCTGGAGCTCGGCCAGCTCGGCCTCTCGCCCGAGGAGCTCTTGGGCCTGGCGCGGGGGCTGGACGCGGGTCGAGCTGGACTCCTCGGGGGCGCCTCCGGCGACCTCCCAGAGCGTGTCACGGACCCTGGCGACCAGGGGGCGGGCCTCGGGCTCCTTGTTCAGGAGGGCTAGACAGAGCGCCTCCAGGCGCGGGTCACACGGACGGTGGCGCGAGGGCGGCTCAGGCTTCTCGCGAATGTGTCGCATGAGGACTTTGGTCGCGCGCCCCATGAAGGGGGGGCGGCCCGCCAGGAGCTGGTAGAGCATGCAGCCGAGGGAGTAGAGGTCTGCAGGAGGTCCGACGGGCTCTCCTGCGACTTGCTCCGGCGACATGTAGAGGGGGGTCCCGACGGCGCCGCTCAGGGTCAGCCCCTCACGATCGAGGTCACGCAGGATCCCGAAGTCGAGGAGTCGGGCGCGGCCGGCGGGGTCGACCATGACGTTGCTCGGCTTGAGGTCGCGGTGCACGAGGCGACACGAGTGCAGGTAGGTGAGTCCCTCGGCGACGTCGCCTAGGACGCTGGCCACGTCGCTGGCGAGGTCGCCGCCCTCGGGGTCCTCGCTCTGCGGGGTCCAGGTCGAGGTCACGTTCGCCAGCTCGCCGGTGGCCTCGAGGGGAGACTCTAGCTCCGGCGTCGTAGAGGTCTCCTCCAAGGCGGCCGCCGCCTCGAGGCCGGTCGCGGCGCCGACCTCCGTCGCCTCGGGGAGCATGAGCTCAGTCGCGCTGACCCCGGCTGAGCCCGAGGAGGGGCTGCCGGGTGGGTGGGGTGTCCCGTCGGCCCCGACCTGAATCGTGCGGCGCGACTCCTGGCGACGGCGCTCGACCCAGCCCTTGAGGTCGCTGCCAGGCACCAGCTCCATGGTGAAGAAGAACTCCCCGTCCGGGAGCACTCCCAGGTCGTAGAGCCGGACCAGGTTCGGGTGCCGGAGATCGGCGACGGCCCGGAACTCCCGCTTGAAGCGATAGAGCGAGCCGGCCTCTGGGTCGTTGAGGACCTTGAGGGCGACCTCGCGCTGGCGGCGTCGGTCGTAGACGGCATACACCGTCCCCATGCCGCCCTGACCCAGGCGGCGGCGAAGCTCGTAACGCTCGGTCCCAGTGAAGGCCACACGTCAGCTTGCTCGGCCAGGGTCGGCTGTGCAATGGAAAGACGAGTCGGGCTGGCGGAGCGCCGAGTCGTGGGAGTAGGCTGAGGCCATGGCGAGTCACCAGCTTCAGTCGCGACTGAACCGGATCTTCACCGAGATCATGTCTGGGTACCGCCAGGCCAAGCTCACGCCTCCGACCAAGGACGAGCTCTACGCGGCGTTGTTCTCGCTCTCGGAGCAGTCGCGCCGAAACACGAGCTCGACCTCGACCGACGAGGCTCTCCTCCTCCGCCTGGCCGAGGACCTCAAGAAGCACCTGCTTTCGCGTGATATTCCTCAGCAGCGGAGGAACGCGCCGAAGACGCGGAGCGTTGAGGTCCAGCGCGCGCTGGCGACCCTCGGGCTCCCCCCCCACGCGACCTTTCAGCAGGCGAATCGGGCCTGGGAGGCTGCCAAGAAGGACTACAAGGTCGCCATGATGCGGACTCACCCTGACGTCTCGGGACAGAATTCGACGGCCCTCGCGCAGCGGATCAACGCCGAGCACGACCTGCGCAAGAAGGCCTTTCGGGTGCTCAAGAAGGCCCTCGACTGCTAAGGGCCCTAGACCACGCGGAGGCGGAAGGCGCAGCGCGTGCCGCCGCTGGCCAGGGTCTCAGGTCGATCCAAGCGCAGGGGGGACTCGGGGCGGCCGAAGAAGACCTCGTCGGCCGCGCAGAACACGGGCGCGAGCTCGCTCCGCCCGAGCTCGCTCGTGAGGCGGACGAAGTGACAGCTGGTGACGTCGAAGCCCAGGTCGTGATCTCCCGGGTCGTCTAGAGGTTGAGCCTGCATGTTGAAGAAGCGGGACAGGAGCCCCTCGAGGAGAGCGCGGCGACCGGGGGGCTGGAGGCTCTCCCAGCTCGCCCGGCTCACGTTACGGAGCTCGTGCTGCAAGAAGCGGGCGCCGCTCTCGGCCACGACCTCGCCGACTAGGCTCTGGCGCTCTTGTGGGTCGTAGCCCAAGTCGCTGAGGGCGTCGTCGAGGAGGAGCGCGGGTCGGAGCTGAAAGCGTGAGAGCCGCTCGCGCTCGTCTCGCGCCGGGGGGAGCGAGGCGAAGGGGTCGCGAGTCGCGTCGAGCCACGCGATTCGGGCGACGAGGCGCGCCAGGCGCGCCAGGCCCAGGCGGCGGCGCAAGACGCCCAAGGCAGTCCAGCGGCCGCGGGTCAGGTCGAACCACCACAGCTCGCGGCGGGACATGGTGGTTTCGCTCACGTGGGGCGCTCGCCTGTGGGTGCTCTGAGGGTCTTGCTTCCCCACTCTAGGTCAGTCCCAGGACGACATGACCGCGCCCAGACGCTCTAGGTGATGCCTTAGGATAGCGGTCTGCCCCGGAGGTGATCGGTGAGCGACGGAACGAACCCCTATGAGCCGCCTCAGCAGCCGGTCGAAGACCGAGGCCCCCCGCAGCGGGAGCGCTATGAGGACGTGCCCTGGTTTCGCAAGAGCGGGTTCAACAGCTTGCTGGTCCTGCTGGGCCTCTGCTGCGGGCCCTTCATTCTCGCGGTCTGCATCATTCTGTTGACCGGAGACGTCTACTACAACACCTACGACGCCCAGGGCCGACTCAATCGCTGGTCCTTCGCCAACAAGGTCGTGGCCGTGATCATTCTGATCCTCCAGGTCGCCTACTTCGGGGCCATGCTCGTGGGCGGCGCGCTCTAGCCAGCGGGGGTTAGACCCGCGCCCAAGAAGGCAGCGCCCCAGACGTAGCAATCCGAGGTCGCGTGCGGCCCAATGGGCGGGTGAGCGCGGAGCCCCACAACTCGACCCCCGCCTGGAGGCACTTCGCGCTCCGGCGGCCAGGGATCGCCCTGGCCTTGGTCAGCGTCCTGAGCTTGCTCTGCCTAGGGCTCCTGGGCGCAGGTCGCCAGATCGAAGGGGCCCCGCGCCTGCGCCTCGACACGCGCCTGGAGCTCTTGCTCCCCCAGAGCGATCCGCGCCTGGCCGACTATCGCGCGTTCAGCGAAGCCTTCGCCCGCGACGACCGACTGGCGGTCGCCCTCCTAGAGACCCCGCAGGACGTGTTCTCGGGGGACTTCCTGGCCCGCGTGCACGCCTTCAGCGAGGAGCTGGCGGCGCTGGAGCTCGTCGAGGGGCCCCGGGTGGTCTCGCTGAGCCATGTCTCCTACACGCGGAGCGGCGGAGGCTGGCTCGAGGTCGCCCCGCTCTATCGTCCTGAGGAGACGTGGGAGCCGGAGCCGATTCGAGCGGCGCTGGCGGGGCACCCGCTCTACGTGGATCGAATCGTGGGCCGGGACTCGGACGCGGTCGCGTTCCTGGTCCCCCTCGAGCCGAGCTTGGACACGCCCCAGAGCCGGGCGGAGCTGGCTCGAGAGCTCGAGGAGCGCTTCGAGGCCTTCGCGCTCCCGGACGAGACCGTGTGGCTCGACGGGGTCCTGATCACGCGGCCTCGGATCCTGCGCCTGATCCGACAAGACATGGTCCGGATCTTCCCCGCCGGCGCGGTGGTCCTGATCTTGATCACCGCGCTCTGGTTCCGGGACCTCGTCGCGACCCTCATGACCCTCGCCGTCGTCGGCGGGGCGGTCCTGTGGACCCTCGCCAGCATGGCCCTGCTGGGGATCCCCCTCAGCCTGATCTCGGCCTCGGTGATTCCGGTCCTGCTCCTCGTGGCCGGCGTGGGCGACGCGGTCCACCTCCTCTCGGCCTACCGACGGGCGCGGCGCGAGGGCCAGGAGCCAGCGGGCGCGACCCAGAGCGCCCTGGATCACACCTTCGGACCTTGCCTCCTCACGAGCCTGACCAGCGCGGCAGGCTTCGCTGCCCTCTTGACCAGCGACGTCCCCCTCGTGGCCCAGCTCGGGCTGCCCGCCGCCATCGGGATCGGGCTGGCCTTCGTGATCACCTTCCTGGGGTTGCCCCCGCTCCTGGCCCGGGGCTGGGTCTCGGGAGGAGAGGCGCGCGGCGCCTGGGGTGAGGCCCTGGCGGGGAGGATCGAGGCCTGGGTCGCGGCCCGCCCTGGCGCCTTCGTCTTGGCGGGGGTCGCGGTGATCGGCGGCTGCGCCTTCGCGGCTGCCCAGGTCCGCGTCGAGTCGCGCATGCTCGGCGACTTCGCCGACGACCACCCGCTCCGGACGACGCGCGCGCACTTCGAAGAGCGCTTGGGCGGGGTCTCGGCGATCGAGGTCTTCGTCCGCCCGGGACCCGGCGCGACCTGGCACACGGAGCTGGAGGAGGGCGAGCTGCCGACGCGCTACCTCGAGGCCGACGCCATGGAGGGGATCGCGGCCCTGACCAGCGCGCTCCGTGGGCCTGAGTTTCGCCGGCGCGGAGCGCTCTCGGTCCTCTCCTTGAGCGACTACCTGATCGACATGCACTACGTGCTCGAGGATCGCGCGCCCGGGAGCCGGGTCCTCCCGCCCAGCAAGGAGGCGGCGGCGCAGTTTCTCTTGCTCTACGAGGGCGCCTCGCCCCAAGACCCGACCACGGACCTCCTGCACCCCGACCGCGATCGGCAGCGCGTCCAGGTCCGGATCCAGAACCTCGCCACCCCCGAGTTCTTCGCCCTGGCCGACGCGATCGAAACGGAGGCCCGCGCTCGCCTGCCCAAGGACCTCGAGGTCCGGGTCACCGGCAACACCTTCATGATCCAGGCTGCTCACCAGTCTCTGATCCAGAACTTGGCCCTGGGCCTGGGGATCGCGCTCCTAGCGGTCTTCAGCGCGGTCCTGATCGGGACGCGGAGCCTAAAGCTGGCCTGCCTGGGCCTGATCCCGAACGTGTTCCCGCTCCTCTTGGCTGGGGCCGCCATGGCCGTGGGGGGCGTAGAGCTGCGCCTCGCCACGAGCGTGATCTTCTGCGTCGTGTTCGGGATCGCCGTCGACGACACGATCCACTTCCTCGCCGCCTTGGGTCACCACTCTGACGAGAGTCCGCGGGCTCAGGTCGGGGCTGCCCTGCGCGGGACGGGCTCGGCCCTCGTGGCGACGACCGCGATCCTGGTCGGAGGGTTGGGGACCCTAGCGCTCTCGGACGTCCTCGCCAATCGCCTGTTCGGCGCGCTCTCGGCCTTGGCTCTCCTCGGGGCGCTGCTGGCAGACCTGCTCTTCCTCCCAGCGCTCCTGCTCTGGCGCTCGCCCGAGTCAGAGCCCAAGTCCAAGCCAGAGCACGAGTCGCCAAGTGGCTGAGGCGTCCGCAAAGGACGAAGAGGGCGTCCCTGACGGCGTGGAGGACGTGATCGCGCTCAACGAGCCGCCTCAGGGCGTCCGGCGCAAGCTCGTGCGGGGGCTCTTGGTGTTCGTGGGGCTCAGCGCGTTGGGCTTCCTGATCCTGGGCAAGCTCCTCCCTGGCTTTTGGGCCGCCCAGACCGTCGACTGGCAGTGGCCAGCCTTCCTCGGGGCCGCAGCCTTGATCCTGCCGCTCTGGCTCCTCGACGCCCTCCGCTATCGCGTCTTGGCGCGAGGCTTCGACCTAGACCTCGGCCTCGGGCGCTGTCTGCAGCTCGGGTTCTTGTTCCACATGGCCGCCTACCTGACCCCGGGCTCGGCGGGCGGGCAGCCGCTGGTGGCTTGGTATCTGGCGCGCCGCGGCGTGCCCCTCCCGGAGGCGATCGGGATCGCGCTCCTCAAGCCCCTCCTGGGCATGTTCGTGCTCACCGCCGGGGGCGGCGCTGCGCTCTTGCTCCACCCGAGCCCCCCGCCTGGCCTGGAGCGCTTCCTCGTCTTGGGAGCGGTCCTGATGCTTGCGGTCGCGGGCCTGTTCGGGGTTCTCCTCTTCCAGCCCCGGCGAGTCGCGGCCGGCTGCGCTTGGGCCTTCGGCCGCGCGGCCCAGCTCCCCGGCCTGAGCCGGCTCGCGCGAGCTCAGGGAGCCCTGACCCGGAGCGTGGAGGTGGCCGAGCGGATCCGAGCTCGGGGGCTCCCCTTCCTCCTCGGGAACCTCGCCCTGACCCTGGTCTGGTATGGCCTCGGCCTGGTGGCTCTGGGCTTGATCGCCCGGAGCGTCGGGATCGAGCGCGGGCTCCTCCCGTTGGGGTGCGACCTGGGTTTGTTCCGGGCCCTGGCGATCTACGCCCCGACCCCAGGCGGCGCGGGTTTGGCCGAGGGCGGGATCGCCTGGCTCTTCGGGGCCGAGCGCGCCCTGGCGCTGGCCCTGGGCTGGCGGCTACTCTTCCACTACGCCGAGATCGTGGCGGGGCTAGCCGTCCTCGGGCACACTCTCCGCAGCCCCCGCGCGCCCGAGGACGCCGCTCATGCTCAGAACTAAGGTCAGCGCTGGACGAAGCGGGGTGGGTCGCTCGTGAGCGAGGCCGCGACAGAGACTCCTCAGGAGGCCCCGCAAGAAGAGGCCCCGCAGGAGGGGGCTCCGCCGAGCTACCCCGCCGCGAGCGAGGTCTTCCAGTCAGGGTCGTTCTTCGCGCGAGAGACCGAGGAGCTGTTCAGGGAGGGCTGGGTGTTCGTGGGCACCCTCGATCAGCTCCCGGAGCCACGGAGCTGGTTCACCTACGAGGCCGCCGGCCGCTCGCTGATCGTGGCCCGTGACAAGGAGGGCCAGCTCGGCGCCTTCGTCAACGCCTGCTCGCACCGGGGGACGCGGCTCTGCGAGGGGCAGGGGCACGGGCGGCTGCAGTGTCCCTATCACGGCTGGGTCTTCGACACCGACGGATCGCTCATGGGTCCTTCGCGGCGGAAGGGCCTCCCTCAGGCCTTTCGCAACGAGGATCACGGCTTGGCGCCAGTTCGCCTCGAGCAGGTCGGGGCCTTCCTCTTCGCCTGCGAGGGGAGCGAGGCGCCGCCTCTGCGCGAGGTCCTCGGCGAGCGCGTCGCTTACCTGGAGGCCGTCAGCCAGGACCTCGGCTGCGAGGTGTTCGAGGTCCGGATGGAGATCGAGGGCAACTGGAAGCTGGTCGTGAGCGGCGCCATCGAGGACTACCACGTGCCCTTCGTCCATGGCCAGAGCCTCGACCCCTCTCGGACGACAGCGGCTGAGCCGACGCTCAACTCAGGCGGACACAGCTCCTTCATTACCCCAGCGCCGATCCCTCCGGGGCTGACCACGCTCATGAAGCTCTTCGCCAAGGCTGAGCCGAAGCGGAGCCTCGAGAACGCGCTCGTGTTCCCAAACCTGCTCCTGGTCCAGATCTGGACCCTGACCCACGTCACGACCTTCGTCCCCCTGGGCCCGGACAGGACCCTGCGCGTCAGCAGGCTCTTTGACATGGCGCCGAACCGTCCCTGGTGGACGCCGCTGGGGTTCCTCCACAGGTTCCTGCGGCCCCTCGGCTATCGCGGCGTGTTCGGCGTCTACGAGGAGGACCGCGTGATCGTGGAAGAGGCCCAGCGCGGTTGCGCTGGAGCGACTCACCTCACGCGCCCGCCCGCTCACGCCGAGGAGCGCCGCGTCGAGCACTTCCTTCAAGAGGCCGCGCGCCGCCTGGGCTTCGCCTACGCAGTCGAAGAGCTCGAGGACCCGGAGCCCAAGCCGCCGGCCTAGCCGGGGGGCCCAGCTAGAAGCGGAGCGGGGACCCCTTGAGCAGCTTTGGGTCCAGAGCGCGGAGCCGTCGCGCGAAGGCGATTGGAATCGTGGCCTCGGCGCTCCGAAGCCGGAACGAGCAGCAGTAGGTCTCGCCGACTCCCCCGTAGCCGAAGCTGCACCAGCGGGTGTGCTTGACAGCGGGGATCGCGAACATGCGCTCGAGGTGCGGCGCGATCCTCGGGTGAGCGACCCCCGTTCCGACGTGGGTCACGAGCTCGGTCTGGACTTGCTCGCTGAAGGTCCCAGAGACCAGCCGCGCGCCGGCCTGTTTGAGCGGAAAGGGCGTCTTGCGGAATCCCTCGCTCCCGAAGGCTCGGACCAGGCCTGCCAAGGAGGCCAGGTGGAAGGCGTCGTCGTCCTGGGCGCGGCGCGCTTCCCTGACCTGGCTCAGGAGGGGGCTGAGCTCGGGAGTCGGGCCGAGGGTCAGAGGCAGCACTAGCCCGCTGCAGCAGTTGAAGAGCGAGTCGATCTGGAAGCGCTCGCGCACGTTCTCAGGCATGAAGGCGTTGAGCCGCAGGGGCCGACCTGGGCGGGCTCGCTCTTCGCCGAGCGAGAGGAGGTAGACCGCGAGCAGGAGATCTCGGCGAGTCGTCCCCAGTCGACCAGCCAGGCGTCGGAGTCGAGCGTGGTCGAGGCTCAGGGTCAGTGACCAGCGTCTGGTGGCGCGACGCATGGGCCGGATCCGATAGGGCGCGCGGCGGAGGCGCGGCGGCGGACCGTGTTGGCTGGGGTCTCCTACGACCCTCACGAGAGGGTCCTGCGAGTCGAGGCTCGGGAGGGGCGGCGGCTCGAGGCCCAGGTAGAGGGCCAGGACTCGATTCATGTAGCTCAAGAGCCCGTAGCCGTCACAGAACACATGACTGGCCTCTCCCAGGAGGTGCGGCCCGTGGACGTAGATCCGGACCGGCGGCTCGCGGCGAAGATCAAAGCGCTTCCCATAGCGCGTCAGGGGCCAGCGCCGGGGCCCCGAGGGACCAGGGCGCCACCAGGCCTCGCTCCAGCCACACTCGAGTCGCCAGCCGAAGGGGGGCAGGTCTCGCGCGGCTTGACGCAGGGCCTGGTCAAGGCGTCGCGTGTCGATGTTCTCCCGGAGGCTGACCCCGCCCGTGAAGTTGAAGGGCGTCCCTGAGGACTCCGAGAGGAGGAACATCCACCCCAGGACGTGGAGCGGAACGGGTGGGGCGGAGGGGGGCATGGGCGAGGTCATGGTTGCACACCGCTGGGCCGGCGGGGCACGAACACGGGAGCCCCCCTAGTCGTCGCCCTCCAGAGGGAGCGGAAGCTGAACCGAGAAGGTGGTCCCTTCGCCAAGAGTGCTCCGGACGAGGACCTCGCCTCCATGGGCTTGAGTCACGTGCTTCACGATCGCGAGCCCGAGGCCGGTCCCTCCTAGCTGGCGGGATCGTCCCTTGTGGACGCGGTAGAAGCGCTCGAAGATTCGCTTGCGGTCTTCGGGGGCGATCCCGATCCCGGTGTCACTGACGTCGAGGCCGACGTGGCGCGGATCGAGGCGGAGCACGAGACGAATCTCGCCGCCGCTCGGGGTGTACATGATCGCGTTGTTGAGCAGGTTGTCGACGACCTGGCGGAGGTGCTCGCGATCACCGAGGACCCGGGCGGGCTCGTCTGGGAGGACGACCTCGACCTTGACCCCCTTCTCTGTGGCGAGGCTCTCGAGGCCGCGGACCGACTCGTTGACGGGCCCGCGCAGGTCGAGGGGCTCGCGCTCGAAGCCCGAGCGTTCGGACTCGATCCGGGAGAGGACCAGGAGGTCGCGGACGATCGTGGCTAGGCGATCGGTTTGAGCGTTGGCCCGCTCGAGGAAGCGGCGGCGCTCCTCAGGGGTCACGCTCTCGTCGGGCATGTCGAGGAGAGTCTCGAGCTGCGCCCGAATCGCGGTCAGGGGCGTCTTGAGCTCGTGGGAGACGTTGCCGACGAAGTCGCGCCGGATCGCCTCTAGCCTGCGGAGCTCAGTCATGTCGTGGATCACGACCAAGGCGCCAGGGGGGCGGGTGGGGTCGGTCCCGCGCAGGGGTGAGGCGTGAAGCTCGAGGACGCGGTCGCGCGGGCTGGCCGAGAGGATCACCTCCTCGCTGCTGGCCTCGGCGCTCTCGAGGGTCGAGGCCAAGACCTCGCAGACAGAGGTCATGCGGGTCACGTCGCGGAGCTGGAGCCCAATGCTCGTCTCGGGGTCGGTCTCGAGGAGGAGGCCGGCGACCTCGTTCATGTGCAGGATTCGCTGCTGGGAGTCGACCGCGATCAGGCCTTCGGTCATGGAGGCCAAGATCGCGCGCAGCTTGAGGCGGTCGCTGTCGATCGTCTCGACGCGACTTCTTAGCTGGTCTGCCATGGAGTTGAAGCCCGCCGCGAGGTTGCCGATCTCGTCGTTGCCCCCCGTGTCGGCCACGCGGGCCGTGTAGTTGCCCCCCGCGAAGCTCTGGGCCACCGCGGTCACCTCCTCTAGGGGTCGGGAGATCCGGCGCGCGATCCAGACCGCCGGCAAGAGCGAAACCAAGAACCCGAGCGCAGAGCCGAGCAACACGGCGTCGCGGACGCGACGGAGGCGCTCGTCAAGGAACGAGAGCGGGAGCGAGGCTCGAACCACGAGGCGCCGGCCGGCGCGCCCTTGGATCGCGCGGGCTGAGTAGGTCATGCGCGTTCTTAGGGTCTCGCTGTAGCGTGTCGAAGAGCCGACCTCCTCGGCCAACGCTTGGACGACCTCGGGGCGGTCGGCGTGGTTGTCGAGCTCGCCCGGGGGGCGCTCGGAGTCGGCTAGGACGACTCCGTCGTCACGGATCACGGTCATCCGAGTCTCGACCTGGGCGCCGAGGCGCAGGACGAGGGGTTGGAGGTCCTGGTTGGACGAAGCGTGAGCGACGGTCTCGGAGAGGGTCAGGGTCTGGTGCCTGAGGGAGCGGCGGATCTCCTGGAGCGTGAGGGCCTCGGTCCAGCGAGTCGCGAGCGCGCCGACCACGACCGCGGTCAAGAGCACGAGGACAGCTGCGCTGAGGACGAGCTTCCAGAGCAGCTTCACGCGGCGGGCGCCTAGCCTGCGCGGGGGTCGCGGAACCGATAGCCGACGCCGCGGACGGTCTCGAGGAGGTCGCGGCTCTTGTTCAGCTTGCGCCGGATCGCGCCAATGTGGACGTCGATATTGCGGTCGACGAGGGTCACCGACTCGCCCATGACGCGACTCAGGAGGTGGTTGCGGGTGAACACGCGCCCTGGGTTCGTCGCGAGGTAGTGCAGGAGGCGAAACTCGGTCGCCGTGAACTCGGCGGCCTTGCCACCCACGCTGACCTGGTGGGCGGCGGTGTCGATCACCACGGCTCCGGCCACGATCCGCTCGCCTCGAGCCTCCTCGACCTCCCAGGTCCCTCGGCGGACGACGGCCTTGACTCGAGCGATCAGGACGCGGGGGCTGAAGGGCTTGGAGACATAGTCGTCGGCGCCAGCCTCGAGGCCTGCCACGACGTCGTCCACGTCGTCCTTGGCGGTCACCATGATCACAGGGATGGCGCGGAGGTCAGGGTCGGCCTTGAGCTTTCGGCAGAGCTCGAGCCCGCTCATGCCGGGGAGCATTAGGTCGAGGAGCACCGCGTCGGGGAACTCGTTCTGGATCTTCTCGAGGCCCTCTTCGGCGGTCTCTGCCCCGCTGACTCGAAATCCCTCCCGTCGGAGGTTGAACTCGACGATCTCGCGGATGTCGGGCTCGTCCTCGATCACGAGAATGCGCTCACGCGCTGCGGTGGCTTCGCTCACGACTCACGACCTCCCGGGGGTCGACAGGGTGGCTGGGGTTGGTGAAGGCACGATAAAGAGGCGCAAGCCCGACGCAACGAGCTTCCCGACGAGCAAGCCTCGGATCGTGCAAGTCTCGCGGAGCACGCGCCTTCGGTCCTGGCCATGACTGGGGCTAGACTGAGTGCGGGCGAGCTGAGGCGCCCGAGGGAGTCCTCTAGAGGTGCAGATCGGCCCCTATACGATCGAGCGCGAGCTGGGCCGGGGCGGCATGGGCGCGGTCTATCTCGGGCGAAGTGCGCCGGAGGAGTCGCCGGTCGCGATCAAGGTCGTGCACACGGCGCTGAGCTGGGACCCCGACGTCGAGGCCCGCTTCCAGGCCGAGGGGGACGCGTTAGAGGCCCTCAATCACCCGAACTTGGTTCAACTGCGGAGCCGAGGGCGAGGGCCGGGCGGGCACTGGATCGCCATGGACTACGTGGAGGGCCAGAGCCTCGAGGCTCACCTCAAGGCCCACGGTCCTTGGGCGAGCGAGGCGGCCCGCGATCTCATGATCGGGCTCTGTGCCGGGATCGCGCACGCGCACTATGAGGGCGTCTTGCACCGCGACCTCAAGCCCGAGAACGTGATCTTGCGCGCGCCGAACCTGCACCCCTTGATCGTCGACTTCGGCCTGGCTCGCCCCCTCGACCTCAGCCAGCACCTGACCGCCACGGGGGAGATTCTGGGGTCGCCCGGCTACCTGGCCCCAGAGCAATGCGGAGCTGGAGGGCACCCGACTCTGGCGACCGACGTCTACGGCCTGGGGGCGGTCCTCTACACCGTGCTCACGGGCGAGCCGCCCTTCCGCGGCAAGAGTCTGTTGGGGACTCTGGACATGGTCTTGAGCGCAGCACCTCGCCCCCTGCGGGATCTCCAGCCGGAAGTCGACCCTTGGCTCGAGGCGATCTGCCTGCGCTGCCTCGCCAAGGATCCTCTGGAGCGCTTTCCGGACGCCTCGTCACTGGCTGACGCCTTGCAGGCGAGAGCGAGTGCGCCAGCCCCCAGGCGAGCTCGGGGAAGGACGCTGGCTGTGACTGCCGCGCTGGCGCTGGTCGGCGGAGGGGCCTGGCTCGGCTGGTCGAGCTCCGGGGGCCCCTCAGGGCCCGGGCCGTCAAGCGCGTCGTCTGCGCCGAGCGAGGCTGCTAGCGTGACGCCCCGACCGACGCCAGCGCTCTGGAGGACAGGGCGTTGGGGCGCGAAGCACCTCGCGCTCGGAGATCGCGTTGACTCTGAGGCGCTTCGGGCGCGATATGAGCTGATCTCGCGTGAGGCCGACGGGATCGAGACCCGCGAGGAGGCGTGGATCGCTCGACGTGCTCGAGCGATCAAGATCGCAAGGCGGGGAGGGGTAAAGTCCACGGAGGACGCACGGAGTTGGGTCCTGACCGTCGCTGTCGACGACTTCTACGGAGACTCCCTCGACGAAACGAGCGAGCTGGTCGCGGCTCGGGATCGCGCGCGCGACTTGGTTGAGGGCATGGATCGTCCGGGCGAGCTAGGGGAGGGCGGGCCACGTCTGATCGAGGCCCTCGCCCGCCTCGAGCTCAAGGCCTGGAGGCGGCTGCCTCCCTCTGAGCGAGGTGTTGGTCGGGCACGGGTACTCAAGGCGTGGGGCAGGCTCTCGCGAGAGGAGGACGTCTGGTGGCGGGAGGCTGTTCGAGTCGAGGTCTTGACCAATTCGAACCCCGTCCAGGCCCTGCGCGCTCTCCAGGCGATCGAGCTCGCGGCGGGCAGCCCCTCGACTCAGGCTTGGGTCGACTACCTCCGAGCGCGCTTCCTGCGGAGCCACGCTGCCCAGGCCTCTGAATACCTGAGGCTCTTGGAGACCGTGGGGGAGTGGCCCGGAGCCTCGCCGACCCTCCGCTCCACGGCTGGCTTCCTTCGCGGTGCGCAGCTCGATTTGGACTTTGACCCTCGGGCTCGAGCTGCTCTCGAGGGCGTCGATCTGCTGGCCGTCTCGCCCGAGCGGCGCTTCGGCCCGCGCCTGCGCTTGGCGCGGCTCTCGTTGAGGGCGGGGGAGCTCGCACAGAGTGAGGAACTCCTCGCGAGCCTGCCTGCCAAGCTCGCCCCGGAGTTCAGGTTTCACGTGGCCCTCCTGCGGTCCGAGCTCAGGGCTCGGGAGGGCAAGCCGCAGGAGGCTAGCGCTGCCCTTCTCGAGGCCCCAGCTCCTACGAATCAGGACCACGAGGCCCGCCTGCTCTACCTTCGGGCTGCCCTGGGCCAGGTGGATCATGCCGAGGCGCTAGCCGGGAGCCTCTCTGCCCGCGGAATCGGAGGGGTGTTCGAGGCTGACCGCGTCCTGCGGCGGGCTGCTCTCGACCCGCTCTGGAAAGAGCATGCGGGGCCGGCGGTCGAGCGCCTAGCGAAGCGCGTCAGGGCCCGGTTGGCAGGTTCCAAACTCACGCGCGAGCTGCTGGAGAGCATGCTGAGGCAGGGGCGGTGGCGGGAGTTGATCAGCCTCACGCGAGCGGCCTTGGCAGAGAGGGAGCCGCGTCGCTACGCCAGCCTCGTGGCCCACGCCCTTCTCGCGGCGGAGGAGGCAGACGTCCCGAGGGAGGAGATCGCGCGGACCGCCGAGGCAGCTGCAACCGCGATCCGAGGGGTGTCCATTACGAAGCTTCAGGCGAAGGCTCTGGTCGATTCAGTCGCGTTACGACAATCGCCTGCGGCACCCGGCGAGACACAGGCGCGAGACATCGCGGCCTGCGCCGAGATCTTGGAGCGGGCTCAGGCCGAGGACGGGGCCTGGGCCATTGTCCCGGCCGAGTTGATCCGACTCTACGACTGGGCAGGTCAGTCGCACCCGGAGTTTCGCGGCCTCGGGCATGGGGTCGCGCTGAGGTGGCTGGCCGAGCAGGAGCGGAATGTGGCGTCGGTCAAGGCCGTGTGCACGTTCGAGCAGGATCCCCAGCGAATGGACCTGCTGAATTCCCTCGTGCAGGGCGGGCCCATGAACTCGGAGCGCTCGCAGGCGATCTTGGTGATCCGCCGCTGGCGGCGCCTGACGGGAGCGGACCTAGGGCCGATCTACGACTTCGTTCACGAGCCCAAGCTCCGACTGGCGACTCGGCGAGAGTTCCTCCTCGAAGAGACCCGCCGAGTGCTCGAAGAGACCGACAAGGAATCTGCCGAGGCTGCGCTTGTTGTCCTGGGACGACTGAGGCGCTGGTGTCCTCCGGGCCGCCCTCAGGCGGAGATCGAACTCCTCGAAGCTCGGGCCAATCTCCAGGCCGGGCACTTGAGCGAGGCCAACCAGGCGCTGGCTCGCGTCCGCGAGATTCAGGGCTTGGATCCAGGAGTGGGCGCCGAGCTCCTGATGCTCGAGGGGCGGCGGCTCCAGCTCTTGGGGCGGCCTCGAGAGGAGTTCGGGGCCAAGGTAGTCGCGAGCCTGGCAGGGGCGCGGACTCGAGCTTCAAGCTTGGACTGCGCGCGAATGTCGGCAGAGGTGGGGGGGAGCGATACCGCCACGCTCTATGGGCAAGCCCTCGGCTACGAGCGCTCGCTACCCGAGGTCAAGCGGATCCTCTCGGAGGTCGCGAGGACGGGAGCCGACCCGCTGGTCGCCCTCGAGATCGGAGCCCGCGAGCTCGCCTTGCGGGCGAGCGCGCTCAAGGCCATGAGCCTGGTGGTCGAGGGCTCCAGGGACTTGCCGCCGAGCGATGGACTCCTCGAGCTCCAAGCCATGACTCTCGTGCGACTCTCTCGAGCCCGACTGGAGCGAGGGCTGGACTTGCCTCGGGAGGACGCTCCCGGTCTCTTGAAGGGTGCCTGGGGCAAGCGGGGGCGGCTCCTGCTCGAAGTGCACCAGGTCCGACGTGCTGCACGGGCACCCGGTGGGGCGGGGCGGGACCTTCGTCTCCTCGAGTTGCAGAAGGCCCTAGCCCTCGAGGTCGAGGGGGCCTCTCGAGAGACCTGCGCTCGCTGGGCACTGCGCTGGGAGCTGGCGCAGATCTCAATGGACCTCACGCAGCGGGCCGCGAGCTCGGCGGAGCGAGTCGCTCACGCCGAGCGAGCCGAGGCTCTCTTCGCCGAGGCCGAGGAAGAGGAGCACCCGGAGCCAGCGCGGGCAATGGACCGCGCCTATGTCTTGAGTGAAGTCCTCTCGCGACACGAACGCGCGGTCGAGGTTTTGGGGGATGCAGTGGAGAGCGCGAGAGCCAAGCACCAAGGGGCCTGCGCAGGAGTTCTGGCGCGGGCTCGAGCGGTCGTCCTCTTCAATCTGGGCCGCTTCGAGGAGGCCCTTTCGGCCCTGGAAGTCGCGATTGCGTCCGGCCTCGAGCCGACCCTGCGTGGAGAGGCATACCTTCAGCAGGCGCTCTGCCTCAAGCGTCTGGGTCGTGAAGGCGTCTTGCCGAGCCTGCGCCGGGCCCGAATCTCGACTCCCCTCGCGAACCTCAGCAGCCTCCTCGAGATCAAGACCCTCGAAGCGCGCTGGGGGAGCGAGAGCGCGCCCCAGGCCAGGCAGAATCTCGCGCGCGTCGAGTACAACCTCGATCAGCTCGAGCCGGAGCCTCGAGCGCAGGTTCGGAGCATGATCCGCGTAGCCGAGGCCGAGCTCTGGAGGCACCAAGGCGAGCTGGAGCGGGCGCTCGAGGTCTTGGACAAAGCCATGAGCGACGAACTCCCCCCAGGGGCTGTCGACGAGCGCCTCGCGAGCGATCAGGCTGCGGGCGCCAAGGGTCGGATTGACCTCCTGAAGTGGGGCCCCGCAGTCCTCGAGCACCCGCGCCTCCTGCCCTATGAAGCCGAGCGAGTGCGCGCGGCCCTCAAGCGAGCCAAGGCACGCTAAGGGGAGCTGTTGCGGGCCTGCCAGCGCTTGCGGGCCTTGGCAGCTTCCTCGTCGCGGTTCTTGGGAGGGGCGTTGCTGACCAAGCCCTCCAGGAGGCGGGTCGCCGCTTCGGTGATCTCTTCCACGGCGCGCTCGAAGACCTCGGCGTTGGCTTGCGAGGGCTTGCGGGTCCCGCTCAGCTTGCGCACGAACTGGAGCGACGCCGCCGCGACCTCCTCGGCTGTCGCAGGAGGTTCGAAGTTGTGCAGGGTCTTAATGGATCGGCACACGGGGAGCTCCTCTAGGCGGGGCGCTGGGCGAAGACGAGGAAGCCGTGGACTCCTCGCTCGACGAGGCGCGGGAGGGTGTCGTAGAGCGAGGGCGGGTTGCGAATGGCCTCGATCGCGGCGTAGCCGGCGGCCTCGAAGAGCGCGCGAGCTTCTTCGTGCTCGTAGCAAGTGAAGCCCATGCTGCAGGCGGGGTCGCCGGCCCAGTTGTCGATTCGGTAGTCCCGGAGGCCTTTGCTAGAGGCGATCAGGCTGAGGCAGATCGCGCCGCCGGGGACGAGGAGTTCGCGCAGCGCCCGCAAGGCTGGCAGGGCTTGGTCGCGGGGAAGGTGGACGAAGGTCGCGAACCCGTAGATCCCCTCGAAGCTCTCGGGGGGGAGGTCGGGTCGGGTCATGTCCATGACCCGAGCCTCTAGCTCCGGGTGTCTCTGACGGACGATGTCGACGAACTCGGGTGCGTAGTCGGTAGCCGTGACGATCAGACCGCGCTGGGCGAGGCGCGCGGCGTCGGTTCCAGGCCCGCAGCCGACCTCGAGGACGCGCGCGGGGCCCGCGGCTTCAGGGAGGCGGGCTACGAAGGCGCCTCGAACCAGCTCGCGCATCAGCGGGTCGTCTTCGCCCTCCTCTGGACCAGCGTATTCGGCGGCCACGCGGCGCCAACCCGCTAGGTTCTCGGCGTTGGAAGGAGCGCCCTGAGGCGGGTCGCTCACTTGCTCCAGGTCCCGGGGATCACCTGGGGGCCGAGGCCAGCGGCGGCCTCGTTCAGCCAGGCTGTCCAGGCCGCAGCGTCCTCGCCGAAGTCCACCTGGGCCACGGCGGGGAGCGCCGCCAAGGCCTTGACTCGGGCCTGGTCGAGGTAGTCCATGACCAGCATTCCTATGGAACTCAGATCCTCGTGCGGGGCCGCGCGGGCGACGCAATAGTCCGCCAGCGCAGGCGTCCCCAAGAGACGAACGAGGGTGACGGCGGTGCTCGGGTGACGGGCCGCGACCAGGGCCTCGAACATGTCGACGTCGATCTCGACGAGAGGAGAGGTCACGGGCGGGGCGCCCTCTAAGACGTCCTCGTAGATCAAGTTCGTCTTGCCGAGGTCGAGCCGGTCGCCGTGACGCAGGATCCCGACGGTGACTCTCTTTCCGTCTCGGTTCGTCCCGAAACGACTTCCTAGGTCCTGGACCATGATTCGGGTGTTGAGCCGGATCAAGCGCAGGTGGTAGCGGCTGACCGAGCGCTCGTTGAGCGTGATCTCAGCGTCCTCAGCGCGCCCGAGGGTCCAGAGCTCTCCCTGGTCGAGGGGCTTGCTGAAGCTGGACGCGCTCTGGGTCAGGTTGACATTCAGGGTCCCGGCAGCCCGAGCGCCGGGCGGGCGGAATTGGCGCGGGAAGTTCTGGCGCGAGTCGGCCCAGTAGCTCAGCCAGGGCTCGGCCTCGCGGCCTAGGTTCTCCTTGGTCCGCTCGAAGAGGACGTCGGCGAGGTGGCTGGCGCGCTCGTCTGCGATCGCCTTGGCGCGCTCGGCCGCGAGCTCGATCTGATCGGCGGCGATCCCAGCCTCGGTCAGGGCCCGGTAGGAGTGCGCGTGGCGGACCGCGAGGGTCCCCGCGTCTAGGGCCTCGAAGCAGGCGTTGAGAGCGCGGGGGTGCCCAACGGCGATCAGGGCTTCGATCAGGAGGCCTGGGACCTCGACGGGCTCTTCGGTCGCGTCCTCTCCAGCGAGGTCCTTGACGGCGCCGACCCGCTCGCTGACAGGGTTGTGTCTGGTTGTCGCGCGGTGACCGTATCCGGTGCGGAATATGAGGGGCGGACCCCCGGCGAACTGAACCCGATCGCGGTCACGGAGGACGATCTCGTTGGAGCGGTTCCCGTTGACCACGACCGTGGCCTTGGCGGTTAGGAGGTAGCCCCCGGCCGTCCGGACGAGCGTCGCGTGCTGAAGCTTCGTCTCCTGGAGACGAACGTCAGCGTCGTTGGCGCTCCCGACGGTGAAGCCTGACTTCCCCAGCAAGGGATACCGGTCGACGGTGGGGTCCCCGTCGACGACCTCGAAGCGGGCCACGTTGGGTGCCTTGCCGCGCAAGGCGCGGTCGAAGTCAGCGATGAGGGCCTTGGCCGAGGACGGGCGGTGATCGCGATCACGCTCGAGGAGGGCGCTCACGAGCTGACTGGCGCCGGGGCTGACCTTGGGATCGGCCTCGTGAAGGGGGACGAACTCGCCGCGCTGAATCGCGGCAGCGTAGTCGGCTGGGGTCCGTCCGCGGAAGGGGGTCTTGCCTGTGATCAGGAGGTAGGACAAGACGCCGAGGGCGAACAGGTCGGCGCGGAAGTCGACCTCGCGGTCCCCCCACTGCTCAGGGGCAATGAAGGCTGGAGAGCCGAGGATCTCTCCGGCCTTGCTCAGCGAGCTGTGGGTCGTGACCTTGGCGAGGCCGAAGTCGAAGACCTTGAGCTTCCCGCCGCGGGCCACCAGCACGTTGGCAGGCTTGATATCGCGGTGGACGATCCCAAGCTCGTGGGCGGCGTGGAGGGCGATCGCGACCTGCTTCACGGCCCTAAAGGCGCTCTTCCAGCTGAAGGTCCCGCGGTCCGCCAGCATTTGGTCCAAGGTCGGGCCCTCGACGTATTCGAGGACCATGAAGGGGACGCTGCCTTCTTGTCCAGAGGCGACGACTTTGACGACGTGCTCGTTGTCGATCTGGGCCATGATCTCGGCTTCGCGACGGAAGCGGGCCACGGACTCCTCGTCGCGGCTCCCAAAGACCTTGATCACGTAGTCGCGCTCGAGGGTCCCCTTGCGAGCGGCGCGATAGACCTTCCCCATGGCGCCCTCGCCGACGAAGGTCTCGGCCACGAAGCTCCCAAAGCGGCGGCCAATGTAGGGGTCGTCTGGGGGCGGGCCCTCGCCGGGCGGGACGACCGCCACGGGCCCTCCTGCGCCGCCCTGAGCCGTGAGCATTCCGAGGAGGGTTCGCCCCTGGCTGCGGTTGATTACGCCGGCGCGGAAGAGCCCCGTGAGGAAGTTTGCGAGGTCCTGATCCTCGTCGGTCGTCTCCATGGCGACGGGGCGCTTGGCCCAGGCCTGGACGTAGGGAGCCAGGGCTTCCTGGGTGCTAATGCCCAGGTCGACGATCGTCTGGGCCGCCTTTTGAATCAGCTCGTCCACAGGCCGATAGGCTACCCTCTGGGGAGGGCCAGAGGGGCCGAAGGGGGACAGTCCCCCTTGGACCCAGCTTTCCCACGGAGGCTCGTGCGTCTCTTCGCTCAAGGAACTTGGACCGCTCTGGGTTTGCTCTTGGTGCTCGCTGGCGCCGTCCGGGCGGGCGAGGTGCCAGCTTGGAATCGGAGCGCTGCGCGCGAGGAAGCCGGGCGCGTTCTGATTCAGGCTGAGGCCCTCCTCAAGAGCAGTGAGCGCGCGGATCCGAGGCCAGCGGCCAGGCTTCTGGTCGACTCAAGCTGGATCTTGAGGCGCCTGGCGGGGGTTCGGCTCGGGACCTTGGGCCTGAGCGAGGAGGTCTCGCAGGCTCTGATCCGAGCGGCTCATCCCAAGAGCAAGCCGCCTTCGTCCGAGTGGCCGCCCCTCAAGGCGGCCCAGGCCTTGGCAGCAGGCCGGGAGATCGATCTCCTCCCGCCTCCCAAGCTGACCCCGCTAGACGCGCTGAAGGTCGTCATGAGCGTGGTGGTTCAGGAGAGTCAGGGCGGGAAGCACACGTCAAGGGGGCGGCGGGACCTGCTCTTCTCACTCCTGGCCTTTCGCCCGAACGTGGGTCGAGACGCGCGGGCGTGGCTGGCAGGGGCCCTCTGTGAGCTCTGCCCAGCGGCGGCGAAGGAGATCGGCGACCCCCAGCGCCTGACTGAGCGTGGCGGTCGGGGCGGCTTTCGCTGGCTGATCGAGAACGAGCGCTACCTGTTCTGGCAGCCTCGCAGCGGCCGCTTCGAGGTTGACGTGGCCGCTCGTCAGGCTCGCCAAGCGACCGAGGATTACCGCAAGCGGCACCCCTGGCCCAAGGGACAGGGTCCTTTGCCTCCTAAGCGGTCCGGATAGGCACCCATGAGGCCATCGGCCCTTTTACTGGGGACTGACAGTCGCGACCCCCCACTTGAACTACCTTTGCGCTCGTTCCGTGGGAGGAGCTGCCATGCGTCAGATCGCCTTGACTGCCCTGTTGTTCACGCTCGTGTTGAGCGGCCTCGCTGAGGCCCGCCCCAACCTGAGCAGTAGCGAATTCAACACCCTCAAGAAGGCTGCCCAGCGTGCCATGAAGGCGGGTCAGTTCTCTGCTGCGGGCGGCAAGCTGCGCGAGCTGGGCAAGGACGACAGCAAGCGCGCCGTCGACTTTCTGTGCTCGGTGGCCAAGATCCCCGACCCTGAGACCTATGGGGCGGCCATGGACGCGATCTCCGAAATGCGGAGCGAGGAGGCTGAGGCTCATATCCTCAAGCGCCTCGGCAAGAGCGGGAAGCCGGCAGGCAAAATGCTCCTCGTGGACGCCATGGCTGAGCGCGCCGATCCCTTCGCGGGCAAGGCGCTCGGCGCGGCTGTCATGGACAAGGCGCCGGAGGTTCAGCGGGCGGCTGTCTCGGCGATCAAGCGCAAGAAGCTCAAGCACGCTCTCGACGGCTTGATCGAGCTCCTCGAGCGCCTCGAGAAGAAGGACCCGGACGGTCTCAACTACACCCTCGTTCAGGAGACCTTGACCGCCGTCACCGGTGAGAGTTTCGAGAAGGCCGAGGACTGGAAGAACTTCTGGGAGCCGCGCAAGCAGCAGTTCCGGCCTGTGACCGGCAAGGTTCACAAGAAGCCTGGCGGGACCATGCAGCGCAAGCGGCCCTCCTTCTTCGGGAGCGAGATCCGCAGCAACCGGCTCGTGTTCGTGATCGACACCTCGGGCTCCATGCAGCAGGCTGACCCTGAGCGGGCCGGGACCGGCGGCGGCGCCGGCGGTCGTCCTCCGCGGACGCCTACGGGTGGACCTGGTGGCGCGGGCGCGGCTCCCGTGAGCAACAGTCGGGTTCGGATCGAGCGCGCCAAGTTCCAGCTGGTCCAGGTGATCAAGTCTCTGCCGAAGGACGCGCACTTCACGATCCTGGCCTACTCCGGCGTCTTGGTCGCGGGTCCCGGCGGTCAGGCTGGCTTGCCCAAGGGCGCGGATCCGAACGGTCCCCTGCCGCCCAAGCTGGCGGGCTTCGAGTGGCTCAAGCAGTGGAAGCCGAAGCTGATGCCTGCCAGCAAGGGGAACAAGGAGTCGGCCATGGCCTTCGTGAAGGGTCTCCAGGCCAACGGCGGCACGTTTACCCTCAACGCGCTCAAGCACGCGATCCGCGTGGCGGACGCGGACACGATCGTGGTCCTCTCCGACGGCTATCCGAACGACCACAACCCCAAGACCAACGCGTCCATGGGTGGCGAGGAGATCCTCAAGGAGGTCAAGGCTCTCAACCGCATGAAGCGCTTGGTGATCGACACCTTCGGCTTCGACCCCTCCGCGGGCGCGGGCGGTGGCTTGCCAGGCCGGAGCCGCCAGGGCGGCGGCGGCATGGGCAGCCTGGGCAAGTTCATGCAGGATCTCGCCAGTCAAAACGGCGGTCGCTACACCCAGATCAAGTAGCGCTTCGCTCTGGCAAGGACGGGCCGGCTCCTCGGGGCCGGCCTCGTCATGTACCTAGGCCTTGCTCAGGGCACGCACCTCGACCCGACGGGTCGTGAGGTCCACCAGGGCGTAGGTCGCGAGGTGGTGGGCGTCTCCCGTCTCACGGTGTCCAGGCCTGGCCAGGGAACCGGCGTCGACGAAGAGGCGCGCCGGGGCGGTCGGGATCGCGCTCCCGACGACGGCTGGACCCTGACTGAGGTCTAGCTCCTCCTCTCGCCAGCCCTCGCCCTCGGGGCAGTAGAGGCGTGGGCCGTGGGTGTGGCCGAACACGATCAGGTCTGCCTGGATCGCCTCGCCGACGCGGTGGACGGTGGAGCGATCGACGTAGGGCCACTTCATGCCTTGGCGGGCGTCGAGGGTGTGGGTCAGGAGGAGGCGGAGTCCCGGGGCAGCTTCGAACTCGCAGAGGAGTTCGCGGGGGAGTTGCTTGGCCCAGGTAGCGACGTCTGGGTCCAGGAGGCGATCGGAGCGATCGAGGCAGATCGCGAGGCGTCCGTCTTGGTCGACCCAGTCCTCGTGGTTGCCTTGAACGGAGCGTGCCTCGAGCTCCCACAGCCGCTGGACGAAGCTCGAAGATCTGGAGCCGCTCGCGTAGCCAACATTGTCACCGACAGACAGAAACGCGGTGCCGGGAGCCGTCTCTCGGTTCAAGACGGCGTCCAGGCCGGCGTGATCACCGTGCGGGTCGCCAAATACGACGAGACGAGTAATCTCAGCGGGGAAGGTGTGGGTCTCTGGAGGGGGGAGGAACACGGGCTCACTCTAGCGCACTCGCTGACGAACCTATTGCGAACACGAGCTTGGGTCGCTACAACCTCTTCACCTCAGGACTCCAGCCCTCTTGGTGATCCATGTCCTTTGCTCGTCGTGTCCTCAAGGGCAGCACTGTTGCTGTCGTGCGCCGTTGTTCTGAGCGTCGTTTCTTCCTCCGCCCTGGCAGTCGTCTGAACCGAAAGGTCCGCTTTCTCCTCAGCTGCTACGCCAACAAGCACGGGATCAAGCTCCACGCCTACTGCTTCATGGGGAATCACTTCCACCTGATCCTGACCGACACCCGGCGCAGGCTCCCCAAGTTCATGGAGGAGTTCGACTCCATGCTCAGTCGGGTGATCAACAAGGAGCTTGGCCGTCAGGGTCGGCTTTGGGAGTCGGGGGCCTACACCTCTTGGCAGCTGGAGACGCGCGAGGAACTCCTCCAGCACCTCGTCTATGTCGCCGCCAATCCGGTGGAGGCTTGGGTGGTCAGGAGTCCAGATCGTTGGCCGGGTCTGATCAGTCTCCCTGGTCACGTCGGGAAGGCGGTGCGGGTGACGCCTCCAGCAAGAGGTCTCTTTGGTCGCGGTCGGGAGGGTTCTGCTCTCCCCTCTGAGTCGACTCTCCAGGTTCACGTCCCTCCGTTCTTCGAGGGGGAGGAGGGTCGCTATCGCCGCCTCTTCGAGCGCGCCCTGGCCGCCTACGTGGAGGATTTGCACGCTCGCCAGGGCGGATACAGCGGTCGAGAGTCCGCCAAGACCCTCGACCCCTTCTCTGCGCCCGAGGGGGCGCGCAGCGGGCCGAGCTTCGGCCTGATTCCTGCTCTGACGAACGCCACCAAAGAGAAGCGCCTAGAGCTCAGGCTTTGGCGTCGTGCTGTCTACGACGCGTTCTGCCGCTGGCAGAACGACAAGTCGACTCGGTTCCCCGAGGGCACCTACCAGGTCGTAGTCCGCTACAAGGCCAAGATCGTCGGCACCTGACCCGATCGCAGCTCGATCACCTCAGCGGGGCCAGGCCCCGCTAAACCCATGTACGCCTAGGGGACGAGCCGGGCAAACCCGCTGGGATTGGCGCGACGAGAGCGCTCGTCCTTGCCCCAGGGGCGGGCGGAAGGGGAGCTGAAACCATACGATTCTCGCGTGCCAGGAGGCTGTGGAGCGGACCTTCGGTCCGCTGCAGACGGCTTCCGGCAAGGCGTGTGTCCGGAGGGGTGACGAGGGGCGGCCAGGTTGTCAATCGCCCCTGGCGCGCTGACCTAGCTCGTGAGCCTGGGGTCGCTGAGGCGGACCTTGGTGGGCTTGGCCGAGGCGCGCGGAGCGCGGATGCCGAGGCTTGTGCAGCCGAGGGTGGCGCAGGACTGAAGCTCCTCTGCACACTCGGGGTGATAGCACGCCGCGCAGCCGGGGCATTCGGAGAGGTGGGCGCCGAGGTCGTCTTTGCAGTAGGGGCACGTCTGCGCGCGGCCGACGCCGAGCCAACGGAGCCAGCTTCGGCGGCGGATCGGCTCGTGACGCGTCGCCTGCCAGAGACGCTGGGACTTGCTGTGGCGGTGAACACAGGCGATCAAGAGCGTGAGGCCGACGCCCGCGGCGATCGCGATCGCGAAGGAGGCGGGGCTCTGACGAACCCCGTTGACCTTCGTCACCATCTGGTAGAAGCAAAAGAGCGCGCCGAGCCAGGCTAGGAACACTACCCCCGTCAGAAGAGAGCGGATACGACCGCTCCAAGGGCTCCGGTCGCGGTAGCGACGGAGGACCCGCTCCTGAAGCGCTGTTCCTCGTTTCTTGGCTGAACTCACCCTCAGGACGGCGCAATCGAGGTGCCGGACCGGTCAGCGGGGCACGCGCCCAAGTCCTTACCCAGCTTCCGCAGGGAGCGCTGGCGGCCTTGGCAGCGGTCCCAGAATGGGATCAACCTGCAAACGCTGTTGTCGATCTGGGCGGGCTCAAGATACCGAGGCGGGACAGAACGCCGAGGGATGTGAAGGCTATGGTGAGCAGGCTGGAGATACCCTGTGAGCGTGTTGTCGGTTAAGGACGTAGTTAAGCGATACGGAGACTTTACGGCCGTTCGTGGCGTGAGCTTCGAGGTCGCGCCGGGTGAGTGCTATGGCTTGCTCGGCCCCAATGGCGCGGGCAAGACGACGCTCTTCAAGATGATCACGGCCTTGGCGCGAAGGAGCGGAGGCGAGCTGCGCGTGTTCGACCTCGACCCCGACCGAGCGGCGTGTGAGATCAAGGCGCGCGTGGGAGTGGTGGGGCAGGAGGACAGCCTCGACACCGACCTCGACGTGTGGAACAACCTCCTCGTGTATGGCCGCTACTTCGGGCTCTCTGGGCCTGAGTTCCGCGCGCGCTGTGAGCGACTCCTCGGCTTCCTCGAGCTGAGCGAGAAGCGCCACGTCCCAATCATGGCCCTCTCGGGAGGAATGAAACGACGCCTGGCGATCGTGCGCTCCCTTCTGAATCAGCCAGAGTTCCTGCTCCTCGACGAGCCAACCACTGGTCTCGACCCCCAGATCCGACACGCGATCTGGAACGCGATCCGACAGCTCAAGGAGGGCGGGCTCACGATCCTGCTTACGACCCACTACATGGAGGAGGCTGCCCAGCTCGCTGATCGAGTCGGGATCGTGGACGAAGGCACCATGATCGCCGAAGGCACCCCCCAAGCCCTGATCGAAGAGCACCTCCCTCGCTATGTCCTAGAGTTGCCGGTGAGCGCGCAGGCCGACGAAGGCTGGCGCGCCAGCGCTGAGGCCGAGGCGGCCCTGCTTGAAGTGCACGGCGATCGGGCCTTCGTCCTTGACGACGACGAAGGAAAGCTCCGCAGTTGGCTCGCGAGCTGGAGCGGAGCCCAGCTGCGGATCGCCTCCCTTGAGGACGTGTTCCTCAAGCTGACCGGGAGGAGCCTCCGTGACTGAGCCCGGCGGGAAAATGACGAGCGAGGACATTCGGGGGTCGGGTGGGCCGCCGCCGGCGCCTTCTCGCGCGGTTCGGCTGTGGTCAGTCGTCATGAGGCATTGGGTGGTCTATAGCTCGACCTTCCTCGCCAACGCCCTCCCGGCCTTCTTCGAGCCGATCCTGTTCCTGACCGCGATCGGGCTCGGGTTGGGGAACTACGTCGAGCAGGGCATGGCAGGGCTTCCGCTCGGGGCCTACATGGGGCCTGGCGCCTTGGCCATGACCGCCATGTTCACCGCCGCCTTCGAGACGACCTACGGGACCTTCGTCCGGCTCGTGTATCAAAAGAGCTACGACGGAATGCTCGCGACGCCTCTGACCCCTGTGGACGTTTTCCTGGGGGAGGCGTTGTTCTGTGCGGTCAAGGGCTTCCTGTTCACCTCGATCGTGCTCGGGGTCTACCTGGCCTTTGGCTACGCCCGCGGCTGGCTGGGGCACCTGGCCGGCCCCCAGCTCCTCTTGATCCCCTTCGTGGGGGCGACCTGCTCCTTCCTCTTCGCAGGGCTCGGGTTCCACGTCGTCTCGCTGACGAAGAACATGAACAACTTCAACTTCTTCGTGAGCGGAGTCCTGACGCCCATGTCGCTCTTCTCGGGAATGATGTTCCCGGTCAGCGACCTGCCCCAGGGCCTGGAGCAGCTGGCCTATGCCTTGCCCCTGTTCCACGTCACCGAGCTCAACCGCTTCCTGCTCTTCGGTCGGGACGCCTGCGTGGAGTGGGTCTGGCTCTGCCCCCTCTACCTCGTCGTGGTCGCCAGCCTCGTGGTCTGGAACGGAGTCCGGGTCATGCGGAACCGGGTCCTTCAGTAGCCCTCAACAGGACCCCCCTGGCTCCCCGTCGGGTCTTCAGCCGACCTGGCGTTGACCCAGATTCCGGGATACCGTCCTGCCCCCTGGGAGCGCCCAGGATTCGGCTTCAGGAGCCTGTTTATGAGCAGCGAGATTCACTCCTATCGGACCCACACCTGCGGCGAGCTGACCAAGGCCAACGTCGGCCAGAGCGTCCGACTCAGCGGCTGGGTTCACTCGCACCGCGATCAGAAGCACCACGTGTTCCTCGACCTCCGCGACCACTACGGTCTGACCCAGGTCGCCTGCACCGAGGATCACGCAGAGGCCCTCGAGATCGCGCGGAGCCTGAAGTCCGAGAGCGTGATCACCATCGACGGGACCGTCGTCGAGCGCGGCCAGGCCAACCCCAAGCTCCCGACCGGCGAGATCGAGCTCGTGGCGACCAAGATCACCGTCGACTCGATCGTGGAGGAGCTCCCCCTCCAGGTGAAGGTCGCCAAGAACTCTGGCGGAGGAATGGAGAACGAGGAGCTCCGCCTGACCTGGCGCTTCCTCGACCTTCGCCGCGAGCGGATCCACCGCAACATGGTCGTGCGCGACGCGATCATTCGAATCATGCGGGACCACATGCACGGCGAGGGCTTCCTCGAGGTCCAGACCCCGATCCTGACCAACTCCTCGCCCGAAGGCGCTCGCGACTATCTGGTGCCGAGCCGCGTCCACCCGGGACACTTCTTCGCGCTGCCCCAGGCCCCTCAGCAATGGAAGCAGCTCCTGATGGCGAGCGGCTTCGACAAGTATTTCCAGATCGCGCCCTGCTTCCGCGACGAGGACGCCCGCGCGGACCGCGCCCCGGGCGAGTTCTATCAGCTCGACATGGAGATGGCCTACGTCGAGCAAGAGGACATCTTCGGAGTGATCGAGCGCCTCTACAAGCGCTTGTGCGACGAGGACATTCCCGGCGCGCCCAAGTGGAAGATCCAGCAATACCCCTTCCCCCGGATCCCCTATTGGGAGGCCATGGACCGTTACGGCTCGGACAAGCCCGAGTTGCGCTACGAGCTAGAGCTGACCGACGTGAGCGAGGCCTTCCAAGGCACTGAGTTCGCGCTCTTCGCGGGCGCGCTCGAGGGCGGCGGTCAGGTCAAGGCGCTCCGCATTCCAGAGGGCGCTAAGGAGGGCAAGGGCTTCCACCGCAAGCTGGAGAAGGCCGTCAAGGCCAAGGGTTACGGCGGCCTGCCCTGCCTGATCTACAAGGCCGACGGGACCGTCGACGGCACGATCAAGAAGCCGCTCTCCGACGCCGAGAAGGCCAAGGTCAAGGAGCTGACGGGCTCGGCGGACGAGGGCGACCTGGTCGTCTTCGGCTTCGGGACCCGCCTCGCGGCCGCCAAGGTCCTTGGTGAGGCCCGCCTGATCGTGGGCGAAGAGCGCGAAATGGCCGACCCCAACACCATGGGCTTCTCGTTCATCGTCGACTACCCCTTCTATGAAGAGAACGACGAGGGCGGGATCGACTTCAGCCACAACCCCTTCTCCATGCCCCAGGGTGGAATGGAGGCGCTCAATAGCCAGGACCCCTTGGACATAAACGCCTTCCAATACGACATCTGCTGCAACGGGATCGAGCTCAGCTCGGGCGCCGTCCGCAACCACCGCCCGGACATCATGTATCGCGCCTTCGAGATCGCCGGCTACTCCCGCGAGCAGGTCGAGGAGGAGTTCGGGCACATGATCAACGCCTTCAAGTTCGGTGCCCCGCCCCACGGCGGCATGGCTCCCGGCGTCGACCGCACGATCATGCTCTTCCTCAACGAGCCCAACATTCGCGAGGTCGTGGCCTTCCCCAAGAACCAAAAGTGCCAGGACCTCCTCGCTCGCTCACCCAGTCGAGTCACACCCGAGCAGCTCGAGGAGCTCCACATTCGGATCGTGGAGCCAACGCCGGAGGGCTAACCTGGCCCGAGGTCCATGGATCCAGAGAACCCCTACGCTCCCCCCGAAGCAGAGGTCGTGCCTACGGGCAGGCCCGAAACGGACCTCGCTGAGGCAGAGCGAAGCCGGCTCGAGCACCTCCACCAGGAGGCAGCGATCAGAGCCTTCGGCTGCTTGGGTCTCTGCGCAGGAGTCTTCGGGAGCATTTGGCTGGTGCTCCTCCTCGAGCTGAGCAGTGCCCGCAGCAGCGGAGGACGCGTGGCGGCGATCGCAGTGGGGGCGCCCCTCGTTGGAATCGGGCTCTTCGTGATCGGGCTCGGGCTCCTGCGCCTCAAGCCCTGGAGCCGAGCTGCGGGTGGGGCCCTGGCGCTCCTCTCCCTCCCCCTCGTCCCCCTGGGGACGCTCCTGGGCGGGCTCCTGCTCTGGATCCTCACGAGCGCCAAGGGGCGCGAAGTCCTCTCGAGCAGCCACCAAGCTGTCCGCGAGCGCACGCGCCACGTCAAACCCTGGCCCCTCACGATCGTGATCTTCTTCGCGCTCCTCCTTGGGTGCGCCCTCGCCACGGCGCTGCTTGTCTCGCTCTTCGTCTTGTGAGCGTTTGCGCGAGGTTCTCCGCCGAGCCACTCTGGGGGGCGATCGGGGAAGACCATGCAAGACGAGAACAATCCATACGCACCGCCAGAGGCCAAAGACCTAGAGGCTGAGCCCAACAGCGAGTTCGCCAGGGCTGAGCGAATCCGCAAGGAGCACATCAAGCACGAGGCCTCGATCAAGTCGGTCGGCTGCCTCCACCTCTTCGGCGGCGTCATGGTCGTCTTGGCCGCGATCACCAGTATTCCGGCCGCCCTCAGCGGCCGCGTGGGGCCGGAAATGGTCGGGTTCCTCGTCGGCTACGCAGCCGTCGGCGTGGCCCTGATCGCCTCGGGCTACGGCCTCGAACCCTCAAGCCCTGGACCAAGGTCCTGTCTTCTGTCCTCTGCGGAATCGGCCTCCTGGGGTTCCCGATCGGAACCATCCTCAACGCCTACTTCCTCTACCTGATCCTGAGCGCCAAGGGCAGCACGATCCTCGCCGAGGACTACAAGTACGTGGTCACAGCTACCCCGCACGTCAAGTACGTGCCCTGGGCCGCGATCATCTTCTTGATCATCCTCGGGCTGCTTGTCGTGGGTCTCGTCGTCGGGGCGCGCTTTTAGCGTTAGCCGGGAGCCGGTGTAGCCGCCGGCTTGGGGCCGCTGTCCGGGACAGCGGCCTCCTTGTCTTCAGCCTCGGACGACGCCGGAGGTAACTCCACCCCGCGTTCCTTGGCCTCGGCCAAGAGCGCGGCGCGCGCCTCCTCGCTGGGGGGCCGCTTGGCAGCGAGGGCCTTCGTGTAGGCGGCCTGGGCGCCCTTCAGGTCACCCAGGAGGAGGTAGGTCCTGGCCAAGAGGAGTCCGTAACGCCCCTCGTCGGGCAGCAGGGCCGCCGCCTTCTTGGCAGGGCCCAAGGCTCTCCCTGGGTTGTTCTGCTCTAGCCGGAGCGTCGCCAAGAGGGCGTGGGCTCGAGGAGCTGTGGGGTCGAGCTCGCGGGCTCGAATCGCGTCGTTGTAAGCGTCCTGCGAGGACCCCATGGCGTGGAGGGCCAGGCCGCGGAGGAGCGAGACCTCTGCTGCGTAGTCGCTCCGCCCAGCCAGGGTGTCGAGCTGGGTCAGGGCGTCGTTGGGGAGGCCGCGCTTCAAGCAGATCTCAGCCAGGAGCAGTCGGGCGGGGGCCAAGGGTCGTGAGCCGAGGGCGCGCCTGACCGCGTCCTCGGCGGCGGCCAGGTCGCCTTGGGCATAGGACAGGCGCGCTTCGGCGTAGGCCGCTAAGGCTGGCTCGCTGGCCGTGAGGACGAGGCGAATCTGGGCCAAGGCCTGCTCGGGCTGGCGAAGGTCCACCCGCAAGAGCTCGACCTTGAGGAGGCGGAGCGCGGCCCGGTCAGCCTCGCGCAGGGCCTGGTCGAGGTCCTCGAGGGCCGAGCGCGCGGCGCGCTCGGCGGCGATCAAGTCACGACCGCGAGCGCGGAGTTCTCGGGAGCGCTGACGCCAGAGCCGGGCCCGCGCCACGCGTCCTTCCCAGGATTCGGGGTAGCGCTCGAGCAGGCGGGAGTAGGCCTGGATCGCGTCCTCAGTGGTGGAGGCCAAGGCGGCTTCAGCGCTGGCCGCGCTGCGGGCTTCCTCGCGGACGGCGCGCTCACGCTGGGTCTGGAGGAGTCGGGCTCGCTCCTCCTCGAGGCGACCCGTTCGGCGGGACTCGCTCGCCGCGTCGCGATAGATCCAGAACGCCCCGAAGCCGCCCGAGAGGACGCCGACGAGGGCGACGGACGTTCCGAGGGCCACGGCCCGGTGGCGTTGAGCGCGCTGCCAGAAGCGTCGGCCGAGGGAGGGCAGGCTGGCCCGGACTGCCTCACCGCGCTGAAAGCGCTCGAGGTCTGCGGCCAAGTCGGCCGGGCCGGGATAACGTCGCTCGGGGTCCTTCTCCAGGCAGGTCATGATCACCGCTTCGAGGTCGGGGGCCAAGAGGGGCGCCAGGCTCCGAGGCGGGTCCGGCTCGCGGGTCAGGACCTGGTGCATTAGCTCGGGGTAGCTCTCGGCCAAGAAGGGCACGCGCCCCGTGACGCACTCGTAGAGGGTCGCGCCGAGGGAGTAGACGTCCACTCGTGGATCTCGGTGCTGCCCGCGGAGTTGCTCAGGTGCCATAAAGGCGGGGGTGCCCAGGGCCTGATTGCTCTTGGTCAGGCGTTCGCCGTCCTTGAGGTCTGCGGCCAAGCCGAAGTCGGTCAGGTAGGCCAGGTCCTCGTTGTCCACGAGGACGTTTTCGGGCTTCACGTCGCGGTGCAGGAAGCCCTCGCGGTGCGCGTGGGCCAAGGCACGGGCGACCGGAGCCAGGAGGTCCACTGCGCGGCGGGGCTCGAGCGCTCCCTCGGTGTCGAGGAGCGCTGCCAATGAGCGCCCCTCGATTCGGTCCATGGCCAGGTAGAAGTGTCCGTCCACGACGCCTGCGTCGTGGACCGAGACGATGTGAGCGTGGCGGAGGCAGGAGGTCGCGCGGACCTCGCGCAGGAAGCGTTCGATCGTGACTTCACTCGCGTCGCGACCGGCCAGGAGGGTCTTGAGCGCGATCTCGCGTTGGAGGCGGGTGTCCCAAGCGGCGTAGACGACGCCGACTCCCCCGCGCCCCAGCTCGCCGCGCAGCTCGTAGCGCCCGAGCTGCTTGGGAGGCGGCGGCGTGACTCGTTGGCGGGCCGACCTGCTGAGGGTCTGCTCGAGCTTCCCCTTGGTGCTGCGGCGTTGGCGCGGGAGCTCCGGGGTCAGGTCCAAGGCTTCCGCCCCCCCGGCTTCCTCGCTGGAGTCGTCGTGCTCGGGGTCGACGAGGGTCACGCGCTCGCTCGGCTCGAGCCCCTTCTCTAGGCCAGCCTCGACCGTCTCGCGACGGGCGTCGTCGAGAGGGCTAGGGCTCTGCCCCTGGAGGTCGCTAGCCGCTGGCGCCTCGTCGTTCTTTGCGGCGGCGTCGGTGTCAGGGTCAGCGCCCCTCACTCCCGCTCCTGTTTGAGGCGAGGGGGTCCCTTGGTCTTCCAGCGGAGGAAGGCGGCTCGGTGGGTGTTGGCCAATACGACGGTGTCGCCCCAAGCCTGAATGCTGGCGTGGCCTCCGAAGCCAGGCAGCATGACTCGCTGGACAAGGCTGCCAGACTTGCGCTCGAGGACTAGGACCTCGGTCCTAGGCCCGTGGGTCCAGTTTGGGATTAGGACCCGGTCGCCGACTCGCGCACAGCGGCCCGCGACGCGTGACTGCCGAGAGAGGAGCTTTCCGCCTGAGGGCTTCCCGTCGCTCTTGCGAATCCACCACAGCTGAGGGGCCCCCGTCAAAAGAAACTCGTCGTCCCAGGACGCAATGTGGTGTGGCGAGCTGATGGCGTTTCCGATCGCGCGGCCCCAACGGAGGAGCCCTGTCGCGGCGTCGAGGGACACCAGGCGGCCGCGGTAGAGATAGGCCAAGGCCTCCGGTCCGGCCTCCAAGGCGGGCTCGGCGGGGAGCTCCAGGCGGCCGCGGCCTCGCGCGACGCGCCGTAGCCAGCGCAGCTCGCCTCGCCGTGGCGAGAGCGCTGCAACGACGCCGACGTCGGTCGAGAGGACGAGGCCGGCGCTGGGGTGGAGCGTCAGCGCGGCTGAGATCTCCGGCGCCAGGAGGGGGTCGGTGGCGTCGCCGCGGCGACGCTCGGTCGTGAGCACGTGGGCCGGCGAGCTCCAGGCGGGACGGAGCCCGAGCTGGCCGCTCTCGCGCGTTTCGCGGCGGAAGGCCATTACGTAGAGCTCAGGGTCCTGCCCTTGGACGGTGTAGGCCAGGTAGACGCGCTCGGGACCTGCCAGGCAGGCCAAGGCGTGGACCTGGCGCAGTCGCGACAGGAGAGGGCTAGCCTCCCAGCCGGGGGGCGCGCCGCCCTTGAGCGAGCTCGTAGCCTGCGTCGGGAGGGCCCGGCCCGAGTCGCCGTCCCACCAGCGCAACCGTCCGCTGTTGACGTCATAGCCTACGAGCGAGAAGTAGCGTCCGGCGAAGGAGCCGTCGGCGAGGCGGCCTCGGCGAGCGGGTGCCAAGGGACCGTCGAGGAGGAGCGGTGTGAAAGCCAACTGGCCCCAGGACGCGACACGCCCTTCGAAGGGCGTGGTGAGGTCGGGCCCGCTGCTGGCGGCCTTCGTCGTGAGGGGGAAGCTCCCGCGCGTGGCCCCTCGGAGAGAGTAGAGGTGGAGGCGAGCTCCGTCGGAGATCGCGACCTTGTCGCCGATCAAGGCGGGGAGGCAGCGGGCGCTGGAGCCGCCGCGGACGGCGCCCGGGCTGAAGGTGACCGACTCGACGACCTCCAGGTGAGCTCGCAGGTGAGGCTCCTTGACGGGGGTGGGCAGCGGGCGCGGATCCCTCGGCCAAGCGGCCTGTTCGGCGTGCCAGCGCTGGCTCCAGGCTCGCAGCTCGCGCGCGGCGACGGTGTCCCCGCGGGCCACAGCGCGTCCCCAGGCAACTCGGGCGGCGAGGTGGGCTTGAGGTGCTAGGGGCCAGCGGGCCATCAGCTCGTCGACGTCGGGCGGACGCTGGCTGTCGAGGGCTCGCAGAGCGCCTAGGCGCTGGTGCTCACGGAGTTGGGCCCCGAGCTGAGCGAGGCGGCGTCGGACTTGCGTTTCGACCCAGGCTCCAGCGCCGAGGTAGCGAGCCTCTCGCGGGGCAGAGCGCGGATCAAGGCGCGCTCGGAGGAGGGTGTCGGTGACGCGGGCGCGGTAGAGGGCGTCGAGGCCCTTCTGGAGCTGGGCCGGCGTGACCTCCTCGCCTTGCAGCTCGCGGAGGATCTGGGCGGTCTCAGGAGCCCGCTTGCGCAGCTCGCCGAGGTAGACCGTCCGCTCTGGCCGGGGTTGGCCCCAGGCGGGCCCAGCCAAGAGCGCTCCCAGGGCGGCGGCCGCCCACAGCGCGCAGGGCCGTGCGCTTCGGCTCATGTCAGCGCCCCTTGGAGACGAGCTTGAAGCTCGCTGGCGCTCGGGCGCCGCTCGGGACGGGGCGAAACGAGGGCGGCCAAGACCTCAGTCATGTGCTCAGGGAGCCCCTCGGTCAGTGCCCCGAGGTCGATTAGGCCGGTGCTTCGGCTTCGGACAGCGGGGCGCCCAGACCAGCACTCGAGGGCAATCACGCCGAGGGAGTAGAGGTCTGAGGCTGTCCCAATCACTGGCGTGTCGCGGAACAGCTCGGGCGCGGCGTAGCGCGTTTGAGGGAGGGCAGCCTCGTCGCCGCGGACGGCGCCCCCCAGGATCCTGGCGCAGCCCAACTCGCAGAGCAGGAGCCGACCCCGGTCCGTGACGCCAATGCTCTCCGGGCTCAGGTCGCCGATCACGATCGAGTCTCGGTGGAGGTAATCCAAGACGCTCGAGACCTCTTGGAGGACGTCCTTGAGCCCGCTCCGATCCAGGGGGCCCACGTCGCGAATTCGCTGGCCGAGGGTCTGGGCAGGGATTTCGTCGGCCACATAGTAGAGGAGCCGGCCTTCGAGCCCGGCCTCGCGCATACGAACTAGGTTTAGGTGTTGGTGTCCTTCAAGGACGTCAATCTCGCGGCGCAGGCGGAGGAGGGGTTCGGCGTCTCCCGCGAGGTCTGGGCGGAGGACCTTGAGCGACTTCTCTTCGGACTCGTTGTAGCGGCCCCAGTGATCGACGCAGCGGAACACGACGCCGACCTCGGAGCGGCGGGTCTCGCCCAAGAGCTCGAACCCGCCGAGCTCCCAGGGGAGGGCTTCGCTGGACTCGGCGAGGCGCTGGATCGCCTTCTGGACCTTGACCAAGAGCTCGGATTCGGTGACCGGCTTGATCAGGTAGTCCATGACGCCGAGCCGGAAGGCCTCGCGGAGGACCTCCTCCTCTTCGACCGAGGACAGGATCAGGATCGGGAAGGGGAGTCCAGACATGCGGCGCCGGAGGCGTTGGACTAGCTCCATGCCGGAGATCCCAGGCATTTGCATGTCAATGATCGCGGCGTCGGGTTGGTCGCGGCAGAGGGACTCCAGGGCCGACTCTGGGTCTCGGAAGGTCCGAACCTGTGCTCCGCGCTTTCGCAGCGCCCTGCCCAGGACGGCCAGAGCGACGCGGTCGTCGTCCACGAGGGCGATCCGGAGCTCCTTGATCGCGACCTCGTCAGAGGCCGAGGTCTTGGCGACGGGGCGGGGAACGGATTTGGTCCCTTGGTGACGCTTGCGCGGGACGGCCTCCCAGACCGGAGAGCCCCCGTCGGTCGGGGGGCCTTGCCCGTCGGTGATCGGGCCCGTGTGGACCAGGCCTGAGGAGGGGGAGCCGTCGGAGGGCGGAAAGGAGTCGGTCGAGAAGTCAGGCGTTCCAGTGTCCGGCGCCCCTGTCCCAAGCTCTTGGACGTCGTAGATCGCGGTCTCGCGCTTGCTGCGCCCGCGCCGCTTGGTGTTGGAGGCCCCGATTCGGGCGGCTTCGCTGAAGCGGTTGGCTCGCGTCAGGTGCCAGCGCGGGTTCCAGGCCGCGATCTGGACCCGGCCGCGACTCGGCCCGCGCTTGGGCGGCTGGAGCTCGAAGAGGCGCATGACCTCACGGCGGAGGGTCGGGATCGTGGGGCGCTTGTCTGGGTTGGGCTGGGTGGCCGCGTTGATCAGGTTCTCGACGTCTTCGAAGAAGCGCTCGCGGAGGCGCTGGCTGGCGAAGGCCTCAGCAAACACCACGTCGTGGTGGCGCGCGGTCTTGAGGCGGTTGGGGTCGAAGCAGCGCAGGCGTCCCTTGTCCTCGGCCCGCTTGAGCTCGATCAGCTCTTGGCTGAGGCCTCGCTTGCCGAGCTGCGGGATCCGGTGGTCGTAGGGGAGGAAGCCAGTCAGCCACTCATAGAGGATCGCGCCGACCTGGTAGGTGTCGACGGCCAAGCCGGAGTGGAAGGGCTTCTCGCGGAAGACCTCGGGTGGGGCGAACACGGGCGTGAACTCGGCGGGCGCGAACTTCCGCTCTCGCTCGCTCTTGGCCTTGATGAAGCTGAGGCTGCGGGCGCTCCCAAAGTCCGCCAAGATCAGGCGGTAGGCCCGACGCTGGACCAGGTCGAAGTAGCGCTCGTCGCCGATCTGGATCCGGTGTGAGTCGACCTCGGCCAAGACGTTGGCGCTCTTGATATCCCCGTGGACGAAGCTGTAGCGGTGGAGGTGCTCGAGGGCGGCCAGGAGCTCCTGGATCATCTCGATGGCCGTCGAGGCGGGGAGAGGGGTCTTGGGGGCCAAGCCCCGGAAGCGCTTGATCGGAGGGCCCTCGATCCCCTTCCCGTTCAGTCGGACGAAGGGGTTGGAGTGGGCCCAGGCCAGGACGGCGCAGGTCATGTTGGCGTAGCGAGTCGTCCCTAGGAGACGCATGACGTTGGGGTGTGGGGGCAGGGTCTGGAGGATCCGGAGCTCGATCTCGGAGCCGAGCAGGCCGCGCTCGCCGGGGACCTTGACCACAGCAGGCTGACCTTCGCTGCCTAGGAGGGCATAGATCTTGCCCTGGCCGCCCTTAGCGAGCGGTCCTTGCACGACATAGACGCCAGCGGACTCGCCGCGGGCGTCACGAACCTCGAGTTCGGCGCCCCGTTCCATTTGCCTTCGCATTGTAGGTCCGTTGACCCATAACCGCTTCCTTTGACCACACTTGGATCTCACCTTGGCGCGTCCCTACGTAGAACGCGCCCTCTTCGCTGTCGACCGCCAAGCTGACTCCACACACGCCTCGGATCTCGAGGCGGCCGACGTGTCTGATCCGGTTGCCCTCGCCTGGGACCTTCTCCCAGAGTCGAACCTCGGTCACCTCACCGCTGGGGCCCGGACCTCCTGAGAGGCTCATGACTTGCCCGGCTCCAGCAGGCTGGACGTCGCGGAGGGTCGAGCCGTGGGCCCCCGCGGCGCGGAACTGGGCCTCGCTGCCGCGCGTCGAGGTCGCTGAAGGAGAGACGAGATCGGGGAGAGAGCGCCCCTGGGGGTCGAAGCGAGCGATCTGACCCACCGTCGTGCCTACGTAGAGGGCGCCCTCGATCAGGTCGAGGGTCTCGGGGCGGGGAGGGAGGTGTCTCTTCCAGAGCAACTCTCCTGCGGGGTCGAGGACCCACAGGAAGCCCGATGGGATCCCGACTTTCGTGTCGACGCGGTTTCCGCCGCAGACCGCGAGCCAGGATCCCTGGGGATCCATGGCCAGGCCTGTAATGTCGAAGGGGCACTCGAGGCGGAAGGTCGGAGAGGCGTAGCTGCCGTCCGACTTCCTGCTGCGGAGGCTGAGGTGCATGTGCTGCGAGACCGCGAGGAGGTTGGCGTCGGCGTCCCCCGCCAGGCGCGAGATGCCTCCCCCGCCGATCACGTGTCTACGCGACCTCTTCAGAGTCGGGCCAGTCAGCTCGTGGATCTCGCCGGTCAGGCCGCCGAGGAAGGTGCGCTGACCCGCGACCAAGGCCACACCCGTGGCGGGGGCGAAGGTCTCGAGGGGCTCACGCTTCCCCAGTTGCCAGCGATAGGCTCGCCCAATGGTGCTCGTTACTAGCTGGCTCTGAGGGCAGAGGATCACATAGGTGTAGACCAGCCCCTTGGTCTCGGGGTGGTGAAAGGTCTGGAGAGGAGCGCTCCCTAGCTCGCGCAGCTCGTCGCGGAGAGAGCGAGCGAAGCGTCCTTCTGGGACCTCTTGCAGGAGCGCGCGGAGCGCGGCCGGGCGCCTGTAGGTCGGACGGGCCAGGATCGCCACCAGGGTCTCCTCAGGAGAGCGGGGCGCGAGGTCGGGGGAGGCCGCCGAGGTGGGCGCCGGCGTCGACTCCGGGCCGCTCTCCGCCTGGAGCGCAAGGACTCCCACGACCCCGAGGGCGCCCAGGGCCAAGGCCAGCGCTGCGGGCCAGGGTGAGCGACCAGGCGGGGGCCCGGCCGCGACGACTGAGCTGACGCGTCGCCCTTCGAGCCAGGCCGCCAGGTCTTCGGCGAAGGCGCCCGCCGAGGGGTAGCGATCCGCGGGGCGCTGCTGAAGCGCGCCGCGACAGACCCTCGCCAGGGGCTCTGGGGCTTGACTCGAGGCCGAGGTCAGCGGCGCGTAGCTAGCCTCGCTGATCTTGGCCGCGAGCTCGATCAAGGAGCTCCCCTCGAAGGGCAGGGTCTCGCTCAGCACTTCGTAGAGCATGACACCGAGGGCCCAGACGTCCGTGGGAGGGGCCACCTCCTCCCGAGCACCGCGGATTTGCTCTGGTGCCATGTAGTAGGGGGTCCCGACCATCGCGCCGGTCTTGGTCAGGCGCTCGCTATCTAGGCCCAAGGCCAAGCCGAAGTCGGTCACGCGAACTCGGCCTTCACTGTCCACGAGGACGTTGTCGGGCTTTACGTCACGGTGGACGACGCCCTGGGCGTGCGCGTGCTCGAGGGCTTCAGCTGCCTGGCGAAGGAGCTCGACTCGCCCTCGGAGATCTCGCTCACGCGAGGCTTCGCTGAACGAGCGCGCCCCGACGACTAGCTCGTAGGCCAGCCAGGGACGCCCAGCGACTCCGCTGGAGAAGACCCGCACGATCCCGGGGTGTTGGAGGCTGGCGGCGATCTCTCCCTCCCGGCGAAAGCGCTCCTCTGGGATCTGGCCGCCCTCGAGCAGGACCTTGAGGGCGACCTCGCGGGAGGCCTGGAGGTCACGCGCGCGATACACCGTCCCCATTCCACCTTGGCCCAGAGTCCCGAGGACCTCGAAGCGACCTGCGAGGGCCTGAATCTGGGGAGGTGAGTTCACACGACAGCGTTGCAGCGTGGGGTCGGCCCCGCAACGTCTGGGCCTCTACCAGGCCACGAGCTGGACCTGGACCGTAGCGACCAGGTCACGACGAACGAGGTCGTAGCGGACGCGCCCGACGACGTCGAGGACGTGCTTTCGAGCACGGGCCGGCCCCATGGAGATCTCCAAGACGCCCCGAACGCCAACGCGCGCGCGCGGGTTGGAGCCGGCCCGCAGGCGAACTCGCGCTTCGGGCCGGACGTGGAAGCGCCAGGCCAGGTCTGGTTGGGGAACGTAGGCGTCGAACCTCAGGTCGAGGAGACCTGCGCTCGTCGCCAGGTTCTCGTCGAGCTTTTCGTCGGGGGCCAAGCCCTCGCGCTGCTCCTGACGCTCGTGCTCGAAGACTCGGCCGCGGGTAGGGAGTTCGTCGAGGTCGTCGCGGTCCTCGTCGTCACCGAGCTCACGCCGGAGGGTGGCGTGGTCGCGAGCCAGCTCGTCCTCAGCCAAGTCGCGGAACACGCGACCCGGCGTGGGGGAGAGGCGAAACCCGACCCCCTCGATCCGAGCCCGGAAGTCGTTGGTGAAGCTCAGCGGCCCGATTCGGAACACCTCGACCTGGCCGCCCATCTGGGTCTCGTGAGTCCCAGTGGGCGCGCCGCCCTTGTGGGCGGGGAGCGAGTGGAGCCAGGAGCGCTCCCACCACCGCCCACCCGCAGCCAGGTCTGCCTCGGCCTCACCCATGGCCCGGTAGTGAGCCGCGAGTTGGAAGTGGTCGAGGCCGCCCGCTCGCTCAGCGTCGCGGAGCGAGCGCCGCCAGCGGGAGCGGTAGACGCGCCGCAAGCGCTTGACCACGAAGCCTTGAAAGCCCCGGTAGCGGACGACCTGGGTCCCAGGCAGGCGACGCACCAAGGTCGTCTGGCCGAGGAGGAGGTCAGCGGCCGAGGGCCCCGGAAGCCGGGAGGGGGGAAGGAGGAGCGCTGAGCTCCGGGGCGGGGCCAGCTCGAGCTCCTCGCGGGTCCAGAACTCCTCGGCGTCCTCAGCCTCGAAGGCCTCCCAGAGGGAGGCACGAAGGGGAGCCTCACTTGGGGTTGGCTTGGTAGCGGGAGGAGGAGGAGGCGGCTCGGCGAAGGCGCTCAGGCCTCCGGCTAGGAGGGCGACGAAGGCGAGGAGCAAGGTCCCAAGGTGGGAGAAGAGGGTCAGGCGACCCATCGCTGCCGCGCGAGGCGCGCCACCAGCCGTTGACGAACCACCGCGAGCGCGGTTGGCGAGTCGGTCGAGCTGGATTCGGGCGCGCATGGCACACCGCTCCCGTCGCTTGCGCATAAGTCCTTTGAAATTGGACAGCGCATGGCGTCATGGGGCGCTCTGGATTCAACAAGGTTCCCGTTCAGACAGACCGAGAGCTCGAAGCTTCTAGAAGCACCTTCCGACAAAAGAGTTAGGACGATTATGGACGCGGCCGAAGCCGACCCATGAGTCAGAGTGGTTTGGCTTGATTCCCTAGCAGGTCTCGAACCGTTCTCCACATGAATATCACTATGACGGCGGCAAACCGACTCGACAAGGGGACTTCCGGCCGAAGTTGGAAAAATTTATAGGGTAGTGCCTTCGTTGGTGACCAATCCCTTGACTATGACGAGTATCACAGGGTTTACGTAGCACGCCTGGCGTAAGCCTATATTGCTAGGACAAGAGCGACGACGAGCAGGGATCTGTCTCCCCGTTGGGAATCGAACGGCGCTTCTCCACGATTCATCCACAAGAGGACCGAAAGGGTCCGATATAGTTGGGCCTCCCCCTCCCTATCGAGACCAGCTATGGACTTCCTCCTCATTAGTCCCCCCGTGGCCAACTTCGGACAGGCCACGGCCGGGCTCTCGGTCCTGACCTCCTACCTCAACAGTCGAGGTTGGAAGGCGTCCCAATGGGACCTTGCGATCGACGCCTTTCACCACTTCCACTCGCCGGAAGAGCTCCAGGCCTGTCGCGAGCTCCTTGCGTCACGTCCGGACAAGACGGACCCGAAGGTGCTCGAGGTCGCCGCGCGAGTCGTGCGCGACATAGACGAGGCCAAGGACGCGCTCCGGACGCCGGGCGTCGAGACCGATCACGCGCGCATGAAGTGGGCCTTCGACACGATCAACGACGCGGGCATCGTGTTGACCGCGGCCAGCTTCGGCGCCTACGAGCATGACTTCCGCCACTTCGGCGTCGACGAGGCCTTCAGGAACTTCAAGACCCTCGACGAGGCCCTCGACGACCCTCTCCGCAACCCCTACCTGACCTATCTCGAGGACCAGGCGCTGGAGCGGATCGAGCGGGAGCGGCCGGCTGCGGTCGGAATCAGCATGACCTACTTCAGCCAGGTCATGCCGGGCTTCACCCTGGCGCGCCTGATCAAGCGTCGGTTCCCCGAGATCAAGGTCGTCGCGGGCGGGAGCTACCTGACGGCCGTCGAGCACGATCTCGAGCGCGTCCCCTTCGACGTGTTCCCAGTCGACGCCGTGATCCTCCACGACGGCGAGGAGGGCCTCGACCAGTGGCTGACCCATGTCCTCAAGGGCGAGGGGAGCCCCGAGGAGATCGCGAACTGCTATCTCCACGGTCCTCAGACGACATTTGTGCGCTCGGGTGAGCGGAGCCTGCGTCACACCGACCTCAATGATCTCCCGGTGCCCATGTGGACCTTGGAGGGGCTCGAACTCGAGAAATACCTCGTCCCCAAATACCCGATCCCGCTCCCGCTCTCGCGCGGCTGCTACTGGGGGCGCTGCGCGTTCTGCAACATCTCGTGCCAGACGGTCGCGACCTACCGCACGCGCCCGATCGAGAAGGCGATCGCCGACATCAAGATCGCCCTCGAGCAGACGGGCTCGAACTGGTTCGACTTCCCCGTCGACTCGTTCCGGCCCAAGGAGCTGCGTGAGCTAGCCGACGCGATCGTGGCCGAGGGCCTCGAGATCGAGTGGGGGGCTGAGGTCCTCCTCGACCCAGGCTTCAAGGACGAACTGATCGTGGCCCTCGCCAAGTCGGGCTGTCGAACGCTGCGCTTCGGGCTCGAGAGCGCCTCGGTCGAGACCCTCAAGGCCATGAACAAGCCGACGCGGCCGAAGCACGCGGCTCGGATCCTGCGCGCCTGTAAGGCGAACGGGATCCAGACGGCCGTAATGCTGATCGCGGGCTTCCCCACCGAGACCCAGCGGCAGCTCTACGAAACCTACGACTACCTCGTCGAGAACCACGAGGTGATCGACTACCTCACGATCCACCAGTATTCGCTGGTGCCGGGTAGCCCCATGGCGCAGGACCCGGCCAAGTTCGGGCTCTACCTCCTGGATCAGGACGCCGTCCTCTGGACGAGCATGCCTTTCGTCAACACCAACCCCGTTGGCATGAAGAGCGACGACCTCCCCGACGTGGTGCAGGCCATGAAGGACGGGCTGAAGGAGTATTACCCCGAGCTGGGCGAGCTCTGGACCGTGGCGATCGGGGGCTGGATGACCTTCCCGGCCGCCTGCGGCGTGCGGCGGGGTCTGGTTCACCCGATCTCTGGCGGCTAGCTCCAGCCTCGAACCCCGCGCGCTGTATCGGCGCCGGCAGCGGCCCGATAAGTTAGGGCATGGCCAGGATCTTCCTCGTCGAGGACAGCGCTGCTCTGCAAGAGTCCTTTCGTCGCGTGCTGTCGGGCATGGGACACAACGTGATCGTGTTCGGGCGTGCTGAGGCGGCCTGGGACGCGATCGAGGAGCGCTGTCCAGACCTCCTCGTGACCGACGTCGTGTTGCCCAAGCGCTCAGGGATCGAGCTCGTGGGCCAGGTTCGCGAGCTTCACTCCAGGCTGGAGCTCCCGATCGTGATCGTGAGCTCCCTGGACGCGACGGAGGAGGTCGCCGAGGGCTACGCTGCCGGCGCAGACGACTACCTCCTCAAGCCCGTCAAGGAGGCCGAGCTCAAGGCACGGGTCATGGTCCTCCTCAAGCGGACCGAGCACGCTCAGGAGGAGACCAGCGAGGGGACCTGGAGCCGCTACGAGCGGGGCCTCCTCCTCGGCCACGGTGAGGGCGTCACGATTCACCGGGCGCGTCGCCGGGGCGACGACCTAGATGTGGTCCTCAAGGCCGTGACGCCCAACGCTCCGGAAGAAGTCGTCGCGCGACTTCTTGGCGAGGCTGAGCTCCTGCGGGACCTCGGAGAGCTCCCAGGCGTGGTCAAGGTCCGCGACGTGGGCGAGGACGGCGGCTGCGCCTACTACGCCACGCGCTGGGTGCCTGGGGACACGCTCCGGGCCCGCTTGGACGCCTCGGCGACCGGGCAGCTCTCCCAGCTCGAGGCGGCCAGGATCGCGCGCGGCTTGGTCCGCTCGCTGGCTGCCCTAGCCGAGGTCAAGGTGGTCCACGGCGACGTCAAGCCAAGCAACCTCGTCTTGGCAGACGCTGACGAGTCGACGGTCTTGATCGACTTCGGTCAGTCTTTTCGCCTCGGGACGACCCCCAAGCGCGGTGGGACTCTGGCCTACCTCGCGCCTGAGATCCTCACGGGTCACCCAGTGACACTATCGACGGATCTCTACGCCTTCGGCGTCCTGCTCTTTGAGTCCCTGGCGGGGCGCTTCCCCTACGAAGCCAAGGGCGAAGAGCTCGCGGCCCAAAAGGTCGAGGGAGTCCCGCCTGACCTCAGTCCGCTCCTCGAGCTAGACACAGCGCCCGGCTTGGTCGCGATCGTCGAGGCCTGCTTGGACCCAGACCCCGAGGCGCGCGGAAGCGCCGCGAGCCACCTCAAGGCCTTGCTGCCCTACTCTCGCTAGAGGGGAGGCGCCGGCGGCGTCGGCGGCGGGGGCGCGATCTCGTCTCCCATGATCCCGTCGGGACCTATCGAGGGCAGCTCCTCGTCGGCGCCGAGGATCGTAGCGCCGTCGGGGTCGCCGACGAGGCGCTCGAGCTCGTTGACGCGGGCTACAGCTCCCATGGTGATGATCTTGGTCTGCTCGAGGAGCTCTGTCTCGGGCCCGGGGTTGAAGACGAAGGCGGCCTCTCCTGGGGGCTTGATCGCGAGGACTGGGAGGCCGATTCGACGTTCGATCGAGAGCTCTCCGAGGCGCTTGCCGCACCACTCGGGGCCGATCTCGACCTCGGCGAAGCGGACGGCGCCTTCCTTCTGGCGGAGCATGAGGTCGAGGAAGGTCACGACGGCTGGGCGCACGAGCTGAGAGACGAGTCGGAGTCCGCCGACATGGGACGAGGCGACGGCGCTGTCGGCGCCGGCCCTGAGGAGCTTGCGCTGGACTTCGGTCGCGCTGGCCTGGCTGACGATCCGGATTTCGGGGTTGAGCTGGCGGACGCTGATGATCACGAACACGTTGTCCTTGTCGTCGCGGAGGGCGACGGCCAGGCCGGCAGCGTTCTCGACGCCCGCCTCGAGGAGGATCTCGTCGCTGGTGGCGTCGCCTTGGATCGTGAGGACCCCGCGGATCTCGCGAACTTCCTCGAGGCGCTCCTCGTCGACGTCGATGACGACCACTCGCAGCCCGAGGGCGACGAGCTCTTCGATGATCACGTAGCCAGTCACGCCGCAGCCGCAGACGATGTAGTGCCCCTTGAGGCGGGATATCTCATGCATGGTTCGGCGCCTTAGGAGCATTCGTTGGAGGTCTCCGTCCACCAGGAAGGCGGTCGCGGAGGAGACCGAGTAGGCCACGAGGATCATGGCCGTGAGGACGAGCACGATCGTGTAGAGGCGGACGATGTGGAGCTCTTCGGAGGGGAAGACCTCGGTGTAGCCGATCGTGCTGACGGTGATCACCGTCATGTAGAGGCAGTCGAGGAAGCTCCAGGAGGCCTCGAGCTTGGGCTCAAGGATCCCTGCGTTGTGGAGCTGGCCTAGGACCCAGTAGCCGAGGGTCCCGAGCCCTAAGAGCGAGGCCACGGCCGTGAATGCCGTCACGAGGCGACTCTTTAGAATCGTCCTCAATGGAGGATCGCGGTGCGTAGAGCGCTTCTTGGAGGACGCGGGGCGGCTCACGAGCCCCAGCCTCCGCCGCCGCAGAGCCCCGGGTGAGCGAGCTCGAGGGCGACGAGGGTCCAGGGGAGGAACGCCGCCACGCTCGCGGCGCTGTGGTCGAAGACCCAGGGCTCTTTCGAGTCGGGGCCGGTTTCGCTGGGGGCGGCCAGAGAGAGGGCGGCGCGGAGGCCGACCACGGCCAAGAGCGCGAGGGCGAGCCCTGCCAGGGCGGCGGGGCCGGTCAGGCCGGCTCGGAGGGTGGCTTCGCTGAGGCTGACCCGGGCAGCGAAGCCTGGCGTAAGCGGGGCGCCGCAGAGGGCGAGGAAGGCCAGCCCGGCGGCGATCCGCTGGGGGCGGTTCCGCGCGAGGGGCCTCAGGCTCTCGTCAGAGGATTCCTCGAGGCCGCTCAGGAGGGCCCAGAGCGCTAGGAGGGGCGCGAGCCAGCTCCAGGCGGCGCCGCCGAGAGCGCCGAACATGGCGTGTCGGGTCCCGACGGAGGCGGCCGCCAGGAGCAGCGCCAGCTGAGCCGCGCTGACTCCAAGCAGGAGGCGGCGCGGGCTCTGAGGGCCTATCAGGGTCGCGATCAGGATCGTGAGCGCGAGACCGGCGCCGATCCAGGCGGGATAGGCGGGGGCGATCACGTCGCGCCAGACCAGTCCGTCGACCCAAGGGGCGAAGCCCGCTCCTGCGGCGACCAAGGCGCAGCCCAGGAGCCCTGCCGGGAGGTCTCCCCGGGCCCGCCAGAGGAGGTAGACCCAGGGCGGAGCGGCCAGGAGCAGGGCCAATGGGGCCGTGTCGCCAGTCGGCCACGTCGCGAGCCGGAGGAGGGGAGCTGCGAGGAAGAGGAGGCAGGCCAGGTCGGGGACCTGGGCGCTGCGGGGTCGGCTCCGCGAGAGGGCCGCCCCTGTGGCTATAGCGAACCAGACCAGGAGCGGGAGGCCGAGCCGGCCCAGGGTCTCGGGGCTGAGCCAGGCGTCGGTGCCCCGCGGGGCGCGGGCCAGGACTCCGGCCAGGGCTAGGAATAGCGCCAGGCTCGAGATCCGCCGCGGGAGCGGCTCGGTCGCGGGCGAGTGTCGTGCGAGGACGAGTAGCGCTCCGCCTCCGAGGGCGCAGCTCGCTTCGGGGAGGTGGACGAGGAGCTGGTCCAAGGCGGGCATGGCGCCCATTGGAGCATTGCGCGCCCTCGATCGGGGCTGAGGGGGGCACTCGGGGCGTCTGGTCTTGCGATACTCCTCGCGCCTTAGCCTCGGGCAGGCAGCGGGAGACTGGTCGTGAGCGAATGGACCCTCTATCAATACCCGGGTGAGGGGGACCTCCCTTCGCTCTCGCCTCCCTGCGTCAAGGTCTACCTGGCGCTGCGCTTGAGCGGCCTCAGGCACCACGTCCGGGACATTCGCCCAGAGCAGGTCAAGCGCTACAGCCCGACGGGTCGAGTCCCGGCGCTCAAGACGCCCGAGGGCGAGGTTTTGGTCGACTCGATCCGGATCTTGGACTACCTGGAGGCTCTGCCGGACCTCGCCCAGCCCTTGACCGCCCGCGACCCCGGTGAGCGCGCGCAGGACAAGCTCTGGGAGCACTTCGCCAACGACACGCTCTACTGGTGCGCCGTCGTGTGCCGCTGGCTCGTCCCTGAGAACCGGGCCCGCATGGTCGAGGTGCTCGCCGGGAACTCCTGGTTGAAGCAGAAGCTCGTCGGCTACTTGGGAGGTCGAGAGGTGACGAAGCGGGCCTGCGGTCAGGGCACGGGCCTCAAGAGCTATGACGAGGTCGTCGCTGACTTCGCCCGTCACCTCCGGGTCGTGGTGGACGGGCTTCGGGGTGGACCCTTCCTCGGCGGGCGGAGCGAGCCTGGGCGGGGGGACTTGGCCATGGCCGGGATCCTGTCCCAGCTCGGGTGGCGTGGCGTGACGCCTCGCATGAACGGCGCCTTGGCGGAGCACCCCGCTTTGCGAGCGCATACGCGGCGCGTGTTCGAGGTGTGTGAGGCCCCTGCTCCGGACTGGGTCTAGATCACCCCTCGCGGGTGCGCGCGTCCCCTCGCTCGCCGTAGACTGATCCCCGCGAGCGACTAGGAGGCTCCATGGACCCCGGCGTAGGCCCGATCACGGGGATCGATCTCGGCACGACCTTCTCCTCGATCGCATTCCTGAACGCCTTCGGACGCGCTGAGATCGTTCCGACCCCAGACGGGGCGCGTTCGATCCCTTCGGTCGTGCTCTTCGAGCCAGGCGGCGAGGCCGTCGTGGGTCAGTCTGCCAAGGAGCGCTCGATCGAGTGTCCTGAGCGCATCGTCGAGTTCGTGAAGCGTGAAATGGGGGACCCCGACTGGGTGTTCCCGATCGACGGCAAGGAGCTTCGGCCCCAGACGATCTCGGCCCTGATCCTCCGCCGCCTAATCGACATGGGCGAGGCCAAGATCGGCCAGCGGCCTCAGGCGGCCGTGATCACCTGCCCCGCCTACTTCGGTGACCTCGAGCGCCAAGCCACTGCCGACGCCGGAACCCTGGCCGGGATCGAAGTCCAGGCCGTGTTCAACGAGCCCACGGCCGCGGCCTTGGCCTTCGGCCTCCACCACACCGCCAAGGGCGACAGGGCTCGGGCCCTGGTCTACGACCTCGGCGGCGGGACCTTCGACGTCACGGTCCTCGAGCTCAAGGGGCGCCGGGTCGAGGTCCTAGCGACCGCAGGAGAGCACCGCCTCGGAGGCAAGGACTGGGACGACGAGCTCCTCAACTACGCAGCCGAGGAGTTCCTCGGCGCGCACGGTCAGGATCCGCGCGACGACTTGACCGCGATTCAGGACCTCCGCAATCGCTGCGAGGCGGTCAAGGTCGCCTTGAGCAACAAGCGCAAGGCTCGCCTCTTCTGCCGGGCCTTCGGCAAGACGCACAAGCTGGAGCTGACGCGCCAGCGCTTCGACGAGCTGACACGCCCCCTGCTCCTCCAGACTCGGACCTACGTCGAGCAGGTCCTGGAGCAGGCCAAGGTCTCTTGGCGGGACATTGACGTGATCCTCCCCGTGGGTGGGAGCAGTCACATGCCCCAAGTCCGCGAACTCCTGACCGAGATCGGCGGTCGCGAGCCCGACGACCTCCTCGACCCCGACATGGCTGTGGCTCAAGGCGCCGTCTACTACTCAGCGCTCCTGCGCTCGGAGGAGGGCTTCACGATCGAGGTCAAGCGAGCGCGCCAGCCCACGGGTCGCCTCGCCAAGGAGGACTCCGAAGAGCTGCCCATGCTCCCGCCCGCCACGATCGAGGACGCGCCAGAGGAGCTCTTGTTCCTCCCCGGCGAGGTCTCGAGCGAGGAGGTCCTGGCCCTGCCCATGCTCCCGCCCTCGAGCGAGGAAGAAGAGCTCCCGGCCTTGCCCCCTGCGGACACCTTCGCCTTCACGGACTTGATCGAGCTCGAGGAGCCGCTCCCGCCCCCGGTCCCCGTGGGCCCCACGCCCGGCGCTCCGCCGCCCCTGCCCGAGCCTCGCCAGCGCGCGGTGCGCAACGTCAACGCCAAGGGCCTCGGCGTCTTGATCCACAAGCACGGGGAACCGCGCGTGCGCCTGATGGTCGGGAAGAACTCCCAGCTCCCGGTCACCTACCGAAGCCGCTTCTACACGATCAACGACAACCAACCCGGGGTGAAGGTCGTGATCCTCGAGGGCGACGAGGAGGACCCGACCCGCTGCACCCGGATCGGCGAGTGTGTGATCTCCGGTCTCCCGCCGCGACCCAAGGGCCAGCCCATCGAGATCGGCTACACCTACGACGAGGACGGGCAGATCAAGGTCTGGGCTCGTCACGTCGAGACAGGCGAGAGCGCCCAGGTCGAGATCCGCCGCGAGGGCAGCCTGGACCGGCGCGCCATGGCGAAGGCCGCCCAATACGTCGAGGCGATCGTCCTCTCCTGAGGGCGGCGCGGCCCTCAGTCGCGAGCCCGGCGCCGCCTCGACTCGTGCTCCTCGAGCCAGAGCCTCGCCTCCTCCAGCAGCTCGGGCGAGGCCCCAGAGTCCTTGAGGACGCGCCTGAAGTCGGCCTCGGCGAGGGCCGTCTCTTGGAGCTCGACGTAGTTGAAGGCCCGGTCGCGGAGCGGCTTGGCGTCGTGAGGTGAGTGCTGGATCAGGAGGGTCAAGTCTTCGACCGCGCCTCGGTAGTCCTTGGCGTAGTTGCGAATCGTGGCCCGCTCCTTGAGCGCCTCGTGGGCGAAGAGGGACCCCGGCTCGGCCCTCAGGACAGCCTCGTCGATCTCGGCTGCGGCGTCGGTGTAGTGGTGGCGGGTGCGCAGCTCGCGAGCCTGCCTGTGGAAGGTCAGGGCTTCTCGGCGCTCGGCGGGGTCTCTCGGGCTCCGGCTGGAGAGGGCGACGCGAAAGCCGACGGCTCCGCTGCTGGGGCTGGCCATGCTCGTGGCGTAGGTCCGCACGTTTCGCTGTGGCGAGGCGTAGCTGCCTCCGCGCGTGATCTGCTTCTTCGTCGCTTGCGAGACGAAGGCCTCCCCCGCCAGGGCGCGCCAAGCTTGGTCGCTCGTCCACTCGGGCAGGTTGCCGGCCATGTTTCGGCAGCCCTCAGGGGTCTCGCCGGCCTCGCAGGCCTCGACGGGGAAGAGTGCTGAGTCCATTCGGCCGGGGAGCCGAAAGTTCGCGAGGTGAAGCGTCGGAGCCCGATCGCCCCAGGGATAGGCGCGCTCGTCGGTCCCGCCCGCCGCGAGCTCCCACTCGGCCCCGGCGGGGAGTCGGAGTCCCGCCCACTCGCAGTAGGCGTGGGCTTGGGCCCAGGTGGCGCGGGCCGGGTGCTGGGCTCCTTCGCCCTCAAGAGCGGGGAGCGGCTGGAGCTTCTTGGCCTCGGTGAAGGCCAAGAACTGAGCCCGCGAGACCTCGAACTTCCCCAGGAAGAAGCCTTCTGGGACCACGACCCTCTGGGGCCGCGGTCTATTGAGGCTGGCGCTCTCGTCGCCCATTTCGAAGGCGCCTGGGGGGATCCAGACCAGGATCGAGCCGTCTTGGGTGTTGCGGTAGTGGCCTCGCTTCGTGTCCGGAGTCAGACCCCGGGGGAGCTTGGGGGGCCGCTTCTCTTTCGGGAGCAACTCGAACCAGCTCTTGAGGCTCGGGAGGGGGCTCTCTCGAGCCTTCGAGGGCGGGAGCGTTGGGGTCGGCGTCTCGGCGACCTGGCGCGTCGTCGACGCCCAGAGGAGCGCGGCCACGAGGAGAGTCAGCCCCCCGAGGAGGGCGAGCGGCCACGGACTGCGGGCCGGCGTCTTTTGGTCCTGGGCGAGAGCGGCTCCGAAGGCGGCGGCGCTGGGGAAACGTCGCGCGGGGTCCTTTTGCAGGGCTCGAGCGCACGCGGCCGCTAGGCCGGGGGGGACCTCAGGCGCGAGGGAGCGGATCGGCGTCGGCTCGCTCTCGAGGACCTCGAGCAAGGTCGCTATCGTCGAGGCGCCTTGAAAGGGAGGGCGTCCCGTCAGGCAGTGGTAGAGGAGCGCGCCGAGACCGAACACGTCCGAGCCTGGGCCGACCTGGGCGCGGTCACCGCTCGCCTGCTCGGGCGACATGTAGGCCGGGGTGCCCATGATCGTGCCGCTCTGGGTCAGCGACTCGGCTCCCTCGAGGCGAGCGAGGCCGAAGTCGACGAGGAGCGGGCGCTGGTCTTCGTCGAAGAGGACGTTGGCGGGTTTGAGGTCTCGGTGGAGGACACCCGCTTGGTGGAGCCACTCGAGTCCGGCGGCGAGCTGAATACCGACCGCCCGAGCATGCTCGGGCGAGAGAGGCCCTTGGCGGAGGAGTTCGCTGAGGTCGCCGCCAGTGGCGAGGTCCATGACGAGGTAGTGGTGGTCGAGGGCGGTCCCGCCGGAGTGGATTCGAACCACGTTCGGGTGGGCGTCTGCCCGGGCCTGAGCCTCTCCCTCGCGACGAAAGCGCTCGACGAGCTCGGGGTCAGCGCTCGTCGGAAGGGTCTTGAGCGCGTAGGAGGCTCCCGTCTCCAGGTCCTGCGCCCGGTAGACGACTCCCATTCCCCCCGCGCCGAGGCGGCCCAGGATTCGGTAGCGATCGACCTGCGTTCCGGGTTCCCAGCTCACCCCTCGAGTCTGACCCAGGACGCCGGGGTCCGCCAGCGTCTAGTCGGGACAGATCCCCAGCTTCGAGGCCTTGCAGCGCCTGCGCAGACCCCTGGACTAGCTACGCTGGGTTCTCGCCGAAGGCGCGCCGGAGGATCGTCGCCAGCTGCTTGCGCTTGAAGGGCTTTTGGATCAGGAGGACGTCGGGGTCGAGGAGCCCCTGGTGCGAGACGACGTTCTCGGTGTAGCCCGACATGTAGACGACCTTGAGCTCGGGGTAGCGCCCGAGGAGGCGCTCGTAGACCTGGCGGCCGTTGAGGCCGGGGAGGATCACGTCGCTCAAGAGGAGGTCGAGCTCCTCGACTCCTTCGGCGATCTCGAGGGCGCTCTGGCCGTCGGCCGCCGTCCAGACTTGATAGCCGGCGTCGATCAGGAGTCGCGCGGCTAGGTCGCGGACGGCGCGGCTGTCCTCGACGACCAAGATTCGCTCGGTTCCGCGGTGGAGGGGGCCGCTCGAGGGGCGCTTGGGGAGCGGCCGACCTTCGGTGCTGGCCGGGATATAGAGCTTGAAGGTCGTGCCTTGCCCGACCTCGCTGTAGACGCTGACGTGCCCGCCGTGTTGCTTGAGGATTCCGTAGACCATGGAGAGACCGAGGCCGGTGCCGATCCCGCGACCCTTGGTCGTGAAGAAGGGCTCGAAGACCCGGGCTTGGGTCTCGGCGTCCATGCCGACTCCGTTGTCGCTGATCGAGAGCAAGACGTGCGGACCGTGGCGGACTTCGTCGTGGCGACGCGCGTACTCTTCGTCGAGGACGACTCGGGACAGCTCCAAGACCAAGACGCCACCGTCCGGGAGGGCGTGCTGGGCGTTGACGGCCATGTTTAGGATCACCTGCTCGAGCTGGCCTCGGTCGATCCGGACGGCAGTGTCAGCCTGGGACGGTATGACGCGGAGCTCTATGGTGGCCGGCAGGACCCGGCGCAGGGTCTCGGCCTGCTCCGAGACGAACTCGTTGAGGTCTGTCAGCGCGACCGAGAGGGTCTGGCGGCGAGAGTAGGCCAGGAGGTGCTGGACCAGGTCACGAGCCCGCAGGCCGGCGGACTTGATCGACTCGAGGTCACGGAGGAGGGCTTCGTCTGCCAAGCGCGCTTGGATCAGCTCGGAGTAGCCCAAGATCACAGAGAGGAGGTTGTTGAAGTCGTGGGCGACGCCCCCCGCGAGCTGACCGATCGCCTCCATGCGCTGGGCGTGGCGGAGCTGGTCCGTCAGCTCTTTGCGGCGGGTCACGTCGATCAGGCTCGAGAAGAAGAGCTGACGTTCGCCGAGGCAGATCTTCTGGCCCTGAACCTCGACGTCGAACAGGGTCCCGTCCTTCCGGACGCCGCGCGCCTCGGCCTGGAAGGGCTCCCCGCGGCTGAGGGTCTCGCGGAAGGCTTGGAACACCGCGTGCGACTCGGGCGCTATGAACTCCGTCGGGTCCATGGCGAGCATTTCTTCGTGCGAGTAGCCGTGCATTCGGCAGGCGGCTGGGTTGACCTCGACCAGCTTCCCCTCCTGGTCGTAAATGAAGAACCCGTTCGTCGAGGCCTCGAAGTAGGCCCGGTAGAGCTCGAGATCGTCCGGGGAGTCCGCGTTTGACATGAGTCCAGTCTACTCGTCGCAAAGCTCGGCGTTCGGTCTCTCGGGTCTCCTCCCGCTACGTCGACCTAGCTGCGACCCTCGCTCCAGCTGGCTTCGATGGCGCTGGCCTCGGCTTCGGCGGCGGAGAGGTCGCTGGCTTCGACCGGCTCGGGCGACCAGCGCGCGCGCTCGAAGCGCTCAGCCAGCTGGCGGGCGCGGGCCTGCTCTTCGGGAGGGAGGGCCTCTAGGAGCCGGGTCGGCGTGTCGTCGGGGCGAGGGGCGAGGCCGAGGCGGGCGAGGTGGGCGAGGTAGCGCTCGATCAGGGCCAGGCGAGGGCTCTTTGTCCAGCTCGTCGCGCGAGGACGAGCGGGGCGAGGGGTCCGGGCGCGCTTGCTGAAGAAGCTCAGGTCGACGGGCAGGTCAGCCTCCTCCTTGGCCTCTCGGCGGGTCCCGGCCAGGAAGCGGGCCAGCATGACGAGGGTCACGATCACGACTCCGCTCAGGGCTCCTAGCTCTAGCCAAGGGACGCTGGGCGGCGGCCCGGGAGGCAGGATCGGGGGGGAGCCGGGCGTCTTGAGGAGCCCGGTCAGGCGGTAGTCCGCCTGGGCCGAGGGGAGGAGGGCGGCGGCTCCGAGGAACACCGACGCGCCGACGACCAGGCAGGCCAGGAGCCCGCTCAGAGGCCAAATCAGCCGCGGCGGGCTGGACGTGGTCAGGGCCAGGCGCGCCCGAGCAGAGGTTTCGAGGGCCGGGAGCGCGAACCAGGCTACGCCTGGGGCGGCCAAGACCCAGGCAGAGCTCGGGTCGAGGACGACGAGCCCAAAGGAGAGGGTGCTGGCGACGGCGAGGGCCGCGATCCGAACTCGCGGGACGTAGGCGAAGGCCAAGAGGTAGAGGAGCACGAGCGAGAGCGCCCAGAGCAGGGCCCAGCTGATCGTGTGCGGAAACATGACCGCCGTCACGAGGAGGAGGGGCGGCACGAAGAGGCTGTAGCGCGCCGCCCGTCGAGCGGGCTCCTCGTCGAGGAGGGCCGGGTGGAGCTCGCCGCGGAGGAGCAAGAGCGCCGCGACCAGGATCGCCAAGGCCCAGGGGAGGGGGTGCTGCCAGTCGTCGAGGCCGCTGTCGATCCAGCCCAAGACCAGCGGCCCCGGCGCGCAGGCTGCCAGGAGGAGCAAGACTCGAATAGGTCGCTCGGGGACGGATCTCCTCATGCCTCCTGCCTCGCGAGGGCTGCCGGCGTCAGGCGAATCTTGGGGCGGCCGCTCCAAGGGGTCAGGAGGGCCTCCCCCAAAGGCTCAGCGGCCTTGACCGCGTAGGGCGTGACCCCGCGGGCGTGGAGGGCTTCGGCGATCTCGCTCAGGGTCGCGTGGCCGGGTTCGGAGAGCTTGTGAAGGACGGGGAAGGTCTCAGGGTCCAGGAGCGCGACCTGAGCTGGGCAGCCGCGGACCCGGACCAGCTCCAGGGCGTCGAGGAGGTCGCGCCCGTCCTGCTCGAGGTCCGAGACGACGACGTAGAGGAGCTCGCCGCGGACGAGGCGCGGGGCCAAGGTCCGGACCAGGTCGGGCAGGCTCCGCTCGCCCTCGGCTCGGACATGAGCCAGGGCCTCGAGGATTCGGCAGAGCTGCGCGTTCCCGCGCCCGGCTGGGATCCAGAGCGGATCACGTCCTTCGGCGACGAGGGCGACGCGGTCGCCGCGCTCGAGGCAGGCGGCGCCGACGGCGGCCACGGTCCGGAGCGCGACCTCGAGGTTGGCTTGGCGCCCGAGTCCGCGGAGGGTCTCGCGGTTGAGGTCCAGGACGAGGGTCGTGCGGCGAGTCCGCTGGCGCTCGTGCTCGATCACCGCCAGCCGACCGCGCCGGGCCAGGGTCGGCCAGTGGACGCGTCGGAGGGAGTCGCCGGGCCGGTAGTCGCGGACCCCGAGGGGGAGGTCGCCCTGGCCGGCCTCGCGCGGAGAGCGGTCGCCGACGCTGGGGGCCCGCCCGCGGTGGGCCAGCTCTGGCGCCGGGACGGCCTCCAGCGCGGGATACACGAGGAGATACGCGACCGTCTCGGGGTCGGTCCACTCAGCCTCGAAGAGGCCGATCGGGCAGGTCAGGCGGACGTAGGCCGGCCCTGTCCAGTAGGGACCTCTTCGGCCGTGACACACCGCTTGGTAGCCGACCCGGAGGGCGGAGCGCGGAGTCAGCCCCGGATAGACCCGGGCTCGCGTCGGGTCGACGCGGTCTGGCGGGAAGCGGTCCACGACCTCGGGGGCGAAGAGGGGCAGGAGCCCGCGCTGCTCGAGGAGGAACGCGACCTCGACCGGGTCCTCCTCGCAAGCCGTTGAGCTCTGGTCGCGGGTCAGGACCAGTCCGCGTCTGGCCAGGCGCGGGTAGGCGTAGAGGAGGCAGAGGACCGTGAGGTGGGCCAGGCCGTAGGCCAAGACGAGGGGGACCCCGTGGAGCGCACCCCAGGCCAGCGCGAGGAGGCCGACGAAGAGGGTCCCGGCCTTCACCTCAGGCCGCGGGCGGCGGGGGGTCGACGCCCGGCGCCAGGGGGACGGGGACCTGCTCGAGGGCCACCGCGACCATGGCTCGCGGCGTGGCTCCGGCCAGGCGGGCTCGGGGCGAGAGGATCAGGCGGTGGTCGAGGACCCAGTGGGCCACGGCTTGGACGTCGTCGGGCAGGACGTGGTCGCGCTCGAGGAGGAAGGCCTGGGCTCGGGCGGCGCGGGCCAGCCAGATCGCGGCTCGCGGGCTGGCGCCCAGGACGATCTCCTCAGGCTCGCGGGTCGCCTCGACGAGCTCGCCAATGTAGCGGGCCAGGCTCCGGTCGAGGCGCACGGCCCGAACCGCGGCTTGGATCGCCGAGAGGTCCTCGGAGGACGCGACGGACTGGAGAGCGTCGAGGGGGTGAGCTTCGCTCTGATCAGCCAGGATCTCGACCAAGGCGTCGGTGCTCGGGTAGCCGATTTGAATCTGGAGCGCGAAGCGGTCGAGCTGGGCTTCGGGGAGGGGGAAGGTCCCCTCGAGCTCGACGGGGTTTTGGGTCGCGACGACGAAGAAGAGCTCCGAGAGGGGGTGGGTCTCGCCGTCGGCGCTGACCTGGCGCTCCTCCATGCTCTCGAGGAGCGCGCTCTGGGCGCGCGGCGTGGCGCGGTTGATCTCGTCGGCGAGGAGGACGTCGGTGAACACCGGGCCCTGCTTGAAGTTGAAGGTCCCGGCCTGGGGATCGAAGACCGTGACTCCGGTCACGTCGCTCGGGAGGAGGTCTTGGGTGCACTGGAGGCGGCGGAAGTCGGCGTCGAGGGAGCGCGCCAGGGCTCGCGCGAGGACGGTCTTGCCGGTGCCCGGGACGTCCTCGATCAGGAGGTGCCCGCCGGAGAAGAGGGCGACGAGGGCTAGGCGGACGGCTTCGTCCTTGCCGCGGATCACGCGGAGGACGTTGGCTTCAATGG
>Ga0316204_10001143_pt1 | contig 77604 bp, 68 predicted proteins | sample 6monrhotite_MG_2_FD_205661 | JGI IMG/M metagenome (GOLD analysis project Ga0316204, IMG submission 205661) | Microbial mat bacterial communities from mineral coupon in-situ incubated in ocean water Damariscotta River, Maine, United States -... | ecosystem: Environmental > Aquatic > Marine >...
ATCATGATCAATTCATTTTCAAAAAAATACACATCGCGTACTTTTCCCCGGTAAAAATCTTGCTGACCAGGAAAATTGAAATGGGTTTCTTTGATGCCTTCCGTCATGGGGGCAAAAATAATCAAAAAAGAAGAGGGGCGATGATCTGAATCAGTTTTCTGAGCTGGCTACCAATTTGCCTCGAGAATATCGCTCGGATTTTGTGGCGTTGCCCTTCTCATCGAAGAATCGCCAGGTGCCTTCGCGCAGGTCATAGCGATGGTTGCCAATCACTTTTTCCTTCTTATTGGCATAGTACTCTTTGTGCAGGCCCGACTTGCGTCCATTCACAAAGTTGGTGGTTCGCTGAATGCGCCCATTGGAATAGTAGGCCGTCTCCACACCGGTATTTTTATTGAACTGCCAGGGGCTTTGTTTTTCAAGCACTCCCTGCTCATTGTAGAATTTCACAAAGCCATTTACCGCATTGTTGGAGTAGGGGATGGTGTTTTTAATCTTACCGTTTTCATGAAAGTGCTTCCATGTGCCATTTTTCATGCCATTTACATGGATCTCTTTCTTCTTGAAATTCCCGTTTTTATAGTACTCATCAATGGTCACATCCTTGGTGATACGGGTATAGTTCTCAATGATTTTCTTTTCTCCGGTTTCGTAATAAGTGGTGTTGATGCCCATTTTGGCTCCTTTTTCAAACACAAAGTCTTCTTTGAGGGCGCCATCCAGGTAGTAGCTTTTATAACTGCCGTCTACCAAACCATCTATGTAGGTGCCTTCTATTACCAGGCTGCCATCACCATCATAATTTTTGAAGGTGCCGTTTTTGTAGCCTTCCACATACAGGTATTCGTACTCTACCTGGCCATTTCTATAATAGGTTTTGTACTCACCCGTGATTACTCCTTTTTGATAAGTGAAGTCTGATGACAACTCGCCTGTATTGTGATAGGTCTTGGCCGCTCCGTTTTGCTTGCCCTCCAGGTAGATGAATTCCGACTTTAGGTTGCCATTGGCGTGGTATTCTTTGGCGGGTCCATTGGCTATGTTGGCGATGAACTGTGTTTCCGTTTTCTTGGTGCCGTCTTCGTAATAGGAGGTTACCAGGCCTTGCAGCAGCCCATCAATGTGCTCTCCCTTTTGAATGGGTTTACCAGAGCGAGAATAAATTTCAAATGGTCCGGTCTTTTGGCCGTTTTCATAGGTCAGCTTTTGCAAAAGCTTCCCGTTCTCATAGTATTCAGTAAAAGTGCCTACGGGTTTGCCGTCTTCAAATTTTCCCTCGACTGATACGCCCCCTTCTTTGAAGTATTTGATGTATTCACCATCTATGCGAGTGCTGTCACCAGAGAGAATAGTGTATTTCTCTTTGATGATTTTTTTCTCGGGTTTGTAATAGGTAGTAACCGGTTGCTGAGCGAAACCGGTGCTTGCTATGGCAAGTGCGAGGAGAGTGAGGATTGTCCTTTTCATAAAAAAGCCTTCCGCAAAAATACGAAAGGCTTTGGATTTTATTGTAAATCAGTGCCTTTCAAGCTGAAAAGCACCTGATTCTTTACATATTTTCTATCACAATGGCAGAAGCACCACCGCCACCATTACAGATACCGGCAACGCCAATGCTGCCATTTTTCTGGTCGAGCACTGAGGTGAGGGTAGTAGTAATGCGACAGCCGGAAGCACCCAGTGGGTGACCTATGGCTACTGAACCACCGTTTACATTGACAGTTGAAGGATCGAGGTCCAACTCCATGTTGTTGGCTATGGCTACGGCAGAAAATGCCTCGTTGATCTCGTAATAATCTACATCTGATTTAGAAATGCCCGCCTGTGCCATGGCTTTAGGAATGGCCTTGGATGGGGCAGTGGTAAACCAAAGCGGATCTTGCGCTGCATCGGCAAATCCTCTGATCTTGGCGATTGGTTTCACACCCAGCTCTTCTGCCTTTTGTTTGCTCATAAGCACCATGGCGGCTGCACCGTCATTGATGGTAGAGGCGTTGGCAGCGGTAACGGTTCCTTCTTTGCTGAAGGCCGGACGCAGCTTAGGTATTTTTTCGAACATCACATTTCTGAACTCTTCGTCTTCGTCCATGATGATTGCATCGCCTCTGCGTTGTGGTATCTCTACGGGTACGATCTCATTTTTGAACAGACCGGCTTCGGTTGAAGCTGCAGTTAGTTTATAGGAGTTGATGGCGTACTCATCCTGCATTTCACGGGTAATGCCCATTTCACGTGCAGTATTGTCGGCACAGTTGCCCATCAGAAATTCGTTGTAGGCTTCCCATAGACCATCTTTTTGCAGGCCGTCTACCAGTTCACCATTTCCAAATTTATAGCCATATCGGGCTTTAGGAATATAGAAAGGGATGTTGGACATACTTTCCATACCACCGGCTACAATTACATCCTGGGCACCCAGCATGATAGACTGCGCACCAAACATGATAGACTTCATGCCTGAAGCACATACTTTGTTGATGATGGAGCAGGGCACTTCATTGCTTAAGCCAGCACCAATGGCAGCCTGACGAGCAGGGGCCTGACCCAGGTTGGCCGAAACCACATTGCCCATGAAAACTTCCTGTACATGCTTGGCGTCTACACCAGCTTTATCTAAAGCTCCGACAATGGCTTTTGAACCTAATTGTACTGCGGTAAAACCTGCCAACTGTCCTCCAAAGCTGCCGATTGGCGTTCGGGCAGCCGATACGATATATACTTCGTTCATATGAATTTTATTTTTGCCTAACGACTGTTAGCAAAGTTAAGCAATCGATTGGATTTATTGATAACAGTGAATAGTTATCCGTCTATCAGTTAACAGTGATTACTAATTTCCTGTTCACTGTTTTTCGATTCATTATTCACTCACACTTATAGGTCTTGCCGTCTTTTGTGAAACTCGACTGATCACCTGGTTTCAATGACCCATGCCAGGAGTCGTCATACCAGGTTTCAGGATGGGCATCGTTGCGGTATTTGGTAGTAAACCAGGAGTAGTCTTTGTTGAAAGTAATGATGATCTCGCCTTTCCCGTCTCCATCAACCCAGCGCCCTGTCATTGTTAGGCCTTCCAGCTTACCCCAGACAGCACCCAGGCTGTTTTTAGGAATGAGGGAGTAGCTACCGCTTACTTCATCATCGTCAAACATCATTTCGAAGCGCCCAATCTCTGTGCAGTAGGAACGGGTGATGACTGCCGACTGATTGGGTAGGGGTAAGAAAAGAGTGAGAAATAGGAGTAAGGCTGTGACTTTCATAAAATGAAAATCAACAGTGCATTACTTTTAATCAAGCTAATGTGGTAAACAACAACCGGACTTTGCCGGAAAACAGATCTTTCAGGACGTTTTTACCAGTCGGGCTTGCTGCGATCTTTGCGCTTCTTGGCCTTGCGTTTGTTTTGCTGCACGTACTGAATCTCGTTGTTTTTCATGGCTTGCAGAATCATCTCAGCCTTCTCCTTGCTGATCTTCATTTCCTTGAGCTTTTCTAAAAACTTCTCCATCTCGTCTTTCTGCTCCTGCTCTTTCTGCTCTTCGGTTTTTTCAGCGTCTTCAGGTTTTTGCTCTTCTTTCTGCTCTTCGTCTTTCTTTTCTTCCTCGTTCTGTTGCTGCTCTTTTTCCTGCTGCTCTTGATCTTTCTTTTCCTGATCCTTTTGCTCTTGTTGCTCCTGGTTTTGCTGCTCCTGATCCTTTTGTTCCTGTTCCTGCTGCTCTTGTTGTTGTTGCTGCTGCTGTTGTTGCTGCTCTTGCTCTTGCTGTTTCATCAACTCATCTCTGAGTTTCTTGAGCTTGTCGTTGCTAGGGTAGCGTTCAAGGCCACGATTTACCGTACTCAGCGCGGTTTTTGTGTCACCATCGATGAATTGGTTGCCTGCTGAGTTGAAGAAGTCTGAGGCGTTTTGTGCCATGCAAACTGAGCCGACCAATAAGAGAAGGGTTGTGATTAAGGTCTTCATATGGCGGCTACTTTTTGAAGTTTTTCAATGAACTGTTTGTAAGCCTGGGTGGTCTCATCTTGCTGTAAGGCTTCATTCATAGTACCCATGGCCCCTTTGAAATCACCGTCTCTGCGTTGCTTATCGGCCTTTGCTTTCATCATTTTAGCGTACTCACTAGGCTTTATATCGTCTTCGTTTTTCTGCTGTTCTTCTTCTCGCTTGATCTTCTTCAGCAGTTCGTAATTGTATCGGGCCGCTTCATTCTGCGGATTGTTTCTTAACGCATTTTTAAAGTGGTCCAGCGATTGCCCAAACATTCCTTCTTTGTTGCTGCCTTTCTCTTTTTCGCTCTGCACATAGGCAATAATGCCTCGCTGGTTGTAGGCACTGGAAGCAATGGTTTTGTCATCAGAGCTAACCAGCTCCATGTATTTGTTTTCAGCAATTACTGCAAATTTCAATTCTGAGCTGCCTACGCCACTGGTGTCTACCGCAATAGGATTATTCGGATCAGGCTCACCAGCTTCGTCCAGAAAGGCAAGGTCTTCCAGACCATAGGAGAGGTTGAAAGCGGCATTGGCCATGTTCATCTTCAGGTCGTCATTGTCAACAGCCATGGAGTCTACCAACTCGATGTAGTGCAGTACTGCCTCTACATAGTTTTGTTCGTCAAAGGCCTCTTTGGCCTCTTTTTTAAGCCCATTCACTTTTGCAATCCTAGTCACCGGGTCGGTGAAGGAAGCAAAGAGCAACAGAACGGTTATGATATACCTCATATTCTAATGGTCTTGAGTCTTAAAAAGGCGTCCAGCATCAGCAGAAACAGTGCAATGATCAATGGAATGTAAAACTTATTGGCCGAAGCATCGATCTGGCGTGCATCGCGCAGCTCGCCTTCCACTTCTCCAATAGACCTGATCAGCCTCTTTACATCATTTCTGCTTTCGTTGATTTCGAAATATTTTCCACCAGTGTCTTCTGCCAGTTCTTGCAATGCGTTGGAGTTGAGCTTGGTCACTACTTCATTGCCGCTGCGGTCTTTTTTGAATCGGCCCCTGTACGGAATCTTTCCGCCTTTTTCGGTGCCAATGCCAAGTGTGAAGAGTTTCATGCCACTGTTCACCACTTTCTTGGCTACTTCATCGGTGTTTTCGCCAAAGTCTTCACCATCGCTGATCAACAGAATGATCTTGGATTTGGACTGTGAAACTGGTCCTTCCTGCTCTTGTAGTTTATCAAGGGCGATCTGCAGCGGTCCGCCAAAGTCGGTGCCGGCATTGGGTACCAATTCGGTGTTTAGGGTATTTATGAACAGGTTGATGGCGCTTTGATCGTAGGTAAGCGGACATTGTACAAATGCTTCTGAAGAGAAGATGATGAGCCCGATGCGATCGGAGCTAAAAGCTTCAACAATGTTATTGCTCAATTCATATTTGATTTTGCTCAGTCGAGAGGGTTCTACATCCTCTGCATTCATAGACTGTGACAGGTCAATGGCAATGAAAATGTCTTTGCCTTCCGACTTTACTTCCTTGGTGGTGTCGCCAAAGGAGGGGCCCATGAGGGCAACAATGAGGAAGAAAAAGGCTCCGGTTCTGATCAGAATCTTAAAGATCAACGGCCGAAAGCTGGTATTCATGCGTTTGCTGATCATCACCAGCCGCAGGATGTACAGGGTATAGAAAAGCACGAAAAGGCCTATGAATATCCCCTCAGTAATGCCAACAGTTTTGAACCAGATCATGGTGACTTATTCTTAAAACCTCCAAAGATAAAAAAGGATGTCTATCATGAAAGACCGTTTGTCAATGACTTACGAAAGGGGCTTGTTAAAGATTGTTAATTTCTGTGAAAAGGTGATTCGTGTTAGTTCTTGAACCGACTTTTTTGGGCGGTTGTGACTGCGGAGTCATGAAGCTGACAGTTTGTTGGTTACCGAATGAACGTTCGGAAAGTGATAGGGGTTTTGTTCTGAGATTCCGGATATTTTTCCTTGCGTGAAAATTTGCAAGGAGAAATTCCGGAATGACGACCAAACCTAATTTTAAGAGAAGACCATGGAAAAGAAATACCCATTGCCGCCCTTTACTGAAGAGACTGCCAAACAAAAAGTACAGGCTGCTGAAGATGCCTGGAACAGCAAAGACCCTGATAAGATATCGATGGCCTATACGCTGCACACTGAATGGCGCAACCGTGCCGAATTTCTTGATGGTAGGGAAGAGGTGCGTGAGTTTTTGAGTCGAAAGTGGAATAAGGAGCTGGATTATAAGCTAAAGAAGTCTTACTGGGCACATAGTGATCACCGCATTGCTGTGCGGTTTGAGTACGAATGGCGAGACTATTCGGGCCAATGGTACCGGGCTTATGGCAATGAGAACTGGGAGTTTGATGAAAATGGATTGATGGCCAGACGCTTTGCCAGCATCAATGACCTACCGATTGAGGAGGAGGAGCGGAGGCTGATTTAAGTCGTTGTTGACTATATAAAATACTTGAACTTCTGAGATTCCCACGAAAGTGGGAATCTCAGAAGTTCATAAAAGTATACTTAAAGAGGAAGCCTAAACCGTTACAAATCCCAATTTAATGGATCTGATGATAAGCCCTGCGGTGTTTTTGACCCCAAATTTATCGATCAGGTTTTGGCGGTGACCCTCTACCGTACGTGGACTTAAAAAGAGCTTATCGGCCATTTCCTGGGTGGTGAGCTCTTCACATATTAGTTGCAGTACTTCAGACTCCCTGCGAGTAAGGTCTATTTGGTTGCCAATCTTCGGTTCGGCTTTGCGCTTGTTGCGCACCCCGGTGAGCAGCGCCTTACTCACAAAGTCGTTGAAGTAAAACTTGGTTTCGTGCACGCTGTGAATGGCCTTGTTCAGTTCTTCCTCACTGGTGTCTTTTAGCAGGTAACCATTGGCCCCCAGCTCCATCAGGTGCGCAATCATCTGCTCATCGTCATACATGGTGAGGATAATGATGCCCGTTTCCAGCCCTCTTTTCCGTATTTCTTTGGCGGTATCAATGCCATTCATTACCGGCATATCCAGGTCGAGCAAGAGTACATCAGGTGGCACTTCACCAAGTGCATCCATAAACTCTTGACCGTTTGAAGCTTCTATTACCAACTCCACATCAGGCATCGACTGCAGCAAGAGTTTTATGCCTTGCCTGAACAAGTTGTGATCATCTACCAGAGCCAGCTTAATCATCGGATTCTGTTTTTGCGTGTGTTTTGATCTTCAGGTGTGTGCCTTGGTCAGCATCAGCCACTTCTATGATGCCTTCCATCAGGTTCAGGCGGCTTTCAATATTTCTCAGGCCCAGTCCTGCATCGCCATTTAGCTGAGTCGATTTCATGCCCACACCATCATCGGTATAGTCAATGTATACGCTTTTGCCAGTTTGTCGGATGGAAAAATGTATCTGGCTTGCCTGTGCATGTTTGAGGGCGTTTTGCAGTAGCTCCTGCACAATGCGGTAAAGTCCCAGGCTTTCATCCAATGGTATGACCAGGTCTTCCGGCCCTTCACAGGTGACTTCTGTTGCTTCGCTCACATTGGCCTTGCTTATGAGGCTACGGGTAGCGGCCAGCAGGCCCAATGTTTCCAGTACAGGCGGTTTCAGGTCATGCGAGATTTGTCGCACGCTCTGCAGTGTTTCTGAGATAATTTCTACTGAAGTACCCACCCGTTCTTTCAAAGTTTTTTCATCCAGTTTGGGCTTGATCTGTCCCAAATGAAGCTTGGTGGTGGTAAGTAGAGCACCAATTTCATCGTGTAGACTTTCCGCAATGCGGTGCCGTTCTTTTTCCTGACTTTCTACCGAGGCACGCAGCAACTTTTGCTGGTGTTCTTCCTGCATTTTCTGGTTCTGCTCCTGTTGGCGGAGTAGTCTTCGTTGGTAAACTATGAAAAAGGATACTACTCCAAGGCTAAGTACGAACATGCCCAGCATCCCAATCAGTACAATCTCTAAAAGGGTTATTTCTTGGGTCGTTGCCATAATGCGAAGCCGTAAGCGGTATTTAATAAACTATTAAAGATACAGTTCAAAGCCCAAACAACTAGATGGAGGTTGGCTGCACTTGGATCAACACTGATCTTATTACTAAGAGCAAATAAAATCAAAGTACCAGAATAGTAAATGAAAATACCGGTATTGATCCAGAATATTGGTGTTTTCTCAAGTCTGGTGTACTTGACTTGTTGTAGGATTTGCCGGAAGGAGAGAGTTGCCAAAATCAAGAATGAAATAGCAGTAACAATCATAAGGTTGGAATTAAAAGAGTTCCAGCCTTGAATGAGTGATGCATTGAGGATCCCAAATATGTTTATTATGAATTGAAGACCTAGGGCTATTCTCTTTTTAAGCAGGGCAATTTCGTAGCGATAGAGAATCCAAAGACAATTAAAAGCTATTAGGGTATAGGCATTATATATGACGATGTTGTTGACTAAAATCTTTGATTTGTGAAGCTGATAAGCCGTTATCTCCGTTGTCAGAGCCACAACAACCAGAATCAGAAGAGTTTTTTGAGTTCTACTTATTCTCTTAAAAAACAAGATACCTACCAACAAAGGTATTGCTGGACTGCCAATGGAGATGAATCTAAAAAAGTTATAAAGCTCTTGGGACATTAGAAAAGTAAAAAGAGCCTCTAAGAGGCTCTATTGAAGAATTAGAGGATCATGCCTGGATCACAAATAGGCGGACAAGGACTGCTATAATCAAAATAGGTATCATCATCTCCATCTTGCAAATGAATATGAACACCAGTCAGGTGATTGTTTGTGAATTCATTGATTTCAATGATTGTTACAGTAGGTACCTGAATGTTGACAATAGGAATGAAAATGGAATCATCATGGTTGGCTGATTTATTGAGATCCAGACCAGGCAAAATATTCAGTGCGGTCATAGTCGGGAATAGTCTCTTCATGATGTCAAGCCCGGTGCCATGTACTTTATAAAACTGAACCCTCTCAATTCTCCCAGTAGAGTTTCTTATGTCAAACATACCTGGTAGGTTCTCCGACTCCAGTTCTTTCCACAACTGTGTGGTGTTTTGTACAAAAGGAAGTGGCACCGGCTCTGAGTCCGTTAGCCCATTATTGTTGTCGGCAGTGCCTAACAAAAAGTTTTGAGAAACTCCTTTGGTGTCAAGGTAAAATACCTGCAAAATTGGCTCATAACCGACTGTGTTTTTATCAAACTCCTTTAGAGTCATCCAGATACGGATTTCCTGTACCGTGTCTGCCACATCACTGAGCTGTTCTATACCAGCGATGGGAAAGGAAGTGGCTTTTACAAATTGAAGGTTGACCGGGCCGCCTTCGTCAGTGGGTAATGACTGCAGTGCATGGAAATTCTGAGCAAGCTCCCCAGGCTCACTCGATTGCCAACGCTCAACGCGATCGTTGAATTCTTTAGTATTGATTGACATAAATTTTGATTTTGGTTGTAATTAATTGAGAAAGGAAGATAGCAATTCATGTTGCTTTTTGTTGCTATGAAATTGAAATCACGTAAAACTACGTGATAAATACAGGGAATACCGTTTAAAGGCCTTCAGGAGCTGTTTTGAGGACATATATTTAGAGTTGGCTTGATTACCTGTGTTAAGTGCTAACTGAAATCCATATCATTATAGCCATAACACATTTAGAGACTCATTATTAAATTCTAAATCGTGGCCAAAGAGGCCCTAATGGCTGGTTTTAGCCTTGGTGATCCAATTACGCTTCATTTTCTTCCCGTACATATCCTGTTTTCAGGAATCACGTGTTTTCCCCCTGTTTTGAGAGTCAGAGTCTGTCCACCTTTGAAATGTTGATCATATGGACGGAAAGACGATCCGACCGCAGATTTGAATAGCAAGCATCACATTTTCCAATCCACTCAATAGGCTATTTAGGTGCCTGAGGGAGTAGATGGAAAAGATCGACAAGTACTTCGAGACAAAACCATCCTGTCTGAAGTACTGGCCAGGGAAGGTTGAGGCCCCTGGTGCACCTGGATGGCGCGGAACCTATCCATCCAAAACACTAAATAGTAGAAGTCCTGCCCTTTTGGGCGGGACTTTGAATTTTAAGGAAGACCCTAATGATGTTAAGGCCCATAATGTCTAAAAAACCATTAATTGCTGGTTGGTCACAAGACCAACCAGGGCGGTAATGGACCGTGTATTAAAAGAGACCCATTTCCAGTCTGGCCTACCCAGCAATGGATCGGCTGACTATACTAATGAAAAGGCGCCTTTTTCCGGGCGCCTTTTTGCGTTTCCTCTTATCAAAATATAGGACACATAGTGCAGTGTAAACGAGCATAGTGCCTGCCTTCAGAGACTACCAAAGCATGATCTATGCCGACCCCAACACCTGCACCATAAGCATAGATCTGTTTAACGAAGTGGGAACCGCGCCCATTGAGCGCCTGGTGGTAGACTTCATCAGGCGAGAGGTACGGCAAGATCCGGCACCGGCATAAAGCATTAAAGGCAATTCCGAGAACCTATCACCACCCTATGTATGCCAGCTCTTCGCCAGTTACCCGGCAACAATCCGTACTTTCTGATCGTTTAAATTGAAAAAGCTGTTATAATTGTTACATTTGTTACAGGCCCAACAGCTCAATTGCGACTATAAATATGCAGATTTCTCTAAACCATAGTGAGATCAATCCAAATGAGTGGATTTACGTTCGCATCTACAATGCGCTGAATTCCTTTGTCTACTACATTAAAAAAGCACTGGGTATTTTCGGCCTTCTACTTTTCAGTCCTTTGCTCCTATTGCTGGCTCCGCTTTTATACTGGGCGGTTAATCATATAGTGAAGCAGGCCATCGAAAAATTTGAAGAAGATCATAGAGATATTATTGGTGCCTTGCAATCCGATAAGCAAAATGCCGATGAAGATACACTTCGTGGAGCCATGCTTTTCAATGTGTATATCATGCGCCTCAAAAACTTCCTCATAGATGAAAGGGAATCCAGAAAGCACAGCAGCCAGTTGGTAATGAAGAAATTTTTTGAACTAGAAAGGCGACTTATCACGACACTCGATGCTTTTGATAAGGATCTTCAGAAACACCTCAATCCGGCATCTGAAAAAGAATGGTCACAGGCCGAACTTGAAGCAATATTGCCCAGAAGTGAGGGGGTGTCTGATTTGGAGGATCTAGAAATGGACGCTCTGATGGAACGTTATGCCTAATGTCCAGTTACAGACGTGGCGATGTAGTTGTTGTACCTTTCACCTATACCGACTCTGAAGGTGAATTGGTACTCAAAAAAAGGCCAGGTGTTATTCTCAAAGAAGGCCCCAAACTCATTTTTGCAATCATCCAGATTACTAAAACCAACCGTACGGATGGTTCAACGGGTATGATGGTAAAGCGCAACTCTCAAAGAGGAATGTATATGGGCTTGCATTTCGATTCATTCATAAACCTGGGAGTTATCAAGAGGTTTCACGAAAAGGAAATTCTAAAAATCATAGGCACCTTAGATGTAGATGGAATGGACCAGCTAGATCTCATGTATGAAGATATTATCAAATCAGGCTAGTACCTGTCTCCAGGTCATTGACAGCGGCTACCGAGTCCACCATACTCTCTGCAGCGTAATCAACCTAAAGAAATAGCTCTGCAATTCACCAGACCAAACCATCATTCACTTTTCTGAATAGTTTTGGCGGTTTTCCCCTCCAGTATGATGCCACATTGGCCTGAATGGTTTGGTTCAGAAACAACATAATTCTGAACCAAACCAAAACATACTATGAAAAAGCTATTCTTACTCCTTTTCATCATGGTGCTGGCACTACCGGCCTGTACCGTAGACACAGACGAAATACCATACACAGCCATTTATTAGCGAAAAAAAATGGAGACTCTGACCCTGGAACGACTCCGATAGCTATGCGGGGCAGTATCTCCACCATGTACAATATCAATGATTCTTCAAATCGCATAGAGATGGCATGCGATGGCAACTAAAGCCAGAACGATTTCCTGTTTCCTTTCTTGATTGCCAATTCCGATGGGCTTGGGGTTTGGGACAGGCCCTGAAACAAGTTCAGGGTGCGTGTTAAAATGTAAAAGCGCATAAAAAAAGAGCAGTCATTTCTGACTGCTCTTTCGAGTGATCCGCTCAGGACTCGAACCTGAAACCCCCTGCTTAGAAGGCAGGCGCTCTATCCAGTTGAGCTAGCGGACCTCCGGGCTTTTTTCAAAGCGAGTGCAAATATAGTGAAATGACTTTTTCGATTGCAATGCTGATTGAAAAATAATTACGAAGACAGCGAATTAAAAAAGGAGGCCATCTGCCTCCCTTTTACGTGAAATGAATGTTGAATTAATCAACCATGAATTCTTTACTCTACTTTTTTGGCATAGCCGTCCATGATGTCGACAAAAGCCTGGTTGAAAAAACCACCCAGCTGCTCTTTTGACATCTGAGGATTCTCAATGTATTCAAAAGACCCTGTCCAAATGATCATGCTTTGGTTTTTGCCCAAGGAAATTACCCTTGCAGAGTTGTTTACATTTTTGGCTGGAATGGTACCTTCTGTCATTACATAGCGGTAGAACATGGCTTCTTCGTCATATTCTACAATCTGCTCCTTGAAATAACCGCTGCCATCAGGCGTTTCACAATGGCGTTTTACACCAATTCGGGGTGTGCCACTCAGGGTAGTTTTGGACAGGTACTGAGGAATAACTTCCTCGAGCTTGTCCAGACGGCCAATTTCTTTCCAGACCTTTTTTGCCGGAGCGTTTACTATGCGGGTTTTTACCACTTTCGGGGTCGGTCGCTGCACCTTTTGTGCTTCGGCCATATGCGTGGCAGCCATCATCATGACCGCCAAAAAGACTGTGCTTAGTTTTCTCATTTTTGTATTTATTAATAGATAAATTCTTCAGAAACGATCTTGCCCTGGTCCACGGTATACAGGCAAATCTCATTGAGTTGGAAGGCACTGCCATCCTTCATAGTGGCCTCCACTTTGTTGGTAAAGGCGATGTGCTTATCGGTAATGATGGGCACAGACATTTCTCTGCTGTTAAGTTGAGCTATGCCAGCCGACAGGGCCTGAACTTTCCCTTTTACGGCATCGATGCCTTTCACTTCTGCCAGTCCCAATTGGACCAGTTGAGGCTCTTTGGCCACTACATTGCTGTCAAAAAGCTCATCATATGCTTTGTCGTATTCACCCGTTTCTACCAGGCTGTGTAATCGGTGTGCAATTTCTGCAGTTGTCATGTTTTCTAATTTTTGCTGATTGGATAAGCGCCTGTTCAATCTGTTACAAGAAAAGCCCAACTATTTTTCAATTTGTGATTTTAGCCATGCAGCCAAGTCTCTGCGGCCCTTCGCAGCGATCACATGAGGTACTGGGTATTGGTGAAATTCAATCTTAGCCCCCAACCGCTGCAGGTACTCCTGAGATGCTTCTATGTCCGCTTTGCTAATGAGGACATCATATTGGTCGTGACCAATGAAGAAGGGGAGAGCATTTACCTTACTTCCTGTCTGGTAAAGTGCGACACCACTGAATGCAGCCATGGCCTTGATGTGCTCATGGGCCTGGGAGGCATAGCTAAACAGCAAGGTCGCTCCCTGGCTATAACCAATGAGGTATATACTACTGGACTCATACTCTTTGCTGACCTTTTCTATGAAGTCGGTGAGCAGTGTCATGGTCTTGTTTATCTCACCTTTGTCATATTCCAGTGAATCAAGACTGCCGCTGATATTGAACCAGGCATACTCACCTTTCCCAAGCGGACAAAAAGCCCGCAGTGATAGGTAGTGGCACTCAAAGTCAAAATCGGGATTGGCCAGAGTGGCCATTTGATTTTCATCCATACCATAGCCGTGCAGTGCAATGATTAAAGGCGCATTGGCCTGCCTGGTTTGTTTGATGCTCAGATAGGGAGCCCAACGGCCATCAGTCAGCTTGATCGAGTCAGTTTGCGACTTGCTTTTGAATTGAAACCAGGTCAATGTCAAGAGAATTATCAGTACTTTGTTCAACTCAGGCTGCCTTACGGCCTTTATTGCGATAGTAGCGAGCGTCTGATTTGAGCTTGGCCTCTGTAGGCTTGCCAGTCTCTACAAACTGCTTCAGGTCCTGCATGAGCTGGTCTGTGTCTTTGCTCATCTTGCTTTTGATCATCCAGCCCATGAAAAAACCCGGAATGGGTGCCAGCTTCATTTGCAGGTCCATGGTGACCTTGGAGCGCCTGGCATCCAGGGCATGCACCTGCCAGGTATTGCCACCTTCTTTGAACATGGCCGGCAGTCCATCGGCCTGATAGCTGAGGAGTCTCGAATCTTCGTCATAGGCCGTGATCATTTCCTTGACCGAGCCGTAGGTTGATTCGCAGGTACGGCCTTCAAGTGCTCCACTTTCGCTTTTGCGACCGCCCGATTCATTGATGATGCTGGCCCAGTCGCCTACGGAAGCATAATTTTCACCAATGGTACTCCATACTTTCGATGCTGGGGCATCAATAATTACTTGTTTTTGTAATTGCATAACGCTTTCTCTGTTTTTGCCCATTGGATAGAGGAATGGGGCAGGTGTTACAGGAAGTGGCGTTGAATTTTAGAATTGGCGCAAAACCGCTTTCATTTCTGGGTCTTCTAGTATTTTTTCCAGGAAAGCACCTTTTTCTTTGGTGTCGTTGAAAGGGTGATCATGATAAATGGCCCGGTACTTATCTTCGATGAATTCTTCCAGGCGATTAGATATGGGTTCTATTACAGCCTTTACCTTCTCCTGGTTGGGCAGGTTGAATTCTAGTTTGCCGGGAGTAATGAAGCCATTGTCAATGGCAAACTGTGTTTTCTTTCTGCATCTGCACGGGTTGTTTTTGTTGATCAATCCGCATTTGTCGTTGATAAAGCTATTGAGGTCTTTACGGGCTCTGGAAAGTTTCACCCTGAAATTGTTGGGAGTGATTTCCATGATGGAGGCGCCAATGTTGTGATCTGCTTCAAATACCTCACCCAAGATATAGGCCAGCCGCTGGTCGCGGGTCAGACACACGAGCATGCCGGTAGTGCAGCGCACTTTCATCTCTTCCACGAACTGTTCTTTCTCCTCCAATTCAGTACTGTCGTAATCATGGTTGGGCACTGAATCGAGCCCTAGACTAAAAGCGGCAAAGGAATCTATGACTCGTTCATTTCCCTTTTTTTTCATGGCCAAAAAGTGATTGACTACGATGCGATAGAGCCAGGTTCTGAAGCTGCTTTGTCGTTTGAATTTGGATAGATTGGTGATCATTTTAATCAACACTTCCTGTGTAATGTCCCAGGCATCGTCCGGAATGGTGACCATGCGCCATGCCACATTATAGATGAAAGGCTGATGTTTTTTTATGAGCTGATCTAAGGATGATTTATTACCTGCGATGGCTTCGTCTAAAAGACGATTATCTTCCTGGTCATTGTATGATCCGCTTTGAAAAGGGTTGGCCATAATTCTGAATTTATCGATTTTATCCGAAGCTTTGATTGCCCGACAGACTATGTGTTACAGGAAGTCAAATTGTTTTTTTCAGAGACTCAAAATAAGAACCGGAATCAATTCATCATATACGGAGTTAAGTACCTATGGAATACCGCAATTTGCCCAGGCCTGATTGGCCCATTTCCGAGCTCTCTTTTGGCTGCATGTCATTAGAGGGAAGCCATGCAGAAAATGCCCGACTTATTCATAAAGCCATAGACCATGGCATCAACTATTTTGACACGGCCGACTTGTACCAGGCAGGTGCCAATGAGACTACTGTGGGCAAGGCTTTGCAGGGTAAAAGGAGTGAGGTATACCTGGCAACCAAGGTGGGAAACGAGATGCGTGCCGATGGGTCGGGCTGGGATTGGAACCCTCGAAAATCTTATATTCTGAAAGCAGTGGATGAGAGCCTCGCCAGGCTAAAGACTGACTACCTAGACCTGTACCAGTTACATGGCGGCACACTTGACGATCCGATTGATGAAGTGATTGAGGCCTTTGAAATACTGAAGGAAGAGGGGAAGATAAGGGCCTATGGTATTTCCTCTATCCGCCCCAATGTAATCAGGGAATATGTAGGCAATGCTCAAATTGTGAGCAACATGATGCAGTACAGTTTGCTAGACCGTAGACCAGAGGAGACGGTCTTGCCTTTGCTGGCCGAAAACCAGGTAGGTGTCATGGTCAGGGGCGCGCTGGCAAAGGGTGTATTGGCTGGAAAAGCTATAAGTAAGTATTTAAATCATAAGCCACAAAGCGTTGATATACTGTTAGAAAAGGTGAAAGCTTTCTCAATTGAGAAAAAACACCTTTCACATCTTGCTCTACAATGGGTTTTGTCTAACCCAGCAGTCACGTCTGCTGTGGTTGGGATAAGAACTGAAGCGCAACTCAATGACCTTTTGGCTTATGCCAGGACCCCAAAACTGGAACCTGCTCAACTCTTGGAATTGAGTGATGTTTTGCCTCCTAATACTTATGATAATTACCGATGAGTTTTGATGTCAGTGCTTTTGCTAAGACCATGAAACTGGCCCTGGCCGACTTCCACAGCGTGGGTAATGAAGTTGTTGATCTAGACGAGCAATGGATAGCCAGGTTGTCTGACTTTAATGCAAAGTCATTGAGTGGTGATGCTGAGAAACTGGCCTTTTGGATTAACCTCTACAATGGCCTGACCAACTATCAGATTGTCAAAAATCAACTGAAAGAAACCGTGTGGGAATTACCTGGTTTTTTCTCAAACCGGAATTTTCAAGTAGGTGAATTTCCCATGTCGTTAGATGATATTGAGCATGGAATTTTGAGAAAGAATGGTCCTCGAAAAAATGACAAACCCAGTCAGTTTCAAGACGAAGATCCGAGGTGTGAATTGATGTTGGAACGCATGGATCCGCGCATTCATTTTGCCCTCAATTGCGGGGCTCTTTCTTGCCCACCTATAGCCTTCTATTCTGCCAAGAATATTGATCAGGAATTAGCTTTAGCAGAAGCGAATTTTGCTAGTCAGGAATTCATGGTTGATCATGAGACGCGAACTATCCATTGCTCAGAAATTTTTGTTTGGTATCGATCAGACTTTGAAAATCAATACCTTGACGACCCTGCGTTGGTGGCATTTCAAGTTGAGCCAATCCCTTATTGCTGGGCAATCGGTTTTGAGAATAATGACACTTAAAAACTAGTCTTAATTACCTTGGCCTTGAGGGTCAGATTTTGATGCCGCTGCGGTCGCTTGCGCTTCAAGTTGTTCCAATGTTATTACTCCCATTGTGGTGGCTGGCTGAGAAGTAGGTGGGCTCTGTGATGGGTTAACCAATTGGTCATAATTTGGGTCTTGATCAGGAGGTAAAGGCGGCTCGTTGCTGACGTTGGACTCAGCATCACCAACAGTTTTGACGTTTGCTTGAGTTACTGAATCTGTTACTTGTTGATTGACCTGGGACTTCTTTGCTATGGAGGTATTAGATTTAGTGTTTTACATTTCAATATAACCAAAGTGCAGTGTTAAACCCTATAATTATCGATTGACAGAGCCGGTAATGCTCAGGCTGTTTTTGACCCTTTTGAACAAGGAATTGGCCCAATCTTGTGACTGATTTTTGAAAAGATTGTCCCATCTTTAAACTTAATTCGTCTCAATCCAAAGCAGTAATAAGCATCATGAGCACAGCCATTAGTAAATCCAGTTATAAGTTTCTCAAAGACTTGTCTGACAACAACCATCGTGAATGGTTCAACGAGCGCAAAAACCTGTACAAGAGTTCTCATGAAGATGCCATTTCACTGGCCGATGAACTTCTGAGTCGCCTGGCGCAGCAGGACCAGATTGCCACACAGAGTGGTAAGAAAAGCCTGATGCGTATTTATCGTGATGTGCGTTTTTCGAAAGACAAATCTCCCTACAACCCCAGATGGGCCGGAGGTTTTGGACGGGTTAAACCTGAGTTGCGAGGAGGCTATTACTTCCAGATCAAACCAGGTGAAACGGTAATTGGTGGTGGCTTTTATGGTCCAAATACAGATGACCTAAAGCTAATTAGAGACCACATAGCGCAGGACGATCAGCCGCTAAGGGCAGTTTTAAACGACCCTGGTTTTAAGAAGGTATTTGGAGAACTACAGGGGGAGCAGCTCAAGACTGCACCTAAGGGCTTCGAAAAAGACCATCCGGCTATTGACCTGCTCAGGTTCAAATCAATGTATGTTTTCAGGGACTTTACTGATGAAGAAGTGACCCAGCCCGACTTTGCCGACAAGGCATTGGAAACCTGGAAGGCCATTCGCCCATTTTTTGATGTAATGACCGAAATGCTCACCACCGACCTCAATGGTGTTTCAAAAGTTTGATGCCTGATGTACCGGCATACTGTCCTTCATAAAACCGGCCTTGTATTCTTTGTCTGGGGCGCTTAGTTTCGCTCAATGTCTACTGAAAACATATTTCCGTTCCTTGAAACCCTTACAGCCAACAACTCTAAGGAATGGATGGACGCCAACCGAAAATGGTATCACCAGGCAAAGGATGAAGTGGTTACGCTTTTCGAACCCATTTTGGCCTCACTAAAAGAAATCGACCCTCGTATTGTACAGCCCAATGCCCGAAAGTGTGTCTCGCGCATCAACAACAACCTGATGTTTCACCCGGACAGACCTACCTACAAAGACCATTTCGGACTGGTGGTAGGCTTTGGAAAAGGCCTGGCTGATTTTTACGTACACCTGGGAGTAGACGAAACTGAAATGGCAGGAGGTATATGGCACCCAAACCCTGATAAACTGAGAAAAATACGGACGGAAATAGACTACGAAGGGGAGAAGCTCAGGGCTGTTATGGAGGCGGAGCCTTTTAAGTCATGGTTCGAAATATTTAAACGTGACACCCTCAAAACTGCCCCCAAAGGCTATCCCAGAGACCATGAGTTCATCGAGCTGTTGAAGCTCAAAAGTATAGCCGCCATCCGACCTATTACACGTGCAGACATCCTTTCCGACCGATTTCAGGACATGGTCATTGAATCTTACAGGGCCATTATACCGCTAATCGACTTTGTCAATGTGGCCATTCAGGAGGATTGAAACCCGGTTGATGCAATAGAAATCGTGATGAAGGCGTAAATCGCAAAGAATCAGGACGTTTGGCTTTGAGAGCATAGCACCGCTATGGTGAGAAGCCTAACGAAACGTAGTGACTGATTCAAAGTGAGTTACGGCTGGAATAGAAAGCCTATTGTATTATCCGGGTTTAAGAGTTAATAAGGAGTTAAACCATTCCGTTCATCCAACTCCACAGGCTGCATTTCGTTTTTAATGGCAATTGCCCTATTTTTAAATAGAACAACACGACATTATGAAAAAGCTATTGATACTGATCTTCGTAGCTGGATTTTTCCAGACTGCCATGGCTCAGGAGACCATTGTGAAAGAAGGACCCGCCATCACCTTCAAAGACAAACTCCATGATTTTGGTGTAATCGCTCAAGGCGACACAGTGGAGTATACCTTCCAGTTTGAAAACATTGGTACAGCACCATTGAAAATACTCTCAGCCAGAGGTTCTTGTGGCTGTACGGTGCCCAGCTATTCCAAAGAGGAAATTGCTCCGGGAGAGAAAGGGGAAGTCTTCGTGCGCTTTAATAGTGCAGGTAAGAGCGGACAGCAGAACAAGACCGTGACATTGGTAACTAATATCGAAGACCGCGCCAAGCGGCAGGTAGTGCTCACACTACGAGGGCGTGTCTCTGTAGAAGGGGACGACTAGGAGAGAAAGACATTGAACAAAGAAGGCCGGTAATACCGGCCTTCTTTGTTTTTGAGATAATCTATTTCTTAAGGCCTTTCATTTTGTTGCCCTCAAGCAAAATATTCATTTCCTGAACCTCAGTGCCATCCACATTCCTGAGGGTGAACTCAATCTCTGCCCCTATCTCTTCAATAAAGAATTTATTAGCTCCTTTAGGAATCAGCTCCAGCTTATCTGAGCCTTTTGGTTCTGCAAATAGTGCCCCTTTCTCTAAAAACACGGACATCTCGCCTAAGCCATCAATTGCATAGGTGCCGACATATTGTTGCATCGTCTCAATTGAAAGTGAAACAGCCTTGTTTTCTTCACCAGCATCCATCGAAGTTTTAACACCTTTAGCAGATCTGATCCTATTTGAGCTTATCATTTCAGAAAAGCCCAAATTGTTCTTCTTGCCAAATTTGAGCTGACGATAGCTATTATTAAAAACCAAAGTACTGTCATTAATAGCTCTCAAAGACTGGGATAGCCCTCCCGGAGCTTTATAAAACAGTTTTCCATCTTTCATACCAACCACTCGCTCTGAGGTGCCATTCAGTAGATAGGTGCCAACAAAATGGTTAATCGAGGATTCACTCAAATCTATAACATCCGTCTCAGCGGGGTAAGGGTTCCCAATAGCCAAAGCAGCAGCTTTTATTGATAGTGGAGAGGGTGACCCATACTCAGCGTTCTGCATGGTGATGACATACAACTTCTCTTTCGGTAAGTAAATGGAATAGCTCTTATACCCAGGTTGAGAACCCGAATGCTCATAAGACAATTGATCTCCGATTTTATTGATTTCCCATCCAAACCCCATATTGAGTAGATCACCATTCGTCAATTCGCGATTCTTCAACATTTCTGCAAGGCTTTTATCTGAGATAATTCGTCCGGAAAACAGCGCCTCTGCCCACTTGTTCATGTCTGATGGTGTGCTGATAATCGCTCCGGCAGCAAATAGGGCGGAATGGTGAGGCGCGTGAATTACCGTACCCTCATTATCTCGGGTATAGCCAGTTGCCCGTTGAGCAATCACATCTGTATAATCACCCACCTGTGTGTCATTCATTTCAAGCGGGTCAAATATCCTGGATTTGATAAAATCAGCATAAGACATGCCTGATACCTTTTCTATGATCAAGCCCAGAAGGATGAACCCATTGTTGGAATAATCTGACTGTTCACCCGGAGGAAATAGTAAGGGTTCATCTTTGATGAAATCCCTAAAATCCTGAGCGGTGGAAGTGCCTCGAAAACTTCTTTTTAGCGTTTTCGATTCGCTGCCTGAAGGAATGCCGGAAGTATGAACCAGCAAATGACGCAACCTAACAGGATATCGATCTTGAGGAAATTCCGGCAGGTATTCTTCAATAAAATCCTCTGTTGATAACCTCCCTTCTTCTTGTAACAACAAGATTGAGGTAGCAGTGAATTGCTTCGTAATAGATCCTATTGGGAATCGCGTACTTTTTGTGATGGGTACTTCATGAGCTATACTGGATAGACCTGTGAAGTTCTGATAGATTGTTTTTCCATCTTTCACAATCAGCATAGCGGCACCGCTCATTTCGTTCCCATATTGTTGAAGGAACATTGAATTTAACTCTGATTTGACCCTCTTTTGTGCTTGGCAACTCAACGTACCTAAAACAATAAAGAAGATAATTAGACTGAACTTGAATTTTTGAAAATTGACCATTTGACTCTTTGTTATTTTGAGTCCTAAATGAACGGCTTTGCCAATTTCAAAGCGTCTCAATGCTTCCGATGAGACCAATTTCCTGAAAGATTAGGGCTTTGTGTTGAGTTTTCGGTACTCAGAAGGGGTCATACCTGTTTCCTTTCTGAATATCCTGTTGAATGTCGCCTTAGAGTTAAACCCGCTTTCGGTTGCTATTCCAAGCACAGTGTAATGAGCAAAATCGGGGGAGACTAAATTTCTTTTCACTTCCGCCAGCCTGTAAGAATTGATATAATCATAAAATGAAACACCAAGGTATTGATTGAGGAATTCAGAAAAGTGCTTATCAGACAGACCGAATTCTGATGCCAGTTTAGTCAAGGTCAGATTTTCATCGAGGTAGTACTTTTCATTAATAAGCTGTTGATCTATTCTGACCTTTAGACTCTCGACCTCTTCCTGGCTGAACTTAACCGCTTTATTCATTTTTGAATCACGCTCCTGAGGCTTGTGAGTCAGAAAATCAGGCAGAAGGATTCTCGACTGATTAATTCCATAATAGGCCAGGTAAATGGTGAAAAAGATAATGAAGCTCATCAACAAAAAACCCTGGTGAAAGGCCAGTGGAAATATTATTGCATCGTAGCTGGTGAAAAGAAAGTCAATCGAAATAAAGATCAGACTAAACGCCAAAAGTTTTTTTATCCAGCCAAAATCGCGTTCTGAAAAATTAGAGTGGATTGACTTATACTGTTGTCGATGAACACTAAATCTTTTGAGAGAATAAACGAGGTAAATGATGCAATAGATGTTCCTGAGCATAACAATGACGATTTGATTCTCCTCCAGGTAGCCCAGATAGGAAGGAGCAAAACCATCAATCATTTCCGTTAAGGTCAATGGAATAGCCAATCCAATGATAAGCAACATGATTGGTGAAAAATGCAGAACATTGGCTTTTGAGGTGACTGGCTCGGTGGTAAACAATGTTTTGATATAGAGCAGTAGCAAGGGCCCGAGTAGCCACACAAACATGAAATCAAACAAAAAGGTGAGTGAAAAAAGCACATGAATATCATGGAGGCTTGAATATGCATGAATGTTCACCAGTAATGTTGAAGCGAAAAACGTAATCAGGATGTACCGATTGGCCGCTTTTCGTTTGGCACTCAATAGTGAGAGCAGTACAAGTACGGTAATGACAATACCTATAATCAACACAAAATCAGATACCGCTTTCATTCCAAAAAATAGCTTAGAGATTTTACTAAAGACCCAATTGGTTGGTAATTTGTTCCCCAGGTCGGCCACTCAAAAATAGCACCTTCTTCATCTTCCAGGTCCAAATAGAAAAAGCCTTTCATCGGTGAATTACGTATTTAATTTGACCGGAACAACCATTACTAATCAGTTGCAATAACAAGGGCCAAAAGACCTAAAGTCAAGTAATTTCAAGCTAGTTGAAAATTTTCTTTCCCGACCCTGTTGTCAACAAAAAATTTCCCTCTATATTTGCACTCCGATTTGACGAATTGGGGTAATCATTTCAACTATACCGGGAAATGATTCAGTTAATTTACGGGGTGTAGCGTAGCCCGGTTATCGCGCCTGCTTTGGGAGCAGGAGGTCGCAGGTTCGAATCCTGCCACCCCGACAATCACAAGCCTGACACTTTCGTGTCAGGCTTTTTTGTTTCAAGAAATTGCCGTGCTTGCACTGGTGATTTGCTGAAACAAAAAAGACCAGCTGAGCTTTGCTCAGCAGGCTTGTGATTGTACAGCCCCCCGACCAGGATCACCGCAGGTAATCCTGCCACCCCGAAATTGAGTATCCCGGTTATAGCATAGGCATCTACTAACTCCTTTTGTTTTTAGAAAGTAAAAGCGGTTTTATTTGGTGTTCAAAAACGGTTACTCTATCAAATATGTGTTCAGCTTGGAAATCTTGGGTAGAAAGTCACCAAACAGCCATTCATTCACTTGTATGAAGTATCTGAGAAAGCCTTTTGGATAGATAAAGTGTAGCTCCGCCCATTGTGGCAATGACCGTAAGCAATGTTCCCCAAACCCAGAATTGAAGGTTTGAAATAGAACTAGCATTCGAATCGGTTATTTTTTCACTCAAGGCAATAACCTTTTCAAGAGATTCCATTTTATCCTTGATCATTTGATCCATTTCTTTTTCAAATTTTTTTCTGTCATCAAACTCCTGCCTCATTCTACCAGCTGTTAGTACATCCTTTACATTGCCATTCAAAATAGTCTGGTTTAGGACATCTACTTCTTTTCGAAGTTGCTGAACTTCCTTGTCAATGCTGGGGCTAGGTCCTTGTGTACTGTCAACCTGTCTACCTTTCTTAATATCATTTGTTAAAGGTCGATCTCTATAATTTTCAAACCAGTATTTATAGTCATTCCGATACGTCTTTATGTAATAAGCTAGTTCATATTTCTCAATCTTGTCTGCATAGGCAAAATTTGACCCAAACAGCGAGAATAAGACGCAAATGGTTACCATCGGCAGAGTGAAAAAAATAGAAAACTTTAATAGTGTTCTTCTGATAGCTCTTACTTTTTGAGAGTTATTTTTCATTTAAAGGGGTGAATTCTGATGATATTAAAGATTCTAATTAGTTGGTAGAACAACGGAAATTCAAATTAACAGAAATCACAAGTATTTAAAATCAATATAGATTTAATTCAATTTCAATGTTCTGAGGATGAGAGATATAAAGAAAGTACACTTACCCTCTCAAATGAATTTCCATGACCTATCGTAATCATTCTAATGCTACGTCCTCCAAAAAACCTGATCAAGATCATGTTTATGGGTAACCTAAGTTACCAGTAGCCGACTGGGGTCTTCGCAACTTTGTGAAGTCAACAAATCCTTATAGCCATGATCATAGAACAACTCTACACCGATTGCCTGGCTGAAGCTGCCTATTTGGTGGTTTCCAACGGAGAGGCTGCGGTGATAGACCCACTGAGAGAGCCCGAACCCTATATGCAGCTGGCCGAAAAACACGGGGCCACAATCAAGTACATTTTTGAGACGCACTTTCATGCCGATTTTGTGTCGGGTCACCTTGACCTGGCCCGTAAAACGGGAGCTGAGATAGTGTACGGGCCTACTGCTCGTCCGGCATTTGATGCGCATGTAGCAGCCGATGCCGAGCTTTTTCGCATGGGCGATATTCAATTCAAATTACTCCACACACCTGGGCATACGCTGGAATCAAGTACCTATCTGCTGATAGATGAAAAAGGGAACGACCATGCCATATTCACAGGCGACACGCTCTTTTTGGGTGATGTAGGCCGACCCGACCTGGCCGTAAAATCAGACCTGAGTCAATTTGAGTTGGCAGGCTTGCTTTACGATTCCCTCAGAAAGAAAATCTGGCCCTTGAACGACAAGGTATTGGTTTACCCAGGGCACGGACAAGGATCTGCTTGTGGCAAAATGATGAGTTCCGAGAAGGTAGATACTTTGGGAGGGCAAAAAGACACTAACTACGCTTTGCAGCCTGAGCTTTCTAAAGAAGCCTTCGTCAAGCTAGTAACCGATGACTTGATAGCACCCCCACAATACTTTCCAAAGAATGCTCTGATGAACAAATTAGGCTATTCTTCTTTGGACGTAGTGTTGAAAAGGGGATTGGTAGCGCTGGAACCTGATCACTTTGAGCAGCTGGCCAGCAGAGATGGTGTGATCATCATTGATACGCGATCGGCCGATGAATTTGCAGAGGGTCACCTACCGGGAGCCATGTTCCTGGGCATTGATGGTAGCTTTGCTCCCTGGGCAGGCGCATTGGTGGCCGACCTTGAAACCCCCATACTGTTTGTAGCCGAAGAAGGCAGGGAAGAAGAGGTTGTGACCAGACTGGCCCGTGTAGGCTATGACAATACCATGGGCTTTTTGCAGGGTGGCATTAAGGCCTGGAGAAAAAGTGGGAAACCCATCTTCAAAATACCGCAGCTAAGTCCTAAAGATTTTTCCTACCTACCAGATAGGGAGGTGCATATGCTCGATGTGCGGAAAGAGAGTGAATATGATTCTCAACATGTCATTGGTGCGCGTAGCTTCCCACTAGATTTTATCTACGAGAACCTATCGCAATTGGAGAAGGACAGAACTTATCACCTCTATTGCCAGGGAGGCTATCGCTCGATGATTGCCACTTCCATTCTACTTGCCAATGGCTTTGAACAGGTGATTAATCTCCAAAAAGGCTTTGTAGGATTAAAAGAAACTAATCTGGTGCTATCGGCTTATAAGGAGCCGGTTACCATGCTATAGTGTTTGTTGTTAAACCCGGTAATAACGATTTAAAAACCGGGTTAGAGGTTGAGGGGAACCCTGCTTGTGGTAGAGCGGGGTTCTGTTTTTTGCATTATGGCTGGTTACTATCTTCCAATAGCTGAAGAAATTCATCTTCAGAATAAAGCTTCCTTATCGTTTTTGCGGAAGAGAATTTCTTGTTTTCAATTGTAATTGTCTCAGGTACTGGCTGTCTCTGCTTGTAATGCCAGTTCTTTTCCATGATCAGATCATTGATGACTTCATAGTTGCCTTCAATTTCATAGCCTGCAAAGATTACTGTCTTTCGGTTTATTCTATTGAAGGTGGCCTCAAGTGTTGGATTACCCGATACGGAAAAATAGATTTTTTCGATTAAGTAATCGGTTACGGTGGGGTTGATCAGATACCTGTCCTTGTCAAATGCATATTGGAATGTAGAGTCATTTTCGAGCCCAATACTATGCTCACCTCTTGCCACCTCCATGCTTATGGTTGTTTTTGCAGGAAGCGCAAAGACTTGGTCATCTACAACAATGCTGCTCTCGTTATTCGAAGGGTTATCAATGTCTAGCTGAATGTTGTCTGAACATGACCAGCAAAGTAATATGGCTGCTAATAGGGCTAAGGTGGTGTTTTTCATCTGTTACTAATTAATATCCGGGTATGAAAATATACGAAAACTTAATAGGGTTACTTCTGTAATGCTGTGGAGCCTTTCTTAGAAGGCTTCTATTTCACTGTTCTATAGACCAGAGACAGGCATGTGTTTGAACATTTGGTGTGAACCGAAAAGGGCTGAATTGAAATTACTCTGAAGAAATGCTAAGTCTAAACCATGGAATGGCAGAGCATGCTCCCTGAACCCCAGGTTGGTCATAGTTGGCTGAGGCAAACCTGCCAACCTGTGGTTCGCTTTTCCGGCTGTGGAAATGGTTGATTGGTTGTCATATAAAACGGCCGGAAGGGAGTATGAGGCTTGCTATCTTGAGCGTAGCAAGCAATGTCTTAACTCAATTTCTTCGGTAAACAGGCTACCGCATCAATCGAGTCTTAATGGATTGAGGTAATGCTAATTACGGGAATAGCGAGTTGCTTATTGAAGTAAAGGCGTAGACGATGTGTTGTCAGGCAATATAATTCTGGTGCCTAAGAGTACAGGCTGCCTTACTTTTTGAAGCGCTGTTGTTTGGTAGAAAACTGCAGAAAAGGGGCCTTAGATTCAGCCTGCCAATCGGTGTGCCTCAAAAAGGCCAGGCCTTGGTAGGAAGAGAATAAGCCATTGACCTCTTTCCTGGTGGCGTCTAGTCTAAGCACCGTGCCGGGCTCATAGTTTTTAAGGGTGAACTGAATGTCATCTTTCCCCCGTTTCATTTTATACTTAAGCTTCACGGTCTTTTCATTCTTCTGGTTTACAGCTGACAGACTGAATCTCCAGCCTTTTAGCAATGGGAAGTATAAAACCGTTTCGCCTGCTTCATTCACTTCCATCACTGGCTCGATATCAGCACCTTTAGCCACACCATAGTAAAATGGATTGATGAAGGGCTGCTTTTTAAAATCTTCCAAACTCAGTTTTTGACCGTCTAAAAACCATTCGTCATCCAGTGGCAAGTGGTCATTTCGGAAAACCTGAGGGGGAGTCATAAAATAGTGGTCACGACTGACGGGTGTTTTGACATTGGCAAAGGCCCAGGTGACATCTACCAGGTGCCATTGGTCATCAAAGTGAATGGCACTCCAGATATGGTCTAATACCGGGTTGATGTTTTGTAAGATATTACTGGCCTGCCGGGTATAGCCAATGATGCTTTTATGGGTGATGTCAAAGTATTCAAGAAAAGAACGATAGAGGTTGGTGAAACCCAAACAAGTAGCCTTTCGTGCTTCGAATACAAAGAGTGGTTGCGTCTTTTGAGCATAATGTGGCTGATTCAGTTCAAAGGCATCTACTGTCAGGTCATACTCAATATTCTGCCCTATCCAATAATAGAAAAAGCGTGCAATGTCTTCTTTGTCAGTGAGTTTGGCCTCTGTATAGTCCAGAAGTTGATCATATGAAAAGTCGGAACTGCGCTCTGCCAGCGTATAAATCTCTTGTTGCGATTTTTGGGCCGTCAAAAGCCCTGAAAAAGTGAAAAGTGAGAAGAGTACTATTAAGAAACGCATGTATTAATATACATCAACCAGAAGCACTGGACTGCATAATACAGCGTGTTTTTCAAAATTGTGGATAAAAGAAGCGCTCAATGACCCAGAAAATGGTGAAAATGATACCGAGCCATTTAATTCTCTTGCCATGTTTGCGGGAAAAATCGTCATAAGTAAAGTAATCATTGCCATCAGGTGCCTTGGTTTTTCCAGTTTCGACAAACCAGCCTATGCCAAAGCCCAGTACACCTCCTGCAAACGCGAAAATATAATACAAAACAAGCCATGCTGGCATGATGCTAGTGCCCTGTTTAATTTCATCGACAACTCCGGATTTATGACTTTGCTGATCTTCCAATAAGGGTGTCAAGTCCGATATTCCTCTCTCTTCTAGCTCAACGGATACCAGCTTTATAAATTCAGCCGAGTACTCATTGGCCTTTATAATAATGTCTTTGAGCTCATCAAGGCTATAGTTAGAAAAATCCATGCTGGTGCTTTCTTCACCCGGTTCAGCGTCCAGCAACTGGTTGGCAGCATTAAAATCTGCTTCTTCCATTTCAATTGAAAAAACCTGAATACCTGAATCGAATATTTGAGAAAGATCGGCATCCAAACCATGTTCGCGAAGGGTGACCAGATGAGACATGGCCTCATTTTGGTCCATGTATTTTCTAAAGACAGGCATAAAGAAATATACTGATTTTTCCTTAACAATGTCCTGTGAAACGACAGACCTATGTGGATGAAAAATAGGCTGCCCCCTTAAAGAGAGCAGCCTCATTCTAATCCGTTTCTACAAAACCGCCACGGGCTTCATTGGCGCCACACATACGCACTACCTTGGGCGTAAAGCTGCCTAATACATCTACCAGCTCGGTTTGACGGGCCATCACCTCATGTATGTTTTTGTATACCTGAGGTGCTTCATCCACTCCCGAACCAATGATAGTAACACCTGCTTTTTTGATGTGTTTTTGCACCTCTTTTTTCGACAGACTCTGCTTGGCCTTGGTTCTAGACATGAGTCTTCCCGCACCATGCGAGGCTGAATTGACCGCAGCATGCTGCCCCTTACCTCGGACAATAAAACCAGGTGAAGTCATAGAGCCGGGAATGATTCCCAATACTCCTTTACCAGCAGGCGTAGCTCCTTTGCGATGAACAATGATCTCTTTACCCTCCGCATCCTGCTCTTTCCAGGCAAAGTTGTGGTGGTTTTCAATCATTGCCAGTGGCTGTTCTCCCAGTGCCTTGGCCAGCCTTTCATGAATCTGATGGTGGCATGCCGAGGCATAATCACCGGCCAGGTTCATAGCCAGCCAGTATTCCTGACCCTCCTGGGTGTCCAGATCCAGCCAGGCCAGGTGCTTGGCTTCGCTCGGTAGTCTGGTCATATCCATGGCCAGCTTGGTGTAGTGACGTGCTATGTTTGCACCAAGTCCCCTCGATCCCGAGTGGGAGAGTACCGATAAGTATTTGCCGGCTGGTAAGCCCTCATCATTCTGTGCGATTTCAGCAATGCCAAATTCTACAAAGTGATTTCCGCCCCCAGAAGAACCAATCTGGCTCCATGCTCGATCTTTCAACGATTTCACAATGTTGATCTCGTTGAAGAGCGAGTGGTCCAGCACGGCATGGTCTTTTGGTCGCTTAAAAACGCCCTGACCAAATCGCGTGTTTTCCATCAGCATCTTGTGCATTTGCTCCGTTTGCTGATGCGCAAAAGCAGGAGGGAGGTCGTAAATGGTCATGCACATACGGCAGCCAATGTCTACTCCCACACCATAAGGGATCACCGCATTTTCAGTGGCCAACACCCCGCCAATGGGCAAGCCGTAGCCCTGGTGGGCATCGGGCATTAATGCACCCGATTTAGTCACCGGTAGTTTCATGGCAATTTCCATTTGGTTGATGGCCCCCGTCTCAATGCCTTCTGCGCCATATACTTGGTAAGGAATGCGTTTACTCAATAGCTCCTTGGGCCTTTTGTGCTCCAATTGAATGATCAAACTCAAGGCCACGGGCTTCCATAGCTCATGCGTTTTATACAATGCGGGGCTTTCTGCCACCCGTTTGAGCATTGCTTTTTTATGTAATATGGATTTCCCTTTGAATGCCGTTTCTACCACCTTCAAGGCTTCGCCAATGGCGCGTCCTTCAGGGTAACCCAGCTTTCTGAGGTCTTTTCCGGTTATTTTTCTCGATGCCATGATTGACAAGTTTTTAAAATCCGTCTGACCTTTTTGGTCTTACGGGGTTTGGTCGCAGTGGTCGCATCGGTCAGACCACTAGAAGCGGTCCGACCGTTTTGACCTATGGTTTGCGAACACAATTAAGTCGGGTCATGCAATAGATCATCTATTACAGCCATAACTCACTTCGAATCAGTCGCTTTGCTTTGCTTGGTTTTTTACCATAGCCTTGCTATGCTTCCAAAACCAAACTGCCTGATTCATTGCGATTTACGCCTTCATTACGATTCCTATCACATGAATCGACTTTAATTTGCTCTGACAAAGGCGCCTGTTTCCAGGGCCTTTCGGATGTAGCGCATCATAATGATGGCCTTGTCCTGATTAAGGAAAGTGGCGTCACCTACATCTTCAATGGGTACCGGGAAGCTGAATTGCTCACCTTCAACCGGTACATTATAATATAGATGGCCTGCCCTATAATGCGAAAACTGAGCCTGATTTCCTTTAACTATTTGCTTGAGATCTTTTACGGTAATACTCATGATTCCTCTGATTTTTTGACACATCGTTGAGTGGTGTCATGTTTATAATTAGTGTCTGTCCATCATATTGTTGAATTATGAATTCAATGACTTCTTACCCAAACCCTCAAGGGGTAAGTCATTGAAAATCAGTACTCCCCTTTATGGCGGGGCAAAAACTGATTTTCAATTCACGGCTTTATGGACAGACACATATTCGGAGCATTCACTCCTTTTATTAGTCGACTTCTGCCTTGCGTTTTCTGCGCAGCTTGAAGCGTTTGTATCTGTTTCGCCTGATGTGCTTTTTCAACTCAGTGGTATCGGCATTGTTGAGCGATTCGAGCAGGCCTTTTCTGTACCAGGCAATTGCCTCTTTGAAATGGCCCTGCGCTTCATCAGCCATACCCAGTTTTTCATATAGAAATACCGGATCCAATGTCTTCACAGCTGTTGCTTTTTTAAGTAGGCGCTTTAGTTTTACATAGTTGCGTTCGTCCTGGTAGAGGGTGACCAAATCCTGGTACACCTCCTGATATGCTGGGTAGAACTTAATGGCCAGCTCATAGTGTCTGGCAGCCATGGCCTTGTTTTCAAGGTCGTAGTGGTACAAATCGCCCAATCGCGCATGTACCTTGGCATACCCTGGCTCTTCCATCAAAGCCCCTTCCAGCAATCTTTTGGCCTCTTCATAACGGTCGTCATATGCCGCATCTTTGGCCAGTTGGATCACGCTTTCTATGTATTCTTCATAAATGTTCATGACACTATAATTCATAAGCTATGATTCATTTTTCCCCTTTGGGAAACCTCAGCCCTCCCGCCCCCGAAGCCTGACCAGTGGCCCGACTCCGGTTAGCTAGGGTCCCTGCCAGGGCCTAGCCCCCGGTGAATACCGGGAATTGGAGGGTTATTTAAAACCAGAGAAGACATCCTTCAGCTGGTCGATGACCTTGTTTCCACCTGATAGAGAAATGGTGTTGATCTTATCTGCGATCTTTTCCACATACTCCATCTCTTTGAGTTTGAACAACATCTCGTTGTCTTCCATCAATTTGGCGGTGTTCAACAGGTTACGCGTAGAAGCGGTTTCTTCACGCCTGGCGACCACATTGGCCTGAGCTTGTTTTTGGGCTACCAGCACCTGGTTCATGATGTTTTTTACATCACCGGGCAGAATGATGTCCTTGACACCACAATCCCTGATCTCAATTCCCAGGTCTTTACCTTTTTGGCTGAGTACCTCCTTTACATAGTCTGCAATAGAGGTTTTCTCTTCTAAAAGCTCATCCAAAGTGAAGCGACCAATGAACTCACGCAAGGCCAGCTGCATGAGTACATACAGTTGTTTTGCGTAGTCTTTGTTCTCCACCAGCGCCTTCATAATGTCAGTTACTTTGTACTGACCATAGAAGTTGATCCGCAAAGCAGCTTTGTCTCGGGTCAGAATCTCCTGACCGGTTACTTCCATTTGAACAAGACGCAAATCGGCAGTTTTCACCACAATAGTCTGTTCGTTGTTCAGGAAGTAGTGAGTACCAGGGCCTATTTCGCGCACGAATTCTCCGTTCACGAATAGTAGACCCCTTTCGTAGCTGTCTACTTTGAAGGTCCTGATATAAGACCTCAGTTTGTTATGCCTGATGACCATTGGGTCCAGGCCTTCAGGAATCCCGATGTGGCTTAAGTCTACTTTCACAAACTTGTAATCCACGACTCCTTTGAAGAAGGCATGTCGACCCGCGGTCAATACCTCAGTGAATATGCCGTGCTCGTATTGCAGTGCAATTTCACCGTCTTTCAGTTCCACGATTTCCAGCAATGCTTTCAGCTTGGGATCCTTCAACAGGATGTTCAAATCCTGAACGGGGTGGAACGGCTTGGTTTGGTCGTATTCGATCACGTAATCGAAAAGCGATACCCAGTAGGTACCTGCGGTGAGCACCGTACGGTAATCACCTCGCCTGAAAACCAAACCTACTTTGCCTTGATTGATTCGTACCCTTTTCATTTTTACTGTGTTTGTGAAGTGTACACCTGGCAGTATTCTCCGTCTGAGAATGCCACACGGGCCGCACACATCGGTTTAAACATCTATTTATTTGCCTAACACGGTCGGCCATTCTGGGCCAACCCCTCATCCGGCAGTACCTCGACTGCGAGATGTTTTAAATTTCTCTTTTCAGAAAGCAGTAGCAGGCAGGCCATTCGTCAAAAGCGAAGATTCCTTTAAGCCAGATTTGACTCACAAGTGTTTGATGCTTTTGCCAGCTTAAGAAGTCCACAATTGGACCTCCGCTGCCGGCTGCGACAAAAAACAGTTGTCAGGGCCATCTGGCGGTATCCGGGATATCCCGGCTTTTTCCGAAGACTCCATAATCATCCGAAGATTGTTATGGGGCCTGCCCACTATCAGCATTTCAATAGCACCGTTTTAGCGAGCGGTTCTCTCGTTTCTCTCTGTATTAACAGTACAGCGTTCTACTCCCGATAGCTATCGGGATGAACTATCCCGAATAATTCGGGAACGGGACTCGAACCCGTGACCTCAATAAAGGCTGTGCTCTAACCAGTTGAGCTATCCCATCTCTGGGAGGAGGAGTCGAACCCCCAACCTCAGCGTGAAGAAGTAGAGACATCAAGCCAAGTAGCACACCAGGTCCTATTGGGCTGGTACTATGGGGCTATTCTGAAACCCTCATCAGGCCTTATTCCTGACATCAATGCTTCGTACCTCAGGTAGGATTCGAACCTACATTCCGCTCTCGGAGGCAGTTTCTAAAACTGCTGTGTCTACCAATTTCACCACTGAGGTATAGTCCATACGGGAAGATTCGAAATTCGAATCCCCCGGCCTGCGTGCCGGCATAGGCAGGTTAAAAGCCGGGTGCCTTGCGTTCCCGATAGCCAACGGGATTGCCACAAATGGATCTTTTTAAATAGCCTTCTGCTATTGCTATTGTGGAAGCAGACAGATTCGAACTGCCACTCGCGGTGTTTCACACCGTTGCTCTACCCTTGGAGCTATACTTCCATAAAGGCCGCTATTAGGTAGGCATGCTGATGATAAATCAGCTTGCTTTCCAGGCAACCTGCTAGATTCAATGGAGCTTTTACAAACATGACAGTCCGAACGAAAGACTGCGTAGGGCCTTCAACCCCTCTCCAAATCAGGAGACACTCGTTCTGCCTCTCCCTTAGCGCGGTACCGGAGGGAATCGAACCCTCGACCAGATCATAGACAGTGACCTATTCTACCGCTGAACTACGGCACCGTATTTTTCACTTTATCCTATCCCTCAGAGTCATCCCAAAGGGAGACTCTGAGGTTTTTGAGCTTTAGTTGGCTCACCGGGACTCGAACCCGGAACCTCCAGCTTATAAGACTGAAACTCTAACCTGTTGAGCTATGAGCCATTGAGTCAGGAATGGGAATCAAACCCATCTAGCTGCTTTTGCAGAGCAGTGCCTAATCACTCGGCCACCCTGACTTGTATTGCCGTTGAGGCATAAAAAAAGCCCGACCTTGGAGAAGGCCGGGCTTTTCAAAACCTGTTATGCGGTTTTGCTAAGTTATATTCCCATAGACCTTCTGCGAAAGACATACCTCACCTGTTTCAAAATCTTCTATATTTTGAACTGGACTGAGACATTCCCAACGATATTTCTGCATCATTATCTTTTGCATATTCCTTTCTTTTTAAGCACAAAAAAACCCGAACCATATGGCCCGGGTTTCAAGTGTCTTTATATCAATTTCACTTAAAATTCCCGAACCGGAATAATACACAATCAAACTCTATAGTTGCCCCTAGTGGCGTGAGTGATTGTATGTGTAAATAGTTTGTTCTCATTTCGTTTTCTAACGCTGCAAATGTAATGCCATTGAATTCTCTTTTGCAAGTGTCTTGCTCAAAAAACTATTTTTACCGGATTGCTGAATGGTGTTAAGTATCTGTAAATCAATAATATGTGTACTAAATATTTTTTTGTCATGACAAACATTTGGCCTACAGAGTTCGGCAGTAGCTGTTTGAACCCTGGCCGAAGTCTCTCTGTAATGAATGAAAAAATGTTGGCAGAGGAGCTGAGTTATGGTGACTATACCTGGTTTAGATTATAACCGGGTGGTTCCTTGAAAATCCTTTTTTTGACCCTCAATATCACCCCGAATCCCGAAGTAAAATCTGGAAAAAATTGCCACCATAACCCGTCTCAATTTCGAGATACATATGGGTCAATAAATGATCAAAAAACGAGCTTAAACCCCATCTCCTTTTGAGCAATATTGATGTAGTTATTGGGCACGAAAAAAACACTGGAATAACTCCAATCAAAAAGCCTTGTGACTAGCTAAAAGATCAATGAGTTCTACTTGGATGCTGCTGATATACAGTGACTAAAGTTGTCTAAACGATTATACGATTTAATTCACTCTACTGACTCATAGATCAGTTTATACATGTCTTCCCAGAAGTCATTGTCCTGGAAAGGAACAATTTGGGTCATGCCTACAAAGATCATTTCCTCTGCTGGGTCGATGAAGAATTTGGTATTGAAGTAACCGCCCCATTCGTAGGTGCCAGGTGACTTGGGACTGCGCTTGGTGTCCCTGTCTTGATAGAGGGTAAAACCAAGGCAGAAAGAACCGTCATTTTGAAAAGGGTTGAAGCCATTACCAGTTAATACTTTTGGCATTTGGTCTTCCGTCATTTCGGCCATGCCTTTTTCACCTAAAAGATTGCCACCGCCATTGACCAGGGTTTGGATAAAACGGGCATAATCGAGAGTAGTAGCTGAGAGGCCTGCGCCCCCTGCAAAAACGTTTCTGGGGCCTTTCGTAGGGTAGTCGGCTTGTGCAGCCATACCCAACTCGTCTATAGTGATGAGCTTGTTCTGTACTTTAGTATAAACGGGTGCCAATCGGCCGAATTTGTCTTCAGGTAGGTAAAAATGGGAGTCATTCATTCCTGCCTTATCGAAGATGTTTTCTTTGAAGTACTGATTCAAAGGCTGACCAGAGACTACTTCAATGATTCTGCCCAGTACATCCATGTTCAAACCATAAGACCATTGGGCTCCGGGTTGGTGAGCAAGCGGTACTTTGGCCAGGCGATCGATCCACTCTTCGGTACTCCAGGTTTCATGCGAGAAACCCACATTCATGTTAAATTTCTCATAAACAGCCATCAGCTTGCCGGGATTGAAGCTGCCATAGACCATGCCCGAAGTGTGTGTGAGCAGGTTTCTGATGGTTACTTCGTTTTCTACTGGAACAGTAGTATAGCTTGAGTCAGCGGGATTGAAGGTGTCCAATACTACCTGGTCTTTGAAGGCAGGTATGTATTGTGAAACCGGGTCGTCCAGACCAATTTTATTCTGCTCCCAAAGCTGCATAGTGGCCACAGAGGTGATTGCTTTGGTCATAGAAGCGATGCGATAGATGTCATCGGCCTGATAGGCGGCTTCATTTTTAGAGGTCTTATAGCCGAACTGTTTGTTGTAAATGATTTTACCCTCTTTGGCTACCAGGAAGGAGCCGCCTGGTACTTTGCCATCCGCCAGGTAGGATTCAATGTGTGCATCGATTTTAGCCAGGGCTTCGGCCGAAACACCAACTGATGCTGCATCACCTTCAACCAGTAGGGGTTGGCTTTGTTGTGTACAGGAAACGGAAACAATGAAGAGGAGGGCAAAGAGAAATCGGGCTTTCATAAGGTTGAATTTTGCGGAATATAAGAAATCCATTCTTATCCTTCCTGCTAAGACTCTTAGATTGCCCTACTCAATAATTTCAAGAGGTTTGGTTGATTAAACCAGTCACTAATGAGCTGCTGCTTCAGCCTCAGTAAGTTGCTCAACAGCACAGCCTACTTCTACCCAGCCGTTTTGGTCGAAAATTGGTCCGTTTTCAGTTTCCCAGTTCGTGATATGGTTCTGTAGGTCTGAGAGCAATTGCATTTCCACCGACTCATGGAGCAGGAGGAAAGGACAGTGTGCCACATTGCCACCTCTTTTACGTGTTTCCGCTCCGTAAAAGATCAAAATGGAGGTTTTGCCCAGATTGGGCGAAAAAGGCGAATAGGGCGATACTTCCGCAATTTCCTGACCTATGCTTATTCGGTCGCCAACTTGCACGGTCACATTACTCACATGCTCATAGGCCACGCGCCATGCAGGTGCATCATCGGGCCTTACCATTAGATTCAGGTCTTGTTCATTGTCCAGAACATCTATTTGTACAACCTCCCCCTCAGAGACTGCTTTGACCTTGTAGCCCATGGGTAGATAGAATTCAGGATGAAAGAGCAGCTTGACGCTGCCATCCGGAAGGGTGATGGGCTGACCGAATTCCCGAAATAATTTGTCCTCGTGAATATGACTCAATGCCAGGTCGTTGATGTCGATGCCAAAGCCATAAATGGTTGGGGGCATCAGTAAGGCTGAATCATCTTCTTTGCAAGCCGTGGAAATGAGTGAAAATAGAAGTAGCGTTGAGAAAAATGCTGTCCGTGATTCTGCCTTCATACCATGTGGAATTTTGATAAAGGCAAGCTAGAAAAGGATGATAAAATCATCGATGCAGCTTATCACTGAGGCTTGTGTATTCGTCACAAAACGCTGGGTTCAGAGGCGAATTTGATCCTCCACCGTGATTTGGGCCAGGAAAATAGAAACGGACGCGTGCCAGATTTAAGCTTCGACTTTGGGCATGTTTTGCACAAAAAAGCCGACTGTTTTATCCCAATATTCATCAGGGTGACTTTTGAAGGCGAGGGCATGTTCTGAACCAGAGGCATTCCATAACTCTGTCTCTATAGTCGATGCTTGCCGGTACCTTTCTCCCATTTCTAAGGGTGAGTATTTGTCGGCATCTGAATAGATGAGGAAGAGTTTTTTTACGTTTTGCAGCTTGGGAATGTGGCTAATAAAACTGATGTGTTTTGCCTTTTTGGGAGTGAAGAAAAACCACAGTTTGAGCAGCTTGTAGGCAGTAGGGTAATGGACCCAGAACTCAGGCAGGGTAGTGGAGGCACTTTCTATAATAATGTACTCAAAAGGGTTATTGTCTTTTGATAGTGTCGGGCAGACCCACATGCCACCTAGCGATTGGCCGTGATAACCCAAGGGCAAGCCGTCTGATTTCTCTTTGGCAACTTGAGCCACCGCTTCGGCATCGTCATAGTAGTCGAAATTGCCCATTTCGCTTTCTCCAAAACCGTTGAAGTCGAACACCATTACATTGAAGCCCTCTTCAATCAATCTTTTTGCATGGCCATTTTTTAGGAAGACACCCTTGGCGGCTTTGCCCATGGGGTGACCCAATACAATGGTGCCGCGGGCCTCTTTAGCGTCTCTCCATAGGGCTTTGATATTGGCTCCACTTTTACTTTGGATGTCCAATGCTTGCCAATGAACCTTGTCCTCTTCACTCAGTGGGTTTTTCCAGGGCACCCTGAAACGGCCAAAGAATGGCTTTTTTAAGATTTCGTAAATCTTTTTCACTTCAGTTGTGGGCTTAGGAGGAGAAATTTCGCCAGTGTAATTGTTAACGAAACATGAGTTAAATACTCAGGGTTTATGAAAAATCAAGTAATATCTTACCTGTTCTGCCTGGTGCTTCCATGTGCTCAATGGCTTTGATCATATCATCTATGCCATAATAGGCCTCCACATCGGCTTTCAACTCTTGTTTGGTGAGCATGGTGAGGACTTCCGGAATGATGGTCATGCGTTCTTCTTTGCTCAGGTTGGCCATCCAGGTGCTGAGCCAGAAGCCTTTCACGGTCAGATTTTTGAAAATCAGTAGTCCGCTGTTTAGTGGAATGGGCTGTAAGCTGAGTAGGCCGTAAACGAACATTTTGCCGTTCATCTGAAGGGTGTTCAAGACCTTATCAGCCAATTTGCCACCAACTGCATCAAAAGAGGCAGCAACCATAGCGCCTTCGGTCGCTACTTTCACCGCCTTGTAAAAGTTCTCTTCGGTATTCTCATTGATCACCGCTTTGGCACCCAGGTCGAGCAGTTGCTGCTTTTGCTCATCTCTGCGGACGGTACCGATTACATTGATGCCGCGCTGCACGGCCAGTTGGATCACAAACTTGCTAAAGGCAGATGCTGATGCAGTGAGCAACAGCCAGTCACCCTCTTTCAAATCTGCTTCCATCAACATGCCATAGGCCGTAAATGGATTCACAAATGCCTGACAGGCAATTTCATCGGGCATCATAGGGGGCTTAGGAATCACCGTTTTAGCAGCCACACAAACGTACTCGCACCATGCACCCTGGGCAGTGAAGATGACCCCGGTTCCAGCGGGCATTTCTACCCCCTCGCCACAGGCATCTACAGTGCCAGCTGCTTCAAAACCGCCAATCTGAGGCAGTTGAGGCCTCAAGCCATACATGCCGCGAATGAACATGATGTCGGCCGGAATGATATTGGCTTTGGTCACTTTGATCCTTACTTCTCCTGGTCCGGGCTCAGGTACAGGCAAGTCAACGATTTTAATTACTTCTGTGGCCAGGCCAATGCTATCGAATTGTGCAGCTTTCATGGGGTGATGTTTAAATTGAGCATGACAAAAATAAAATACTCGTCATGCATAACAAATTAAATATTTTTATCTTAGAACGAACTCTATAATCTTAAAAATCAATGCAAGACCACAATCATTTCAATCTTGAAGGTAAAGTGGCCATCGTAACCGGGGCCAGTAAAGGTATAGGTAAGGCCATTGCCCTGTGGTTGGCAGAGCATGGTGCCAGTGTGGTGGTAAGCAGCCGTAAGTTGCCGGCTGTACAGGAAGTAGCGGAAGAATTCAAGGCCAAAGGGCTGAAAGCAGTGGGTTTTCCCTGCCATATGGGAGACGATGCACAGATCAAAGAGCTGGCTGAAAGCACCATCAAAAACCTGGGGGGTATAGACATCATTGTCAACAATGCCGCTGCCAATCCTGTGTTTGGGCCTGTGCAAGATGCAGGTGACGGGGCATTTAATAAGATTATGGATGTGAATGTAAAGGGACCGCTCAACCTGGCTAAATATGCTTATGAGAGTATGAAAAGCCGTGGAGGAGGTTCTGTGATCAATATTAGTAGTATTGAAGGCATAACTCCTGGGCAGGGGCTGGGATTGTATTCCGTGAGCAAGGCGGCCTTGATCCAGCTTACCAAAGTATTGGCCAGAGAATGGGGTCCGGATAACATTCGTGCAAACGCGATTTGCCCCGGTTTGGTAGAAACCAAGTTTAGCGAAGCCTTGACTTCGAATGAGAAGATTGTAAAAATGGTGATGATGAAGCAGGCACTGCCCATGCTCGCTCAGCCAGAAGATATTGCCGGACTGGCGGTGTACCTTGCCTCACCTGCTTCCAAATTTGTAACGGGTGCGGTGATTTCTGCTGATGGTGGGTTTACGATATAATGTTAAACTCTGATAACCATTAACTGATCACCAATAACTAACCACTATGATAGAACTATTTGCCACCGACAAACTCAAAGCACTTTACCCCAAAGTGAAAGCCTTTGTGGAAAAAGAGCTATTCCCAATGGAAAACGAATGTGTTTTCAAACATTGGGATGAAGTGAAACCGCTGCTGGATGAGAAGCGTGCGAAGGCAAAAGCATTGGGCCTTTGGGCGCCTTACCTGTCTGAAAAAGAAGGCGGTTTGGGCCTGAGCATGACCGAGTTTGGTCAGATATCCGAATTGCTGGGCAGAACTCCTTTGGGCCACTATTCTATGAACTGCCAGGCTCCTGACATTGGCAATATTGAACTCTTGCATCAGTTTGCATCAGCAGATATCAAGGAGCGATTTTTACAGCCGCTGATGAAAGGTGAGATCAGAAGCTGCTTTTCCATGACCGAACCCGAGTTTGCAGGATCCAACCCGGTGAATATGGGCACCACGGCCGTTTTGGAAGGCGATGAATTCGTGATCAACGGACACAAGTGGTTTACCTCTTCAGCTGATGGGGCTTCCTTTGCCGTGGTAATGGCCGTGACCGACCCAGATGCCAGTGCTTACAATCGGGCCAGCATGATTGTGGTGCCTACAGACACTCCTGGCTTTGAGCTGGTGCGCAACATCCCCATCATGGGCGATGAAGGCTCTGGCTATATCAGCCATGCCGAAATACAGTACACCAACTGCCGGGTGCCGAAAAGCAACCTCATAGGTGAGCTTGGTAGCGGCTTTATGCTGGCTCAACAGCGACTGGGGCCGGGCCGTATCCACCATTGTATGCGCTGGATAGGCATTTGCGAACGCGCCTTCGACCTGATGTGCAAGAGGGCAGCCACTCGCGAGCTCAGAGATGGCAAAATGCTGGGGCATCAGCAAACCATCCAAAACTGGATATCGGAGAGTCGGGCAGAAATCAACGCAGCCCGATTTATGGTGCTGCATGCTGCTGAAAAGATGGATAGGGAGGGAAGCAAAAGCGCCCGTATGGAGATATCCACAATCAAATTCTATGTAGCTGATATATTGATGAAGGTGCTCGACAGGGCCATACAGGTACATGGCGCGCTGGGTATTACTGATGATCTGCTGCTTTCTTTCTGGTATCGACATGAAAGAGGAGCCCGCATTTATGACGGACCGGATGAAGTGCACAAAGCCAGCCTGGCAAGGTCTATTTTGAAAGGCTATGGTTTGTGAAAGAATACTATTTGAACAATTGGCCAACACATCAATCAACCAGAAATGCTGGACAAAGCAACTGACATAAGAAAAGGAGAAGAGCTGGACCTGGAAAAGCTTAGTGCCTTTCTGAAAGAAAACCTCGAAGGATTCTCTGGCGAGCTGGAAGTCTCTCAATTCCCCAGTGGATTTTCTAACCTCACTTATCTGGTCAAAACGGATCAGGCTGAATATGTGCTGAGAAGGCCTCCGTTTGGAGCTAACATCAAAGGTGGGCACGACATGCATCGGGAATATCGGGTGCTCAGTGCACTACAAGGCCACTATGGCAAGGCGCCCAAGCCCATGGTTTATACAGATGATGAGTCGGTGATGGGCGCAGAGTTTTACATGATGGAAAGGGTAAAGGGGGTGATTTTGAGAGGCAGGCCACCCAAGGACCTGGCACTCACTCCTGAAACCATGCGCTCCATTTCTGAGGCTACTGTTGATAATCTCGCCACCCTGCACCTGATGGACCTTGACAAAGCCGGCCTGAGCGATTTTGGTAAGCCCGAAGGCTATACTGAAAGACAAGTGACGGGCTGGATCAAACGTTATTTTAACTCAAAGACTGATGAGATACCTGCCATGGAAGCAGTGGCCGACTGGATGAGCAAAAACATTCCCGAACAGCAGCAGGTCAGTTTTATCCACAACGATTATAAGTACGACAACCTGGTGCTGAATCCCGATAAACTGGACGAAATAATAGCAGTACTCGACTGGGAAATGTCTACGGTGGGCAATCCATTGATGGACATGGGCACTTCACTGGCCTATTGGGCGCATGCCAGCGATTCAGATGCGCTCAAACCTTTTAGCCTCACCTGGCTGCCGGGCAATCTGGACAGGGCAGGTTTTGTAGATCGCTATGAAGAGAAGACAGGGTTCGATCTGAAAGACAAGGTGTTTTACTTTGTATTTGGCGCCTTCAAAATTGGGGTGATCATTCAGCAGATTTATGCCCGCTATAAAAAAGGATTTACCCAAGACCCACGCTTTGCGAACCTGATATATGCAGTAATGGCCTGCGGTGCCAATGCACAAAAAGCCATTGAAACAAACAAGATTTAAGGACAGCTCATGGAACTTCAACTAAAAGACATACAGAAATTTTTGGTGCTCGGATCGGGTACCTTGGGCCTCCGGGTCGGTTTGCAGGCAGCCATCAGTGGCTTTGAAACCACCATTTACGACATCAACGAAAAGGCTTTTGACCCGGCCATCAAAGTGCATGAGCAGATACTGGGCAGGCTCATCAAGATGGAGCAACTGACTGTGGAGGAGGCAGAAGCGGCAAAAGCAAAACTGACCTTTACCAATGATGCTGAAGCTGCAGCCGATGATGCAGATTTTCTGAATGAGTCCGTGACAGAGAATCTGGAGTTGAAAAATAAGGTTTGGGCCCAATTCGGTGGACTGTGTCCTGAAAAGACTCTCTTTACTTCAAACACTTCTTACCTGTTACCCTCTCAAATTGCGGAAGCTACGGGCAGACCCGAGCGTTTCTGCAACTTCCATTTTCACGATGTGTTTTATGCCAATGTGGTGGATGTAATGCCTCATACTACTACCGCAGCCTGGATTCCACCGCTGCTAATGGAGATGGGCAAAAGACTCTGGCAAACCCCTGTACTGGTGAAGAAGGAAAACCCTGGCTATGTATTCAATTACATGCTCATGGCTTTTATAGGAGCCGCTGGCTCACTCAAAACCATGGACATTGCCAGTATAGAAGACATTGACCGCAGCTGGATGGGTAACTTCAAAATGGACATGGGGCCATTTGGCATCCTCGATACGGTGGGTCTGGATACCGCCTGGCACATCACCAGCAGCCAACCCGATAAAAAGAGCCAGTCGTTTGCAGCCCTACTCAAGTCTTACATAGACCAGGGTAAGCTGGGTGTGAAAACCGGAGAAGGGTTTTACAATTATCCCAACCCTCGTTATAAGGAAGCAGACTTTATTTCGGGCTGATTCACGGACTCCATTTAAGTGCATAAAGCACGCCATCATACGCGCCAAAGTAGATGTGCGTTCCATCAAAGGCTGGTGAGCTGAAACTAGGTCGGGGTATCTCAAATACGCTGGACAAGGAACCGTCATTTTTATTCAGTACAATGAGCTTGCCGGAAGCCTTAGGGTTATAGGCATTCCCCACGGTAAATATTAGCTGGTCTTGTATGATCAAAGGTTTGGTGTAGACATTCAAACCCGTGTCATATGACCATTTCAAAGTGCCTGATTCAAGGTCAAATGCAAACATTTTGTGATTATCTGAACCACCGATGTAAAGCGTGTTTTGCTCTATTACCGGATCTCCCACAATCCAGCCACCGGTACTGTCTGCATAGTTCCAAATGTTTTCTCCATTGTCTTTATTCAGTACTTGTAAATTATGGTTTCTGGCCCCGAAAAAGAGCTGGTTCTTGTAAATCGTCATTTCTGAAGCTATGCCCCCGAATGAGTCGTAGAGCTTCTTTTCATAGGTCCGCCTTTGCCAGACGGTATCCTTTTTTTGTAAGTCGTATGCAAAGACATTTCCTCCCCAATCTCCGAAATAAAGCACGTTATCCTGAATGAGTGGAGTGGTACGGATCGGCTGTGCATATACCGACTGAGTCATAAACACTCGCTCTCCTGTTGAGGCATTAAGCCCAAGAAGTGCCCCAAGGCTCGATCCCACATAAAAAACGCCTTCATGCATTATGGCACTTGAACGTTTGTCATCCCAAGGATCAATTTTGTACCCCCATAATGCGTTTTTAGGGTCAAAACGCCAGAGCTCTTTTCCATACGTCTTGTTCAGTGCAAAAAAGACATTGCCCGATTCAAAAAAGACAATGTCCTCATAAAGCGTGGCCTTGGAAATGATGCGTCCCCTGGTCTGGAAAGTCCATTTGGGCTTTTGAGTACCTACATCCAAAGCATAGAATATACCATCTTCGCTACCGAAGTATAGGGTCTTGTCCTGGACAATCGGGGCAGACAGGATTTTGTCTCCGGTTTGGAATTTCCAGTCCAAAGTGAGCTCCTGGCCATGGGAGTTTTGGTTTACTAGAAAGATAACTACTAGTCCCAGTAAAAAAGTGATGTTGTTTTGCATGATCTTGAATTTTGACTTTGCTAAAACTAGTCTGGCACCTGTGTAGAAAGCTTGTCAATTGCTTGTCAAAAGATTATCAAATGGATGTCAACCTCAGAAATGCGTAATATTGGGGCAATGGTGCTAGATGAACAGAATTTAATTGAAATCTGGAAAAAAGAGGTGACCAACCAACTTGGCTGGAGTAGCAGTAGCGAAGTAAAACAAAGAGACTATGAGTATTTAAGTCAGGAGATTTTTGCGGTTACCCAGGTTGAACTCAGCACCACAACGCTTAGGAGAATCTGGTCCAACCAGTACAAAAGTCTTCCTCAGGTGCATACCCTTAATGCAATGGCTGCTTTTCTGGGAGAGGCTGACTGGAACAGTTTTAAAAAGAAGACTTCTCTTAGCGAAGGTCCGGCAGAGACTCCTATGGCTCGATTCAAAATACCCGTCAAAACGCTTCTGTTTTTCACTTTAACGCTGACATTGGTTGCCATACTGGCCTTCGGGCTATATCCGGGAAGCGAACCAGAAACTCCCGATTTCACTGTGAGCCTTAGCTCAGACCAGCCCCGGTATCATGGTGTGCCTGCCACGGCCGGCTTTTCATACGATATTCAGGAAGCCACCTCACCTGTTGATATTGAATTGTCATGGAATCCGATGGAAAGGAAGCAACTCGATCCAGACAAGAATTTCTATTCCGGGGTTTACTATTACCCAGACTATCATAGTACCAAGCTGCTGAGTGGAGATCATGTGCTGGCACATATTCCGGTTTATGTAACGACAGATGACTGGCATGCATTGGTGATGAAAGAAGACAATGATGTGTACCCCACCTATATAGAAAAGGAAGACTTTATAGGAGAGAAAGGCATGGGGTTTGGTGCTGAACTGCTAACCCGTTATGGTTTGGGGCAGGCAGAACAGATTCATTCAGTATTTACGTTTTCCAACCCCAAAATGGAAGCTTATGACGGTGATAGCCTTGAACTAGTGGTAGATTTTGTGAGCATTCAGGATAAATCAAACCCGCCTTGCCCAAGTATGGATGTTGTTTTGAAAGCAGTGAACGGAACCGCCAGAATCCCGATCAAAGGTCAGGGTTGCTATGGCGAAATCCGGATGCATTATGGTGATCAACTGGTGTCTGGCAAGGAGAAAGACCTCTCAAGCATCACTGGAGATTTGTATTTGCAGCAAAGACTGCATTTGGTTGTGGCGAATGGAGTGGTAACCGTTCAATTAGGTCAAAACGAGCCCTATTCCTTCAAATACAACAAACAAGTAGGCGAACTTAAAGTGCTGAAGTTCATATTTTCAGGTTTTGGTTATGTTCAAAATGTTGAGCTGAGCTCTCCCAGAGCCACTCCTTATTCTGAACAATTCATTAGAGACTCAGTTTTTTGATCATTAACCATTGCTTGTTTTTTTCCGATATATAGGTTAAATAGTTATAGCCGATCGCCTCAACATCATGCGTAAAATACTATTAGTCATCATAGGTTGCCTATTTGGTACTATTGCCTCCACTCAAGAGCAGCAACCCTTCTTTTACCAAATCTTTGCGGATAATGGACTCTCAAGCGATAAGACAACCCGTGTCATTCAAGATCATCAGGGCTTTGTATGGATAGGTACCGAGGAAGGACTCAACCGGATTGGGGATTATTTTCAAATAGAAAAATTCAGGTTTGATCGCAATGATAGCTCATCGCTAAGTGAAGACTATATAACCGCACTTTATGTTGACAGCCGAAACAGGTTTTGGGTAGGAACCCGAAACGGGCTTAACCTATACCAACGCGAGACTAAATCTTTTTTAAGGGTCAGTACCATTCATTCCGATGGGCATGAACATGGCATTCACATCAATGACATTTTAGAAGATGAAAATCGCGATTTGTGGGTGATCTGTCGTGATCACCTGGTCAGAATTAAAGGAGACGACCTTACAGAGCAGGAAACGGTATTTGTTGAAGACAAAGGCTTAAACCTGGTGCGTTTGGCTTTGTTTGAGACAAGGCTGAGATTGGGTACTTCAAAAGGCATTTACACCCTGGTAGATGGAGAATTGCATAAGTCGGGCATGGCCAAAGACCTACCAGTTACCGACCTGCTCACTGTAGAAAATGAACTGTTCATTGCCACTGCCAGCAATGGCGTATTGCGACACAATGCCATCAGCGGAAACACCACTGTTTACAACAAGTATAAAAGCAAAACCAGACTGGTGAGCAACCATGTGAATGACCTGGCCCTGGTAGACAAAAACGAATTATGGGTGAGCACCATTAGCGGTGTTACCACCATGAACCTGAACAGTGAAAATACCCGTCACTTCTACTACGACTTTGACAATGCCTTTTCCCTTTCAGACCGTGTGATTCGTCAAGCCTACCAGGATAGAGCGGGAATTGTTTGGTTGACCACCCCTAACTCAGGAGTGAATTACTTCCATGCTGCGGATAACCTCTTTGGCTACTATGGCCAGAGTGAGGAACAGGGCACCTCCAAAGACCTAATGGACTATGGCATATTGTCCATCTATACGGAAGGTGATGAGGCCTGGTTGGGTTCAAGAAAGGGCATTTCTCATCTCAAAAACGGCAGATTCCAGCATTATCCATTTGACCCACGAATGAGTATTTGGGCTACAGGAGTCTTTGACATTGAACGAGATAAACGAGGACTTTTTTGGTTGGCTACTGACAATGGGCTGATCAATTGGGATTCGAATACTGGCAAGTACAAACGATTTGATCATGCAAGGTTGAACAATAGAAATGTGACCAGTCTGGCAGTAACTGCTAATAATGAGCTTTGGATAGGTACAGAAGAAAACGGTTTGAAAGTCCTCGACTTGAGCAGTCAAACCTTGACCCACCTTTCTGACATACCAAATCCAGGTACCAACTCCTGGCCTGCGATAGAATCGATTCTTCCATTGCCTGAAGAGGGCATGCTGATAGGTACTCGTTCAGGGCTTTATCAGATCAAAGATCAGGAGATTGAAAAAGTTCCGCTCAACGTTTCGAATAATGATCTGTCAAATGATTTGATTATCAACACCCTTCAACTCGATGAAAATGCCAATGTGCTGGTGGGTACCAAACACGATGGACTGATCATTCTTGATCAAAATCTCAAACCTTTGTTTCGGGCAGGTAAAAAAGAGGGCATGGCCAGTATGGATGTAAGGGCCATTATTTCAGGTGTGGATGAGGCTCTTTGGGTTTCTACTAATGCGGGTGTTTCCAGGTTGACCAAAGTCGAAAACAGCATAACGAAAATCAAGAATTTCGATATACAGGATGGCTTGCAGAGCAATCATTTCTCAGAACGGTCGGCAAGTCAATTGGCAAATGGGCAAATACTGATGGGAGGGCTCAGTGGCCTTACTTTTTTTCACCCAGATGATATTTTGGATTTTGAAATCACTCAAAACCTCAACTTTGTGTCCCTATCTGTGAAAGGAGATAAAATGAAGATAGGAGCAGAGGGGTCACCACTTCAGCAAGACATGACTGTTAGCGATAAGCTTGTGCTTGAAACTGACCAGAACCATTTTACCATCGCATTCAGTGCGCTGGATTATACCAGGCCCTCTGATGTGATTTATCGTTATCAGCTCAAAGGCCATAATTCTGAATGGACTGAGCTGAAAAACAGTAATTCAGTTACCTACCAAAACCTGGCTGGGGGTAGAAGTTACACCTTTATGGTACAGTCCAAAGGCCGATTTTCTGAATGGTCAGCTTCTAAGGAACTCAAGATTTATGTAGAGCCCTATTACTATGAGACCCTGTGGTTTCAATTGATTGCCATTGTTTTATTCGTAGTGTTTATAGGCTTGTTTGTTTGGTGGAGGGCCAACATTGCCAGCATTAAGAAGAGGGAATTAGAGCAGCTGATTGTCGATAGATCTGCCGCACTTCAAGAGGAGGTAGGAATTAGGCGCGAGACGGAGAAACAGTTGAAAGAAGCCCTGGCTCAAGCCGAAAGAGCCAGTGAAGTAAAAAGTCAGTTCCTGGCCAACATGAGCCATGAGATTCGCACCCCGCTCAACGGTATCATGGGCATGACTGAGCTGTCCATGCAAACGAAATTGGATGAAGAGCAGCATACTATGCTCGACACCATTTATAAGTCTACTCACTCATTGAAGTCCATTGTTGACGACATCCTCGACATAGCCAAAATAGAAGCGGGTGTACTTAAAATGGTCAATGAAAGGTACAAAGTGCAAGACGTCCTCGATCAGGCCATGTCATCCTTTCAGCTGCAGGCCAACCAAAAGGGGCTGTCACTAAAGCATTGGGTACTGCCCAAGGTGCCCGCTCATGTTTTGGGAGATGCCGGTCGCTTGCGTCAGGTCCTTGTCAACCTGGTGGCCAATGCCATGAAATTTACCCACCGAGGCAGTATTACCGTTATTGTAGATGCCATGAACCAAAGCGCCAATGGCATGGAACTTTGGTTTACTATTACCGATACTGGCATTGGCATTCCGGAATATCAACAAGAGAACATCTTCAAAAGCTTTATGCAGGTAGAGAGTGGTCCTAGCAGGGCTTTTGGTGGCACTGGCCTGGGCTTGAGCATTAGCAAGGAGCTGGTAGAAAAAATGGGAGGAGAAATCTGGGTAGAAAGTGAGGAGGGCAAAGGCTCTATCTTCAGTTTTTACATCAGAGTAGAAGAGTTTACCTCAGAAGAGGCCCATGCCCAACCAGTGGTTGAGGTTGAGAAAAGCTTTGAGCAGTTATCAGGTAAAGTGCTGATTGTGGAAGACATAGTCACCAACCAACTGGTAACAGCCAAAATGTCTGAGAAGATGGGACTAACCCCCACCTGCGTTGATTCTGGCCGTGAGGCACTGAGTCTGCTGAAAAAAGCGCATTTTGACCTGGTGTTGATGGACCTGCAAATGCCAGAAATTGACGGCTTAGGCATTACCAGGCTCATCCGTTCGGCCGTTATTGCCAATCAGAATGTACCTATTGTAGCCGTGACTGCTTCGGCTTCTGATGAGATCAAAGAACGCTGTTTGGCTGCAGGTATGAATGGTTACCTGGCAAAGCCTGTCACCATGAAAGAACTTTATGAAACCATTCAGGCGCTTCTGTCACGCAAGGAAAGTGACCCTGCTTAGGCTTTCCAGACTTCTTTAACACCCCAATTGAACCTTCGCAACTTTTTCACGACCTTCTGTTGTAAGCGATGAATAGAAAGTCGGATCATATCTTTGATGAACTGCTGGTAATCAAGTGCCAGGACAAAGACCAACAGGCTTTTGCCCTGCTTTGGAAACGCTGGCAACCGCGTGTGCTCAAGTGGTCTTTCGACTTTATCAAAGATTCAGACCTGGCAGTAGAAATTGCCCAGGAAAGCTGGGTGTCCATCTATAAGAGCATTGGCCGGCTGAAAGACCCTGCACTGTTTCGCTTTTGGGCCTACAAAATCGTGCAGCGCAGGTCGGCTGATATGATCAGGAAAGAGCAGCGCAAACGCGCCAGCATTCAAGAGGTGAGTCGGCAGCCTGTTGAAAGTCAGGAACCCGTGAGTCTGGATGAAGAGGAAGACCAGATTGGTGAAATGCTTCAGGCCATTCATCAACTACCTGCCGAGCATCAGAATATCCTCAAGCTGTTCTACCTGGAGAAAGTGCCCATTAAGGCGCTGGCTAAGATGCTTGCACTACCGGAGGGTACGGTCAAATCAAGGCTTTATTACGCACGAGAACAATTAAGAAAAAAACTAAAAGACAAATGATATGAGCAAATCAGAAAAAGAACTGGATGAGCTGATTCAGCAGGCCCTGAGCCGTGAAGAAGCGGAGTATTTCGATCAGTTGGGTGAACAGAACATACCCCAGCAGCTCTTAGGTTTGTTCAAGGGTAAAAACTCCTGGATGAACATAGTGATGATCGTTTTTCATATGGTAGTGCTGGGCATTGCCATCTGGACCTTCACTGAAATGTTGGATACTGAGGTAGTAGGAAAGAAGCTGGAATGGATGTTTTATACCATGGCCTGTTTTCTGACCATGATGATGCTCAAGCTTTGGGGCTGGAATCAGATGGATAAAAATGTGGTTTTAAGAGAGATTAAACGCCTTGAGTACCAGGTTTCGCTGCTTCAGGCCGAAAAGAAAGAGGCCACAGACACTTCTGTTAAAGGAAGTTAATTCCGTTAAAGTTGGTTAAGCCGAGCTTACAAAAGCCATGTTGGGTTGTCTCAGGATTAGCATCAACCAGGCAACCACATGGAACAGCTCAAGCGAAAACTAAACACCTTGCTCATTCAAAACACAGATGCACAAGACATAACATTACTGATCAGGAACAGCGATAAGCTGGAATTGGTCAAACACTGCACATCAGTCAGTCAGGCAAGCGAGATTTTGGGCTTTGTCCATACCGATCTCGTCTTTGTCAACGCAGATGATTGTAAGCAGCAGGAATTGTCTCAGTTAGTGCTTTCACAGCCAAAAGGTCTGTTTATATGGCTGACGAAAAACCCCGGTATCAAGATTGAATTCCTGGACCCTCAGCTCTTCGATTGTCTTATATTACCGGTGACCCCAGCACGCTTTCAGCTGGCTGTCAGAAGAATTTCAGAACATTTCTTATTTCAAAATCAGTCCCAATCTGCGCAAACGGACCAAGGCAGTTCCATGCTCCTTGTGAAGACGGGAGGGCAGCAGCATCAACTCAAATCCGCTGATATCATTTACATAGAGTCAGACGGAGAGTATCTAAAATACCATACTCAGACAGGTCGCTATATGGCACTTGGTTCTTTAAGAAGGCTAGCCCGTAGCCTCAGCCATGACTTTGTGCAGGTGCACCGGTCTTATGTGGTCAATCGCAATTATGTGCTGGCCAAAAAGAAGCAGCAACTGGAGTTGACAGGACAGAGGGTCATCCCCATTGGTAAGACCTATCGCAATGCATTTCAGTTTATTTCCAGTGCCGTTATTTTCTGAGCTTGTGCAGGGCTACAGTTCATCAGCAGCATTCAATTGTTAACCCAATTTAACAAGCCACCATGCCTTCACAGAGTATTCATTGTCCTTGGTTGAATAGGGCTGTTCCCGCATCAGGGCAGCGCCTACCTTCGGTTTATCTATTGTAAAAGAGGTTCATGTTTAAACGAATAACATCAGTCATTTTAATGGCCACCGCCATAGTTTCCTGTGAGAAATCGGGAGACTTCACACCAGTGCCCGAAAAGAGTATGTTTGACATAGCCCTGCTCGATACCTTCCGTGTGGCTACCAGTACCCTGTTGATCGACTCTATCTACACCAGCGACATTAGCCGACTATTGGTGGGAAGCATCCAGGATCCTGAATTGGGCACCCTTAGCACTTCGGCATACTTCAAATTTGGGCCCAGCGGCTTTCTCACTTTCGAAGACCGCAACATGGTCTATGACTCCCTTTACCTCACCCTGCACTACGATGGTTATGAGTTTGGAGACCAGGCACAGCAGCAGCAGTTTACCGTGAGGGAGATAATGGAAGAGTATGCTGTGAGTTCAGAAGATCTTTATTACGACTTCGACCGATTGGATTATGGCCGGGCTTCACTGGCCACTTTCGGCTTTGATCCTGACTGGGAGTCGGGTGATTCTATTGCAATCAAAATGTCTGATGAGTTGGGAGAAAGACTTTTTCAAATGGCAGAAGCAGGTGAAGTAAACGTAGGCAATATCGACTTTGAAAGAGAGTTTGAAGGGCTTGCCCTGGTGCCTGAATTAAACAGCACAGGTCAGGTGGTGGGCTTTGCCAATAGCATTAACCCTACAGGCCTCAACCAGGAGACCTACGTAAGCCTGCGCATGTATTATCATGAGAAAGGGGAGTTTACTGATAACTATTACTTTGACTTTCAACAGACATTGCCGCGCCAGGCTTTCAACGCCATAGAAACAGACAGAAGGCAAAGCCTATTGGCTAACCTGGATGGCGATAATCCGGTACCAGCAGCCAACGCTGACCACAAAACATTTATACAGGCCGCCTCGGGCATACAAACCAAAATCAGGTTTCCTACGGTGGATGACCTCAATAAACTGGGGCTGGAATACATTGTCAACACCGCTGTGCTTCGGCTGGAACCTGTGCCGGGTTCTTATGGAGATTTGTCGGAACTGCCCGACTCTTTGGCCTTGTACCTGACTGACAAATACAATGAAGTAGGCAATGTGACCTTTAGCATAAGCGGCAGTACTGATATAGCGCAATACGCCCATCTGGAGGCCGATGACGAGCGTGGTCTCTTTGCTTACTACCAGTTCGATGTTACCGAATTCATCTTCCTGCAACTGCAAGACCGAAACCGAAACGAGCTGGCCTTGCTAGCCGCACCTACCGCTGAAAGTATACTGGGAGGGGTGGATCAAATGCAACTGGGCGGGCAGGAATACCCTACACCCGGAGTAAAACTTGAAATCTATCTGACTAAAATAATTGATTGACATGACGACTATGAAAAGACCTTGGATCACCCTTTGGATGCTTGCCCTGGTATTGGCTGCATCCTGTTCCGACAGCATACCCAGCGACCCGGATGAGGGCAATTGGGTTGAGAAATCTGATTTTGAAGGAGCCATCCGCAGTGGTGCCGTTTCTTTCAGCATCAATGACATGGGCTTTGTGGGCACTGGCTATGATGGTGATGAACGACTGAACGATTTCTGGCAATACGACCCCGACCGCGATGCCTGGCGAAGGGTGAGAGATTTTCCAGGAACTGCCCGCTCCGGAGCTGTGGCCTTTGTAGCCAACGGGCTGGCCTATGTAGGTTCTGGCTACGATGGAAGCAATGAGCTGAGCGATTTTTGGTCTTACGACCCGCTAACCGACCAATGGGAGCAAGTAGCAGACCTGGCCGGACCGGCAAGACATTCTGCCATCGCTTTTGGCCTGGATGGCAAAGGTTATGTGGGTACAGGCTTCGATGGTGACAATGACCTGAAAGACTTTTGGGAATATGACCCGGCTACCAATGCATGGACGCAACGCACCAGCGTGGGCGGGTCAAAACGATTGGGGGCTTTTAGCTTTGTAGTGGAGGGCACCGCTTATGTAGGAGGAGGTGTACACAATGACCTGTATGAGAACGACCTTTGGAAGTATGATTTGGCCACAGACCTGTGGACCGAGATGAATGAATTGACTGATGATGATACCGGAGCGGATGAATTGCTCAGGGCTTATGCAGTGGCTTTTGCAGCCAATGGTAAAGCCTACCTGACCACGGGAATAGGCAGCAGTACGCTGGCCGATACCTGGGAGTACGACCCCGTGAACGATGCCTGGCTGGAAGTGACCGCCTTTGAGGGCCGGGGCAGAGAAGGCGCAACAGGCTTCTCCATTGGTAACATTGGCTATATAGTGACCGGCCGAAATGGGAGCTCTCGCTTTGATGACATCTGGCTTTTCAATCCACTGGAGGCTTACGAGGAAGACGATTGAGATTATGTGCTGGCTGCTTGAGAGTGACACTTGTTTGTGCACTCTATCGGCCGGGGCCTGAAAGCTGACAAAGAAGATAATTAAGTTGGTATACACCCACCCAATCGCTCATAGCGATCGGAAGGCCAGGAGGGAGGTTGAAGAGACTCTCTTTAACCCGGATATTGCATTATCCGGGTTTATGGCAAGGGTTTGGAAACCGCATAAAGAAAATGACTAAGATTTAAAGCATGGAGTTTACCCGTCAGACCGCTTGTGCCCCAAGCTAAAGCAGATGTGATTGTTACAGCGGTCAGACGGATTGGCACTGACTAAAGAAGACCTCTTTTATTCATAGTTGACGCTGTTGGCAGGGAATGAGCCGTTGACATATCTCTAAGGCCCTGCCACAGTTTGGAACAGACCCGGGGGACGCCCGGGTCTCTTTTTTTTAGATTAATGAGGCTTAATTTTGAGTATATTGATATGGATTAATTTTATAAAATCAATCCAGCTTATTAGGAACCTTAAGCTTTTTAATCGTGAAAAAATCAATCTTAATCTGCCTCAGCCTCAGTCTGGTGCTGCTCTTTTCTTCTTCGTTCAAAACCAAAGAAAAAGCCATGTTTTGGGGCACAAATGGTCATCGCATTACTGCGCAAATTGGTGAATGGCATCTTTCCAAACAGGCCCAAAAAAGACTCAATGACATTACCGAGCACAGCCTGGCCTACCTTTCTACCCTTCCTGATGACATCAAGCCGGACAGAAGCTGGAGCTTTATGTCTAATCTGCATTTTATCAATATAGAAGACTGGCAAAGCCTTGAGGAAGTGCTGGACAAGACAGCAGGTGCTGACTTCCCCACAAATGTGGTAGAGGGCATCCACTTTTTCTCAGACATTTTGGCGGGTGATAGTGCTAAGGCAAAGGTTTTCAGAGATAAACTAATCGAAAAAGAAGCAGGGTTGCATGGCTACAGCCATACAGAGATGGCCCTGGCCTACCTGATTCACTTCATTGGAGACTTGCATCAGCCTATGCACGCAGGGCGCCTTTACGACCGGGGCGGCAACCTGGTGGCTGTGCGATATTTTGGGTCCGATACCAACCTGCATTCAGTTTGGGATAGAGACATCATCGGGACTCAAGGACTCAGCTATACAGAATATGCAAGCTTTCTCAATACTGCTACTGAGACTGAAGTGAAGGAATGGCAAGGCCACTCGGTAGAAAACTGGACTCAGGAGTCGGTAGACCTTAAGTCGACCATTTACCCGGCTACCTACGCCAATACCAGTGGTAACCCAAGACTGCCCGATTTAGGCTTTAATTACAATTTTGCCATGAAACCAATCATGGATGGTAGACTTCGAAAAGGAGGCATCCGCCTGGCAGGAGTGTTGAATAAAGCTTTGAAATAATCATCCGTCAGGCCGCTTTTGCTTTGGTAGATGTTGTGAGGCTGACCGAGAATAACTTTTTACTTATAAATTCAAGTGCAAGGAAGGTGTCCTTCAAAAGGACACCTTCCTTGAGTTTGCCTGGTTCGTTATTGTCACAGCCCTTACCCGTCATGCCGACCATGTTCTGAGGTTTATTGTAGAATATCTCGTTTTGCAGGTCAGACAGACAGCCACTTACTTCTTAAAAATATTGATATTCCTAAGCTCCTTGGCCCTGCGTACAAACTCCTTCAGCCACATCTTTCTCTTCGGGTCGGTGACATAGATATCAAGCAGGCCAGGTAACTTTTTTAGCAGCAGTTCCAGCCCTTCCCAGCTAGTGCGGGTCCAGGTATGTTTGCTGCCAAACTCCCCGGTGGCCTCAATGGTGAAGGTTACTTTCTTGAACTGTGGTTGATAATCGTCCCGCAACGAGCGGATCAGGTGGACCTCATTGAGCAACCAATCCCGCACATCATCATCGATCACCTTGCGCGTACCATCATCGATGCTTATGAAATGATTACCATTTTCGAACGTCACTTTGAAGAAAAACTGCTCCTCATCCAGCCTGGGCGAACGTAATTTCGCCAGGCCCTTACCCTCCTGAAACTTCATATGATAAAACTAAATATAATAGCTGTTAACTAAAATAATTAGTTTACTAAAAATAGAAGAAATCTAAGAAAGTCAGAAAAGGCTGCCCTGCTGCTGTGCTCCGGGGTATTGGCTCCAGTCACTGCCCAGTTCATCGTAAACGATGGCCTCTTGGGCTGCGGCAATGTTCGCATTGGTGTCTCTGCCCTTAAGGCCTTGCCTCACCGTCACGGCCTGCATGGCATCCATAGGAAAGGGCTCGCAAAACTGTTTTACATCCTCGTAGCTCATTTCCCCATCCAGCCAGCTTTCCCACTCCTCAGGGGGGAGCATTACCGGCATGCGGGCGCCACTGTGCGCTTTGGGATTGTTATGAATTACCTCCATCATGGCATTGGGCTGAGTGGTGATAATGCTGCAGCTTTTGACCAATTCCCCGGTTTCGGTATCCGTCCACTGATCGTGCAGGCCAGCAAAGCCAAAGACCGGGTAGTCCTTGAGAGTGATGTAATGCGGATAAGTCACGCGCTTGCCGGGCAGGTGGTAGAATTCATAGAATCCCGTGGCCAGGATAAGGCAGCGATTCTTTTTGTAGAGGCGCTTCCAGGTACTTTTCTCAGCTAGGCCCTCCACCATGGCATTGGCCGTTTTGCTGTAATAATTGCCAAAGTCGTAGGGGTGGAGCAGCCGACCGTTTTTGGTCATGTACTTAGCGAAGGGCGGAATCACGCCCCAACGCATCATCTGCACCTCATCAGGCTGGCCCTGCGCGATGACTGGAAGTTCCGGGTGCCAGTCCTTATAAGCATCCAGAAAGTAGGCCGTGGCACTGCCGCCCTCCATCATCTTCTGAAGATCGTTTCCAGTCATTTGACGATACATCTCCTGTATATCGGCCCACTGCTGGTCGGTCATATTCACAGAAAGGGAATAACACATGATTGAATATACACAACTCTTGTCATTGCGAGTGAAACGAAGCAATCTCCTTGTAAACAAAGAAAAACCTGTGGCTTTTCCACAGAGTTGCGCAAAGAATGCACAAAGGGAAATGTTGAAAAAGTCATATAGCGTGGTCAGGAAGAAGCTAACCGAAAGTAATCCTGTCGCAGGTTCTCTGAACCTGTGACTTATAGGTCTATAAGGACTCTGTCCGTGTTTTGATCTATTAAATATCAATAACCCTCCACTGGTCTCTTTTTGGTTGTTACTTTGCTTTTTGAGAAGCTAAGGCTTGGTCGGTGTTGTGAGACTGACCGAGAGCAAACCCTAAACTGGCTCCATGACCTCTTTTTTAACCGTCCGACCGATTTAAACGGTCAGACGGATGATGCTAATTTGGATTCGATTAAGAAAAGATATTCTAGGTCAGCCTCAAAAAGACCAACACAGGGGAAGGCTAACTATATCCATGAAATGTGAAAAAAATGTCGCTACCCCCGTCAGACCGACCAGGCCAGACGGATAAGATAAGTTTTAAGGAAGGTGTCCTTCGAAACGACACCTTCCTTGCTGCCCAAAATATACCCTTTCTATTCTCTAGTATCATTCCGTATCTTCAATGGGTTCAGTATGGACTGGACTTGAAAAGAGCATGAAAATGAGGACACGCAAAGAGGTAGACTTACTGGGAGAAATGGAGGTTGACAGTGATAGCTATTATGGTATTCACACCCAGCGGGCCCTCAATAACTTTCAGATCTCGAATTCTAAAATTGGTGATTTCCCCATGTTCATCAAGGGCATGGTGCTGACCAAAAAGGCCTGTGCCCTGGCCAATCGTGAGATATGTACAATACCTGAAGCAAAGGCGGATATGATCATTGCCGCCTGCGATGAGATATTGGGTGATATAAAAAAATATGCAGTCTGGTTTCCTACCGATGTATTTCAAGGAGGAGCTGGTACCTCCATTAACATGAATACCAATGAGGTGATAGCAAATGTGGCGCTAGAACTGAATGGCCACGAAAAGGGGAGGTATGACATCCTGCATCCCAATGACCATGTGAACAAGTCGCAGTCTACCAATGATGCCTATCCAACAGGTTTTCGGGTGGCAGTGTATTACTACATCAACTTCCTTCTGGAAAATATCAATCACCTCAACTCTGCCATTGACAAGAAAGCCGCTGAACTGTCGAAAGTACTCAAGATGGGGCGGACCCAGCTACAGGATGCCGTGCCCATGTCCATGGGCGATGAGTTTGCCTCCTGGTCGGCCAACCTGAAAGAAGAAACCAAAAACCTCAAGCGGTCGCGCGATCTCATTCTTGAAGTCAATTTAGGGGCTACGGCCATCGGTACCGGTGTGAATGCTCCTAGAGGTTTTTCAGACATTTCCATTGGCTACCTGGAGCAGCTGACTCGGGCCAGCTTCGTAAAGGCTCCCAACCTGATAGAGGCCACCTCTGATACTGGTGCCTATGTGATGATATCGGGTGCTTTGAAGCGCACGGCCGTAAAGCTTTCGAAGATTTGTAATGACCTCAGGCTCCTGTCTTCAGGACCGCGTTGTGGCTTGAACGAAATCAATTTGCCAGAGCTACAGGCCGGTTCTTCAATCATGCCAGCCAAGGTGAATCCTGTTATTCCAGAAGTGGTCAATCAGGTTTGCTTCAAGATCATTGGCAATGATGTAACCATTTCTTTTGCGGCAGAGGGTGGGCAACTTCAACTCAACGTGATGGAACCGGTAATTGCCCAGTGTCTTTTTGAGTCGGTGAAGCTCCTTGCCAAATCCTGTACTACCCTGGCCGATAAATGCATTAGTGGCATAACCGCCAATGCAGAGCGCACCGCTGAAATGGTCTATAATTCAGTGGGTCTTATCACCTTCCTGAATCCATACATTGGTCATCACATGGGCGACACTATTGGAAAAGAGGCTGTGGCCACTGGCAAAACCATACGTGAGCTGGTACTTGAAAAAGAGCTGCTCTCAGCGGAAGAACTCGACCGAATTTTAAGCCCCGAAAACCTGATGCACCCTGAGTACCGGGCCAACTTGCATAAGTAGGTTAGCGCTATGAAGCTACCTGCTCGTATTTGCGGGTCTCTCGATTATTCCGCAGAGGCTTCACCGCCCCCCATAATTCAGCAAGAAACTGGCAGCATTAGCTACAAATCTGGCGGTATCTTCTTCATTTTTGAAATAGACATACAACTTACCGGTACCACTGCTGGCATTGACTTTAATCAGGTCGTTCTGGAAAGATTGTGCATTAACGAGGTGCCGGATTGAGCCAGTACCGAGCAGTTCACCCGTTTTACTTTCTCTCCTTAGCTCAATGCTGCCCTGGTAATCATAGCCATCATTGTACATTCCCCGGAAGGTCACCGACTCCAGCTTGTCAAAGTCTACATTGTCAAAAACCAGGTAATGGCCGTCTTTGATATTGCCTACCACATCAGCGCCCAAGGCTTGCCAAACGGTGTTCTCTTCATGGCTTTCACTGGCCGATTTGGCGGGGATCATGGAGGAAGCAATCCGCTCCTGCACCTGAGAATTCAGAGAAGCTGCATCGCCATTGCCCTTGTCGCTGTAGCGTACATTCAGTACGTAAACACCCGACATCTGATCTGCCTTGTGCTGGTCGAAATTTAGGCTGCCTTTGACCGGAAGCAGGTCCTTCTCTTGTTTCAGAGAAAGGATGTATTTCACAATCTCCTCCAGCTCATTGTCCGCCAGCTGAGGGTGTGCGGCCATGGGGGTTTCGCCCCAGACACCAGCGCCACCATTTTTGATTTTGCCCTTCAGGTATTCCAGGTGATTCGTGTTGTACTTATTGGCAATGTCGGAATAGGAGGGGCCGTTGATCTTCCGGTCTATGGCATGGCAGGCCATACAATCAGAATTGTCCATGTACTTTTTGCCATCGGTAATGATCTCAATCTGATGGCCCTGTTCCTGCTCATCACGTTCCCACAAAGCCACATTCGGAATGAAATCTAAGGTGACTTCCACCGCAGCAGGGTCAATTCCTCCACTGGCTAAAGTTCCGTCTTCTGTGTCATTTACGGCTATGGTATAGCCCAACGCGCCTTTGGTGTTGTAATAGGTGTTATCTGAAGAGAAATCAATTGAGATCACCGGAGGGTCATTACCAATCACCACTTTCTGGCTGGCCCTGGCCGATAATCCTTTGCTGTCTTTTACTTCAAGCGTTATTTCGAAGGTGCCCGCCTTGTCGAAAGTGAAAGAAGGGTCGATTGCTGTGCTGCTTTGGTCGCTCTTGTCAATGCTCCAGGAGTAGGTCAGGTCATCACCATCAAGGTCCAAAGATTCGGCACCTGAAAAGTTGGTGGTCAATGGTGCTGCGCCTACTGTTTTATCTGCTGAAATGGTAGCAATAGGGGAGCGGTTGCCAGCAATAAAGCTGATTCGGTTTAGTTGTGCATCGATATTTCGGGTGTTCCAGCTTTCTCCATATTCCAGCACATACAAAGAGCCGTCCGGTCCATAAATCATGTCCATGGGATTGTGGAACTCCTGACTGGGCAGAAAGGGCTCTGCCTGGACGAAGTCATCGTTTTCATCCATGGTGATCAGAAACATCCAGTCCCTCATCCACTCGTAAATGAGCAGCTTACCATTGAAGTAGTCAGGGAAGCCATCGGCTCCGGCATTGGCTGCTTTTCGAAATACAGGGCCAGCCATGGCAGTTCGGCCACCTGCGCCCAGCCAGGGGAATTCTTCTGAGGCATCGTACCCATACCAGATGAACGACTTTTGCGCTGGAGGCAATTGCTGTAAACCGGTATTGTTACGCGAGTCATTGATCAGGTTGTTGGGGTCAAAAGGCCTGAGAGGAGTCTTTTTGGCAAAATCATAGTCCCAATAGGGCTTATTATTACCCCGGGTATAAGGCCAGCCCCAGTTGCCTGGCTTTTTGGCCTGGTTGATCTCATCATGGCCTTTCGGTCCTCTGGTCTCATTGTCCTCGCCTGCATCAGGTCCTACATCTCCCCAGTACAGGTTACCATTCTCTTGATCGATGGAAATCCTGAAAGGATTGCGTAACCCCATCGCATAGATTTCAGGCCTAGTCTTGGGATCATCATCCTCAAAAAGATTACCCGCAGGAATGGAGTAACTGCCATCCGCTTCAGGTTTTATCCTCAGTATTTTTCCTCTCAAATCGTTGGTGTTGGCGCTTGACTTTTGCGCATCCCAGGTCGATCGGCCAGCACGCTCATCAGAAGGAGAGTAGCCGTCTGATTCGAAAGGGTTGGTGTTGTCACCAGTAGAGAGGTACAGGTTGCCTTGTGCATCAAACTCCAAAGAACCACCCGAATGGCAGCAGTCGTGCGTGGAAGGAAACTCCATCATGATTGTTTCAGAAGCAATATCCAATTGATTATCCTTGAATTCAAAGCGTGACAGCCTTTGCAATTTGCCTTCGACTTGTGCAGAGTAGAAAAGGTAAATCCAGTTATTCTCTATGTAATTCGGGTCAACAGCCAGCCCTAATAGGCCATCCTCCGCAATGTATTTCACATTGAGATGTCCACCTTCCAATAGTTCCTTCTGTAGTAAATCATATACCTTCAAGTCACCACCTCTTTCTACAAAGAGAATGTTATTTGGTGGTAAAAAGTCCAGTTCCATGGGCTCGTTGAGGTTGAAAGCCAGAACATCTCTGACAAATCTGTTTTCTTCAGGCACGCGCTCAGAAGTTGCCTTTGACAGATCTCTGGTGTTATCTCCCATGGCGTAGCTGATGCCACCCCATACATGGCCTAAGAAATTTGAGTCTTCAAAAGCCTCATCGGTATGGCCCAGGCCGGTGTAGAACATGCGGCCACCGTCATAATCTCTGTACCAGGCAATGGGATGATTGTCACCGTTTTCACCACCCTCATAGCTGGACTCTTCCAGGTTGATGAGCACATTGATGCCTTCCGCAATGTCCCGGTAGTTGTACCACTCATCGAAATGCTCCCATTCGGCAGGCAGTGACTGGGTAGAAGGGTGTGAGTTGTCTAAAATGCTCAGTTTGGCCTTCTGCTGATGTGGATGACTCTTAAAATAAGCGCCCACCAACTGGTTGTACCAGGGCCATTGATATTCCGTATCGGCTGCAGCATGTATGCCCACAAAGCCTCCTCCAGACTGGATGTAGCGCTCAAAATCAGCTTGTTGATAGGCATTCAGTACATCTCCTGTGGTACTGAGAAAAACCACTGCACTGTATTGTGCCAACTGCGCTTCATTGAACCAGGAGGCATCGGTGGTGGTGTCTACTGCCACTCCTTGCTCTATGGCCAATTGGGTTAAGGCGGCTTTACCGGCTTCAATAGAGCCGTGGTGATAGCCCATGGTTTTCGAAAAGATCAGAATCTTCTTTTGGTCAGCACCACAACCTGCCAGCAGGAGTGATAAAAAGAGTAGGCATAAAGTTTTGGCCGAGGATAAAAAACGGGAAGGTGTCATAAGGTCAATTCTACTGAAATATAATCGATTCAGTTGAAGCTTCCTTATAAGAACCTAATTGGCTATGAGCCTAGCCTGGTTAGGGCATGACTGCGATAATGTTGAGCCGTATTGATGTAAAGATTTAAGCTCAATCCTCAACGACTTTTGAAAGTCCGCCAATCAATTCATATAGACTGGAACCGAAGTGTCCAGACGGCTTTCCTCAGCATCAACATCTTCAAAAAAGAATTGCTGTTGACCCAATGCGGGCTTCAACTCGTCTAGCCATAGGGCGTCTGGATCGTACTTTGCAAAGAAAGGCCGGTTGACCCAGTCGGGGTCTCTGCCTTGAAGGAAATTAAGTACAAATACTTTTTCCCCAAATACCTCTTGGGTGCCTAATACCTGCACTTTTCCGGGTGCAGCAGACATACTTGGTCCTCTTACTGTTCGGGCTATTCCTGATACTTGATTGTACGCTTTTCTGAATATTTCATAACACTCATCAAGAGGCACGGCAAAAAAGTCTCTGGCGCCTGTGTCACGGGCTATGAACATGTAGTAAGGCACACAGCCTAGTTGCACCTGTTTTTTCCACATTTGGGCCCATTGATCTCCGTTGTCATTGATTCCTCGCATGACGGGTGCCTGAGTTCTGATTTGTGTTCCGGTGGCGCGAATGTTTTTGATGGCCTCTTCAACTGCAGGAGTAGACAACTCAACAGGATGGTTAAAATGGGCCATTATGGTCAAATGCTTGCCTGACTTATTTACTTTTTCAAACAATTCCAGTAGCTCCTTCGCTCCAGGTTCGGTAGTATACTTATAAGGCCAAAAGGTAAGTGACTTCGTGCCTATTCTGATGTTTTGAAGGTGCGGAATGTCTGCCTCTAATAATTCATTCAAATAGCTGGCAAATACATCTGTAGACATGATCATCGGGTCGCCCCCAGTGAAAATTATATCTGTCAACTCTGGATGGGCTTTGATGTACTCTACGATTAAGTGCGTCTCGTTCATGGCGAATTTGAGATCGCTCATTCCTACAAACTGTGGCCAACGAAAACAGAAAGTACAATAAGCATGGCAGGTCTGACCTTTTCTGGGGAAGAAAAGCATGGTCTCATTGTATTTGTGTTGCACTCCGGTAAGTTTGATGCCATTGATCTCGGGAACATTTTGCTCCTTTTGGCCTGCCGGGTGTGGGTTCAACTCAAGCCTGATCTTGTCAATAGTAGGTTTCATTTCAAGCTTGGTTTTACCCTGTTTGATCAGAGTGGCTACCTTTTCGAAATGTTCAGGGCTCAACATGCCTTTTTGAGGAAAAGTGAGTAAGAACATGGGGTCCTTCTCAAAGTCATTCCAATCAATCAGTTCATCCAGAACATAGTTATTGACTTTAAAAGGAAGGACGTGGCCAACAACCTCAATTGTGAAAATCTGCTCTTCGCTGAGAAGGGCCATTTGAGGTATTCTTTTAAAGTCATGGAGACCATATGCTCTGTACGACATTGATAATAGAGTAAAGGGAATTAAAGGTGATTGCCCAACGACAGATACCAGAAGCTTGCAAGCTATCAAAGATTCTATGGAATAGGGCTGTCTGCACGAGCTTTTTATGGAAGGAGTGAAATTAATATGGTTCAAGAGTGCCAATAAAAGGAGAAAGCTCCACTTTGCTGCGGAGCTAGCACTAGCAAGGCGAACCCTGGAATTTCTGATGCTCCCAAAGGGGTGATTTTGGCACTTGTGTTTTACGCCTTTAGGACTATTCTTATTGCATCAACTGGGTTGACGCTGAATAATTGTAAGGCTTTATTTTATTAACTCTTGCTTGTGGCTAGTATCGAATCCGATGTAGGTTATTTCGCTAATACTAATTGATATGGTATCTTCCTCCATCCATTCTGTCCTTCAGAGTTTATTGGGGCTATAAAATACCAGAACTCCAACCCAAGAGGACTGAAGTCTTTTGTTTTTCATGTTTGTGGAGGTACAAACAATGGCATCGATAACATCTTAGCCTTGGTTACTATTTACAAATAGTACCTAATGTTACCTGCTCTTGTGGGGCTTTGGATTCTGCCTTTTTATTGATTTTGGCTTCTACATAAAAGCCAAGTAGCAGGAGGGCGAGTAGAATAACAGCTTTCTTCATTTTTTTTGTTGTTTCCGATGATGTAAAGGAAGGAAGATGGCTGTCATTTTTAATGAGCAAATCGGTGAATTACGGTTGAGAGTCGGTGAATGTGGTAAAGAGCAACGTGTCTGAGGTTTTGGTGTTTGTATCTGTCCTATTTCAAATGACGCATTGTTGGTCAAGTAGTTAATTCACTCTATACTTCTCTCTGTACGCTGTAGGGCTGATTCCTGCTTTCTTCTTGAATTTCGCCCTTGTCGGTGTTGTCACTGCCAGGTAAAAGGGGTGGAATACATCCTCCTCTTTCGGTCTTATATGCAGTTTCGAAAGGTGTATACTTTTCGCCCTTGTAGGTGTTGTCACCGACAAGTAACGGGGTGGGAGGGATACATCATCCTCTTTCGGTCTTATGCGCAGTTTCGAAAGTGAGTTCGTTCTTGAAGCACCGAGTAGTACGGAAGGCCTTTCAATGGTTTTGATCTTCGATTATCCTATGCAACCAATTGGGTTGTTTCAATGTCTTGCGATGGTGACCATACCAGCTTTTAGTTATGAGATTCCTGAGCTGTTACCAGGTGTCGTTGGTGAAACGAGAAATCAGAAAGATCACGGATTGGTAAAGACACTTGTGGCATTTTGAGCCACAAAGGCTTACTCTATATAAGGAGACGTAGAGATGAATTAAACGTGCCTAAATGCCATAGGACAGGGAAGAACAACTCATATACTACAAACTCAATTTATCTGCGACCATGACCTTTCTAAAACTAACGCTGAGGAGTTATAAGAAGAACAGGATGTTCTTCTTGATTAACCTATTCGGACTGACACTTGGTGCTACCATGTTGTTAATCATCCTGAATTACGCCTTTTACGAGCATAGCTACGATTCTTTTCATCGCGCTAGCCAGGATATTTACAGAGTAAACATGGACGAGTTCAATGCCGATGGCGTATTGGGCGAATATGCCATCACCTATCCCGCAGTCGGTCCGGCATTGGTAGAAGAGTTCCCTGATGTGGTTAACCAGGTGAGGATGTACACGGAAGCAACCTATGGCCCTGTTGTATTTACGTATCAGGAACCTGACGGTGATGTGGTAAAATCAATAGAACCGCAGACTTACTATGCAGATGACACCTTTTTCGAAATTTTTGATTTTAAGCTGATAAGTGGCAATCCAGACCTGGTACTTGATCAGTTGAACGCTGCAGTAATTGCGGAGCGTATAGCTGAGAAATTTTTCAAAGGAGAAGACCCGATTAACAAAAGCATCAAAGTCTATGACAGAGGTGGAACCAAGAACCTGGTGGTGACAGGAGTAGCCAAAAACCCACCGGTCAATTCGCACCTCCAATTTGATGTGATCATCTCATACGCTAGCCTGTGTGCTGAAGAGTGGTGTACTACCAGCTGGGATTTTAATGATTTCACTACTTATGTACAGCTGTCAAAAACGGCAGACCCTAAGACCATCGAATCGAGAATACCTGCTTTGATTTCGAGGTTTAAAGAGAGTCAGCAAGATGCCTCAGCCGTTCAGGTCAGCATGGGCTTGATGCCATTGGAAGACATCCACTTGAAGTCGGACAGGATTCAGGAGGTGGCGACCAACGCTGATGGCAACTATGTAAAGTATTTGGTGATTAGTGCTTTGCTGATCCTGATTATTTCATGGGTCAACTATGTATTGTTGTCCACTGCATTATCGGCCGAGAGGGCACGGGAAGTGGGCATCAGAAAAGTATTGGGGTCGGGCAAAAAACAATTGATATTCCAGTTTATTGGTGAGTCGGCCGCTATCAATTTTCTGGCTTTGGTCGTGTCAGTAATCATTGCTGAAGGGTGCCTGAGATTGATTTCCAACAACTTGTTGGACGAAGCATTGCCGTCCTACCTGTTCGATTTTTCATCCGCATTTGGTTGGTGGTACAAAGCAGCCATCGCGGCCACCTTCACCTTTGGCGTAATTGTATCTGGCATTTACCCCGCCTTCGTACTTTCTTCCTTCAAGTTGATCTCAGCCATTCAGGGAAAAGTGAAGTCCTTGAAAAGAAGCGCCTTCCGAAATGCATTGGTCACGGCACAGTTTACGATTACGTTCATCCTATGCGCATTCCTCTTCTCCATCTTAGCTCAAATTAATCACATGCGTTCTTCTGATCTTGGGTTTGAAATAGAGAATATGGTGGCCATTCAGGTGCCCAGGGTGCTGCAGGAGGGTACAACCTATCGTGAGAGCCTCAAGACTTTCAAAAACGAATTGCAGAATAGTCCGCACATCAATTCCATGACCGCTTCTACACTGATACCGGGTAAACCACATAACTGGGCAGGTGACATCAAAAGAGTGGATTATACGGGTGCTACAGATCTTCCAATGCAGTTCAACGGTGTAGATTATGATTTTGTGAACAACTTCAAACTAGACATTATTGCCGGTAAAGGCTTCGCAAGAAACTCAGGAGACAATCCTGGTACGGTAGTAATGCTGAATGAGTCAGCGGTTGAAAGACTAAAATTTGAAAGTCCGGAAGCGGCTATTGGTCAAAGCATATTGATTTTTGGTGGCGACAAAAGAACAATCATTGGAGTAGTATCTGACTATAAGCAAGAGTCGCTCAAAAAGAAACCAGCACCGTATGTGCTGTTCTTATTCAATGCCCAGGGTTATTATTCACTTAGCCTGAATGGCGCGAGTACGGAAGCTGCCCTTGCTGACATGCATAGCGCCTGGGAAAAAGTATATCCTGACAACCCGATCAATTTTTTCTTCCTGGAGGATAATTACAACGACCAATACAAAGGAGAGTATCGCTTCTTCGCTGTATTCTCAGTTTCTGCGGCTCTGCTGTTGTTAATTGCAATTGTGGGTCTGTTTGGTATGCTGGCATATGCTACGAATAGAAGCATGAAAGAAATTTCTATAAGGAAGGTATTTGGAGGATCTATCGCCAGTATTTGGGTATCCATTTACAGGTCATTATTCGTGCTGCTGGGCCTGGCGATTGTAGCTGCATTGCCTGTCTCTGACTTTATCATTAATTCATGGTTGGATGGCTATGCTTCCAGAGTATCGATAGGGCCACTTTTTTATGCCTTGCCATTTTTGATTGTGGTGACGGTATTTGTCTTTGTCATTGCTTTTTATTCAGGAAAGATCTCAAGAGTAAACCCTGCGGTGACTTTGAAAAGCGAATAAGGGCCAGATCCCATGATGATTTAAAAACGATAATTTGGGCTTTGAGGTGGCCCGTTGTGCGAACCACTCACCAGCTGTTTCCGGCTCATTTCCTGGATGCCTGACCTACTTTGAATGGGTATACTCCTTCAGGTTTAATAAATGTGTACTAAGCTCTGGGTGAGTGACTTTTTTGGAAAAATTGAAATTGAGAAACACACTTTGAAGCCTTGAGGTGGTGTTTTTGAACGTAGAGAAACAGGCAAAAAGCATGCATGTAAGGCATAAAAAAAGACAGCTACTTTCGTAACTGGCTGATTTTGAGGTGGCCAACTACCTGAATATCGAACCGTTTTCGCAGTATAAATGGGAGTTTGAGAAATTCATAGAGATATACAGAATCATTCGTTTTACCTCTTAATCAGCAAGGGTTGATAGAGCAGGTGAAATTCAGTATATTAGACTCAAGTACAGCAATTGTTGACTTGCTGTATTCTCACCCATGAGACGGGTATTCACCGGTCAATTTATCAAACATGTTACCAGTAATTTTGGAGGACATTCCTGCTGAGATTATTGCTGCTACAATTCTTGGAGTATGCGGAATTGTTAGCGCAATAATTAGTTCACAGAAAAGGCCTGAAACTTGAGAAAATGAAAGCCTGCGATCTACAGGCTTTCACTTAAAGAACTTAGAACTGGTGGCAAAGAACTGTAATGCAGGAAATCCGGTCACAACCTTTTTCAGAGAGTTGACGAGATACAGAGAAAGTTATTGAGACAAATAGGCAAAACGGCTTGAACTTTAGTTTAGTATAAGTAAAAATATTTATTTAAAAATTTGTGTATTTAATAATTTTTGTGCATAGAAAATTTCTTTTCGGACGTAGAATCGATTGAATCTAAAATAATAATAATATGATTTTGAAAAGATTATTCAGTCGAAATTCATCGAGTAGAGGATTATCAGTCCAAACGAAGTCCACCAAAAATCACGCTCCAGTAGTCAAGAAAGAGTTAAGTCCTCAAGAAATATGGTTGAAGCAAAGACAAGAAGCTATGCACTCCAAAAGCTTTATTTATCTAACGAACATTCTGCGAGGGAACCGAGAAGCGGCTGAAAGTCTGGTCGACTATGAAATGAAACGTAGACCTTGGATTTTTTGGAAGGAAGCCGTTATAACTGCAATAGAAGATTTGCATCGAGATAGGCGAGCTCGATGAATTTAAGCATCTTAGATAGATAGAAGGTTTTCAAAGTTGAATCACTGCGTTTGCACGCAATAGAGCTCGAACCATTGCTCTAAGTTCTACGGAGCAAGTTTCTATTTATAATTTGACATTAACTCATTTTTTACAAATACTTGGACGGTACATCGAACCGCTGAACTCTCCGCTAATAGCCTGATACACAAAGTGATGAAAATTAAAAAGGACACCCTTGTCGAGGGTGCCCAATTAAGTGGGCCCACATGGGCTCGAACCATGGACTTTCTGATTATGAGTCAGGTTTATACTGAATATTTTTGAATTCATATAAATTTAAAATGCTGATATACAGTAATTTATGTATGTAAAAATTTCACTTGAATGCTTATGAATGCTATATTTGTTTATTAATAGTTTATTAATGAGGGAGCGATAGAGATATGGGGTTTACTACAAAATTAGTACTCAATAAGGCTAGAATAAAGGATGACGGTACATACCCAATAATCGTTCGGGTGACATTTAATCGGAAAATAGTCAACTTTCCACTCACTTATTATGTGCCAGAGAAAGATTGGGATAGTAAGAATCAGCAGGTGAAATCCAGTTCTAAAGTGTCGAGTAGCATTGCCCGTCTTAACGGTAAACTCAAGGACGAGCAAGCAAAGATATTTGATCAGGTTACTAAATTAGATATTAGTGGTTCTTTGAGTTCTATGAGTGCCAAAGAATTAAAGGCAGCTTTGGTAACTCAGGAATCAGAGAAGCCTAATATCTATGAGTACATAGATTTACTCATAGATGAGAAGTTAAAGGCTCGCAAGAAATCGAGCGCACTAGCCTACCGAGGGGTAAAAAGAAAACTCTTTGATTTGTATGAAAACAGACTCCATAGTTTCGAGCAGGTTGATGATTCAGTCTTAAAATGTATCGAGACAAAGCATCTAGAAGATGGTGGTAGCTATGGAGGCTTAGGGGTTTACATGCGTACCTTTCGTGCGATCTGCAACAGAGCAATTAAGGATAAGATAGTAAGTGCTGACCTCTATGCGTTTAAGGATTATAAGATAAAGAAGGGAGATACACAGAGAAAGGCGCTGTCTGAAATCGATCTACTTAAGTTCAAAAGTTTTAGTACCAACAGTGCACCCTTGCTATTAGCTCAGGATATTTTCATGGCTTCGTTTTATATGCGAGGGATGAACTTCATAGACATCGCGTATTTAACTCTAACTAGTATCGAGGGCGACTTTGAGCGAATCAGGTACCAAAGAAATAAAACAGGAAAGTTTTTCAGTATTAAAATATCCGAGCCACTACGACAGATTCTTACCAAGTATGTGAAAGAACAGAAAGATCAAAATTTCATCTTTCCAATTTTGGATGACTCAGTTCCTGAGTCAGGTCACTATGAGCGAATAAGAAACAGTCGCATGAGGATTAATAAGCGGCTAAAGAAGATCACAACGGAACTTACCATAGAACCATTTACTATCTACGCTGCCAGACACACATACGCTACTATAGGGAAAGGGAAAGGTGTGCCAACTGCCGTTATTCAGGAAAGCCTGGGGCATCAAACAGAGGCAATCACTCAGACATATTTAAACTCCTTTGATAACTCAATAATTGATGATTATGATGAGCTCATAATGGTCTAAGGTTGCCACATGGAAATTCCTATTAGCGGCATTAGTCAAATGATGGGGACGGTAGAATATCAACCACCCAAATCTACCTAGCAAGTTTGAATAGTAATGTACTCGATGATTACAATGAGAGAATTTCAGGAAACGGATTGCAGGTCTAAGAGCTAGGTTCCAACACCTTAGGGCATACCCCTAAACAGATACACAAAATGTAACGACTAGAGGAAGCAATCACTTTTTTGATTGAACTTGGTTTATCTATCCGAAACCTAGAATTGTTATATACTCGGAGAGCAGCACCAAACATTTCTCACCTATCAAAAGTCCGAATAGGCCTGAAACAGATCATGTTTCTATCAACTTGACTTGGAAGAAGTCACAATAAGCCCGAATGCCGTTCGAATTAATGGGATCAAATATTTTTCTGTAAAATAAATACCAACCGATATGAAGAGTACTGTATTCAGTCTTCCAAAAATCACATAGGCAAGAATAGAAATCAGTGAAAGCATCCCCAGTAGTTTTATATATCTTGATTTTGGTATCGCCTTTTTGCCTTTTTGATTTAACCAATCATTCCCATTGAAAACCAAATACATACTAAGCAATAAGTAGCAGATAAATAGATAGATCAGAAAAAACAAATTGAGATCAGCTTTCCCATTTTTGAGAGACAAATAGGTATTTAGCAAAACCATAGCACGTGGCATTTCTCCAAGTGCTGTCTCAAACTTGTCATGGTTAAAATCACCCACTACTACTAGTTTGTCCTTCACATTCCTCTTCACTTCATCCTTAGACCATCCAAGAAAAGTATTCAGGTTTATGACCTCTCCTCTCGTGTTCTGGTCATTATACTTATTTATTGGTAAATCAATCACAAAAGTATTGAGCAGCAATTCCTCTCCCATTTTGCCGAATAATGAATACCGCTCATATTCAACACCATGAATTTCTTCAAACATTTTGAGTGGCAATGACTTATCATTATCCGAGTCACCAGGCTGTAGCGAAAATTTGTAGGCAATTCCACCTACTAGTGTAAATCCCACAGAACCATTACGGCCACTTATCACAGAAGGGCCAAGGCCCCTTGCCATAATATTCTTACCAATGCGATGTAATTCGGACTGTAGCGTGCTGTCATATTCTGATGGAACCTCAAAGGCAATGTCTAATAAAAGGTATTGATAGCCTGTTCCCTCTAAATGCTTTACCAGCTTTATAAGGGAAGCTCTGTCTGTTATACTAACGGTCCCCTTTGGCATTTTTCGACCTTGATCATAAAAGACTGGTGCAGTTGCTTTGCTATAGCTCACATCTATAAAAAAATGCCCATCGGGGCCTTCTTCATCTGATATTAAGACTCTTTCGACAGAGTGGACCCACCTAATTAACCGAGACTCCACACTTATCCATTCAATGTACTTTGTGGCTGTTGCTGATTGAAGAAACAACGAAACAAACACTAGTATTACAGCTATCACAATGACTAGCAGTATTTTCTGTTTCCTATTTTGAATGTCCTTGTTCACTTTGACCTTTATTTCGAAGATTCGTCTAACAGCAGTTGAAACACATCTTCATGAAGAAGTCCATAATAGCCTGTTATAAATGACCTCAAAAAATCATCATCTGCATTTTTCATTACCGCTTTCAAGAAATTCAACTTGGCTAAAAGTTGATCTTTAGATGCATCCACCCAAAAAACACTCGCAAACTCAATATAATCCCCATTTTCTTTTTTGAATAATCGTAAAGGCTTTCCATTGACCGTATTATCTAAGGCTATGATCGCTTTGGAATCAACAGTTTCCACAGGTTTAATTCCATCTTTTAGTTTAAAAAAAAGCTGATTGCTCAAAGCATCCGGAACTGGAAGAACAAGTTTATGATCCAAAGCCGTAAATGTATTATCCTCCAAAAAAGAGACATAATCGCTGAAAATTTCACCCCTGTTAGCTGCGAGAACCTTCTTAATGGGATAAAGGTCTCTTAATACCATAATCACTTTTTTTGTATAGTTGATTGAAAGCTCAGCTTTTAGAATAAGTTCTTTTTGTTCTGGCTGTAGTAAGTATTCGCGGTCTCCTTTAGTTAAAAGCAGAACAGCTTCCATGTCAAATTCCAATGTATCATTGGCTGCCAGCCAGTGTCCCTTCTTAATAGCTTCGGTAGCACCTTTAATACTTATCTTCCCATAAATACCTGCTACTGTATATTGATCCCTTTGAAAGGAAAAACTATTCTGAGTGATTAATAACAGTATTGAGCAGATTGCAACTATTCTAAACATATTTAAAAATTTTCTAATCCAATCTAATCAAGTTTCTACTAACTCCAATTTTATACAGAGCATACAAAAATAACCAAATTATTGTCCTATCATGACAAAAGCAGCCCAATACCTAGGGGCTCCATATTTGTCCTTGATGCTTTTTCTAGCCTGTATGAAAGCTTCTCTCTTGGATAGCCCATCTATCAGCCAGTTCTTGTAAAAGTCAGCCATCAGCTCCTGGGTTACACCATCATCCACCTTCCACAAGGACGCCAATACCGTTTCTGCACCGGCTGTGAGAAAGGCTCGCTGCAAACCATAGATGCCTTCCCCGTTCTTGATCACTCCCTTGCCTGTCTCACAAGCAGACAACACTACTAGCTCGGTCTGATCGAGTTTCAGGTTGAGCACTTCTTTAGCGCTCAATACTCCACTTGTCCCTTCTCCATATAACTCCCCCTTGGCATTGGCCAGTAACATCACCGAGCGCAGTAACGGGTTTTGGTATAAGGTCAACTGATCAAGGCCTGTGATTTGTTGCCTTTGAGAATGTTGTATCGCTTTGTTTTCTAAGAAGAAAGCATGGCTGGCTACGTGGACTATTCGTGGGTTGTCCCAGCTTTTTACCTCCTCCTCCGTTGCTTTGTCTTTGGTGTATACAGTAGTGGGTATCCCGGCTGCTTCCAAGATATACTTCAGTGTGTCTACCTCTTTGAGCGTATATGGCAATGGTGCCCAGTCATCGGCACCTACTATGCCTTTGGGTTCGTTAAAAGATGGTGCACCCACTAGGTAGGCTTGGTTCATCGGCTCCCTCTCACGAACTGTCTCAAGCAATTGGGCAGTACCACTCACTCGGTGTATGGTAAGTTTATCGGCCAGGTAGTTACCATCTGCTTCATCATAAAGCCCTGCCAGACTGATATTGTGGTATACCCCATCGCCTGAGAAGTAGACCTTTTTTATCCCGACAAGCTTTCCTGATATAGGCGCCCAATAGTGACTGTAGGACTCCGCATCCTTATCGTTCTTTTTGAGCCTTCTCCTGTAAGCCTTCAAATGATCATTCTCCATCTTATTACCGTCGGCCATCACCACTAGCTCAGGGTGGTCCTCTGTTTCCGGGGTCACGATCAGGGCCATATAAATGACCGAGTCCGTCCATTGTTTTTTATAGTAATTGAACCGTACCATTTCCACTGCCGCTTCCCCAGAGAGCAGTTGCCCACGAATGTCCTGCCATGTGTGTTTTACCGTATCCCGGCTGCTAGCAAACAGTGCAGAACGAGAGGAAAGCTCTTTTTCCAGTGTATTGAGCTGTTCTGCTTCTTTGTCCAAATTGATACCTCTTTCTTTACGTTTCTTTAGAGGCGCCCTGTATAGACTATTAACATACTGACCCTGGTCGCGCCATTCGTTGTAAAGCCTGAAAAGGGCAGTATCATTGTTGTTAAGCACTCGGTCCCTGACCTTTTCTGAGGAATCGAACAAAAGCCCTTTAGTGGCTAAAAGGTAGCGAAAGTCCTGGGCAAGGAGCTCGGAGTTATCAACGGCATGATCAACTACGAAAGAGTGGAAGGCTTCAAAATTGTAATCAAAAGTCTGGAAATAACTATCTTTTTCCTTTTCAGAGAGGTGAGAGAAATTCTGATCAATTTGGAGAAGAAGGACATCAAGAGCTTCCCTAAAAAGTGGTGTGGCTTTCTTGTGGTCCCCTTTAGTGTAATATAAATCGGCTAAGTTCTTTACTGATAAAACATAGTTAAAGTGTTTCTTACCAAACGTTCCTTCCCATATTGTCATGGCTTCAAGGAAAAACTGCTCTGCTTTTTCATAGTCACCAAGGATTTGATATAAATCTGCCAGGTTGTTCAGCGAAAGAGCATAATCTGGATGTTCCTTACTCAGGATTTTCCCCCGAATAGCCATCGCTTCAATATAATGTGGTTCAGCTTTTTTATAGTTACCCTGGGCCTGATATAAACTCGCCAAGTTATGCAATGATTGGGCATAATCAGGGTGTTCTTTACCTAATGCTTTTTCTCTGATTGCCATAGATACCAAGTAAAGCGGTTCGGCTTTAGTGTACTCACCCTGGCCTTTATATAAAGCTGCCAAATTGTTCAGAGTAGTGGCATAATCAGAATGCCCTACACCCGGTGTTTTCTCGAAAATCACTTTGGCTTCCAGATAAAGGAGTTCTGCCTTTTTATAGTTACCCTGGGCTTGAGATAATGTCGCCAGGTGTGCAAGAGAAAGGGCATAATCTGGGTTTAGTTCTCCAAACGCTTTTTTTCTACTTGACATGACTTCCTGGAAAATGGGTTCAGCTTTTTTATAGTCACCAACAACCATATAGAAACCCGCTAGATTGCTCATATAGGTGAGGTAATCTGGATGGTGTTTGCTCATAATCGGCAAGGCTTCTAGATAGAGTCGCTCAGCTTTAGCATATGCCCCTAAGTCCTGATAGAACGCTGCCAAGTTGTTTAGCGTAGTGGCATAATCTGGATGTTCCTTGCCTAGGGCTTTTCCCTGAATCTCGATCGCATCCAAGTAAAGCGGTTCAGCTTTTTTATAGTCCCCCTGGCCGTGATAAAGACTGGCTAAATTATCCAGCAAGACCCCATAATTAGGGTGGTCCCTACCTTTTACTTTTTCGAAAATCGTTTTGGCTTCCAAATAGAGTGGTTGAGCTTTTTCGTAGTTACCTCGGCCCTGATACAAGGCAGCGAGGTTGATCAGCGTGCTTGCATATGAAAGATTAAGCTTGCCCAATACCACACCTATGATTAAAATGGCTTCCTGGAAAAGAGGCTCCGCTTTTACAGCAACCCCTTGTTTGTAATGTATCAAAGCCAAATTATTCAGAAATGTAGCATAATTTAAGTGCCATTTGCCGAATTCCAACTCACCCTGTTTCAAGGCCTGTTTTAGATTTTCAACGGCTTTGCCATAATCCCCTCTTTCATAGGCCTTCAGGCCAGCCCTGTTCAAATCGAGGGAGGACAAAAGCAAAGTTCCTTCTTTATCATATCCTTCTCGGCTCAGAAGCTCTCCATTTCTATATTCAGAGACCGTTTCTTTACTACCATCTTCCCTATACCAGACTACTCTTCCATCCATTACCTCTTCCGGACGATCGGCCAGTAATTTTCCTTCCCATTGCAATTGACCCGAGCGGTAATAGTCTCTGGTAATACCTAATGGAGTGTCATTTCTATATTCGATTAAACGGTAAAAAATGATACTATCCGGTATTGAAGTGGGGGCCCAATCTTTATCAAGAGTAATGGTCCACTTTCCCTGTCTTAAACCTGCTGAATCAATCAGGTTGGGGGGGGTAGGAATATCTTGAGAGAATGTCGATTTAATTAAAAAATTAAGACTTATTATTAATACTATTTTAATATTCATGGCATGGAATAGTAAAATTAATTCAAAATCAAATATTACAAATTAATTATTGAATATATACAAGTTCAGTTCAATACATTTACCTACCTATCATCACAAAAGCAGCCCAATATCTCGGGGCTCCATATTTGTACTTGATGCTTTTTCTAGCCTTTTTGAAAGCTTCTCTCTTAGTTAACCCTTCTATCAGCCAGTTCTTGTAAAAGTCAGCCATTAACTCCTGGGTTACCTCATCATCTACTTTCCACAGAGATGCCAAAACCGTTTCGGCACCGGCAGTGAGAAACGCCCGCTGCAAACCATAGATGCCTTCTCCATGCTTAATTACTCCCTTGCCCGTCTCACAGGCAGATAGTACCACTAACTCTGTCTGATCCAGTTTCAGGTTAAGCACCTCTTTCGCACTTAGTGCCCCACTAGTTCCCTCACCATATAACTCGCCCTTGGCATTGGCCAGTAGCATCACTGAACGCAACAGTGGGTTTTGGTATAAGACCGACTGATCTAGGCCTGTGATAGATTGCATTTGGGCATGCTTTATTGCCTTGTCCTCTAAGAAGAGGGCATGGGTGGCCAAATGTACTATTCGTGGGTTATCCCAGCTTTTTACCTCCTCTTCTGTTGCCTTGTCTTTGGTGAACACGGTAGTGCTTATCCCGGCCTCTTGCAGTATGTGTTCCAGGGTGCCTACCTCTTTGAGTGTATATGGCAATGCTGTCCAGTTCTTAACTCCTGCTATGTCTTTAGGCTTGTTAAAGGATGGTGACCCTACCAGGTAGGCTTGATTCATCGGCTGCCGCTTTCGAATTTCCTTGACCAATTGGTCAGTACCGCTAACTCGATGTATAGTGAGTTTATCGGCCAGGTAATTGCCGTCCCCTTCATTATACAGTCCTGCTAGGCTGATTTTATGGTACACCCCGTCAGCAGAAAGGTAGACCTTCTTTATACCCTTAAGCTTTTCTGATAAAGGTGCCCAGTAATGGCGATAGGAATCGGTGTCCTTATGGACTTTTTTGAGCTTTCTTCTGTACGCACTCAAGTAATCACCTTCCAGCTTATTGCCATCAGGCAATACCACTAGCTCTGGGTGGCCTTCTGTTTCCGGGGTCACGACCAGCGCCATATAGATAACAGAGTCTGTCCATTCTTTCTTGTGATACCGGAAACGCACCATTTCGACAGCTGCTTCTCCTGGTAGCAATTGGCCCTGAACATCCTGCCAAGTGTACTTAATAGTATCTTTATCGCTGGCAAACAGTGCAGAACGAGCAGAAAGCTCTTTTTCTAGCTTATTTAGCTGTTCTGCTTCCTTCTTCAGATCAATCTCTCTTTCCTTTCGCTTTTGTTCGGGCACTCTGTACAAGCCATTTACATACTGGCCCTGATCTCGCCATTC